>JADMIO011718030.1_pt1 | contig 21957 bp, 20 predicted proteins | sample 8958161 | NCBI WGS metagenome assembly JADMIO01 (sample SAMN16585339, study PRJNA669376) | soil metagenome | isolation source: Crop rotation soil | place: USA: Cullars Rotation, Alabama | collected 2011
CGGCGGCGTCGTAGCTGCCGCGCGCCGTGACACGCGGGCGGCCGGCCTGATGATACCAATTGCGGAACTGCGCGAGGTCGCGGCCTGAGGCCTGCTCCATCGCGCTGACGAAGTCGTCAGTCGTTGCGGCCTTGCCGTCGTTCGCTGCGATGTAGCGGTCGAAGCCAGCGCGGAAGACTTTCGGGCCGAGCAGCGCGCGCAACATGCGGATGACTTCGGCGCCTTTGTCGTAAACGGTGTTGGTGTAGAAGTTGTCGATGTCGGCATAGGCCGCCGGCTGGATGGCGTGCGCGTTGACGCCTTCGTCTTCCGGAAACTGGTTGCGGCGGAGTTGCTGCACGATTTCCACGCGCCACACGCCTGCGGCCATCTTGTCTTCGATGAACTGCTGATCGCGGAAGCGCGTGAGACCTTCCTTCAGGCAGAGCTGGAACCAGTCGCGGCAGGTGACGCGGTTGCCAGTCCAGTTGTGGAACTGCTCATGCCCGATGATGCGCTCGATGATCACGTAGTCGTTGTCGGTGGTGATCTCGGGATCGGTGATGATGCCGTGGGCTTCGAAAAGGTTGAGACCCTTGTTCTCCATCGCGCCGGCCCAGCCGGTGAGCGCAACGATGGCGAAGCTACCCAGATCGTATTCGAGGCCATAGGTGTCTTCGTCCCATTTGAAGCTGCGCTTCACGACCTGCATCGCGAAATCGCAGCGCGGGATGAGGTCCTTGTCGGCATAGATAGCGATGGCGACCTTGCGGCCGGATTTTGTGGTGTAGCTGTCCTCGAGCACACCCCAGTCGCCGGCCATGATGGCGAAGATGTAGCTGGGCTTGGGGAACGGGTCGTCCCATGTCGCCCAGTGTGTGCCGCCCTCGCCTTTGCCGCTGGCGATCTTGTTGCCATTGGAGAGCAGGTGCGGGTACTTCGCCTTGTCGCCGGTGAGTTTGACGCGATAGGTCGAAAGCGTGTCGGGGCGGTCGAGGCCGTAGGTGATGCTGCGATAGCCTTCGGCTTCGCACTGGCTGGCGAGCTTGCCGCCGAGTTCGAAGAGGCCGAGGCGCGTGGTGTTCTTCGCGGGCGAAAAGGCCGTGTCGATCTCGAGTTCGAAATCGTCGGGCACGTCGGCGAGGGTGAGGCCTTCGGCATCGACGCTGTAGCGATTGGGGCCGAGCGGTTCGCCGTTGAGCGCGACGCGCAGCAATTCCATACGGACGCCGTCGAGGCGCAGCGGCGCGTTCGCGGGCGTGCTTTTTGCGCGGCGGATGCGCATACGATTTTTGACGACAGTGCGTGCGGCGTCGAGCGTGACGTCGAGATCCGTCTTGGGAATCTCGAACGCCGGCGGGGCGTAATCCGCCAGCTTCACCATTGTCGGAACGTCGACGGACACCGTTCGTCTGCCACCTAGACCCGAATATAAACATCGTTTATATTGCGAGGGCCGTCAACTGGCGGCGGTCAGGCGTCGGCGTTTTTGCCTGTGGGCACGGGTTCCAGGCGGGTGAGCCAGTAGTCGGCGTCGTAGGTCGGGTCTTCCGTCAGATAGCGCCAAAGCTTGATGCGGTTGACGAATTCGAGGCGGCCGGTGTCCTGCTCGAACCAGGGTTCGGGCGTGGTCAGGATCGTTTCGACCGTACCCGGCGTCGGCGCGGCCTTGCGGTAGTAGATCGCGCGTTGTTGTTCCGGCGGGGCATAGTCTTCAATCGCCCAGCGTCGCGTCTGACGCGTGCTGGCGCGCATGCGGATCTTGAACATGTAGCGCGTGCGCTCCGACACATTCACGCCGCCGCCGTGCCAGATGCCGTGATGCACGAAGAGCAAGGTGCCGGCTTCGCACACCATGTGCTGCTGCCCCGCCATGTTCTGATAGCGGCCGATGGCGACTTCGCTCACCTTGCGCAGATGCGTGCCGGGCACGAAGCGGGTGCCGCCCATCGGGCGCGTGATGGCGTGCGGGTAGTACATCAGCTGCACATCGAAGCCGTCCTTGGGATCGATGGTGGAATCCTGATGCAGATGCTGCGACACGCTTTCGCCGCCGGCGTGATAAGCGGGTGGAAAGGTGATGTGCAGGAAGTGGTGATCGAACACCGGCTCCGGCCCGAGCAGGCTTTGCAACGCGCCCCGCACCAGCGGCAGATCGAGCAGTTTTGCGATGGCTGTGCCGGGCGCGTAGGTCTGGCTCAGTGGCGTGCCGGCGGCGACTTCCGGAATGGCGTTGGCGGCGAGGGCTTCGTTGTAGACCTTGCGGATGCCGCCGCCCTCGCCCGCCGCCGCGGGCACTTCACCGGCTTCGCGCATGAACTGCGCGTTGATCGCATCGGGCACGACGGCATCGAAGCGCAGGAAGCCGCGCGCGACGAAGCGCGCCATGTCCTGGCTCGACAGCAATTGGGGCGCACTCATGCCGATACCTCAGCGATCTTTTCGAAATAGAATTCGTATTTGAGATAAGCGAGATCGAACTCCTCGCCGCGCGTGTGCGGCAGAAGCTGCGAAGCCTGGAACAGACGCCAGCCGTCGCGCAGCGCCGCAAGGCCGGTTTTGTACGGCGGCTGATCGGCGTCGCCCGCCATGTGGAAGGTCTCGCCCGTGCCGTCATATTGCGCCCAGCCGACGACCGGGGAATCCAGCGCGGAGTTCGCGAGATAGAGGACGAGCACCTTCTGGCGTGCGTTGGGCGGCATATGTGCGTTACGGCAGGTTGGGCGGCTTTGGCATGCTAGCACAAGCGGTTTGGCTGGGGGCGGCGCCGTCTGCTATGTCGGGCGACCGAAATCCACCGCTTATCAGAAAGCCAGAACCATGCGCCGCGCCGCCATCGTTTCCCCCATCCGCACCGCCGTCGGTAAATTCATGGGCGGGCTTTCCAGCATGCCGGCCGGCGAACTCGGCGCAGTGGTGCTGAAGGAATTGGTGGCGCGGACGAAGCTCGATCCGGAGCGGATCGACGACGTGGTGTTCGCGCAGGGTTATGGCAACGGCGAGGCGCCGTGCATCGCGCGCTGGTCGCTGCTGGCGGCCGACTTTCCGGTGACGGTGCCGGGCTATCAGCTCGACCGGCGCTGCGGCAGCGGTCTGCAGGCGATCATCGATGCGGCGATGATGGTGCAGACGGGCGTCGCCGACGTCGTCGTCGCGGGCGGTGTCGAGAGCATGAGCAATGTCGAATACTACTCGACCGATATGCGCAGCGGTGCGCGGTCGGGATCGTCCACCATGCATGACCGGCTGATCCGCGGGCGGGTGATGAGCCAGCCGATCTCGCGCTTCGGTGTGATCAGCGGGATGATCGAGACGGCGGAGAATCTGGCGCGCGATTATCAGATCAGCCGCGAAGACTGCGATGCCTATGCCGCGGCGAGCCATCAGCGCGCGACGAAGGCGTGGGCCGAGGGCAAGTTCGACGACGAGCTGGTGAAAGTGCCGGTGCCGCAGAAGCGCGGCGAGCCGGTGATGTTCGCGAAGGACGAAGGCTTTCGTCCCGATGCGACGCCGGAGACTCTCGCGGCGCTGAAGCCGATCGAGAAAGGCGGCGTCGTGACCGCCGGCAATGCGAGCCAGCAGAACGATGCGGCGGCGGCGTGCCTTGTGGTGGCAGAAGACAAGCTGGCGGAATTGAAGCTGGAGCCGATGGGTTATCTCGTCGGCTGGGCCGCGGCGGGATGCGAGCCGTCGCGCATGGGCATCGGTCCGGTGCCGGCGGTGGAGCGGCTGTTCAAGCGCACGGGCCTCGGCTGGAAAGACATGGGCGTCGTCGAACTCAACGAAGCGTTCGCGCCGCAGGTTCTAGCGGTGCTGAAAGGCTGGGGCTGGGACGATCGCGACAAGCTGAACGTCAACGGTTCGGGCATTTCGCTCGGCCATCCGATCGGCGCAACGGGCGGGCGCATTCTGGCGAACCTGTTGCGCGAGATGCATCGCCGCGACGAGCGCTATGGCATGGAGACGATGTGCATCGGCGGCGGCCAGGGTATCGCCGCGGTGTTCGAGCGCGCGGTGTAACCACCGTGGCGGGGCTGGACGCGAAGCTCGCGGCATATGCCGAAAGCGCACCGGCGCGGTTGATGGCGCGGGCGCAGGAGGCGGAGCGTTTGCGCCGCCTTCCGGACGAGACGGTGCGCGAGGCGATCGACGCCGGGTATCTATCCATGCTGGTGCCGAAGCGGTTCGGCGGCGGCGCGGCGTCATTCGGCGAATTCTATGACGTGACGCGCAGGCTGGCGCATGGCTGTGCGTCGAGCGCGTGGACGCTGTCGTTCCTGACGCTGCATTCGTGGATCCTCGCGAAATTCGGCCCAGCGCTGCAGGAAGAGCTGTTCGCAAACGGGCGCAACTATTCGCTGGTGCCGGCGCCGCTCGCGCCGACGGGAACATGCAGGAAGGTCGACGGCGGGTTTCGCGTGAGCGGGCGCTGGGAATGGTCGACCGGCGTGATGCATGCCGAGTGGGTGCTGGTGAACTGCATCGAAGACGGTGCGTTCGGGCCGCGGTTCTGTCTGCTGCCGATTTCCGACGTGACGGTGGACGATGTGTGGTTCACGGCCGGCATGGCGGCGACGGGCAGCAACACGGTGCGGGCCGACGATGTGTTCGTGCCGGAGCATCGCACGCTGGAAGCGCTGCGTCTGCGCATGACGCGCTCGCCCGGTGTCGAGCTGCATGCGGGCACCAATGTCGGTTATCCCATGTCGGCGGTGCTGGCGCTGACGGCGTGCACGCCGGCGCTGGGCGCAGCCGAAGGCGCACTGGCGGCGTTTCAGGATCTGGCGCGCAAGAAGGTGCAGGCGTACTCCGGCGCAAAGCAGGCCGATCTGCCGGCGACGCACATCCGGCTGGGCGAAGGTATCGCGACGGTGAAAGCGGCGCGGTTGGTTTGGCAGGACGCGATCCGCGAGCTCGAAGAGATCGGCCCGCTGGGGCACGAAGCGCCGGTGGCGAACCTCGCGTCGATCCGATTGGCGTCGGCGGATGTGGTGCGGCTGGCCAATGTCGCGGTGAATGCGCTCTGCATGGCGGCGGGCGCGAGCGCAGGGTTCCTGCACTCGCCGCTGCAACGCGCGCTGCGCGACGTGCAGATGATGCGCGGCCATGTCGTGTACGACTGGGACCGCGCCGCACAGATCGGGGGTCGCGTGCTGGGCCTCGGACTCGATCCGACGATGGCGGATCTGCTGTAGACCGCGGCGTCAGCCGCTCTGCGTCATGCAGGACTGTACGAAGTCCTTTTTCTTGCCGCTGTGCGTGGTCTGCGCGTCCCATTGTGCGCGGCATGCCTCGCGCTTGGCATGTTTGGGGCCGGTCTTCTGCGTGCCGGGTGTGGCAGGGTTGGTTGTTGCCGGGTTCGCTGCGCTGGTGGTTGCGGTGTCGTCATCGTCGTCGTCGGCATCGCCGCCGGTGTTGGCGGTCGTACCGGTATTGGTTGCAGGCGCCGCCATTGCTGTCTGGGCAAAGGCGAACGAACTCAGCAGCAGGCTTGCGGCAAAGGCGGCGAGAGCGATGCGCATGATGTGTCTCCTGACATGTCCCGGGGGATGGGGCACAGCGAAAGGAGAGCACGGTGGCCTTGCAGCAGCGTGTTCGCGGCAACACTTATTTGTAAGGATCGGGAACCGGGCGTCCTTGAAGCCAAGCTGTCTTCGTGTGAATATGAACGATGTTCATATAAGGGGGCAGCATGGCCGATCCGAAAGCACAGAGCGTTGCAAACGGGTTGCTCCCCATCGTGCGGATCGAAGGCCAGGAGGTTCGCTGGACCATGGCCGAGCGCATGGCGCATTACGGCGTGCCGGCGGTCAGTGTGGCGGTGATGGAAGGCGGTGAGATCGCCTGGGCCGAAGGCTTCGGCGTGCTCGACCGCGAGAGCAAACGCCCGGCGACGGCGGACACCATCTATATGGGCGCCTCCACCTCCAAGCCGGTGACGGCGATGCTGGTGCTGCAGCATGTCGAGCGCGGCGTGCTCGACCTCGATGCCGACATCCACACCTATGTGAAGTCGTGGCATCTGCCGGACAACGAATTCCTGCGGCAATCGCCGGTGACGCTCAGGCGGTGTTTGAATCATACGGCCGGGATCAACGTGAACGGCTGGCCGTGCCGTCCGAAGGGCGAGCCGCTGTCGACGGTGATGGAGCTCTTGAACGGCGGGCCGCACAATCCGCATCCACCGGTGGTGGTGAACAAGACGCCGGGCGGTGTCGAGCGTTACTCCGGCGGCGGTTTGCTGCTGGCGCAGATGGCGATCGAAGAAGCGACGGGGCGCAAGTTCGACGAACTGGCGCAGGAGCTGATCTTCGATCCGCTCGGCATGACGCATACGACGTTCGCGAAGGAATTGCCGGTGAAGTTTCACGGCATCACGGCACATGGCCATGGGCCAGAGAGCGAAGCGATCCCCGGCGGATGGCTGGTGTCGTCGGAGATGGGTGCGGGCGGCATCTTCACCTCCGCGCCAGACTATGCGCGCTTCATGCTCGGTTGCCGCGATGCATGGCTGGGCAAGAAGGGCGCGATCCTCGGCAAGGCGCTGACCGATCAGATGATGGCGACGTATCCCGACACGAGCTTCGGCCAGGGCTGGCAGATGGTCGGCAAGGGCGCGTCGCGGCGGGTGAACCACGGCGGATCGAACGGCGGCTATCAGAGCGAGGCGAACCTCTATCTCGAGAGCGGCGATGGCGCGGTGGTGCTGACGTCGGCGGTGCCGGGGCTGTTCCTGTTTGTCGAGGTGCACAACGGTGTCGCGGACGTCTACAAGTGGCCGGGATTTCTAACACCGCCGCGCAAGATCACGCCGCTCGATGCACAGGAGACGGCGAATATCGTCGGCGAATATCGCATCGTCAGCGGCATCGAACTGCCGACGCTCAAGATCTGGCAGGAAGACGGCGTCATCAAAAGCCACATCGAGGGCCTGCGCACCGGGGTGCAGCAGCTGCTGCGCGACGAGAATACCGGCAAGTTCTGCTCGCAGATGGGACCGTATGAGACCACGCCGACCTATGCCGACAACGGCCGCGTGATCGCGATGACGACGATGTCGGCAGATGGCACGGTGATTTTGAAGGCGGTGCGGGACTGAGCGGCAGTCCCTTTCACCTCCCCCTTGCGGGGAGGTCGTTTCTGCGCAGCAGAAACGGGTGGGGGCCGCGCGCTGCAGCGTGCGTAGAGATTTCCGCCACCAACTTTGTCTGCGATCCATTTTTTTGGGGCGCGCTGTCGCGCGGCCCCCACCCGTTCGCGCTCGAAGCGCGAACGACCTCCCCGCTACGGGGGAGGTGAAAGTGATGATCAGCCGCGTAACGCTTTCGATATGCCTTCGAGGCCTTTTGTGAGTTCGTCTGCTGTCGGCCAGCCGAAGCCTAGACGAAAGTGCGTATCCGGCAGTTCGAACCAGTGGCCGGGGCCGACGTAGGTGCCGTGTTCGCCGAGGAGGCGTTTGTAGAACGCATCGGTGCCGCCGGGTGGTTCGCGGCGCATGCGGGGGAAGCAGACGACGCCGCCGCTCGGTGCGACCCATTCCAGCAACTGCTCCTGGCTCATCCACTCTTCGATCTGGGCGCGGCGGCGGCGCATTTCGGTCATCGTCTTGTCGAGCAGCTTGGTGCGCATCTTGAGGACTTCGAGCGCAACGTATTCGTCGATCACGCTGCCGCAGATACTGATCTGCTCTTTGGCGGCGAGGAATTGTTCTTTGAGCTTGGCGTCGCGGTTGATGATCCAGCCGACGCGCAGGCCCGGCACGCCGTAGGCCTTCGACAGCGAGCAGACGGTGATGACGTGCTTGTCGAGCGTCGCGGCGAGCGCGGGTTTGTCGCCGAAGGAGAGATCGCGATACGTCTCATCCACCAGCAATGGGATGCCGTGGCCTTTTGCGAGGGCAGAGAGCTTTTTCAGATCGGCTTCGCTTTGGGTGATGCCGGTCGGGTTGTGCGGATTGGTGACGCTGATCAGCCTGGTGTTCGGCTTCAGCGCGGCGGCGAGCGCGGCGAAGTCGATCTGGAATCCGTTCTCGAACTTCAGGTCGATGCAGGTGAGCGAGCAACCGATGGCGCGCGGGGTTTCGAGATTTGTCGCGTAGTTCGGGCGCACCACGACGAGATTGTCTTCCGGGCCGAGCAGTGCGGTGGCCACGACGAACAGCGCACCGGCGGCGCCGGAGGTGATGAGGACATCGTCGGCGCTGAGCCCTGCCCCTTCGGAGGCGATCAGGGTGCGCAACGCGGGATCGCCACGATGCTCGCCGTAGAGCAGCTTCAGGTCCGGGATCTGGATGCCGAGATCGCCGAGGCTGCGGTCGGCGACTGAACTCTCCGACAGGTTGTAACGAATGGTCGAATAGCCGAGCTCTTCGGGCGACTCCACCTCGATCGGCATGCGCTTGTATTTCATCGGCTCACCCGCAAATCGCATATAAACAATGTACATATGAAGGCCGGACAGCTGCCGCGCGTCAACACTTTCTAAACCCTGCGCTACCGATGCCTTAACCGGTGGTCCCGTAGATTGCACAGCTCTCTTCGGGGTTTCCAACGTGCACAGCGCGCGCAGCACCTATGACCTGATCGTGATCGGCAGCGGCCCGGCCGGGCGGCGTGCCGCGGTGCAGGGCGCGAAGTTCGGCAAGCGCGTGCTGGTGGTCGAACAGGGCCGCCGCGTCGGCGGCGTGTCGGTGCACACCGGGACGATCCCATCGAAGACTCTGCGCGAGACCGTGCTGAATCTCTCCGGCTGGCGCGAGCGTGGGTTCTACGGCCGCGCCTATCGCGTGAAGCAGGACATCGGCGCGAGCGATCTGCTGAAGCGGCTGCACATCACGCTGGATCACGAAGTCGAAATCCTGGAGCACCAGTTCGCGCGCAACGGCGTGGACGTGGCGCGCGGCGCGGCGCGGTTTGTCGATCCGCATCGGGTGGAGATCACGCTCGACGACGGACATGTCGAGACGTTCACGGCAGGGCGGTTCGTGATTGCGGTCGGAACGCGGACGTATCGGCCGGACTACATCGCGTTCGACGGACAGGCGATCCTGGACAGCGACGAAATTTTGAATTTGCCGCGCATTCCGCGGCAGCTCTGCGTCATCGGCGCGGGCGTGATCGGGATGGAATATGCCTCGATCTTCAGCGCGCTCGACGTGCGTGTGACGGTGCTGGAGCCGGGAGAGAGCCTGCTGCCGTTCCTCGACCGCGAGCTGGCGGACGAATTCCTGCACGATCTGCGCGATCGCGGCGTGGCGGTGCGGTTCGGTGCGAAGACCAAGGCGGCGTATGCCACGGATGCGTCGCATTGCACCATCGAGACGGAAGACGGCCGCTCGCTGTCGGCGGACATGGTGTTGTTCGCGGCGGGACGTGTCGGCGCGACGGACAAGCTGGGACTCGACGCCGCCGGTATCGCGACAGACAACCGCGGCCGCATCACGGTGGATGCGAAGACGTTCCAGACACAGGCAGCGCACATCTATGCGGCGGGCGACGTGATCGGCTTCCCGAGCCTCGCGTCGACATCGATGGAGCAAGGGCGCATCGCGGCGTGTCATGCGTTCGGCGAGCCGGCGCATGCGCCGCCGGAGTTCTTTCCTTATGGCATCTATTCGGTGCCGGAGATTTCGACCGTCGGCATGACGGAAGAGGAAGTGCGCAAGCGCGGCATTCCGTATGAGTGCGGCGTGGCGCGGTTCCGCGAAACCTCGCGCGGCCACATCATGGGGCTCTCCGCGGGGTTCATGAAGATGATCTTCGCGCTGGAAACGCGGCGGCTGCTCGGCGTGCATATCGTCGGCGAAGGCGCGACGGAGCTAATCCACATCGGACAGGCCGTACTGAACCTCGGCGGCACGCTCGATTATTTTGTCGAGAACACGTTCAACTATCCGACGCTGGCCGAGGCGTACAAGGTCGCCGCGCTGGATGTGTGGAACCGGATGCCGAAAGCGCAGCCGAGCGTGGCGCGAACCGAAGCCGTGATCGAACGCGTACGCCGCGCGGTGGGCTGAAACTCAATCGTCTATCGCGAAAGCCGCGACGCGGCCTGCATCTGCGATCAGGCTGATCTCCACGATGCGGCCATTCTCTATCACGATATCTGCGATCATCCGCACCTGATTGCTCGGTGGGAACGCGAAGACGAGGCCGGGGACGCCGTCGAGAACCGCGAGGCGCGCCGATTTCGCGCGGTTGCGGAAGACGTCGGCGACGGCTTCGCGGCCGTGTGTTTCCGGAACCAGAGTCGGGACATTCGGGTTGGGACGCGCGGCGGCGGCGCCAGCGATAGCTGCCGCGTCCGCATGCAGCACGACATCGGGATCTAGCAGCGTGAGCAGCGCCGCGAAATCGCCGGCCTGCGACGCGGCAAGAAATGCGGCGACCACCTCGCGTTGACGCGCCTGGTTGGCTTGCGGATCGGATGGTGCGCCCTGCACGCGACGGCGGCCACGGCTGGCGAGTTGTCGTGCCGCGGCGGGTGAGCGGCCGACAACGGGCGCGATCTCATCGAACGAAACATTGAAGATGTCATGCAAGACGAAGGCGACGCGTTCGGCCGGGGTGAGCGTCTCCAGCACGATCAACATCGCGGCGCCGATGGAATCGGCGATCAGCTTCTCGCGCTCCGGATCATCCGCGGCTGGGAGCATTTCGACATTGCCATCGACTGGCACTTCGCGCCGAGAGGTCCGGCCACGCAGCATGTCGAGGCAAACGCGCGCCACGATGGTCGTGAACCAGCCCTCGAAGTTATCGATGCTGCCGGCCCCGGCGCGATCGACGCGGAGGAAAGCCTCCTGCACCGCATCCTCCGCATCGGGGCGGGAGCCCAGCATCCGGTAGGCCACCGATCTGAGGCGGCCGCGGCTAGCCTCAAACCGCTCGGCGAGATTTTCTTTTCCGGCCATCGTCACAAACCCGAGGTGTCGTCCGTCAAGAGTATGACGGGCGAGACCCGATGAGTGTGACAGGCAGACGGGGAGAAGCACATGACCGATCGCGGCGAGATGGTGAGCGTTCGCTATATGGTCGACGACGTCGCAAAGGCCGTCGACTTCTATGTGACGTTTCTCGGTTTCGAAGTTTTGACGCATTTTCCGCCGTTTGCCGACGTTGCGCGCGGCCAGTTGCGGCTGCTTCTCAGCGGACCGCAAAGCTCGGCCGGACGGCCCATGCCGGATGGGGCCAAACCCGGACCGGGCGGCTGGAACCGTATTCATCTGATCGTCGAGAACCTCGATGCCGAGGTGGCGCGGCTTCGCGCCGCCGGCGCGCCGTTCCGGAACGAGGTCATCGAAGGGCCTGGCGGAAAGCAAGTGCTGCTCCTCGACCCGTCCGGCAATGTGGTTGAGCTGTTCCAACCCGCAGCCGCGTTCAATCCGCCGCGCTAATCCGTTCAGACCTAGGAGGGCTGCAAATGGGTCCGAGTACTGGAGAGATGACGGCCGCACCGGAACAAGGCTCGAGCGCTCAACGCCGGCTGTGGGTCAGCATCACGTCGCTCATCGCCATCATGGCATTCCTCGAACCGGTGTTCGCGGGCGCGATGCTGTCGGGGATCGAAGGCGCGCGCATCGCACATGCCGCCGGCGCTGCCGTTCTCGTGACATCGACCTTGATTGCCGCTGCGCTCGCCGTCGTCACGCTGTTTCGCAGTCCTGGCGGCGGAAAGCTTGCCCGCATCCTCTTCGTACTGGCCGCGGCGGTGTTCACGCAGGCGGTCGTCGGCGTGATGGCCAGCAAGGGCGCGCCGCTGCTGTGGCTGCACATTCCGCTCGGCGTTGCCGTGTTCGGCTTTGCCACGCGCGCCGCCGGTCTGGCGCGTGCGTTGTGAGATCGGCGCATGAGCGATCCATCCCATGTGCTCTTCCTCTGCACCGGCAATTCGGCACGCTCGTGCATGGCGGAAGCGATTTTGAACCGGATGGCCCCTCACAGATACCTTGCCTTTAGTGCGGGTAGTCATCCGAAGGATGCGGTGCACCCGCATGCCCTGCGCCTGCTCAAGCGTCTGGACTACGACGTGTCGATGCTTCGTCCGAAGTCATGGGACGAATTCCGCAACGGCCCGCGCTTCGCGCACATCATCACGGTGTGCAGCAATGTGGCAGGCAAAACATGCCCGGCGATGCCCGCTTTACCGGTGCGATTGCATTGGGAGATCCCCAATCCCGCCCTCGCGCAGGGATCGGAGGATGAAATCGCCGCCGCCTTCCGTGCCGTGTACGACATGCTGCACGAACGGATCGAAGACCTTGTCCGCCAGCCTTAAGTTAACGCGCCACGCTGCGTGCCGACCTGATTAGGCCAGGCGCAAGCGCTCATAAGCTCGCATCGCTCGCTAACGAGCGCTAAGCGATTCGCGTTTTATCTTCTTGGCGATCGACCATTTGTGGACTTCGGTTGGGCCGTCGTAGAGGCGGAAGGCGCGGATGTCGCGGAAGATCTGATGCACCGGCGTGTCGTCGGTGACGCCCATGCCGCCGAGGATTTGCACGCAGCGGTCGGCGATGCGGAACAAGGTCTCGGAGACCGACGCCTTGGCGATGGAGGACTCCGGACCACCGGCGCCGTGACCGGAGTTGTCGAGCACCCAGGCGCACCAGTCGATCATCAACTCGGTCTGCTTCAGGTCGATCTCGTTGTCGGCGAGCATGAAGCCGACACCTTCGTGGTCGATCAGCTTCTTGCCGAAGGCTTCGCGTTTGCAGGCATAGGCGGTGGCAATATCGTGCGCGCGTTTCGCGGCGCCCCACCAGCGCATGCAGTGGGTGAGACGCGCTGGCGCAAGGCGCACCTGCGCATATTTGAAGCCCTGCCCGACTTCGCCGAGCACGGCATCCGGCGTCACGCGCAGATCGTCGATGCTGACGACGGAATGGCCGCCGGGCATGGTGCGGTCGATGGTGTCGAGCACGCGTTCGATGCGGATGGCGGGATCGGGAAGATCGACGAGGAAGAGCGTGGCGCCCTGCTCCGTCTTCGCCATGACGATGCCGACTTTCGCACCATCGGCGCCGGTGATCAGCGTCTTGCGGCCGGAGATGACCCAGTGGTTGCCGTCCTGCCGTGCGAGTGTCTTCATCATGGAGGGATCGGAGCCGGCGCCGCCGTCGGGCTCCGTCATGAAGAAGGCGGAGCGGCATTTGCCGGCGGCGAGCGGGCGGAGGAAATGCTCCTGCTGCGCAGGGGATGCGACCTTCTCGAGCAGCGCCATGTTGCCTTCGTCGGGCGCCATGATGTTGAGCGCGATCGGGCCGAGCATCGAATAGCCGGCGGCGCGGAAGACCGTCGCAATCTCGCGATGCTTAAGACCCATGCCGCCGAATTCGACGCCGACATGCGGCGCGAGGAGGCCGGCGGCGCGCGCCTTGTCCTTCAACTCGTTGGCGAGTTCGTCCGAGGGGCCGTGATGGCCGATGCGGGGATCGGTCTCGTAGGGGATGACGACATCGCGGATGAAGGCATCGACCTTGGCGGCGATCTCGACCTCGCGCGGGCCGCGGGTGAATTCGATCATGGGATGCCTTTCTCGACTGGGACTCAATTTCGGAATCAGCCCGTCTTCGCCCTTCGGGCTACGCCGAGGCACTTTCGTTCGCAAAGCGAACGAAAGTGGTGGGCCCGGCAGGGCTCGAACCTGCGACCAGACCGTTATGAGCGGCCAGCTCTAACCAACTGAGCTACAGGCCCCACCGAGGGGGACTTCTCTATCGCGGCCTCGCGCTAGTGTGAACAGCTATAATAGAGTGCCGTCAGAGCGCCGCAGCCTCGCCGCGGATTTGCCGCAAGCGGTGCCAATCTTCCCGATTGCCGGGGCAGACCGAAAGGATTTTACCGCCATGACCCGCCTTCCGCTTCGCGCCGCATTGTTCGGCGCCTCCGCGCTTGTCGCGCTTGTTGCCGCACCGGCGTTCGCCGATCCGGCCCCACGCGTTCTGACCGTTTCGGGCCACGGCGAAGCCAGCCGCGCGCCGGATCAGTCGCAGCTTTCCGCCGGCGTGACGACGCAAGGCAAAACCGCCGCCGCGGCGCTGGGCGCCAATGCCGACCGCATGAACGCGGTGTTCGCGGCGCTGAAGCGCGCCGGTGTCGCCGACAAGGATATGCAGACGTCGAACTTCTCCGTGTCGCCGCAATATGCGCCGTATGTGCAGGGTTCGGCCGGACCGCAGAAGATCGTCGGCTATGAAGTGTCGAACCAGGTGACGGTGACGCTGCACGATGTGACGAAGACGGGCGCGGCACTCGACGCGCTGGTGGCTGCCGGCGCCAATCAGGTCAACAGCGTGAGCTTCGGCATTGAAAACCCCAGGGCGCTCTTGACCAACGCCCGCACCGATGCAGTGGCGGATGCGACGATGCGAGCAGAGACCTATGCCCGCGCGGCGCATGTCAGCCTCGGCAATATCGTCTCGATCACCGACACCGATATGGGCGTTGCGCCGCCGCCGATGCCGATGATGCGCATGCAGATGGCGAAGGCGGATTCGACGCCGATCGCGGAAGGCGAGCAGACCGTCTCCGCCAACGTCACGATCGTGTGGGAGATCCGCTGATCGCGGACAGTTTGGCGAAGGCCGGCGCTCATCACGCCGGCCTTTCGTATTATTTCTTCGCTTCCAGCGCCTCGATCTGGTCCATGACCTTGGTCATGCGTGCGACAAGGGCCTGGTACGGCGCGGGGCTGGCCATGTCGATGCCGGCTTTCTTGTAGAGTTCGTACGGATAGTCCGAGCCGCCGGCTTTCAGCATCGCGATGTAGCGGTCGCGGGCCGGTGCGCCTTCGTTTTCGATGGCGTCGGTGAACTGCGCCGCGCCGGCCATGCTGGTGGCGTATTGCCAGACATAGAAGCCGAAATAGAAGTGCGGGATGATCGACCATTCGCTGCAATAGCCGGGATCGATGGTCATCACGCCTTTATCGGCGCCGTGATACTTCTTGAGCAGGCCGCAATAAATCTCGGTGATGCGGCTGCCGGAGAGCGGCTTGCCCTGCTCCATCTCCTCATGCACCGCAAGCTGGAATTCGGCGAACATCGTCTGGCGGAAGAAGGTGGAGCGGATCAGTTCCAGCTCCTTGTCGAGGAAGGCGAGCTTTTCCTGATCGTTCTTGGCGTGCGCGACCATGTAGTCGCTGAGCAGCATCTGGTTCGAGATCGATGCGGTTTCCGCGATGAAGGTCGAGTAGTTGGAATTCTCGAACGGCTGGTTGGCGGTCGCGAGCAAGGTGTGCACCGCGTGGCCCCATTCGTGGGTGTAGACGGAGAGCGAGGCGAAATCGCCGTTGTAGTTGAGGTGCAGATACGGGTGCACATCATAAGCGGCACCGTTCATATACTCGTCGCCGGTTTTGCCGTCGCGTGGATAGGCGTCGATCCATTTGGCATCGAGACCTTTCTTGAGCAGCGCGGTGTATTCGGGGCCGTAAGCGCTGGTGACGGCGAGCGCGATCTCCTTCGCCTGATCCGTCGTGTAGGTCAGCGGCGTTTTCAGCGGGATCATCGGCGGGTAGATATCGTAGTACGCCAGCTCACCCGTGACGCCGAGCAGACGTTTGCGCAGCGCGAGGTAACGGTGGAACACCGGCAGGCTGGCATTGGCTTGCGCGACAAGCTGGCGATAGACGGCTTCGGGCATGTTGTCGTTGAAGAGCGCGGCGGAGAGTGCGTTCGGGAAGTGGCGCGCCTTGGCGTTGAATTCCGCCGCCATCACCTGCGTCGTCAGCATCTGGCCGAAGGTGCCTTCGAACTTCTTGTAAGTGCGGAAGTAGGTGTCCATCACCAGCTTGCGGTCGGCGCGGCTGCCGACCTGGCGGTATTTGGAATAGGCCTGCAGATCGAGGCGCTTGATCTCGGTGCCGTCGGACAGCTTGAGCGAGGGGAACGGGAGTTCGCCGTTGGCGAGCTGGCTGTAGATGTTGCCGGGCTGACCGAGCACGTTTCCGGTGGCGGCCAACACGCCCTCGGCTTCGACACCCAAAGTGTGCGGCGCGGCGCGCAAGGTGTTGTCGAGGGTGAAGCCGAAGCGCTTCTTCAGCTCGGGCGACTGCGCCTCGAAGGCGAGCACCTTCTTTTCGCCGAGGCTGAGAATCTCCGGCGTCATCCAGGCGGTGCTTTCGCCGATACGGGTCTGCAAGTCGCCGGCGAGTTGCACACGCTCCTGATTGTGCGCATCGCGGACATCTTCGTCGCCGATCAGGCTGGCATAGACGGCGAGACGCTGGGCTTCCTTGTTGATGGCACTGAGCGCGTTGAACGCTTCCAGCATCGACGCGGCGGATTTGCCGAGGGTGCCTTTGTATTTGTCGAGACCCGCGAGCTGCGCCTTCACCTTGTCGTAAGACGCGGTCCAAGCGTCTGGTGTCGCATAGAGATCGCCAATCGACCAATCGGGCAGCGGCGACGGCGGCGCGTCGGCGGCGAAAGACGGCACAGCGAGCGCTGCGAAAACCAGCGCGGCGGCGAGACGTTTCATGGCAATCCCCCAGGTTGCGGATGGTCTAGAACGGTACGGCGAAAAGATAAAATCACGAACGTGGGATTTTCCCTCCCGCTGCCGGGAGCGAGCGGTTAGACTGCGGCATGACAAATCCCTTCTTTGAAACCTGGAACACGCCGTTCCAAACACCGCCGTTCGACGCCATCAAACCGGAGCACTACCGGCCCGCTTATGAGCGCGGGTTGAAGGAGCATGCGGCGGAGGTTTATGCGATCGCCAACCTTGGCGAAGCGCCGACGTTCGAGAACACCATCGAAGAACTGGAGCGCTGCGGGAAGCTGCTGCTCAAGGTCGAGGCGGTGTTCGGCAATCTGACCTCGTCGCATACCAATGACGAGTTGCAGGCGATCGAGCTGGAGCTGGCGCCGGTGCTGGCGCAGCACTGGAACGCGGTCTATCTGAACGCCGAACTGTTTGCGCGGATCGACGATCTGTATGAGCGGCGCGCATCGCTCGGGCTTTCGCCGGAGCAGATGAAGGTGCTGGAGCGCTATCACCTCGACTTCGTGCGATCGGGTGCGAAGCTGTCGGGTGCGGCGCGCGAGAAATACGCGCACATCACCGAGCGGCTCGCGACCCTCGGCACCGAGTTCGGACAACATGTGTTGCAGGACGAGCAGGAGACGGTGCTCGCGCTCAGCGAAGCCGATGTTGCGGGATTGCCGGAGTTTGCGCGCGAGGCGGCGGCGGAGACGGCGCGCGAGCGCAAGGTCGACGCGCCCTACGCCGTGACGACGTCACGTTCGAGCGCCGAGCCGTTCCTGACTTTCGCCGACAGCCGCGAGATGCGTGAGAAGCTGTGGCGGCTGTGGACGACGCGCGGCGACAACAACGACGCGCAGGATAACAAGGCGATCATCGCGGAGACGGTGAAGCTGCGTACCGAGCGGGCGCATCTGCTCGGCTATCCGACGTTTGCGCATTACAAGCTCGCGGATTCCATGGCGAAGACGCCGGAGACGGCGCGCGCGCTGCTGGAACAGGTGTGGACGCCCGCGCGCAAGCGGGCGATGGAAGAGCGCGACGACCTGCAGAAACTGATTTCGGAAGAAGGGCAAAACTTTGCCCTCGCCGCCTGGGACTGGCGCTACTACGCGGAGAAGCTGCGCAAGGATCGCTACGACCTCGATGAAGCGGAGCTGATGCCGTATCTGCAGCTCGACAAGATGATCGAGGCGGCGTTCGACACCGCAGCGAAGCTGTTCGGGCTGTCGTTCGAGGAACGGCACGATGTGGCGCTCTATCATCCTGATGTGCGGGTGTGGGAGGTGAAGAAGGGCGGCAAGCATGTTGCCCTCTTCTATGGCGACTACTTCGCGCGGCCGTCCAAGCGCGGCGGGGCGTGGATGAGTTCGTTCCGCGATCAGGATCGGATGGACGGCGAAGTCACGCCGCTGGTCATCAACACCTGCAACTTCCCCAAGCCGCCGAAGGGCGAGCCGGCGTTGTTGTCGTTCGATGAAGCCAAGACGCTGTTCCACGAATTCGGGCACGGGCTGCATGGGATGCTGTCAAATGTGACGTATCCGCGGCTGTCGGGCACGAGCGTGGCGCGCGATTTCGTCGAGCTGCCGTCGCAGCTCTATGAGCACTGGCTGGAGGAGCCGGCGGTGCTGGAGAAGTTCGCCGTGCATGCCGAGACGGGTGCACCGATGCCGAAGGCGCTACTGGAGAAAATGCGCGCGGCGCGCAATTTCAACAAGGGCTTCGACACGGTGGAGTTCCTGTCGTCGGCGCTCGTCGACATGGATTTCCATGCGGTGCGCGACGTGACGGACATCGATCCGGCGGCCTTCCAGAAGGCGTCGCTCGATGCCATCGGCATGCCGAAGGAAATCGCGATGCGGCATGCGAGCCCGCACTTCCTGCACATCTTCACCGGCGACGGGTATTCGGCGGGCTACTACAGCTATCTGTGGTCGGAAGTGCTGGATGCCGATGGCTTCCGTGCGTTCAAGGAAGCAGGCGATCCCTTCCATGCGGCGACGGCGGCGCGGCTGTACGAGTACATCTACTCCTCCGGCGGGACGCGCGACTTTGCCGAGGCCTATCGCCAGTTCCGCGGACGCGATCCGGATGTCGAGGCGTTGTTGGAAGGGCGCGGGTTGAAGGCGGCATGAGGACAGTGCCAATGCGTAAGACAGTTGTTGCGTCTCTGCTCGCGGTTGCGATGGCCATACCGGCATATGCAGCCCCGGCGCCCAAGGCCAGTATCGCAAGCCTGGCACAATTGCCGATCGTCGAACGCAAGCCGTACGACGACAACGCGAATGCCGACGCGGCAGTCGCGAACGCTTTCGCGCGGGCGAAGAAGAGCGGCAAGCGCGTATTCATCGACATGGGCGGCAATTGGTGCGGCGACTGCATCATCCTGTCGAATTTCATGGAGCTGCCGGAAATCAAGGCATTTGTGAAGGCGCACTACGAAGTGGCGGTCGTCAATGTCGGACGGTTCGACACGAATCTGCAGGTGCCGGCACGCTTCGGCATCACACAACGGTTGGAAGGCGTGCCCGCCGTGATCATCGCCGAGCCGAACGGCAAGTTCGTCAATCCGGGGCACGTCGCGGCGCTGGCCGACGCCCGCAGCATGACGCCGCAAGCGATTGCCGACTGGATTGCGCAGTGGGCGAAGTAAGCGCCCTTAGTTGGCGCTGATGACCTTGTCGATGACGTGCGTGACGCCGTTGGCGTCGTAGACGTCATAGGTCGAGATCGGGACCGAGTTGCCCTTCTCGTCCATCAACACGATGTTGGTCGGGCCGTTCATGGTGGCGACGAGCGTGCCGCCTTCCAAGGTCTGCAGCTTCGCGGTGCCGCCGCTTTCGTTGATCGTCTTCAGCAGCGCCTGCGAGTCGAAGCGGCCTTTGACGACGAGATAATCGACGGTCTTGGCGAGGTGGACGCGATCCTTGGCGATGGACGCGCGGGCGAAGGCTTCATCGGTCGGCGCGAACACGGTGTACGGGCCTTTACCCTTCAGCGTGTCGGCGAGGCCGGCATCCTTCAACGCGGCGACGAAGCGGGTGTGCTCTGGCGAGGCGGCCATGTTGTCCACGATGTCCCGCGTCGAGAGCATTGCCTGGCCGCCGATGGCAGGATTCATGACGCCCGGCGCTTCGGCTGGCTGGGCGGCGGGCGAAACGGCGGCGACACCACCACCGATCATCATGGCGGACGCTGCGGCTGCGATAGCAAAATGGTTCATTGGAACCTCTCCGACCCCGGGTTTCCTTGGCCCTCAGCGAGATAATGCGAAGAATGTGAGCGGGTTCCTTGAAACCCGTAATTGGACGAAAGCCGTATCTTTTCCGCCGCATGCCCCGCGGATAGCAGGCTGCATTTCCGCCCCTTGAAGGTGTATGGGCCGCCCTCTAAGGTTGTTCCGTCGGGTTCCGCCCGACGGGGGCTTTACAAATCCGCACTGCGGCCGCGGCCATACCGGTCCGGCGACGCATTGCTTCGTGTCTGGGGGCATACATGTTCGTACGGTTCAAGCAGGCTGCATTCGCGGCCTCGGTTTTGTTTGTCGGCGCTTGCGCCTCGCTGCCAGCGCACGAAGCGCTGCCCGCCGAGGCGCGCGACAAGATCGTCAATACCGAAGTCGCAGTGCCGGTGAAGCAGAACGAAATCTATGTCTTCGTGCCGGATTCCCAGGTCGGGGCAGCGACGGGCGGCGGTCTCCTGGGTGCGCTGATCGATGTCGGCATCAACAGCGTGCGCACGGGCAAGGCAGAAGATGCCGTCAAGCCGCTGCGCAGCGCCGTGGTCGACTACAACTACGATCAGACGCTGAGCACCGAATTCCAGAAGGCGCTGTCGCAGGTTTCGTGGATGGGCGTCGACAACGTCCACGTCATCAAGGACGTCACACCCGCCGCGATGGATCAGGTGTTCAACAATTCGCGCGACGGCGCGGTGCTGTTCACGGTGACGGATTATCGCCTGTCGAACGACGCCGATGTGTTGAGCGTGACGGTGACGGCGGCGTTGTTCGCGCGCAGCGACGCGCTGCGGGCGCTGAAGCCCGCCAAGAGCGGCAAATCGCAAACGGCGCTGCCCAATTCGCTCTATCACAACACGCTATTGTTCGAGACGATGGCGCCGAACGCGACGAGCGACCGGCCGCACAACATCGACATGTGGTCGGCCAACAACGGCGCCGCCCTGCGCGCCGCTCTGCAACAGGGCGCGAGCGAACTTGCGGCACTGCTGGCAAGCGACATCCAGCATGTGCAAGGCATGCCGGACGAGAGCAAAGGCCAGCGCGAATTGAACAACCAGACGGGCCAGGTCATTGCCGTGGACACCGACGGCTCGGCGATGCGCTTCAAGGACGGCACGCTCGCCTACGCCACCAACAGCGTTCGGCAGTAGGCACGATGCGGTACCGGCGCAACCGGCTGCTGGCGATCGCGTCTGCGGCCGCAGGTCTTATCCTGGCGGCCTGTGCGAACAGGCCGCCGATGGACGTGACGCAGGCTTATGAGATGCCGGTGAACGGGAAGTTCGCCGTGCCCCTCGGCCAGACTTGCCGGCTATTCCTCGGCGAGATCACCGACAAGCGCGGCGATACGCAGGCGATGGGCGATATCGGTGGACGGCCGGTACACAACACCGATTCCGTCGGTTGGGTACGATCGGGGCTGCACTATCTGGCAAGCGATCGGAATGTCGTGCAGACGGCGACCGCCGCCGAAGCGGACCTGTCGCTCAGCGCAGAGATTCTCAAGGCTTATACGATGAGTCTGACGACGGAGAAGGCGACCACCGTCGTCCTGCGGATCACCTTCACACGCCCCGGCGGCGCACAGGAAACACAGGTCTATCGCGGCGCCGATACGAGCGCGAACTGGGCGGGTGGGACCGGCGAGACGCAGTCGGCGCTCAACGCGGCCCTATGGCAGGTCGTGAACCAGGTTCACAGCGACCTGGTGCAGCGTTGCACGCCGCAAACCGCCACCGGACATTGACGCCTCATTGCGGTTGCCGTTCATTCGGGAACCTGTGAGGACCAAAGCATGAGCGGCATCGAATATTCGACCATCGGCGAGAACGTGGCGGTGCTGCGGCTCGACAATCCGCCGGCCAATGCGCTGGGGCATGCCATGCGGGTGGCATTCAATGAGAAACTTGATGCGCTGGAGCGCGGCGATACGATCCGGGCACTGATCGTGACCGGCACAGGACGCTCATTCTGCAGCGGCGACGATTTGAAGGAGCAGCAGGCGGCGCGCGCCGAGGGCAAGAGTGGGCATCTTGGCGAGTTCGCGCGGCTGCTCGACCGGATCGAGGTGTTTCGCGTGCCGGTGATCGCGGCGATCAACGGCTGGTGCCTCGGCGGCGGGCTGGAATTGGCGCTGTGCTGCGACATCCGCATCGCAGCGACGGGCGCGACGTTCACCTGTGCCGGCGTGAATGTCGGGCTTATGGCATCGGCCTATCGCCTGCCGCGGCTGATCGGCGTGGCGCG
>JADMIO011201748.1_pt1 | contig 21956 bp, 24 predicted proteins | sample 8958161 | NCBI WGS metagenome assembly JADMIO01 (sample SAMN16585339, study PRJNA669376) | soil metagenome | isolation source: Crop rotation soil | place: USA: Cullars Rotation, Alabama | collected 2011
GCCGGACGAGGATATTTTCTCGGTCATGCGCTACTTCCGCTGGTCCGAGGCGCAGGCCACCGACTATGGCCGCTTCGGCCTGATCGTCTCGAACGAGGGCCGCGTTGTCGGCAGCATGACGCCGGGTATCCGCCCGATCGCGCCGTCGGGCCCGGTCTATCGCCGCGTCCTCAACCAGGGCCCGATGAACGGCTTCGGCTACAGCTGGTTCGACGACCGGCTCGCCCGCGCCGGCCTGACCCGCCCGCGCCTGCTCTCCCGCGAGCCGGTCTGGGAGGGACCAAGCTATGGCTATGAGGCTTTGAACCTGGTCGACGGCCGGCGCAGCGTCGGCGAGATCAGGGACGTGCTGACCGGCACGCTCGGCCCGGTGCCGATGGACGAAGTGGCGGAATATCTGGACATACTCGCACGCCTCGGCGTGCTGGAAAGGGTTGGCCGCTGATGGACCTCGGCATTGCAGGGCGGAACGCGATCGTCTGCGCCTCGAGCAAGGGGCTCGGCCGCGCCTGCGCGGTGGAGCTGGCCCGGGCCGGCGCCCGCGTCGCGATCAACGGCCGCGACGCGGCCTTGCTGGATCAGGTCCGCGAGGAGATTGCGGCGGAGACCGGCGCCGAGGTGATCGCCGTCCCGGGGGACATGTCGACCCCCGAGGGACGGGCGGCCCTGCTCGGCGCGTTCGACCGGGTCGACATTCTCGTCAACAACAATGGCGGGCCGCCGCCGCGCGACTTCCGCAAGGTCGACCATGACGGGATGCTGGCCGGGCTGGAGGCGAACATGATCGCGCCGATCGCCCTCATCCAGGCGGTGATCGACTCGATGGTCGAGCGCCGCTTCGGGCGGATCGTCAACATCACCTCGGGCTCGGTGAAGATGCCGATGGCCGGGCTCGACCTGTCGAGCGGCGCGCGCGCCGGCCTCACCGGCTTCGTCGCCGGCGTGGCGCGGCAGGTCGTCCACACCAATGTCACGATCAACAATCTGCTGCCCGGCGCCTTCGACACCGACCGGATCGCCTCCTTCGTCGCCGCGCAGGCCAAGCAGAGCGGGCGCGATCCCGCCGAGATCCGCGCCGAGCGTGAGCGCGGCATCCCCGCGAAACGGCTCGGCAGCCCTGCCGAGTTCGGCGCCGCCTGCGCCTTCCTCTGCTCGGCGCAGGCCGGCTATATTACTGGTCAGAGCCTGCTGATCGACGGCGGCGCCTTTCCGGGGATCCTCTGACCCATGGACTCGCTGGTTTCCACGGCCTGGCTGGCGAGGGAGCTTGGCGCGCCGGACCTCCGCATCCTCGACGCCACCGCCTTCCTTCCCGGCTCCGCCCGCGACGCCCGGGCCGAACATGCAGCGGCGCATATCCCGGGCGCGGCGTTCTTCGACCTGGAGGAAGTCTCCGATCCGGACAGCCCGTTCCCGCACGCCTGGCCGCCGGCGCATCTCTTCGCCAGCCGGATGCGCGCGCTCGGCCTCGGCGATGGCGACCGCATCGTGATCTACGACAACAGCCCGATCCACACGAGCGCACGCGCCTGGTACATGCTGCGCAGCTTCGGCGCGCCCCATGTCGCGATCCTCGACGGCGGCCTGCCGAAATGGACGGCCGAGGGCCGCCCTCTCGAAAGCGGCGTGCCCGCGCCCCGCCCCGGCCATTTCACCGCGCAGCCGGTGAACGGCGCGGTGCTCGACAAGGCGCGCCTGCTTTCCCTCCTCGGCAGCGGCAGCCACGTCGTCGCCGACGCCCGCAGCGCCGACCGCTTCCTCGGGCAGGCGGGCGAGCCGCGTCCGGGCCTCGCCTCCGGCCATATCCCCGGCTCACGCAGCCTGCCGCAGAGCAATTTCTTCTGCGCCGCCAACACATTCAAACAAGGCGACGAGCTCCGCGCCGCCTTCGCCGCCGCCGGCGTCGACCTCGCCAGACCGCTGGTCACCACCTGCGGCTCGGGCGTTACCGCCTGCGTGCTCCTGTTCGGCGCGCACCTGCTCGGCAAGACCGACCTCAGCCTCTATGACGGCAGCTGGAGCGAATGGGGCGCCGATCCGGCGACGCCCAAGGCCCGGGGAGCGGCGGCATGAGCGGGAAGAAGGACGTGAAGCCGGAGACGAAGCTGGTCGCGGCCGGCCGCCGCAAGGAATGGACGCAGGGGATCGTGAACCCGCCGGTCTGGCGCGCCTCCACCATCCTCTTCGACGACATCGCCGCCATGGAGGCGGCCGAGCCGCCCACCGACGGCATCCTCCATTACGGCCGCAACGGCACGCCGACCACCTGGGCGCTGCAGGACGCGCTCACCTCCCTGGAGGAAGGCGCGGCCCTGACCCGCCTCTATCCCTCGGGCTCGGCGGCGGTCGCCGGCGCCCTGCTCAGCGTGCTCGCCGCCGGCGACGAGCTGCTGATGACCGACAGCGCCTACGGCCCGACCCGCGCCTTCTGCGACACCGTGCTCAAGCGCTTCGGCGTCACCACGCGCTACTACGACCCCCTGACCGGCGCCGGCATCGCCGACCTGATCTCCGACAAGACCCGCGCCGTCTTCCTCGAAAGCCCCGGCACCCACAGTTTCGAGGTCCAGGACGTGCCTGCCATCTGCGCGGCGGCGAAGGCGCGCGGCGTCACCACCCTGATCGACAACACCTGGGCGACGCCGCTCTATTTCCCCGCCATCGCGCTCGGCGTCGACCTCTCGATCCTCGCCTGCACCAAATATATTGGCGGCCATGCCGATCTGATGCTCGGCTCGGTGACCGCGGCCGGGCCTCATGCCGCCCGCCTCGAGCGCACCCGCCGCGTGCTCGGCCAGAGCGCCGGCCCCGACGAGGCCTGGCTGGCCTTGCGCGGCCTCAGGACCCTGTCGGTCCGCCTCGCCCGCCACCAGGAGAGCGGCCTCAAGGTCGCGCGCTGGCTCGAACAGCAGAAGCAGGTCGCCCGAGTCCTTCACCCGGCCTTGCCCGCCTGCCCGGGCCACGAATATTTCGTCCGCGACTTCAGGGGCGCGACCGGCCTCTTCTCCTTCGTCCTCGCCGGCGGCGACGAGGCCGCGGCGGCCCGCCTGATCGAGCGCCTGACCCTGTTCGGCATCGGCTGGTCCTGGGGCGCCTATGAAAGCCTCGCCGTCCCCGCCCGCTTCACCCGCACCGCCACCGCCCCCCGCTATGAGGGCCCGCTCGTCCGCCTCCATATCGGCCTCGAGGACCCCGACGACCTGATCGCCGATCTGGAGCAGGCGCTGGCCAACTATCCGGGGTGATTGCGGAAAGCGCTGAGTCTTGCATCGCAATCTCGTTTTACGTCGGGTGAATTATGCTGCGTAATTCGTCAGTTTCCCGTGGTGCGCTACTGGTGTGTCCGCCACGACAAGTCTTATCGCCATGAAATAGCCGGCGGCTATATTTGGCTGCCGAAAGCAAATTCGGGTGAACGGCGCGCCCTTCATTATGACCTTATCCTCAGCGTCGCCGCCGGCGACGGGATCGTCTCCTGCGTTGACGGCCGCATCGGCCATGTCGGCTGCGTCCTGGAGCAGGCGATCGGCGAGCGCGGCCGGACCGGGGAGGGCTGGTGGCTCCCGGTCGAGTGGACCCGCCTGCCGCACCCGATCGCACCCGCACCCATCCCGCGTCCGGGTCTCGGGGAGCTGGCAGAGGATGTCTTCCACGCCCTTCTCGCTGAAGCCGGCGCGGCCGACCGGCCATTCGCCGCGCCCGAGGATCCCGGCACTGCCGCCGGCGTCGCCGCCTCCCGCCTCGACTATGACGCATCGCTCACCGCCTCGGTGCGCGACCAGCAGGTGAAGGCCCGCCGCGGCCAGAGCCTGTTCCGCTTCCGCGTTTTCCAGATCGAGAGCGCCTGCCGCCTGACCGGCGTCACCAATCCGGACCTGCTCATCGCCAGCCACATCAAGCCCTGGCGGCTCTGCGAAACCACGCACGAGCGGCTCGACGGCGCCAACGGCCTGCTCCTCACCCCGCATGTCGACCGCCTGTTCGACCGCGGGCTGATCGCTTTCTCGGACGCAGGCGCGGTGCTGCGCTCGCCCGCGCTCCCCGCCGGGGACATCGCCCGTCTCGGCCTCGCGGAGGCCTGCAACCGCAATGCCGGCGCTTTCAGCGAGCGGCAGCGGAGCTATCTCGCCTGGCACCGCGAGGCGGTGTTTGACCGGGGCGGGAAGTGAGCGGCTCACCACATTCCTGTGGACCGTTTTTGTTTCTATCTTGTTCCACAACCGGGAATCGTTATGACATAATGTCAGAAACGGACCCAGGGAGCGCCTCATGGACATCACCGCCCGGCTGGAATTCCAGAGGCTGCGGCAGATGGCCGGACTATCCTGGGACGAGGCGGCGATCATTTGTCAGGTAACGGACAGGCATGTTCGACGCTACGAGGATATCACGGACACCGGATGCGACCCGTCCGGTCTGGTTCTGGACGCCCTGAGGAGAGCTGCGTCGGTCTGGTCGGAGGCCAAACCCGAGTCCGCACACGTCTTCAAATTCATCGACCTGTTTGCCGGAATCGGGGGTCTGCGCCGTCCGTTCGAGGAAATCGGCGGCAAATGCATCTTTACCTCCGAGTGGGACCGGTTTTCCCGGCAAACCTACGCGGCGAACTTCCATGACGATCCGTTCGAGCACGAATTTGCCGGCGACATCCGGCCCTATGCTGCTGAGCCGTCAAGTGTACCCGCGCATGACGTGTTGCTTGCGGGCTTCCCCTGCCAGCCCTTCTCGATCGCTGGCGTCTCTAAGAAGAACGCGCTGGGCCGGCCGCACGGCTTCCTCTGCGACACGCAGGGTACGCTGTTCTACGATCTTGCGAAGATACTTGCGCATCATCGGCCGGCGGCATTCCTCCTCGAGAATGTGAAGAATCTGGAGAGCCACGATCGGGGGCAAACCTTCGGCACGATCATGAACGTGCTGGCGGCCGAGCTCGGCTATCGGGTGCAATATCGGGTGATCAGCTCGCATCCCTGGGTGCCGCAACGGCGCCAGCGCATTTTCATCGTCGGCTTCCGCGAGGATACGGAGTTCGACTTCGATCGGCTGGAGATCCCCGAGGGCAGGCAGCCTGTCCTTGGGGACATTCTCGAAGCCGAGCCATCATCCAAATACACCCTGACGGATCATCTCTGGACCTATCTCCGGAACTACAAGGCCAAGCATGCCAAGGCCGGCAACGGGTTTGGTTATTCGGTCTTCGGACCGGGCGACATCACCCGGACTCTGTCTGCGCGCTACTACAAAGATGGGTCAGAGGTGCTCGTGGAACAGAAAGGGAGGCCGCCCCGGCGACTGACTCCGCGCGAATGCGCCCGTCTCATGGGCTTTGACGGGCCGCAGGCGGAGACCTTCCGCATCCCGGTTTCGGATACGCAGGCCTACCGGCAGTTTGGCAACGCGGTTGTCGTGCCGGTGGTCCGGGCGGTAGCAAAGCTGATGGCGCCGCACATTCATGCCGCTCTCAACCCACCTCTAGCTGAAGGATCCCGGAACGAGCTAATGGTTGCCAGTGGCTGACGTCGTATCGTCCGAAGTGCGCAGCCGGATGATGTCCGGCATCAGGGGCAAGAACACCAAGCCTGAATTGATCCTTCGCTCCGGTCTGCACCGCCGCGGTTTCCGTTTTCGACTCCATGTCCGCGACCTGCCGGGCAAGCCCGACCTCGTTTTTCCGGGGCATCGGGCGGTGCTCTTCACCCATGGCTGCTTCTGGCACGGGCACGATTGCCATCTCTTCAAATGGCCAAGAAGCCGGGAGGAGTTCTGGCGTCAGAAGATCAACGAGAATTGCCGCCGGGACTTCCTGGCAATGGATACGCTGACGCGGCAGGGCTGGCGTGTCGCAGAGGTGTGGGAATGTGCCCTGAAAGGCCGCACCAGATTGGCAGTGGCGGAAGTTCTCGACCGGTGCGAAACATGGCTTCGTTCCGAGGCTCCCAGGCTGGAGATTAGGGGAGATGAAGGGGAGCTCTGTGGCTGATGGAGTGAGCGTATTAAAGCAGCGCACTTGAGCGACCGATCACACTCAGCATGTCGTCAGCAAAGATCGTGAGCGGCCGATAGAGATCAGTGCCGTTGATGTTGATTGCATGGCGGCCTGATCCGGCAGCAGTTACGTGCTCCATCACGCTCCGATGTGTTTCATCCGGCATGTAGATGGCGGTAAAGCCCATTCGCTTGTAGAGTGCCATGCGGCTGTCGGTCCAAAATTCCTCAGGCTCCTTGAAGAAGCCGAAACCAATACCTTCGATGGAGTTGGCAGAATATAGAAGGCGCTCGCGAGCCACTTCACTCTTTACTGAGATCACGAGATTGGTGGGGGCACATGGGATGAGGAGATCCCCTAAGGCCTGAAGGCTGCTCATCTTGCCGTCGTTGAGGAGAATGTGCCCGGGCATCTTCCAAATTGGCCAGCGGTCCGGCCCGAGTGGCATGGCCGGTATTCCTGCCGTGGAGAGCACTTCGCTACAGAGCATCTCCATCACGGTTCCGCCACTGCTACAGGCTTTTAGAGGTCCGGGAGCAAACCTAGGCTCTCGCGGATGTTGGATCAGGAATGCTTGGTGCACATTGAGCGCGCTGATCGGCTCGCCCAATGTGAGCTCACAAAAATGAACCACGCTTCTCGCCGTGGCCGCGATGTCAATCTGATTGAACAGGCAAGGGCAGAGATTAAGCAGGCGCCTCAGAACAGCCGTTCCGATCGGCGGCGGCGGTCGGGAAACCGCGGGAGTCGAGGGCGGAGCTGCAAAATCCGTCATAAGCGCCGCAAGTGCTGGGGCTTTGCTCGCGGGCGGGAGCTTGAGTTCCGGAAGGTCCAGAACCTCTTCCCACGCCATCGGCTGATCGCTGGCCGGGCAGAAGGGATGGAGACACCTCATGCTCACTTTATCGCACGATTCCCCTCTATCGCGCTATCAGGTCCCGATCTCCATGTTGCGCATACCCTCCACCCCCCTTTAACCCGACTTTAGCCCCCGCCCCCTATACCCCGCCGCAGAGGTCACCCTTATGCGCGCACTGACGAAACCGGTTTACGCGGCCATGCACCATGTGGCGCGCTCCCAGCTCAGGGTACCGAGCCTCGGCCGGGCCACGCTTCGGCGCGACGGCGCGCCGGACCTCAGGATCCGCATCGGCAACATCTCGCGCTCCGGCTTCATGGGCGAGACCGGGGCGAAGCTGCGGCCGGGCATGACCGTCCGGCTGGCGGTGCCGTTCGGCCGGGTCGTCGAGGGGACGGTGCGCTGGTCGCTCAACGGCCGCTTCGGCTGCCGGCTCGACGGCCGCTTCCGCAGCCGGGAGATGCTGGCCATCTCGGTGCTGGCCGGCGTTCGGGTCAGCTCGCTGCTGCTGCTCGCCCTGCTCGCCGCCGCCGTGGCGTTTGTCTACTAGCCTGTCCTGAGCCTGCCTGCCCCGGCAGAGGCCGGGGTCGAAGCCTGTCCTGAGCCTGTCGAAGGGGGCCGCCCGGCTGATCCGGCCGCGCAGGGCGCGGGCCGCCCGGGATAATTTTGACCTGGATCAGGGGGCTGCAACCTCTTGCCCGCGCCGGGCATTTTGTCGGCGTGCCATTGTACTTCTTCCATATCCGCAATTCCGAGCATGTCGACGACGAGCAGGGCCGGGAGCTGTCCGATCTGGCCGCGGCCCGGGAAATCGCGCTGGAGGGCGTCCGCGAGCTGGTCTGCGCGGACATCAAGAAAGGCTGGCTGAACCTCGATCACTATGTCGAGGTGGCGGACGAGGCGGGCGCCGTCCTGCTCCGCCTGACCTTCCGGGAAGCGTTCCAGATCCGGAGCTGAAGGCCGGGCCGTTCCGCTGCCCTCGCTCGGAAAGGGTGGGCCGCCCGAAAACCCGGCCCCCGGCGCCGCCTCCCCGGAACCAACGCCCGCCGTCGCAGTTACTCGCGCGTCCTCGCCCGGTGAGCGGGCGGTGCCGAGGGTTTCTGATGTGGAGGAAATCCCATGCGCAGACTGCTCGCCCCCCTGCTCGCCGCCGCCGGCGCGGCCGCCTTGCTCACCGGCTGCTATACCGCCCGAGGGGTCGGCGCCGACCTCGAATCCGTCGCCGCCGCCTTCGACCCCGCCTACAGCTACCGCGCCTGCGGAACCTACGGGCCGATCGACCACGACAATGACGGCAAGATCAGCAGCGCGGAATGGAACGCCTATCGCCTCGGCGGATATCGCGGCTGGGATCTGAACGGCGACGGCCGGATCAGCCGGCGCGAATATGCCAATTGCTGGTATGGCGGCGGCTTCTACCCGACCTACACCAAGGCCGCCTGGGAGCCGAGCTATGTCGCGTTCGACGCCAATAATGACGGCTGGATCAGCAGCGACGAATATTACAGCACGGCCGCCTGGAGCCCGCTCGACCGCAATGGCGACGGCTATATCGACGCGACCGAATGGCCTTGGTGAGGTAAGGCGGACGGGGGCGGACGCCGTCCCGGGCCGCTGCTGACATTGCAGCCGGAAGTCCTATTTCCGGGCGACGCCCTCGCGCTGCCGCGGGTGGCCCGTGGCAACACCACCTGAAAGCTCCGCCACCCATGGATAGGTCTTCGCCACCTCCTCGGTATAGCCGAGGTTGAACACGGTCGGGCTCTTCACCGGCCGCTCGGGGCGGTCGTAATAGGTCCTGAACACCCTGTCCCAGAAGAAGGTGGTGATGCCGTAATTGCCGTCCTCATCGTGGAAATGATGGGCCATATGGCGCTTCTTCATCTCCGCGATCCGCTTCGACTTCGGCTTGTAGGCGAGGTGCTGGATGCAGTGGACGAACTCGTAGAAGCAGGTGGTGAGCAGGCCGCAGGCGAGCGCGGCCGCGGCGCTGCCGAAGGCGCTCGGGCCGGTCCAGCTGCCGTCAAAGGCGGCGCCGATTGCCCAGCCGATCGGGATCACGCCGAGCGCGATCGTCGGCAGGGTCGTGTGCAGCGCGCCGAACAGAACCTCGAGATGGTTCGGGTCCTGGTGATGGTCGTAATGGATCCGCTTCCAGGTGGAGGCCATCCATTTGTGCCGCCACATCCAGCGGCTGTGCAGGATGTAGCGGTGGATCAGATACCAGAAGAGCGGGTAGGCGAGCGCCGCCGCGCCGATCGCGAGCAAAGTCGGGACGGCCGGCGCGGCCGCCCAGAACCAGGCAAGGATCGAGACCAGAGCCAGAGTCAGATAGGCGATGATCGCCGGATATTGAAAATAGGCGACGACCAGCTCGCGGAAGGTCATCTTGTCGAGATGATGCTCGCGGTTCCAGAATCCGGTGCGTGGGGCTTCGGCGGTCTTCACAGCTGTTCCTTGTAGCGCGCTTCGGCCCCGCGGGGGAGCGCTTTCATTCATCCATATGGGAAGGCGCCCTGGTTTCGCAATGCGGCGATTCTTGGGCGCGGAGGGGGCAGGGGCGGTCCGGGAGGGCCGGCGGAGCTCTGTGCGGGCCGGATCGCCCTGCCGGGAACGCCTAGTCCGCGTGCCGCGCCCGCACCTCGCGCAGCGCCCGGTCGGTCGCTTCCCGGGCGACGCGGCCGATCGCGGCGGTGACCGCCGGCCGGGCCATGACCTCGCGCACGCGCCGGCCGATCCGCGGCGCCGCGTCGTGGAGCATCGCCCGCATCTCGGGATCGTCGACCCGGCGGCCGTTGCTGCAGGTGAGCACGCCATTGGAGATATTGACGTCGAAGCCGTCCCACTGCCCGGGCGCATAGCCGCATTTGCGCTCGACCAGCGCGCGTTCGGAGGCGGTGAAGAAGGAGCCGCCGGCGCGGAGCTCGCGCTGGATGAGCTGGTCGAGGGCGTCGCTCTCCGGCGTCGCGCCCGCCGCGGGGGTCAAAGTGAAGGCGGCGAGGACCGCCAGGCTCAGGGTTCGACCGGACATGCTCAGTCTCCGACTCGTGCTACATTTGTAGCATAAGGGGGCCGGGCCCGGCTGGCAAGGGGGTGCTACTTCTTGCCCTCGCGCGCGGCGACGATGCGGTTGGCGAGGTCCCAGTCGACCTGCCGGTCGACGTCGATCGGCCCCTCGGCGAAGGGCATCAGCACGGGCGCCGTCCTGACCCGGATTCCCCGCGACAATGTCCTCAGCACCGTCTTCAATTTGAACAGCCGGCTCTTGTACAGGAGGAAGGCGAACAGCCCGAACGCCCCGATCAACCTCTTCGGCTTCTTCCCGAACTGGCCGCCGGAGCGGAACACCTGGGCGCCCTCGATGCCCCTGGAGGTCAGGATCGCGTAGAGGTTGCAGGAGGAGAAGGCGCCGTCGCGGAAGCGGTGGAAGGCGCGATTCCCTTCCGGATATTTCTCAAGCACGTAGCTGGCCGGCGTCAGGCCGAGAGCGGCGTCGTCGCTGACGCCGTCCAGCGCGTCGCAGAAGAAGGTCACCATCTCCTCGGTGTGGAGCGCATTGTCGCCGGTGGTGACGATCAGCGGGAGCAATTCCGGTTTCGCCACGGCGGCGACGCTGGTGCCGATATTGTCGCGGCTGGCGACATATTCGATCGCGCCGGAGCCGGGCAGGGGCGCGAGGATCTGTTTGGCCTCCTCCATCGAATCGGGCTCGATGGCGACGATCGTGCGCTTCACCCTGGGGCTCGCCATCACCGCCTCGACCACGCGTTCGAGCATCGGCCGGCCGGCAATGTCGATAAAGCATTTGTGGGAGACGCCGCCGGCCTGGGCCAGCGGGTCGAGATTGCCGCGGCTCGCCGCGAGCACCAGCGCCGTGTAGATCCTGTCCCCCATATGAGCCGTTTCTCTAGTCCCGCGCGCGCTGCTTAGGAAGCGAACTCGCCCGCAAGCGGCTGGGTCAGGGCGCTTATTCGCGGCAATTGTGGCAAATCTGCAAGCGCCTGCCGGACTTCGGCGAGCGCGGCGGGCGGCAGCGTGCCTGCCGTGCAGCCGTCGAACTTGGCCCAGAGCTGCGCCTCGGTGAACGGCCGGGCGAGGCTGCCGACGGGCCAGGGCACTGCGGTCCCGAAACGGCGGCCATCCCTGAGCGCCACCTCGACCTCGGTCGGGAATTCGCCCTCCGCCTTGTCGACCGGATGGCGGTGGATACGGGGGTAAAGCGACGCGAAATCGGGCCGGCGCGCGGCCTCGTCGGTAAAGTCGGCGAGCGTGGCGTTGCCGGTCAGGAGGATGCAGGCCAGCCCGTATTCCAGGCTGAACTTGGCCTGCAGCGCGTCCTCGGGGACCCGGTACATCAGATTGTTCAGATGGGTGACCGGCGCGCGGACCTGCACCGCCTCCACCTCCGTCACCGTGAATCCATGCAACGACATCAGATCGGAAAGCCCGTCCATCGCCCGATGCGCGCTGCCGCAATTGGGGAAACGCTTCAGCTTCAGGCCGCTGGAGAGAAGCAAGAGCGGCTCGCCGACCTCGGCCGTTTCGAAGCGGAGATTCTGGCCATGCTCGATATGGGTGAGCGTGTCGCGGAGTTGCTCATAATCGGGGCCGACCATCAGCCGGTTCATTCCTGTCGGCCCGTCCAAGGTAGCGAGGCCGGCGTCCAGCCCATTTCGCGCGAGGCTTGCGGCGATCACCCCCGATTTGGCGGCGAGGCCGGCGTGGAGCGGCTTGGTCATCGTGCCGAACTGCGACATGAAGCCCGCCGCCATGCTGGTCGCGATGGAGACTGCACAGGCCGCCTGCTTCGCGTCCAGCTTCAGCAGCCGCGCGCAGGCGGCGGCCGTGCCGACTGCTCCGACCGTGGCGGTGGCGTGCCAGCCCCGGTTGCGATGCGCCGGGTTCACCCCCTGGCCGACCCGGCCGAGAATCTGCAGGCCGGCGATATAGGCATCGAGGCAGTCCCGCCCCGAAGCGCCTTCCTGCTCGGCCAGCGCGAGGATAGCGGGGGCAAGCACGGCAGTCGCATGCGTCTTGGCCGGATCGAAATTGTCGTCGAAGTCGAGCGCATGCGCGGCGGTGCCGTTGACCAGAGCCGCCCAAGGTGCCGCCAGCCTTGTGCCTTGGCCGATCGCGGCGGAGGGGCCGGTGCCCCAGTGCTGCACCGTCGCGAAGACGCGGCGGGTGACCGGCTCGACCGCGCCCGGAATGGTGACCGCGACGATATCGATGAACGCCCGGTGCGCGGCCTCCCAGGCGGCATCGGGCCAGTCGGCGGGAGTCTCGGCGAGCCAGCGTCCGTAGGCGAGGACGGGATTGTCGGTCATCGCCGCGCCCCTAGACCAGCCTGAGCTTTCGCGACAGTCCGCCCAGCGCCTCGCGGTCCTCGCGGGTCAGGCCGTAGCGCAGGGTCAGCCAGGATGTGGCCGCCCAGAGCGTGAAAATCACGGCGAAACGGGCCGGGCCGGGCATCAGATATTCGGCCGCCGCCATCAGCGCGACCCCCGCCAGAGCGAGGCCGAGGCTCTGAAAGAGCTTGCGGTCGAACGGCTGGAGGCCGTCGCTGACCTGCAGCTCGAGCGTCGCGGCATAGGTGGAGGCGACGGTGGCGATGGCGATCGCCCAGGCCATGCCGTGCGCCCCCGTCGCCGGCGCCAGCCACCAGGCCAGGCCGACCCAGAGGGCGATGGCGATGAAGCTGTTGAGCAGGGGCAGTCCGCGATGGCCGATCATCTCCACGATCGTGGAGGCCGGCCCGACGATCGCCTCGATCGCCCGGGCGGTGACGAGGATGTAGAGCAGGGGCAGAGCGGCGGCGGCGCGGGGCTGATAAAGGCTGAGGATATCGACCGCGGCGAAGATCAGCAGGCCGCTCAGCGGCACGACCAAGGCGGTCGAGACCCGGCTCGCGAAATGGTAGAGCGGGGCGACCTGCGCGCGGTCGACACGGGCCTGGGCCGAGGAGAGCGGCGCCAGCACATATTGGAAGGCCTGGCGGACGATCAAAGGCACGGTCGAGATCTTTCGGGCGATCTCGAACAGGCCGGCGGCCGCGGCGCCCCGGCTGCCGGGCAGCAGCAGGTTGAGCACGAGCGGCGGCGCGTCGATCAGCGCGCGGCGCGACAGGTTGGAAGGAAGCAAAGCGAAGCCGGTGCCGAGCAGCTCCCGGACCAGGCCGCGGGGCAGCGGCGCGCGCAGCAGCAGCTTCAGGTCGTAATAGCGGCCGAGCAGCGGGATGCAGAGCAGGGCGGTGACCGCCAGCGAGCAGAGATGCGCGAGGATCAGGCCGTTGTTTGTGGCCCCGGCCAGGAAAAAGCCGGTGGCGAAGAGGATGCGGGCGATCTGCTCCCAGAAGATCCTGAGGCGGATCTCGGGGCCGAAGGCGCGGCGCGCGCGGGCCGCCCCTGTCGCCGTCTCGATGAACGCCCAGAGGGGCAGCGCCCAGGCGAACAGCGCGATCGCCGCGGGCAACCGCTCGGCGTCGTCCGGCGCGGCCGAGAACAGGCCGGCCACGGCATGGGCGTTCAGCGTGACCAGCAGGGCGATGAGCGAGGCGGGCAGGAGCGCGATGATCAGCGAGAGCTTGACCGCGCCATGTGCCGCCTCCTCGTCATGCGCCGGCACGACCCGCTGCAGCGCCACCGGCATCGAGAGATGGATGAAATTGACCAGCAGGCTGACTGCGCCCCAGAGCGCGACATAGAGGCCGTAGGTCTCGATGCCGAAGAAGCGCGTGTAGAGCGGCTGGGCCAGCGCCTCGATCAGCGCGCCGGCGCGGGAGAGGCCGGCCAGCCCGGCCCCACGCGCCACCTCGCCGCGGGTGACGGCGGGCGGGGGAGGCGCGGGCGAGTCCGTAGCCATTGCGGTGGAGTGGTAGTGGGTTGCGGCGCGAACGCAATGCGGGTCGGTCGCGCTATTCCTCGGTGCGGATCAGCACGGCCTCGCCGACCAGCAGGAACAGAAGGAACGGCCCCCAGGCGGCGAGGAAGGGCGGGTAGGCGCCGAGATTGCCCATGGCGAGGGCGAAATTGTCGGCGACGAAATAGGCGAAGCCGAGCGCCATGCCGATCACTGCGCGCATGAAGAGCTGGCCCGACCGCGCCAGGCCGAAGGCGGCGATGGCGGCGAGCAGCGGCATGAGCAGGGTCGACAAAGGTGAGGCGAATTTGTGCCAGAGATTGGATTCGAGCGTCGCCGTCGACCGGTTGGTGGCGGCGACCTGGGTGATCGTGTCGCGCAACTGCCAGAAATTCAGCCGGTTGGGATCGACCTGGGCGAGGGTGAACTGGTCGGGGTCGATGCCGGCGCCCCAGATTGTGGTGCCCATACGTTGTTGCCGGTTGTTGTCGACATCGAAAAGCGTGGCGTTGGTCAGCTCCCAGCCGCGGCCGGGGAGATAGCGACCGCTGTCCGCGCGCAGGATCCGCCGCATCGTACCGCCGGCGCGGTCGACGATGCGGACCCCCGCCAGCCGGACCGTCTCGCCGCGCCCGGTGACCCGGTCCACGAGGATCAGGTCGTCGCCATGGGTGAGGCGAACATTGGCGACAACATTGCTGTCGGGCGGCACTGCGCCATAATCCACGGCATCCCATGCACTGAGCGCCGCCGTCGCCCGCGTCACCACCCGCTCCTGGAAGGCGAAATGGACGAGCGCGATGAACCCTGCCGCGAGGATCAGGGGAGCGATGATCTGGTGGGCGGAAATGCCCGCCGCCTTCATCGAGATGATCTCGCTGTTCTGGTTGAGCCCGGCGAGCGTGATCAGCGCGCCGAGCAGGGCGGAAAAGGGCAGGAAGCGCTGGATCAGCCCGGGCAGGCGAAGCCCGACATAGCGCCAGAGCTCGGCGTCGCCATTGCCGGGATGGGCGAGTATCTTGCCGCTGTTGCCGAGCAGATCGAGCATCATCAGGATCGCGACCAGCGCCACCAGCACCGCCGCGCTGCGCGTGATGAACAGCCGCGCCATGTAGAAGGCGATCCGCTTCGACGGGAAGAAGTGCAGGTTGATCATGGCAGGGCGATCATGCCTGGGCGGCCTCGGGCGGGCCGCGGCGGCGGAACAGCCGCTTGAAGCGCTTGGAGATCTTCGCGAACACCCGCTCGAGGGCGCCGATCGGCTGGCCGCCGGGCTTGTGGGCGAGCGTCCAGTACATCCAGACCATCAGCCCGGCGAAGAGCAGGAAGGGCGCGCCGACCGCGATCAAGGGATCGACCGAGCCGCGCGCGCCCAGGCTCTCCGCATATTGGTTCACCTTGTGATAGGTGACGACGAAGGTCACCGCGACGAAGATGCCGAGCCCCGAGGTGCTCCGCTTCGGCGGCACCGCCAGCGCCACCGAGAAGAGCGGCACGACCAGCATCATCAGCACCTCGACCATGCGGAACCAGAAATTGGCCATGGCGGCGTTGCGCAGGCGGGGCGCCGCGTCGGCATTGTGCCCCCGCTCCCACAATTCGGGGATGGTCAGCTCCTTGGTGCCGTCGCCGCGGCCGCGGAACTGCTCGATCGTCGGCAGGTCGATCGGAATGTCCTGCTGGGTGAAGCTCAGCACGCGCGGCACGAGATAGGTGGGCGCGTCATGGACCAGCCGGCCGTTCGACAGCCTGAGCAGGATGGTGTCCGGATCGTCGGTGGCGAGGAAGGTGCCGCGCGCGGCCGTCGCGGTGACCGTCCGCCCGTCCCTTTGGGCGAGATAGAGGAAGACGCCGTGCAGATCGGTGCCGCCGCGCTCGCTGCGCTCGACCCTGAGCGTCATCCGCCGGCCGAGATTGGTGAACTCGCCGACCTTGATCTGCGCCCCGAGCGCGCCCGAGCTCAGTTCGTAGCGCAGCGACTGATAGGCATATTGGGAGCGCGGCTGGACGAAGCCGACGATGAAGAAATTGAGGCACAGCAAAACGATGGCGTAGAGATAGGGGACGCGCAGCAGCCGCCCGTAGCCGAGCCCGACCGCGCGCAAACTGTCCAGCTCCGAGGACAAAGCCAGCTTGCGGAAGGCGAGCAGCACGCCGAGCGTCAGCCCCATCGGGATGGCGAGGCCCATATATTCGGGCAGCAGATTGGCGAGCATCCGGAAGACGATCGCCACCGGCCCGCCCTCGGCGACCACGAAATCGAACAGTTTCAGCATGCGGTCGAGCAGCAGCAGCATCGCCGCGAGCACGAAGGTGCCGAGCATCGGCACGAAGATCAGCCGCGCCAGATAGCGGTCGATTTGCGTGTTGATGGCCACCTTGGTGCGACTGCTCCCGGGCGCCCGGGAGGGTGGGCGCGTCAGGGGGGTATAGAGGGGACGAGGCGGGCGGTCATCGGGGAAATGCTTCGGTCGAACCCGCGATGTCCGCCCGTCGGGCAGCCGCGCCGCCCGGACGGCCGCCGGCGGCCCGCTTATCTGCCCATATTGGCCGCGGCGTCTCTGGCCTCCCTGGCAGCCCGGTTGATCTCATCCCTCGCCGACTGATCCCGGTCCGGCATCGGCACGGGCACAAGCACGTTCTGCGTCGGGTCGCCAGCCGCGCCCGGGGTGAGGACCGGCGGAGTGTAGCGCGGCGGCGGCGGGCAGGCGCCGATGCGCCGGCTGGTGATCCGCACCTCGCCGCTGCCGCTGCGCTCGCCGAACCTGACCTCGCCGCGCCCCGTGGCCTGGAGGCTGTTCGCGGTATAGCTGCCGTCCAGCTCGCTGGAGATGGACATGCCCTGCGCGCCGGCCTCGGACGGCCCGGGCAGGCCGGTGCAGCTCATCCGGCCGCGCAGGGTGCCGCCTTCCAGGACGATCTCGGGAAAGGCGCAGCGCGCGTCGCGCGTCATCGCCGCGGGAATGGTGAAGCGCAGGTTCTGGACGCGGATCACGTCGGCGGTCATCGTCCAGCAGCCGCGCGTGGTCGTGGTCCGGCTGTCCGGCAGGCGCATGCTCCTGCGCATCTCCTCCGGCAGATTGCCGATGTCGACCCTGGTGAGCTCGGCCGTCGTCTCCCACTGGCCCGGCTCCATGGCGGTCCCGCCGCCGCCCCCGCCGCCGCCGCTGCAGGCGGCGAGGCCGAGCATGAGCATGGCGCCGAACGAACCGAAATTGCGCTTGATCATAGATATTTGCCCCCGTTCTGGAGGGTCAGATTAGGGGCGGGGATGGGGGGCGTCACGCGGTTTTTGGGGCGTGTGTGGGGCGCGGGCACGAACGTTCCGAGCATCGGCACGAAGATCAGCCGCGCCAGGTAGCGGTCGACTCGCGTGTTGATGGCCACCTTGCGCCTTCGCTCCCGCGCGCCCGGGAGGGGCGGCGCCTGAGGGTGCTATAAACGGGCGGGGGCGGCGGTCATGGGGGAATTGCCTCGGGCGAAAGTGGTACTTTTGCTCGGGTAAAGGGGCGACGGAGAAGGATGGCTGCAAAGCCGACTCGGCAGTAGACGTTACCGTGTCAATCTTAGCAGTGTGAGTGACCCCATCGGGGCGTTTCAGGTCGTACGATCAGTGTTTGGAAATTCCAGTTCCTCCTGCGGCCCACGTTCTTTCAGGTTCAGAGACTCAGCAATCACATTTACTTCTGAAATTGCAATTGGAGTAAGCTCTGACTCGCCGATCGTTTGAAGCCTCACTACTGCCCCATAGTCGCCCAGTTCATGCGCCCGCTTAAGCGCCCGGCGAATTCTTATACGCGCACGCCAGCGAGCGATGGGCGTATTGGCCCAAATGTAAATCAAGCCAGCCAGTAGTGTGGATACAACTCCAATGCCAACGTTCAGCCAAGCTGTCGCGCCGCCCTGATCGAACGAAAGGAGGTCGCCAAGGCCGCGGAAAACTGTGGGAACATTTGCCGCAACCAACTCCGAAAATGTGGCTAGCGTAGCGACTGCAAACATCAGGTAAGAGAGGTTCTTATCGTACCACGTGTACATGAACCTGTGTTCGCCACGAATGTGCTGATTTAGCTTCTGAAACTCAGTCCGTATCTCCAATACGGCCCTCGCAACCTCTAACTCCTGTGCTGCGACCAGGGCGAAACTCTGTGCTTGCTCAGCATAGTGGTCATTGCCTTCAGTCAGGATGCGGAAATTTCGTTCGACCGCCAGTTCGATACCCTTCTCAGCCTCCTGCCATTCGCGGACAAGGCTCTTGAGTGTGGTCGTCTTGTTTGGTGAGCTAACTGAAAGCTTCAGCTTCTCGACGAATTCACGGACGGCCGAGTCGATGCCTTCCCGTACATCGAGACGCGTTGTGTTGATGTCAGCAGGCTGCCATACGACGGCGGGCCGTACTTCCTTATCGAGCCCCTCGCACACTCGAACCAGTTCCTGAAACTTGTCGGAGAGCCTAGTTAGTCGGGCGTCAATTGACTCAAACTGCTCGGTATAGAGAAGCTCGCTGTTAAGGCGGTCCACATTGCGAGCTTGCCGTATGAACCCAACCAAACAGTAGACGCAGGCAACCCATACAACCATTCTAAGCGCGTACGCACTGACCTTTGCGCCCGCGCCGAGCATCGGTGCGGTAATGTCACCGTCGGGAGCGTGAACAAGCCACAGAACGACTGAAAGAGAGCAAAACCAAAGTAGGTTGCGTTTGGCTTTTCCAAACTCCTCCTGCGTGTGGAGGTTGCCCTTGCCTTTGTCTTCGTCTGCCATGCCCCGCCCCAAGTGCGAGCAGCTTAAGTCAGGCGTCGTGCAGTTTCCAGAGCATCACAGCCGACCTCCCCATGTCAGCTTGTACAGGAGGGCCGCGTCACGGCGGTTGGTGGAGGCCCGATGCCCCCAACGGAGGGGGAGCGTCTTCCACTCGTCAACGAACGCCAGCCGCATTTCCTGCTGCTCGGCCCACGCAATCTTGTTGGCTTCCTCGGGCTCGCTCTGCGCGATGTAGAAACTGTAGGACATACGAACCCCAAATGCAGAAAGACCCACGGGAGGAGTTCAGATTCCCGTGGGCCCCATTGTGTCCAATGCCATAAGGAGAGACTTTGGACTAAAACCTGTCGCGCTGTGCTGAACTCCCTGCGCACCCTATTTAGTAACATGGGGCGCTTCACCGCGTCATTGTTCAGAAGACAGGAAAGTCAGGAAGCTTCGCGGCCTAGGGCGACCATGTACCCTCCCTAATTGCCTTCTCCATCTCGTTCGCGCGGTCAATTCCCTGCTGGGGATTGTCCTCCGCGCGGTCCAACACGTCCCGTATCGCTTCGAGAGTCTCAGCCTCCGTTGACTTCTCGCTAGCGACGGTGTCGGAAGCCTGAGCAGCTAGTCCCAACCCGCCTGCTACTATACGCGCAGGCGTCTTGAGTGGAGCCCAGACTTGCCCCGCGGCACCGACGACCATCGATGTCAATCGGGCCCCTTCTGCTGCCGCATGCCAAGCGGTGGCCTGCCTCCTTAGGGTGTCAATGCTTGGTCGTAGAAAGTCGCTGCGCCTCTGCTGCTGCGTGGAAGGCGACTCCCCGGAAACTGCTTCTTGACGTGCCTCTGCGAACATTATGCCCTCCCATACACGGTCATGTGCACGTAGAAATTCGCCAGCTTGTCACGATTGAATGACGCATGTCTTATGGAGCGATTCCTAAAGCGTATCTCCCATGCACCGATTGGGTTCAAATTGTAGACCCGCGCGGCTGCGCTTTGCGTTCCGCAGACGTCCAAGCCACCCACCATAGCTGCGTGATAGAACGTTCTAGATTCAGAAAGCAGAGCTGGCCGAGGTGGAGTGATCCACGTCGTGAACCCATGATTTAATTCATCACTGCTGCCGTTTTTGACAACCGCTCGAAGGCAAAAGTCTCTTAATAGTGGCTGGTGAGCGCCACTCGCGGCAAAAAATGCTTCGGTGAGTTCGATCCGAAAAGTTCCATCGTTGAACTGGTTCGTGTATTCGGCTTGGGTCAAAAAACTGTCCTCGCCGACCCCGTCAGTGTCCCCCGTTAAGGCAAACACGATCTTAATGGGGAACCTAAGGTCCCTCTCAAGGTCAAGCACGTCCGCGGTCGATTGAAGCCACAGCGCCAACTCGTTCAGATAATTCGCGGCATCGAGAGCCGGCAGTTCTGGCAGCTTCACGCTATAAATTCGCGGCATTGCTCGGCTGATTACCTTCGCGCGCGCAATGGCCTGTAACAAGCTTTTGCGGAACATCTTTTTAAGGAAGTCGAAGCGCTCACCATAGTTTGATCCACTATCGGGAACGTTTCGTAGGTCCGTCCTAGCTTTGATCAGCGCGAGGGTCTTGTCCTTCAGACTCGTTCGGTCCGTGTGAAGGGTTTTAGCCTTGGCATCGTCGAAGCTCGGCCAAATCAGTTCCTCGATTCCCACCTTCAGCGTTTCGAGGTCCGGAGCGTTTATCAACTCCAAGCTCTCGCACAGGAATTTATCCTGGAGCTCGTGGGCCTTCTCCCGCAACGAAATGCAATTAGCCACCCGCGTCATGCAGGAACTCAGCAAGTCCTCAACGTTGTATGGATCGAGGTCCCGAACAGCAAAGTCTATTTCGTCCGCCTCTGCTTGGTTGATTGGGGTGTTGATCCCCTTTGTGATCTGAGGCGGCTCATCATGATCTTCATGTGGAGCATAGGCGCTAGGGATCACGCCCCCAAGGGCCACAAATAGTTTAGTAGTACGTTCGTCCGACATGGCTCTCCCCCTCCGATCTAGCGACTCGCAGCCAGCTTTTATAGCAGGGACCGCCTTCCCCTAGGAGTGAGACGCCCCTCAGCCGGTATCGGTCATCCAGCTAATTACTTGGATGGAAGCAGCCGAGTTCACTCCAAACCCAATGCAGGCCGAGCTGTTCAAGCGAGCTTGTCCAAGCGTATCAGGAACATTTTACTCTAGGGCGGAAGCCGAGGCGGAAAGTCCGCTGGCGCAATGACGCTATTGGACGAGCGCTTGCCTGCACCAGCACAACGCATGCCGCCGTTGCGACTAACGCTTACGTCCTGCAACCGCCAGGGACTAGGGTGACTGCGCACTTAACCCCCGAACGTCACCCCAAACCTGAACGCTAAGGGCCGGCGAAAGTTGCCGGCTCCTCCGTGCCCGCCCCGCACGCCTGAGTTCCCCACTGCTCCGGCATTCAACGGCGGAGTGCATCTTGCAATGTAGGATTCCAAATGTTCTCTTTCTGTTCACGGCGGCGAGTCGCGCATTTGCCGCCGCCCCGCCGGGTTTACCCCCTTGGCCCGGCGGGCTCCCCGCCTTCGCCGGGGCAGGCGCAGAAGGGAAAGTGAGGTCCCAGCTTTCGCTGGGATGACGATCAGGGAGGTTCCGGCTGTCGCTGGAATTCACTTCATGGCAAAAGGCAATCGCCGCTTCGGCCCCGCCGACCGGGCCGTGGTGATCACCGCCCTGCTCGGCGGCGCCACCGTGGCCGCCGCCGCGAAGGCGGCGGGGTTTGCGGTGCAGACGCTCTATGACGACCGCAAGCGCTGCGCATTGTTCGCGCGGGCCTGGGCGGAGGCGGTGGCGGAGAGCGGGCGGCCGCGGCTGGTGGAGATGGGGACGGGGGGCTGGTGGCAGATCAAGAGGCTGCGGCGGAACCGGTTCACGCGGGCGCGCAAGGACGTGTTTCTCGGGCATCTCGCGGTCTCGGCCGACGTGCATGCGTCGGCGCTGGCGGCGGGGGTGTGCACGTCCACGGTCTACAGCCACCGGGCCAGCGATCCGGCCTTCGCGGACGGCTGGCTGCGGGCGCTGGCGACCGGGATCGCCGTGCTCGAGGCGCGGCTGCTGCAGGAACGGCTCGAGGCCCGGGCGGAATTCGATGCGGAACCGGCCGAGGTGACGGCCTCGCCGGCCGGGCGGCTGGAGCGCGATCTGGAATTCTGGCGGTGCATGCATTTGCTGCGCGAGCACCGGCGGGTGGAGCGCGGCGGGCCGGAGCGGCGGCGCGGGGTGCGGCCGCGGATCAAGAGCCGGGAGGAGGTGCGGGCGGAGGTGCGCCGGGCGCTGGCCGCGTTCGAGACGCGGGCGCGGGCTGCCGGGTACCGGATGGATTAGGGTTCGGGCGGCGGTCTGAGAAAGAAGAGCCGAGGCGTCACGGCACCATTGTGCCGTGACGTCGATCAGGCTCGGCCGCCTTGCCGGCGGCCGCCCTGTCGGCCGGGCTCGCCCTTGGGCGCCGGCCGATGCGAC
>JADMIO011718031.1_pt1 | contig 21955 bp, 20 predicted proteins | sample 8958161 | NCBI WGS metagenome assembly JADMIO01 (sample SAMN16585339, study PRJNA669376) | soil metagenome | isolation source: Crop rotation soil | place: USA: Cullars Rotation, Alabama | collected 2011
CTGCTCGGCGGCACCTGCCGAGCCCGTTGAAAGCGCCAAGCCCGCCACCATAGCCAGCATCCGAATTTTCATCTGCTCCCCCGTGTGCGTGAACCATCGTTGTACGCACGAAGCTCCGGTTGGATCAGGCAGACCGGGCGCTGGCCTGCTTTCCACAGCTTCCATTCGTCCCCACTCTCACCCTGATCCGGCGGGAACGGATTCTGTTTAGTCTTTTTTTGAGGGCCGATCGGCTGAATTTTGGCCGCTTGCGTTGGCAACCACCGTTACGGGTGATACCGTTGTTCCCTCCACCGGTAGTTGCTGACCGTGCTTGACACCACAACCAATCAGTCCCGCCTCGCGCGCCTGCTCTCCTTTCTTGAGCGCGATCCGCACAACTGTGCGCTGCTTGGGGATGCCGCCCTGGCCGCCTTCGATGAGCAGGATTTTGAGCTCGCCCGGCAGTTCCTGGAGCGGCATCGCGCGGTACAGCCGCTGCCACCGCCGCTCCTCAATTTGCAGGGTTTGGTCGCGCTGGCCGAGCGGCGCTACCAAGAGGCGATCGATGCCTTCGCATCCTTGAGAGGCGCAGGGATCGATGAGCCCGGCATCCGCTACAATCTGGCGTGGGCGAAGGCAAACATTGCGGACTACGAGGGCGCGCTGACCCTGCTCGACGACGAAGCCGTTGCCGCGGCGCCTCGGGCGCCATCGCTCAAGATCCACGTGCTGCACCACCTCAACCGTTACGATGATGCGCTCGCCTGCGGCACGGAGCTGGCGAAGCGCTTTCCCGAAAACCAAGCCCTCTTCGGCGCTTTGGCGACGCTTGCTTTGGATGCTGAGCGTTCCGATCTCGCCAGCGAATACGCCAACAAAGCGGGCAACAATCCCGAGGGGCAGGCAGCGCTTGGGTTTCTTGTGCTGGGAGCAAGCGACGCGGGCGCCGCGCTCAGGCTTTTCGAGGAGAGCCTGAAGCTGCAGCCAACCAGCCCCCGCGCCTGGGTCGGCAAGGGGCTGAGCCTTTTGGTGAACGGGAAACCTGCCGCCGCGGCCGAGGCGATCGACATAGGCGCTTCCCTGTTTCAAAACCATCTCGGTTCGTGGATCGCATCGGGCTGGGCGCACTTCCTCAACGATGACCTAAGCGCGGCCCGGCAAAGCTTTGAGCAGGCGCGCTCCATTGACCCCAATTTTTCGGAGGCGCATGGTGGCCTCGCAGTGCTGGACCTTCTCGAAGGAAAGGTCGATGCGGCCCGGCGCAATTGCGAGATCGCGCTCCGGCTGGATCGGAACGGCCTTGGCGGCGCACTGGCCAAGAGTCTTCTACTTGAAAAAGCCGGGCACAAAGAGGCGGCGCAGAAAATCCGCGATCTTGCCTTGACCATGCCCCTTGGGCCGAACGGACAGACGATCGCAAGCGCATTGGTGGCGTTTGGAAGTCGGACTGGCAGCAAGCCGCACTGAGCAGGCCCGTGTCGTTGTTGCGGGAGTGGCCCGGGCTCCGGAACACGGTGCGACGCGTCTATCTCGAATTGCCGTCGTGGATTAAAGCAACCTTAACGCGCTCTCGGACAAGCTATGCGCTGCCCTCGCATGTGGTTTGCTCATGGCGTTTGGACGCAAGGTGACGTTTGGAAAGCAGCAGCTCAGCTTTGCAGAGCTGAAGGAAACGATGCGGCCGTCGCCGGACTCCGACCGCGTGACGCGTGTTTTCTCCAAAGAGCTTTGGGACGATCCGAAGGTCGGCTCCATGCTGCGCGAGCTTGGCTTCAATCCAGACGATCCGCGCAACATCCAGCGAAGTGCGCAGGATTACATCGCGATGTTCGCCGCGGCTAAGGCCCGGCTGCAGGAACGCGTTGAAGCCTTCAACCGCGAGATGACGGCGCGCCACGGCTATTGCCGCGCGGCACCTTTCCTCGTCATCGACCACACGATCTGGGACGGCGAGCACGGCGCCTTTCTTTACGCTCAGATGGACCTGGTCGGCTATGACGACTGGAATGTCATCATGCTGGCGGCGGATGTGCGCACTGCGGAGGTGTGTGGGTTGGCGGGGCATCCTGGCACGGTGCCCGCGGTGACCGACGTGGTGACCAAGCGCGTGCTCGAATGGAAAGCGCGCTATGAATTCCTGCTGGAAACCTTTGGAATCACAGCAACCGGCGGCAAGGGCGGCATCACACGCGAACAATATGACACGGAGAAAGATGCCCTGCGTCAGACGATCGTGGGCCACATCGGCTGGATGAAACCCCGCCTCATCGGCGAACTGCTTCGCGTGCAGAATATGGGACAAGCCGCCGGCGCAACGGCAGCACGGTAGAGCCGGTCAGCAAATCAGCCCGTTGATGGATTTTCCCTTCGCCAGGTCCAGGCCAACGTGGCAGCGGGTGCTGCCGGACCGTATGCGGACACAGGCGATGTCGCCCGCGACGCGGGCAGTTTCGCCCTCCTCGCTGCAACTCTTCTTTTCGGCCCGCACGCCCATCAGGTCAAACATTTGCCTCGCCAGCGGGCCGCCGAGTTCGAGATTAATCTTCGCATCGCCGGGCTTCGGCGCCGACCAATCGCCCAAGTCGCTCCCGTAAAGAATGTATCCGCCCTGCAGCGGATCGGTTTTGCTGTCCTGCCACGATGCCTGCGCCGTCATGCCCGTCACGAGAGCAAGGCACGCCATCATTCCCGCCCATACCTTCATCGAAATCCCCTTCGCCATCACCGTTCTCCACCTCACGGCGAAAAAGCGTGGGAAATCAACGGCGAAAATATATCCATTCCCCATCGCCGAATCGGCCTTACACTTCATGCATGATGCACATTGTTCAATCCATCCGAACTCACGAACCTGAGCCAACACTCGCGCGCGCCCGTGAGACAAAGCGCGACGCGGATTCTTCACTTCGACTGCTGGTGCGCACGCGAAAGCACAAGATGTGGGGGCTATGCGAAGAACGGGGGGCTCCCCCCATTTTCGACGAACAAAACGGACAATTCTGATGACTTGGAAAGGGGAGGCTCCGAGAGCAACTCAACATTCAATGGGGGTGAGATGACGGCTAAGATTTGATCCGGATATAGTTCGCAAGCGCGGGAGTGGGGCTGGTGATGGGACTCACACGACGGAAATTTTTGGGCACCGCGGCAGCGGCATCGCTGCTGCCATCTGTGCAGGGTTACGCGCGCTCGCCAGCCGCCGATCTCGACGTAGCGATCATCGGCGGCGGCGCCTCCGGCGCCTACACGGCGTGGCGGCTGCGCCAGGTGCGCCCGGAACTGCAGGTGCGGCTGTTCGAGATGAGCGATCGCATCGGCGGCCGCCTTCGCTCCGTTGCGTTCTCACAGGCGCCGCACCTCGTCGGCGAAATGGGCGGCATGCGTTTCCAGAGCGAGCAGCCGCATGTGGCGGGTGTGGTGAAGCAGTTGGGATTGACGCAGCGCGGCTATCCGCTGTTCGAACCAAACGATCGCCTCGCACTGCGCGGCAAATCATATTCGTATGCGGAAGCGGGAACGGCCGGCCATCTCTACCCGTACAATATTCCGGATACGGAGCAATCACCTGAGAGTACGGCCTACATGGATGCAATCTCGCGCATCGTTCCCGATGCGAAGGCCATGACGGCCGAGAACTGGCGCAAGGTTCGTTCGACGATCCTGTACAAGGGGCGGCCGCTGAAGGACTGGTCGGCATGGACGATGCTGTCCGATGTGTTCACGCATGAAGAGATGGCCTATCAGCAGGACACCGCGGGCTATGACGGTATTGCGCTGCATCAGTCCGGCCTCGATCAGTTCGACTTCACGTTCGAGGGCATAGACTTTGCCAAGCCGTTTTACACGTTGGTAGGGGGCTACCAGCGCCTGCCGGTCACCTTGGCGGAGCGCGCGCGAGCAGGCGGAGCCGACGTGACGATGCGCACACGCCTCGGCAGTATCGGTTTCGGAGCCCTGGGGCTTTTCGAACTTGGATTCGAGGACGCGGAGGGCCGTCGCACATCGGTCACCGCGCGACAGGTGATGCTAGCCATGCCGCGACGCGCACTTGAATTGATCGATCATTTTCCGGCGCGCGCCGAACCGCGCGTTACCGATTTGCTGTCGTCGGTCGATCCGGTTCCCGCCTGCAAGGCGCTGCTGCTTTATCCGAAAGCCTGGTGGCGCGATCTCGGCATCACGGGCGGCCGCTCTGTGACTGACATGCAGGCGCGGCAGTTCTACGTGCTGGGCACGGAAAAGGATCGCCGGCCGGAAGAACCGGCGAACGGTTATGGGGTGCTGATGATGTACTGCGACTCCAACACGGTGGAGTATTGGAAGGAGGCAGCCGGGCCTGCTGCTCGCGATACGTCAGGCTTTCAGTGGCTTTCCGCGGAATCCCAATTGGCACAGGAAATCCACCACGAAGCGGCGCTCACCTACGGTTTGCAACCGCCGCAACCGCTGGCGGCCTGTTTCCAGGACTGGACGGCGGAGCCCTATGGCGGCGGCTGGCATTTCTGGCGTGTCGGCTACGACAGCGCGGAAATCGCAGACCGGGTGATGAAGCCGTTTGCCGATCGCGAGCTGTACATCTGCGGCGAAGCCTACGGCGTCTACGACCCCGGCTGGGTAGAAGGCGCATTGGAACGCGCGGAGACCATGCTGCAGCGGCATTTTGGATTGCCTTCGCCAAAATGGCTTATGTAGTGCGCTCCTGCAGTTTCGCGATGAGCGGTTCGTGTCCGGTGGCACGGATGAATTTCAGAAGATCTTCCGGCGAGATCGCAGTGGTGCGATCGTTGCGCAGCGGATGGAAATTCAGCGGATCGATCGACAGCATGCCGTCGTCCAGCACCACCCGCACAATTTTCTCGCGATCGTTGACGATGGCAAACGGCGTCACCGAACCGGGTGGCACGCCTAGCGTTTCGATCAACAGCTCCGCCGAGCCGAAGGAAAAGCGGGCGACGCCGAGCTGCTTGGCGAGCGCGTTCAAGTCTATGCGCAGCGCCTCCCGCGCCACCACCAGCCACAGCGCGTCCTTTCGATCCTTGAGAAATAGATTCTTGGTGTGCCCGCCCGGAATGTGAGCGCAGGCGACCTGCGACTCCTCAACTGTGAACACCGGCGCATGCTCATATGTTGGATGCGCTATACCAAGCGCATCCAATTGTCGAAACAGATCAGCATCCGTGACAGGATCAGCTGGCGGCAAGGGGGGACACCGTCTCCATACGCCTGCATCCTGAAAAGTGCTCGAGCATGTTCACGCGTGAAACCAGATCATCTTCCGTGCAAAGCATCACGCCCAACAATCCTATTCCGACAATTCTGTCGTCCAAGGGGTGGTGCTTCGACAGATTGCACAAATTCTCCTGAAAGCACCTGATGCGAAGCCTCCCCTCCTGTCTCGCTGAGTTTGGAATTGTCACCCGCAAAAGCCTCTGTTCATTGGGTCCCAGTTCGACATCCGGAAATTGCACATTGTCAACCGCCCAGCGAGATTTCGAGGGTTCCCTATGTCCGAGAATATGCAGGTAGAGCGTCAGCGGCGAGCCCAAGTCGTCGTCACCTTCTCTACCTATGTCCCACTCGGCCAACGGCACGGAAAGCTCAAACTCCTTCATGCGGCTCCAGGCACCCCATTCCTCAGGGGCGTGCCAATCTGTCGGCGTCATCATGGCTTCGACCACGCCTAGCCTTCCCAATTCTGCCGTGTCGAAAACCGGTCCATGATCGGTAAGCCGCTTGGCACGGCCGCTACCAGCCAAGCAGAGCGTGCCCAGCTTTATCCCGGAGCCTCTGATGTTGTCTTGAGGCTGCTCAGGAGGCCTCTGGCTAACCGCAATCAAGTTGTCGAGTACATCATCCCATCGGCGCACCGCGCGCGAGAGGTCCATCTTCGACTCCAGCGCGCTCAATGTAGAACGATCAAAGAGCGGCCTGATCGCGGCAATCAGACTCGGGACAGAATTGGTGTCGAAGTAGATCGCCTGCTCGCCACCGGACTCCCGTAGACCGGAGTTTCTTGCCACCACAGGTACCTTGCCGAAGGCGAGGCTCTCGGTTACGGGCAGGCCCCAACCTTCGTAGTGGCTGTTGTAGATCGTAAACCGCGCTCCACGATAGAGAGAGGGCAACATTGCGTCGCACACGTCTTCGAGGACAACAACTTTCCCGCCGAGGAATTCGGTCTTTTCCAAAAAGCGTTTGGTATCTTCACAGCCCCAGCCATACTTGCCCACGAGTACCAAGCTCGGCACGCGGTCTGGCCCGAATTCGGAAAGCAACTGGCGCCATGCTGTCAAAACCAGCAGGTGGTTCTTTCTGGGCTCGATCGTTCCGACCATGAGCACGTAGTCCGCGGGTAACTTAGCCGGCATGGTTGCGGCCTCTCCCTCCGCACCCGGATGGCTCAACAAGCCGTTGGGGGGTACGACCTCACAACGCACCTGCGGCGCTCCCAACTCAACAAGGATCCGTGTCAAATCTCGCTTCGTATTCTGTGAATTCGTAATCAGCAGGTCGGCTAAACCCGCCACCGTCGTCAGCCAACGAGCATAGTCATCAGGACGTACGCTTTCGCAGTACTCGGGAAACATGAGCGGCACCAGGTCGTGAACGAAACCGATATAACGGATGCCGCTCTCGCGCTTAGCCTTCCGAATAGCACCGAAATAATATTTGACTGCCCACGGCGACCCGGGAGCGATCACGATGCTGCCGGGTGCAAACTTCAAGGGTGGTGCCGATTTCATGTATCGGCTGATCTCTTCAATCGCAGATTTCCATGAGGCTTCACCTGCTGTGGCGGTTTTGCGGGACACGCTGAGCAGACGCATGAAATGGCCGGAATCCATCCGCCGCCATTCGCAGGCATCAGGATCAACAGCGCAAATGGCGACACTGCCGTCATCGCGGCGCAAGGCAGCTTCGGCAAAACCTATAACGATCCGCTGAATTCCGGTCGGTGTCGGGCTTGTTTTGAAAAAATGGAATAGATCCGAGAGGTCAATGTGGAGAAGCGGCGCAGATTCACTTCTGGCCGCGATGCGCCCCACAATGGCGCTTGCGCGATCCTCAGCGCCAAGAAACTCAAGTTCCTTTACTGCATCGGCGAGAGCCGGTTCGATTTCAAGTGCTTTGGCATACATGTCGACCGCTGCGTACATCCGATTGGAGAGTTTCATCAGATGGCCGAGCTGAAGGTAGGTGTCAGCGCTGTCAGGCTGAAGTCGAAGCGCGGTCTCATACGCCGCCCGAGCCTTTTCCAGCGCTGCGGATTCCTTCAACATGTTTCCGTACTGGACCCAAATAGGCGCTACGCTTGGATCAAGATCGAGCGCTGCACGATAGGCGTCGGCAGCCTCACGCCACAGCCGGCTGTCGCGTGCCGCGTCCGCGGCTCTTATCAATGAGCCGAGATCCCCTTTCGGTTGGGCATTGTCCTGAGCTGGGAAGTTGGTGATGCCCGGACGAACGCCGGCATCCACCTGAAATGGACTGTCAGTAAGACTCATATTCTGTTGTCCCCCACACCCTCCACCTCTCTACTCAATTCACTTCCCTTCATCAACTTTGGTTATCCGCGCGAGGAAGTGCACGCACAGGCGGTGCACCGGTCAAAATCATGCCAACGCCGCACTTCACACAGGACCAAGCACGTCGGCGCTTTATGGACTACAGTCAGTCCGGGAGCAGCTGAAGATATCGAATGGATCTCTACTTACACATCGGCACCGAGAAGACAGGTTCGAGCTCGATTCAGGAATTTCTGGCCACCAATCGCGATCTCTTGCGGAACCATGGCATACTTTTTCCCCAGTCGCCCGGAAGGATCAATCACCTTGGCATCGCATCGCTTGCGCAAGGCGCTGATCGCGGTGGACTTTGGCGGAAGCTCGGTATCGGCAGCCTGGAGGAGCGAGACGCCTATGCCAAAGATCTTGAGCACCGCCTGGACGAGGAGCTCGGCTCTCATTCGTTCACGACGGCGATCATGTCGAACGAGCACTGCTCGTCACGCCTCACCGATGCAGCGGACATTGAGACTCTACGGGAGTTTCTCGCTCGTTTTTTCTCCAACATTCGGATCATTGTGTATCTACGTCGGCAGGACGACTTCCTAATCAGTACCTACTCAACAGGTATTAAGACTGGCCGAACCGACCCTCCGCATCTACCAACGAAACGAGCGATGAAGTTCCGATATAACTATTGGGCATTGTTGCAGCGGTGGACCTCCGTGTTCGGTCGGGACAAGGTTGTCTGCCGCAAGTTCGAGAAAACAAGCTTCCTCTCCGGAAATCTGATCACGGACTTTCTGACGGCAGCGGCCTGCGATCCAAATTGGGAGTGGCACAATGCCGGCAGTGTAAACAGCAGCCTCGATGCACGGGCATTGGAGTTTCTAAGGCTCATGAATCTGCACGTGGGTGTCGACAAGCGGCCGCCAAGATTGGTTCCGATGCTGGAAAGCATTTCTGACGGGCCGCTGATCGATCTGCCGGAGCGCAGACGAAAGAAGATGATGAAGAAGTTCCGTGACTCAAACGCACTGGTTGCCAACGAATACTTTGGCGGCGAATTGACCGATTCCGACGATCCCTTGTTTCTTCCCCGCGCGGACACCCGGGACCGCACCTGCACAACCGACCTTACCGCCGAAGAGATCGTGGCCATCACCGCGAAACTTCTTTCTTTTGAGACCGCGCCTGGGCGCAGCCGCAATCGGCCCACAGCGACGGGAAGCTAGGTGGTCATCGAGCGCGGGTGTTGCAGGCAGAAACCGCTCGGTGGGTTCACCAGGGCTGGTGCGCTATTGACCGCTTGAGCGGGCTTGGGCCATAACCCCGGTCCGCTTGGACCGCGGGCGTAGCTCAGGGGTAGAGCATAACCTTGCCAAGGTTAGGGTCGGGCGTTCGATTCGCCTCGCCCGCTCCAAGCGATTTCAATGGCTTTTATCTCGGTTCCATCCGTAGGCGGACGGATTCGCGAGTTCCTCGAGAACCGTGGCGGCACTTTCAGCCACTGCGCGTCCACGGACCACGCACGCGCGGTTCGAACGTCCGTGTGGCGGTTTGTGCCCCGGCCAGATCACGATTTCCCTTCCGATACACGATCATGCGCAAGCTCGGGACGATCTTGTGCCCGCGGCTGTAGGTGGTAATCAGTCGCGACAATTCCCCAACTCGGTGGAATTGGGTCGTGTCCGGAAACGGTGCTTCGTGCAAAGCGCGGTTACGCGCTCGCAATTGAGCCGGATGCCGCCATCACAATCGCGCTAAGGCATAATAATGCGGCGATCGACCGCCTTCGCATTGCCGTTTTGGCCCAGTAAGTTATGCGTGCCTCAAGCTGGGCCCAAAAACTATCAAAACATGATTTGTGTGCCGCCCGTGTGCAGGGACGGTGTGGAGTTGCGTACGAAATGTTGGTGTCGAGGCGTTCCCTCTTTGCCGCCACCGGCGGCATGGCCGCAGCCACGCTGCTGCGCCCTATCCGTTCCATGGCAGCTCCCGCTGCCCTGTCTCCCGCGATGCTGAAGCGCGCGCTTGCCGCACTGGAAAAGCATCGCTCGGTCATTCCCAATCGCGACACGATTGCTATCGCCGATTTTTCCCTACCCTCCAGAACACCAAGGTTTCACGTGGTGGATATGGTTAGCGGCCGCGTGAGCTCGCATCTAGTGGCCCATGGTCGGGGGTCCGATCCCGCGCACACGGGGTGGCTGCATCATTTCTCAAACGCGCCGAGTTCACATGCCACGTCGGATGGCGCCTATCGCACGGACGGGCTCTACACCGGTGCGCATGGCCGCTCGATCCGTCTGGCCGGCCTCGATTCCACAAACGACAATGCGCGCTCGCGCGCGATCGTCGTGCATGCCGCCTGGTATGTCAGTCCGGAGATGGCGCACTCGCACGGCGCGCTCGGCCGCAGCGAGGGATGTTTTGCGCTTGCGGGCTCCAGTATGCCGGAGGTGCTTCAACGCCTGGGCTCTGGCTGCCTGATCTACGCTGACAAGCTTTAGCGCACTGATTTTCGTGTCCTGGGCGACAGAACCTTCAATATTCGACGATGTAGAAGCGCTCGACGGGATCGGCGATGAGACATGCGGCATCGGTGTGCCGGACACCATCGCCGGCAGTTTCGAAATCCGCTTCAACAGTGAATGCAAACAATCGTACAGACGAACAATGGCAGATCACTGCGGTCGCGTGCTTCTTCTCAGCTCAGCCCGTTTCCAATTTGTCTTGAAACACGTGAGTGATTGCAGTGACGAATGATACCTCTGCCGCCAGTTTTGCCATCGCAACACGATAGCGTGGCCAGCGGGCAACCGCTTTATTAAACGCAGCGACCAGACGCGTGATGCGGCTACGGCCGTTCGTGGCGCGGCTGGTAGAGGCCGAGCTTGCCGCCGCCGGGCAGTGCTATCTGCGTGACGATGCCCCAGCCGCGGTCCGCCGTCGCGTCGCAACTCACACCGGCGGCTTTCAAGCGCGCAACCTCCGCCTCGACGTCATCAGTCATAAGCCAGAGTTGGTGCACGTCGTTGTTTTCAGAGTCGTGCATGGCAAGATCGGATTGAGGCAATCGGAAGAACAATCTGCCGCCACCCACGTCGACATGTGGAAACTTCAGCACGTCTCGGAAGAATGCACGATCGGCATTCTCGTCCTTCGAATAGATGATGACATGCGCACCGTTGATCATGCATTCCTCCTCAGGATTCGGCGAAACTCCGAAACTCCGCGATCACTGCTTTCACCGCGGCTGCCACGATCTTTTCGCCCGCTTCTGGCGTGGCCTGCGAAGGATCGGAACCAATGCGGCCATCCGGAAAGCGGCGGCGATAATCTTCCGCATCGTAGATCGGGCCGACCGGCGCGATCTTGGGCGTCATCTCCACCCGCTTCTGCGCTTCCGGATAGGCAAAGTAGGTGACAGAAACCTCGGACGGTGTGGCGTGGTGACCCTCGCCGATGGGAAACAGCTGCCTACACACATCCATCACCCCCGAAAGCTCCCACCAATTGCGCAAGGTGCAGCGTAGCGGCGGACGATTACTGCCGGCGGGGTGGAAGCTGATGCCATGATAGATTTCGCTGAAGGCGGCATTGATGGTGTTGATGTTGCCGCCGTGGCCGTTCAGCCAATAGAGCCGCTCGAAGCCGTGGCGCGCCAGGCTCTCCGCCCAATCCTTCATCGCCGCGATCATGGTGGAAGGCTTCAGCGTGATGGTGCCGGAAAACGCCATGTGGTGCTGCGCCTGCCCAACATTGAAAGTAGGGGCCACCAAAATACCGGCCTCATCGCCCGCGCGCTTGGCGATGATTTCCGGGCACAGCGCATCGGTGCCGAGCAGCCCGTTCGGGCCATGCTGCTCTGTCGAGCCGATGGGAATGAGAATGGCCTTCGAGGTTTTGAGATACACGTCGATCTCGGGCCAGGAGGAAAAGTGAAGTTGCATTGAACGACTTTCGAGAAACGTCAGACAGGGTCTATGCTCCACAAGTGGGGAATTTATATGGAAAAAATTCTTCGCGGAATACTCCTTGGTGCGTTGATGCCGGTTGGTGTCGCATTTGCATTTACTATCATCTGGAGCTCACTGCAGGTAGGTGCAACGTCGTCTTTTGTCCTGATTGCGGTCGTCTTGGCTGTTGTGATGGCCATCATGGTATCCGCCATTGCAACTCTAGTTCTGGGTGTTCCAACGTACTTGCTTTTTGAGCGGCTTCGGATTCGGTCGCCGACGGCGTACGTGGCATGGGGCGCGGTCATTTCCGTCGCGCTTGGAGTTCTTCTTGTTTACCCCACAGGTCCGGCAAACGCTGCACAGAAAAGCCTGAGCATATTGGTTCTTCTGGTTGCACTTGTTTCAGGGCCGGCCGCTTCATTTGTTTTTTGGAAAATTGCACGTCCCGACCTTCGTGCGAAGAACAAGCTAAAGGTGCGACCTTAGCTTCTCGAACGCCTCCCTCCATGCCGCGCGTTCTTTCTCAACCGCAGCGGCCGAGGGCAGCTTGTTCACCTGCAGCGCGATCTGCGATTTGCCAGGACCCTTCGCGTAGAAGCCGACTTCCAATCGCGCGTCCTTCTTCCACGTTCCGCGCCAGTATTTACCCTTCGTCTTCGACGTCTCCGCGAAAGCGCCTCTCGGAAACCACTTGCCGCGTGTTTCCGGATCGGTCGCAGCCGCAAACAACTGCGACAGCCCAACCGGCATCACCTTCGTGATGCTCACCGAATAGCCATCCGGGCGCTCGTGCTTTTGCCGGCCCTTGCGCATGCGTTCGAACTCGACGGCGATCATCTGCGCCCACCAGCCGGGGCAGCCCTTGTCATAAATCAGCTGCGCAATCTCTTTGTGCGAGAGCGTGCCGGCATTCGCTTTGTTGAGAATGACGAACCAGCTCATCCAGCCGCGGCCGGTCGCAGTCTTCACCTTTTCGTCCGAGATGGATGGTTTCCAGCCTTCCGCCTTGACCGCTTGTGCCTTCGCCGCCATGCCGTAATCTCCCGTCCGGCACGCCATTCTAGTGACGAAACGGATTTCCACCATGGCCGACACGCCCGCCAAAGGGCCGCTCGACGGCATTCGCATTCTCGACCTGACGAGCTTCATCTTCGGGCCCTATGCCACGCAGATTCTCGGCGATCTCGGCGCCGACGTGATCAAGGTGGAGGCGCCCGAAGGCGACCGGCAGCGCAGTGTCGCCAAGGCGGCGAAGAATCCGGAGATGGGCTCCATCTTCATGGCGCTGAACCGCAACAAGCGCTCCGTGGCGCTGGACCTGAAGCAAGAGCGGGATCGGGCCAAATTGCTGGCGCTGGTGCCGGATGCGCAGGTCTTCATCCACAATGTGCGCACCGACGCAGCGCAGCGGCTGGGGTTGGATCACGAGAGCATCGCGAAGCTCAATCCTTCCATCGTGTATGTGCATTGCGTGGGCTATGGCTCGGACGGGCCATACGCGGGCCGGCAGGCCTTCGACGATCTGGTGCAGGCGGCCTCCGGCGCCTCCGACCTTCTGCCGCGCGTAGACGGCAATCCGGAAAAGCGACTCTTTCCTTCTTACGTTGCCGACAAAGTGTCGAGCCTGCATGCCGCGTATGCGATGCTGGCGGCGCTGTTTCACCGCGAGCGCACCGGTGAAGGGCAGTTCGTGGAAGTGCCGATGTTTGAAAGCTTCACCAGCTTTCTGCTGGCGGAGCATCTGGCAGGCGCCACCTTCGAGCCGCCCGTCAGCCACATGGGCTACACGCCCGCGCTCACCGCCGATCGCAAGCCACTGAAAACGAAAACTGGCGGTATTGTTGTGCAATCGCCCAGCCGCGCGGCCTCCGCAAAGTTTCTGGAGCTGGGCGGCATTCCCAACGCTTATAAAAGCGAGCGCTTCGTGAATGCACCGGATCCGAAGGCAAAGGTTGCGGCCTACTACGCCATGCTGCGCGAGGCGGCGCTTGCGCACACGGCGGACGAATGGATGGAGCTAGGCCAGGAGCACAACATCCCCATCATGCGCGCCAACACGTTGGAAGAAGTGCTGGCCGATCCACACCTCGCTGCAGTCGATTTCTTTGAATTGCGCGAGCATCCGAGCGAAGGCGCCTGGCGCGCCATGAAGCCGCCCGTGAAATTCTCGAAGACGCCCGCCTCCATCCGCCACGAGCCACCGCGGATTGGAGAAAATACAGATCAGATCATCAAAGGATGACAGCGATGTCAGACACACGCATTCCCGTTTCAGCTGAATGGCGAGAGCGCGCGTTCATCGATCGGGCGACATACGAGGCGATGTACGCCCGATCGATAAGCGATCCGGAGGGCTTCTGGCGCGAGGAAGCCAGGCGCATCGATTGGATCAAACCATTCACTAAGGTGAAGAACACGTCGTGGGATCTGGACAACCTGTTCATCAAGTGGTTCGAGGACGGCACGCTGAATGTGTCTGCCAACTGCATCGACCGCCATCTGCCGAAACGCGCCAAGCAGACGGCGATCATCTGGGAGCCGGACGATCCCAACGAAGAACCCCGCCACATAACCTATGAAGAGCTGCATCGCGAAGTCTGCCTGTTCGCCAACGTGCTGAAGAAGCACGGTGTGAAGCGCGGCGACCGGGTCACTATCTACCTGCCGATGATCCCAGAAGCCGCCTATGCGATGCTCGCCTGCGCCCGCGTCGGCGCCGTGCATTCGGTGATTTTCGCCGGCTTCTCGCCGGATTCCATTGCCGGCCGTATCGAGGATTGCCAGAGCAGCATCGTCGTCACCGCCGATGAAGGCCTGCGCGGCGGCAAGCCCATTCCGCTCAAACAGAATGTTGATGCCGCGCTCGCTAAGGCTGCCGGCGTGACGACCGTCATCGTGGTCAAGCGCACCGGCAACGAGGTGACCATGCAAGCCGGACGCGATCATTGGTACCAGGAAAACGCGGCGAAGGCTTCGGCCGATTGCCCACCGGAAGAAATGGGCGCGGAGGACCCGCTGTTCATCCTCTACACCTCCGGCTCAACGGGAAAGCCCAAAGGCGTGCTGCACACGAGCGGCGGCTATCTGATGTACGCCGCCATGACGCATCAATACGTGTTCGATTACCACGAGGCCGACATCTACTGGTGCACAGCCGATGTCGGCTGGGTGACCGGCCACAGCTATATCGTCTACGGGCCGTTGGCGAACGGCGCCACCACGCTCATGTTCGAAGGCGTGCCGAACTACCCCAACACCTCGCGTTTCTGGGAAGTGATCGACCGGCACAAGGTCAACATCTTCTACACCGCCCCCACCGCCATTCGTGCGCTCATGCGCGAAGGCGAAGCGCCGGTGAAGCGCACGTCGCGCGCCAGTTTGCGATTGCTGGGTAGCGTGGGGGAGCCGATCAATCCGGAAGCCTGGCTGTGGTATCATCGCGTGGTGGGTGACAGCCGGTGCCCGGTGGTGGACACATGGTGGCAGACGGAAACCGGTGGCATTTTGATTTCGCCGCTGCCCGGCGCAACCGACCTGAAACCAGGCTCGGCAACCAAACCCCTGTTCGGCATTCAGCCGCAGTTGGTAGATGCCGATGGCAAGGTGGTGGAGGGTGCTGCCAGCGGCAATCTGGTGCTGCTGGAGTCCTGGCCCGGACAGATGCGCACGGTGTACGGCGATCACCAGCGCTTCATCGATACCTATTTCAAAACCTATCGCGGCAAGTACTTCACGGGCGATGGCTGCCGCCGCGATGAAGATGGTTATTGGTGGATCACTGGCCGCGTGGACGATGTGATCAACGTGTCCGGCCATCGCCTAGGCACCGCGGAAGTCGAATCGGCGCTGGTCGCCAATCACAAGGTAGCGGAAGCGGCGGTCGTCGGATTCCCCCACGACATCAAAGGCCAGGGCATCTACGCGTTCGTGACCTTGAACGCGGGTGAAGCTCCGTCCAATGCCCTTGCCGATGAACTCAAAAAGTGGGTGGCAACTGAGATTTCACCCATCGCACGGCCCGATGTGATTCAATTCGCGCCGGGACTTCCCAAAACCCGCTCCGGCAAGATCATGCGGCGCATCCTGCGCAAGATCGGCGAGGGCGATGTGAGCAACCTGGGCGACACCACTACCCTGGCCGACCCGAGCGTGGTGGACGATCTCGTGAAGAACGCTCAACGGGACTAAATCAAACCTGATCATCCCGCGTAACCGCCACATCGAGATTTGCCAAATGTGTGTGCAGGGCGGCGACTACCTGCGCGCCCTCCCCCACTGCCGCGGCCACCCGCTTGATCGAGCCGGATCGCACATCGCCAATGGCAAAGATGCCGAGCCTGTTTGTCTGCAACGGCGGATGGTGTTTGCCGCACTCCGCGCCGGTGCGAACGAAATCCTTTTCGTCGAGCGCAATGCCACAAGGCTTCAACCAGTCGGTATTCGGATCCGCACCAATGAACAGGAACACATGCCGGATGTCGCGTGCGGTTTCCTTACCGTTCGGCTTCTCAAGCCAGCGCACGCGTTCGAGCTTGCCGTCGTCGCCTTCCAGCGCGGACAGTTCCGTTTCCGCCAGAACTTCGATGTTCTCTTGCGCGGAAATCCGCTCCACCAGATATTCCGACATGGTCTTGCGCAAACTCGCGCCTCGCATAAGCAGCCAGACCTTTTTCGTGCGGGCAGCCAGAAACACTGCCGCCTGACCAGCGGAATTACCGGCACCGACCAGCGCCACTTCCTCTCCTTCGCACAGCTTTGCTTCCAGCGCAGACGCCCAGTAGTGCACATGGGCGCCTTCGAACTGATCGAGGTTGGAAATCGGTGGGCGGCGGTAGCGCGCGCCAGTCGCAATCACCACCGTGCGCGCCCGCGCATGATCGCCATCGGCCGTATCGATCACGAAGCAACCATCTTCCTCACGCAGCTGCGCGGCCTCATCCGGAATCGAAACATGCGCGCCGAATTTCTGCGCCTGGTTGTAGGCACGGCCCATCAGTGCAAGGCCACTGATCCCCGTGGGAAATCCCAGGTAGTTTTCGATGCGCGCGGAGGCGCCTGCCTGGCCCCCGAAAGCGCGGCAATCGAGCACCAGAACCTCCAGACCTTCCGACGCCGCGTACACGCCCGCGGCCAGCCCCGCAGGACCGGCACCGACAATCACCACATCATACAATTTCGAAGAGTCGATCGGGATGACCAGGCCAAGGCACTTTGCCAGCTGGTCTTCGCTGGGATTGTGCAGCACCTGTCCGGCCGGACAGAAGACGAGTGGTTGATCCGCGTCCGATCCCTCCGACCGCTTCAGCAGCGCCTTGGCGCCTTCGTCGTCCTCCGGATCGAGAATCTGATGCGGATGACCGTTGCGCGAGAGGAAACTGCCGAGCCGCAGCACGTCGCTGTTCTCGCGGTCGCCCACGATCACCGGGCCGGCATGTCCCGTTTCGAGCAGGCCTACGCGGCGCAGGATCAACGCGCGCATAATGCGTTCGCCGAGCTCCGCTTCCTCGACGAGCAGATCGCGCAGCTTCTCCGGCGGAACGACGAGCGCTTCCACGTTGCTCTTTGCCACCGCATTCACCAGGGCAGGCGTTCCCGACAACAACGAAAGCTCTGCGCTAAACGAACCTGGACGGTGGGTGACGATAAGTTCGTCGTGGCCGAGCGCGTCGCGTTGGAAAGCATCAGCCTCGCCCGACAGGATAACCAGCATGCCTGGTGAGTGTTCGCCCGCCTTGGAAAGGTATTCGCCGGCCCTATAACGGCGAGGCGCTCCGAACCGCTTGAGACGCTCGATATCCGCAGGCGGAAGAATGGGAAACACCTGCTCCCGGCGTGTTTCGAGGACTGACGGCGGGTTGGATGACATAGTCGCCTTGCGGGTTGGAAATAGTGGCGCAATCGCCTACATCGCGAATGCAACCGCAAACAGATCGTACGCGCAAATGGTGGCGCAGAGCCACAGATTCTGCATCGCGCCGATGATGGACTGGACAGACCGGCATTGCCGGTACCTGCACCGTGCCTTGAGCAAGCGGGCGATGCTCTACACCGAGATGGTGACGGCGGAAGCGGTAATCCGCGGCGATCGCGAGCGACTGCTCGGCTTTGATCCGTTCGAAAAGCCGGTGGCACTTCAGTTGGGCGGTTCCGATCCGGAACGCCTAGCAGAAGCCGCGCGGATCGGCCGCGACTTCGGCTACGACGAAATCAACCTGAATGTCGGCTGCCCGTCGGATCGGGTTCAATCGGGGCGCTTCGGCGCCTGCCTGATGAAGGAGCCGGAACTGGTGGCTGAGTGCACGGCGGCGATGCGCAGCAGCGTTTCCATTCCGGTGACGGTGAAGTGCCGCATCGGCGTGGACGATCAGGACGCCGATGTCGCGTTGCGGGATACGATAGGACTGTGTGCGCGCGCCGGCGTGAAGACATTCGCCGTGCACGCTCGCAAGGCCTGGCTGCAGGGCTTGTCGCCCAAGGAAAACCGCGAGGTTCCGCCGCTGGATTACGAACTCGTCTACCGCGTAAAGCGCGAGCACCCCAAGCTCACCATCGTGCTCAATGGCGGTATCGAAACGCTCGATGAAGCGGAGGCACATCTGACTCTTGTCGACGGCGCGATGATGGGGCGCGCCGCCTATCATTCCCCGGCGATGCTGGCGGATGTCGACGCACGCTTTTTCGGCGGCGAGCCTGTTGCGCTGGAAGACGCCGTGCAGGTCTACATGAATTATGTAGCCGAGCAGCTTAGCCGGCGCGTGCCGCTGCGTGCGTTGACCAACCCCATGCTGGGCTTGTTCAACGGACGCCCAGGCGCGCGTCTCTTCCGCCGCCACCTCGCCGAAAACACCAGCGCCCGGGGTGCCGGCATACAAGTGCTGCGCGATGCCTTGCGCTACATCGATCATCCTCACGAACACCCCGAGCCCGTGGCAGCCTGATGGCGTTCTTCGGGGGAAACAGCGAAGTCGGCACCTTGGCGCTTGGGCTGGTGATCGCGGGCGTGGTTGGCGGGTTGGTGGCGGGCATGCTGGGCGTGGGGGGCGGTATCGTCATCGTGCCGATCCTCTATCATGTGCTGGCGGCGCTCGGCGTAGATGAATCCGTGCGCATGCATGTGGCCGTCGGCACCTCGCTCGCCACCATCATCCCGACGTCCTTCTCGTCCGTCCGAGCGCACAACAAGAAGGGCGCGGTGGATTGGGATTTGCTGCGGCGCTGGTGGCTGCCGATGCTGATCGGTGTGCTGGCCGGCAGCGCACTGGCGGGCTATGTGCGCGGTCAGACGTTATCGTTGATCTTCGCCGGTGTTGCGTTGCCGGTGGCGCTGCACTTCGCGTTGTGGGGCGACAAGAAACGCATCGCCGATCAGCTGCCGCGCGGGTTTGGCGGACTCGCGCTGCCGTTCGGCATCGGCGGCATCTCAACGATGATGGGCATCGGCGGCGGCACCGTCGGCGTACCGGCGATGACCTTGTGCGGCGTGCCGATTCACCGCGCCGTCGGCACGGCGAGCGCGTTCGGCGCGATCATTTCGGTACCCGGAGCCATCGGCGCCATTCTCGCCGGCTGGTACGCGGGCGGCCTCCCGCCCTACTCGCTTGGCTATGTGAATCTGTTGGGCGTGCTGCTGATCGCGCCCGGCTCATTTTTTGCGGCACCGGCCGGCGCGCATCTGGCGCACATGACAGACAAGAACCGGCTGCGGATTGTTTTCGCCTTCTTCATCGCCGTCACCGCCGCTCGCATGCTCTGGGATGCCTTGAGCTAGATCCCCACCATGCATCAGACGGCCGAAGAAGCAAGAACTGAGCGCATCAAAGCAATGGGCGACGAACTCGGATCGCTCTTCGATGCCCTTTGGCAACAGTTGAACTTCGCGAAAATGAAATGGAGGGAATACGTTACTCTCTTTGGTACCAATGAGACACGCATTGCGCTGTTGAACGCTGCCGCGCCTCGCTTTTTCGGTAGGTTAGACTCGATTCTATGGGAAGACATCCTTCTGCACATCGCGCGCCTGACAGACATACCCAAGACATTCGGTCGGCCCGATCGATCGAATTTGTCGATCCGCGCTTTGCCGCCGCTGATAAACGACCCCTCACTACGGGATCGGCTAACTCAGCATGTAGGATACGCCGTCGATGCTGCTGAATTCGCGCGTGATTGGCGTAATCGGCATATAGCGCATCGCGACCTTCAGCGTGCATTGGACCGACATGCGGAACCTTTGGCATTTGCCTCCCGCGCCTCCGTAAACACAGCATTCGAGCAAATGCAGTCAGTGATGAATGAGGTACAGGTCCATTATCTCGATTCAGAAACTCACTACGATGTTCCGAACTCGGCCGGTGGCGCAACAACGCTTCTGCACGTGCTGCACTATGGCGTGCAAAAGATGAGCGAACGTCGAGAACGTATCGCCCGGGGAGAGTGGAACCGGGAGAAGGACGAACCGAAACTATAAGCCCGCGATTAAATTTTCTGGTCGTATTCGCCGACTTCGGGGTGCTTGGAGAGGCGCGAATCCAGATCGCGGAACATGGCGTGCATGTTCTCTTCCGAGGCGGGGCTTTCCACCACCACCACCAGTGAGGGCTTGTTGGACGACGCGCGCACCAGGCCCCAGGTGCCGTCCTCCAGGACGACGCGCACGCCGTTCACCGTAACGAGGTGCGCGATGCTCTGGCCCAGGATTTTCTCGCCGCGCGCTTTTGCCTCCGTATATTCGCGCGTCAGCGCATCGACCACCGCGTATTTCTTGTCGTCGGGACAGTACGGCGCCATGGTCGGCGAGCCCCAGGTCTTCGGCAAGCTCGCCACCAGTTCAGACATCTTCTTGCCGCCCGCGCGATCCAGCATCTCCAGCACCGCGATGGCCGCCACCACGCCGTCGTCGTAACCGCGGCCGATCGGCGAATTGAAGAAATAGTGGCCCGACTTCTCGAAGCCCGCCAGCGCGCCCAGTTCCGCCGTACGGCGCTTGATATAGGAGTGGCCCGTCTTCCAGTAATCGACCGACACACCATTGTCCTTCAGCAGGGGATCGGTTTCGAACAGGCCGGTGGACTTCACATCCACCACGAACTTCGCGCCATGCTGCCGCGCCGACAGATCGCGCGCCAGCAGCACGCCGATCTTGTCGGCGAAAATTTCAGCGCCCGTGTCATCCACCACGCCGCAGCGATCGCCGTCGCCATCAAAGCCGAGGCAGACATCGGCGCCATATTCGCGTACCGCGTCCGCCATGGCGTGCAGCATGTGCAGGTCTTCAGGGTTCGGATTGTATTTCGGGAAGGTGTAATCCAGCTCCACATCCATCGGGATGACATCGGCGCCTATGCGATTCAGCGCGTCCGGCGCCACGATGCCGGCCGTGCCGTTGCCGCACGCCGCCACCACCTTGATGGGCCGCGAGAGCCTGTGGCCTTCGGTTGCCGCCTGAAGATATTGCTCGCGGAAATTCTCCACGCGCGTGTAGCTGCCGCCGGAGCGCGGCTTGCCTTCACCGGAAAGCACAATCGCCTTCAGCCGGCTCATCTCATCCGGCCCGAAAGTGAGCGGCTTCTGCGCGCCCATCTTCACGCCCGTCCAGCCGTTCTCGTTGTGGCTCGCGGTCACCATCGCCACCGCGGGGCAATCGAGCGCGAATTGCGCGAAGTAGCACACCGGAGTGGTCGCCAGCCCCACATCCACCACTTCGCAGCCGGCATTCAGCAATCCCAATATCAGCGCCTGCTGCACGCTCTGCGAATAGGAGCGGTAATCGTGCCCGGTGGCGACGCGCGGGCGAATACCCAGCTCGTGAAAATAGGTGCCGAGCCCAAGCCCGAGCGCCTGCACACCCAGCAGGTTGATTTCTTTCGGGAACAGCCAGCGGGCGTCGTATTCGCGAAAGCCATTGGGCGAAATGAAGGCTTCCGTCTCGAAGGCATAGGTGTTGGGCTTGAGGTCGCTGCGCGGCTTCAACATGCGGCATCACCGGAATGGATGTTCCGGGCGGCCTTACGGGAGCCCGTTCAGGTCGTCAATGCCGCGCCGTCGGGGGCGCCTCGAACAGGCCTTCGGCGGCATCGCGCGCCTGGTCGGGATTGAGTTCGGGCTGGATGACGCGCGGGTTGTAGATGTCGAAGGTGTCGAAACCGCACTTCGGGCACGTGGGAATGAGATCGCCGGAGCGCAGCTTCACAAGAGTTTCACATTGCTCGCAGCGATAGTCCGCATTCTCGCGTGCTGTCTCGCCGGTCTTCTCCGTCATGTCCCCACTCAATGCGTTCCGTTGCAGAGCGGTGAACGTCAGCGAATGTTTTGTGTTCCGCTGCGCACGGGCCTTTTGTGCCTCTTATCAAATGGCGCGATTGTAGGACGACTAGACTTCGCCTTCGACGCTGGCGAGGAGATCCTGCGCATCGTGCGCCAGCTGGACCAGGTCAGAGGGCATTTCCTCGCCGGAATGTCGCGCCCATTCGACCAATTCGGTGGCCATGCTGGCGAGGCGGGGGG
>JADMIO011430579.1_pt1 | contig 21952 bp, 19 predicted proteins | sample 8958161 | NCBI WGS metagenome assembly JADMIO01 (sample SAMN16585339, study PRJNA669376) | soil metagenome | isolation source: Crop rotation soil | place: USA: Cullars Rotation, Alabama | collected 2011
TCTGGGCCAGCCCGATGCGGCGCGCCCGCGAGACCGCCGAGGCCATCGCGGTCGCGCACGGCCTCAAGGTGGAGATCGACGACGAACTGGCCGAGTTCGATCGCGAAGCAGCCGACTACATCCCGTTCGAGGAGTTGAGGGAGCTGAAGGACGAGCGCTTCCTCGCCATGACGCAAGACCGCCTGCACGACCTCGACATCGATCCCGCCACGTTCCAAGAGGGTGTCGTCCGAGCCGTCGAGCGGGTGATCGAGGCCAATCCGTCGCGGAAGGTGGCCGTGGTCTGCCATGGCGGTGTGATCAACGCCTATGTCGCGCACATCCTCGAGATTCCGCGCTTGCTGTTCTTCGAGCCCGGCTACACGAGCATCTCGCGCATTGCAGCTTCTCGTTCTGGCCCACGTTCCGTGGTGAGCCTCAACGAGGTGGCTCACCTGCGCAACGTCGAGCTCTAGCCGAAGCGCAGTATTCGGTAGTCGCGCCGCCCTTTGCGCAAGAGCGCGTATCGGTCATGCAGCAGGTGCCCGCTGTCGATGCGGTGGTCGATGTCGTCGACACGGCGGTTGTTCACGTAGGCGCCGCCCTGGTTGATGATGCTGCGCGCGTCGCCCTTCGACTTCGCGGCGCCCGACTGCACGAGCGCGTCGACGATCGTGAGCTGGCCGAGCTCGCTGCGCGCCAGCTCGATCGACGGTGCGTCACTGAACACGTCGAGCAGTGTCGCCTCGTCCAGCTCGGCGATCTGCTCGGTAAAGAGCACGTCTGCGGCGCGCTGGGCGCGGTCGGCCTCGGCGTCGCCATGCACGAGCGCGGTGACTTCCCATGCAAGGGCGCGCTGGCCTTCGCGGCGCTCGGGATGCTCAGCGGTGGCGGTGTCGAGCTCCTCGATGCGCTCGCGTTCGAGGAAGGTGAACCAGCGCAGGTTCATGCCGACATCGGCGTCGTCGGTGCGCACCCAGTATTGGAAGAACTGGTACGGGCTGGTGCGCTTGGCGTCGAGCCACACCGAGGTGCCGGCGTCCGTCTTGCCCATCTTCGTTCCCGCTTCGGTGGTGAGCAGCGGCCAGGTGAGTCCGTAGGCCGACTCGCCTCGGAGACGGCGGATGAGGTCGATGCCCTCGGTGATGTTGCCCCACTGGTCGCTGCCGCCGATCTGGAGCCGGCAGTTGTGCTCGTCGAACAGGTGCAGGTAGTCGTAGGCCTGCAGCAGCATGTAGGTGAACTCGGTGAACGAGATGCCCTGCTCCCGTGCTTCGAGGCGGTTGCGTACTGAGTCCTTGCGAATCATCTCGTTCACGCTGAAGTTCTTGCCGATATCCCGCAGGAAGTCGGTAAGCGTGAGCTTGCGCAGCCACTGGCCGTTATCGGTGACGATCGGCGGCAGCTTGTGGGCGGCCGAGGGGCCGGCGTCGAGAAGTTGTTCGACCTGACGGCGGATGGCGACGACGTTGCCTTCGAGCTCGGCCTCGGTGAGTAGGACGCGTTCCTCGTCGCGGCCGCTCGGGTCGCCGATGAGACCCGTGCCGCTGCCGATGAGCGGCACGGCCTGGTGGCCGGCGAGCTGGAGGCGGCGCAGCGTGAGCACACCGATGAGGTGACCTGGGTGCATGCTCGGGCCGGTAGGGTCGATGCCGTAGTAGACGGTGAGGAAGTCCTCGTCGAGTAGCTGGCCGAGGGCAGGATCGGTCACCTGGTGCACCAGGCCCCGCCACTGCAGGTCTTCCCAAACGCCGGTCGACATCCTCGTCAGCCTGCCATGGGCCAGCCATGATGACGGCAATGATTGATTTGCGGCTGACGCTCGGCCCGTTGCGCGGACCGTCGTTGCGGATCGACGGCGACACGGTGTGGTGGGCGACGCGTACACCCGAAGGACCGGCCACGACGCGGCTCCGCGTCGCCGACGACGCGGTGGTCGCGCGGGCGTGGGGTCCGGGTGGCGACTACGCGCTGGCGCGGGTCGCCCGCATGTTCGACGACGACGCAGGCGGCTTCGTCGCGCACCACCCGATCGTGGCCGAGGCGCACCGCAGGTTTGCCGGGATGCGTATCCCCCGTACCGGTGCCGTCGTCGAAGCGCTGATGCCCGCGATCCTCGAGCAGAAGGTGATCGGCCGCCAGGCGCGTGAGTCGTGGCGGCGCTTGGTGTGGCGCTACAGCGAGCCTGCGCCGGGGCCGCTCGGTCGCCGGTTGTGGCTGCCACCGGATCCGGCGCGCGTCGCCTCGATCCCGCCGCATGCGCTGCACAGCCTGAACGTCGAGGGCAAGCGGGCGGGCACGCTGCGAACCGCGTGCGCGCACGCCGCGCAGCTCGAGGCGCGTCCGCTCCGTCTCACGTCGCTGCCGGGTATCGGTCCGTGGACGTACGCGCAGGTCGCGCTCGTGGCACTGGGTGATGCCGACGCGGTGCCGGTCGGCGACTACCACCTCAAGAACGTCGTGGCCTGGAACCTCACCGGCCACCCTCGCGGCACCGACGACGAGATGCTCGAAACCCTCGAGCCCTACCGCGGCCACCGCGGCCGGGTGATCCGCTACCTCGTGCTCGCCGGCAACCGCCCACCCCGCTACGGCCCCAAACTCTCCTTCTCCGACATCACGTCCATCTAGCCCGCGTTGGGGATGGCGGCGTCGCGAGGGCCGGTGCGTTTGTAGACGCCGTCGGGGGTGCGGACGAGGAGCTTGGTGGCGACGAGCTCGCGGCGGAGGGCGGCGACGTCGTCGTGGAACGCGCGGAGGACGACGTTGAGCTCGCGCTCCTTGTAGGTGCGATGCGGTTCGACTGACTGCACCAGTCGCAGCAGGACCTTCTCGCGCTTGGCCCGCTGGGCGGGAAGTCGCTTGAGGCGTCCGTCGGGCGTGAACCACTGTGCGGTTTCATCCCGCCGGTTCGACCGGGCCTCGAGCCACTCGCGCAGCTGCTCGCGCTCGACCCGCCACTCGCGCCCGATCCGGTAACCGGGGATATCGCCTGCCTGCAGCTTGCGCTGGACGACCTGCGGGTTCAGCCGCAACACGTCGGCGACCTCGGCGGCGGTATAGAGGTGGATCTCACCGGACATAAACGGAGAGTACCGTACCTTTTCCGCCGAGCTACGCTCGTTTTCCGATGTATCTCGGAACCCACGCGAAGACCACGCCTGACAAAGCCGCCTACATCATGGGCGGCACCGGCGAGACGGTTACTTACAAGCAGCTCGACGATCGCTCGAACCAGCTCGCTCAGCTCCTCTACGCCCGCGGCTTGCGGCCCGGCGACGCCATCGCCATCTGCATGGAGAACCACCCGCGCTATTTCGAAGCGACGTGGGCCGGCCAGCGATCAGGGCTCTATTACACGGCGGCCAGCTCGCGGCTGACGACGGACGAGCTCGAGTACATCGTCAACGACTGCGGCGCGCAGGCGCTGATCACCTCGAAGTACAAGGCCGACGACGTCGCCGCGCTCGACATTCCCGGCGTGCACACGAAGCTCATGCTCGACGGCACCATCGACGGCTTCGAGTCATACGAGGACGCCATCGCCGCCTACCCGGCCGAGCCGCTGGCCGACGAGCGCGAGGGCACCGACATGCTCTATTCGTCGGGGACCACTGGCCGACCCAAGGGCGTGCGCGTCCCGATCAACCCCGACGCCAAGCCGGGCGACAACGCGACCGGTGTCGAGTTCCTGGCCAAGATGCTCTGGGGCGCGACCGCGGACTCCACCTACCTCTCGCCCGCGCCGCTGTACCACTCGGCGCCCATGCGCTTCACGATGGCGATGCACCGCATCGGCGGGACGGTCGTCGTCATGGAGCACTTCGATCCGATCGAGATGCTGCGCATGATCGAGCGCTACAAGGTCACGCACCTGCAAGTGGTGCCGACCATGTTCGTTCGGCTGCTCAAGGTGCCCGAGAGCGAGCGCAACCAGTTCGACGTGTCGTCACTGCAAGCCGTCATCCACGCGGCGGCTCCCTGCCCCGTGCCGGTCAAGCAGCAAATGATCGAATGGTGGGGCCCGGTGATCTACGAGTACTACGCGGGCACCGAGGGCAACGGCTTCGTGCACTGCAACTCCGAGGAGTGGCTCGCGCACAAGGGCACCGTCGGGAAGTCGATTCTCGGCCCTCTCCACATCTGCGACGAGGACGGCACCGAACAGCCCAGCGGCGAGTCGGGCACCATCTACTTCGAGAGCGCGTCGAGCTTCGAGTACCACAACGATCCTGCGAAAACCAAGGGATCACGCCATCCCGAACACGACAACTGGTCGACGCTCGGCGACGTCGGTTACATGGACGAGGACGGCTTCCTCTACCTCACCGACCGCAAGGCGTTCATGATCATCAGCGGCGGCGTGAACATCTACCCGCAGGAAGCGGAGAATCTCCTCGTCACCCACGACAAGGTGATGGACGTCGCCGTGTTCGGCGTTCCCAATCCCGACTTCGGCGAGGAAGTCAAAGCCGTTGTGCAACCCATCGACATGGTCGACGCCGGGCCCGAGCTCGAACGCGAGCTCATCGCGTTCTGCCGCGAGCATCTCGCCGACGTGAAGTGCCCGCGCTCGATCGACTTCCGCCCCGAATTACCGCGGCACCCAACCGGCAAGCTCTACAAGCGGCTGCTCAAGGACGAGTACTGGGCCGGCCACGACAGCCGCATCATCTAGTTGAGCTTGGCGATCACCCGTTGAAGTTCAGCGGCGCGGTCGGGCGGCGCCTCCGGTAGCAGCGTCCGCAACCGCAACACCCACAACAAGTTCGTGATGTCACCGCGGGTCACGTAGATCGTGCGCAAGTTGTTGAGCATGCGATCGATGATCGTCAGCGGCGTGGCCACCGGCGCCTCAATACCAGCGACCTCGGCGCCACCGTTGAACGGGTCGAGCAGGGCGCCGTCCGTGTCGTCGCGCACGATGAAGTGCGACGGCGCGTTGATGCCGGTAATCGTCAGTCCGGCGCGCCGGCCTACTTCGATCATCACGACCGCAAGTGAGATCGGGATGCCCACGCCGCGATCGAGCACCCGATTCAGGAACGAGTTGTCAGGGTCGTAGTAGTCGTCGACATTGCCGCGCAGCCCGTCCTCGGCAAACAGCACACGGCGCAGCTCATCGCGCGTCGGCCGCTCCAGGCGCGCGGCCAGGGCATCGAGGCGGGCGAGCTGGGCACCGATGTCGATGCTCGGGTGCGCGTGGGCCGCCATCGCCAGCGCCGCGGTCGCGATATCGGCGTGCTCAGCGACCGCGCCGGCGAAGGCCTCCGTGGGATCCACGCCGCAAACGTAGGCTGCCGGCGTCATGGCGACGCTCGCACCGTTCACGACACACCACAGCCCGAACGGCATGGTGTGTTCCGTCGACCCGCTCGCATCCGGCGCCGGGATAGCGATGCTGCGCGCCGGCGGCAACGCGGTTGACGCGGCCATCGCCACCAACGCCGTTCTCGCCGTCACCAGCCAGCACATGTGCGGCATGGGCGGCGACCTGTTCGCGCTCGTACATCAGCCCGGCGACAGCGAACCCGTTGCCCTGAACGCGTCGGGACGGGCCGGCTCGGGCGCCGACCCTGACCGGCTGCGCGCCGAGGGCCACACCACGATGCCGGCGACGCTGGACATCCGGGCCGTTCCCGTCCCCGGGTGCGTCGACGGATGGCTGGCCCTGCACGAACGGTTTGGCTCGCTGGCGCTGGCCGACATCCTCGAGCCGGCTCGGGCCCTTGCGGCGGACGGCTTCCCGCCGTCGCCCACGCTCGCGCTGTCGATTCTGACGATCCGTGATCTGCGCGACGCCGACGACTACCGCGAGGTGACGTCGTTGATCCGTCGACCCGGTGTCGCCCGCGCGCTCGACGACATCGCCAAGAACGGCAGGGCCGGTTATTACGAGGGTGAGTTCGGCGAGAACCTCATCACTCTGGGCGACGGCGAGTACACCGTCGCGGACCTGGCGTCGGCCAACGCCGACTGGGTCACGCCGCTGCGCCTTGATGCGTGGGACCGCACTGTCTGGACGATCCCGCCGAACTCGCAGGGCTACTTGACCCTGGCGGGGGCGTGGATCGCCTCGGGGCTCGACCTGCCCGACGATCCCGATGACCCGGTGTGGGCCCATCTCACTATCGAAGCGGCCCGCCAGGCCGGCTTCGATCGCCTCGACGTGTTGCACGAGAACGCCGACGGGCAGGCGTTGCTCTCACCCGACCGGCTGGCGCCCCGCCGCAATGCGATCGACGCGCGCGTCGCCGCCGACCTGCCCGATCCGCGAACGAACACCGGCGGCACGACATACCTGTGCGCGGTCGACAAGAACCGCATGGGCGTTTCCCTCATCCAGTCGAACGCGGCCGGCTTCGGCTGCGGCCTCGTGGTGCCCGGTGTGCGCATCTTCCTGCAGAACCGCGGCCTGGGCTTCTCGCTCGAGCCCGGTCATCCGGCGGAATACGGACCACGCCGACGGCCGCCCCACACGCTGTGCCCTGCGCTGGTCACCCATCCCGATGGAACGCTCGACCGCGTGATCGGCACGATGGGCGGCGATACGCAGCCGCAGATCCTGCTGCAACTACTGGCGCGACAACTGGCCAATGGGCAGTCCCCTGGGCGATCGATCGCCGCCGCGCGCTGGGGCCTGGCGGACGCCGATGGCGGTGGCGGCTTCGACACATGGCGATCGCGCGGCCGCGTGGCCGTCAACGTCGAGGGCCACGCGCCACCAGGATGGGACGACGCGCTACGCGAACGCGGTCACGACGTGCGCCGCATCGGCGAGTTCCAGCACGCCTTCGGCCACGCCCACGTCATCGTCAACGAGGGCGACCGCCTCGGCGGTGCCGCCGACCCTCGCGCGCTGGTCAGCACCGCCGCCGGCTACTAACCGTCAGCGTGTGACGCGGTCCACGCGAGGAGCCCGTCGACATCCATAGCGTTGACGATGGACTCGGGCCGCACGTCGCACTCGGCGGCGCGATCGCAACCGTAGGGCTGCCACTCGAGCTGGCCAGGCGCGTGCGCGTCGGTGTCGATGCTCACCTTGCAACCCATCTCGACCGCGAGTCGCAGCAGCCGCTTCGGCGGGTCGAGGCGCTCCGGCCGGCAATTGATCTCGACTGCCTTGTCGAACTTCTCGGCCGCCGCGAACACCAGCTCGGCGTTGAAGCTCGACTCGGGCCGGCCGCGCCCGACAACGATGCGCCCGGTGCAATGGCCGAGAATGTCCATGTGTGGGCTCGCCAGCGCGGCGACCATGCGGCGCGTCATTTCGTCGCCGTCCATGCGCAGCTTCGAGTGCACGCTGGCCACGACGACGTCGAGCTTGGCCAACAACTCGGGCTCTTGGTCGAGCGCGCCGTTGTCGAGGATGTCCACTTCGATGCCCGTGAGGATGCGAAACGGCGCGAGCTTCTCGTTGAGCGTGTCCACGAGCTTGAGTTGTTCGCGGAGCCGATCCGGGCTCAATCCGTTGGCGATCGTCAACCGAGGTGAGTGATCGGTGAGCGCGATGTAGTCGTGGCCCAGTCCGCGCGCTGCCTCGGCCATGACCTCGATCGGGCTACCGCCGTCAGACCACTCGGAGTGCGTGTGGCAGTCGCCTTTCAGCAACGCCCGGATCTCGGCGCCCGGACCCTCGTCGGGATTCGGGGTCAGTTTTTCGAGCCGGGCCAAGTACGACGGGCGCTCCCCCGCCAGCGCCTGCACGATGACCCGTTCGGTCTTCTCGCCCACGCCCGGCAGGTCGCGCAGCCGGCCCGACGCCGCCATCGCGCGGAGCTCGTCTTCGCTCAGCCCGCGTATCGCGTCGGCCGCGTTACGGAACGCCTTGACGCGGTACGTCGGCTCGCGGGTGCGTTCGAGGATGTACCCGATGCGATCCAGCGCGGCGACCGGGTCGATGTCGGTCAGCCCCGCTTCCCCTTTCCGCCCCGCTTGCCGGGTTTCGCCGCTCCGCCATTGCCACCACCCGCGCCCGCGCCGCCGATCTGAATCTGTAGCGCCGGCGCGGTCGTGGTCACCGTTGGTGTTGTAGTCGTTGGCGCCGCCGTCGTCGGTGTTTCGGAGGCGGCGGGTGTCGCCGGTGTCTCCGACCGGGGCGTGTCGTCGCGACCCGCGGCCATGCCGATGCCGATCAGGAGCAGCACCACGCCCAGCGCGATCGCGGCCAGCGCAAGGACGCGGCCAGGAACGCGGGGCCGCAGCGCGGGACCGGCTGTGGTCGCTGGAGTCGCCGCGGTGGCGACCGGTGCCGTCAGCATCATCGTCTGATCAACGTGCGTCGCGTCCGCGTCTACGCCAGCGCGTGTCGCGGCCGCCATCTCCGTCGCGCTGGCGTAACGATCGGCCGGGTCGGCCGCCAGGGCGCGCGTCACGACGGCTGCGAACGCGGGATCGACGTCGGGGCGCAGCTCCGCGAGCGGCGTCGCGCCGCCGTCGCGCACCGCCATCGCGGTGGCGAGCGGCGTAGTGCCCTCGAACGGCTTGCGGCCGGCCAGCGCCTCGTAGAGCACGACGCCGAGTGCCCAGATGTCGGAGCGGGCCGTGGCCGGCTCGCCGACGACCCGCTCGGGCGCCACATAGGCGGGCGTTCCGGTCAGCGCGTCGGTCGTCGTCGGGTCGACGAGCAACGTCTCCGATTCGCGCGCGATGCCGAAGTCGGCGACCTTGGCGTGACCGTCGTCGGTCAGGAGAATGTTGCCGGGCTTGATGTCGCGATGGACCACGCCGGCGGCGTGGGCGGCAGCCAGGGCGGCGAGAACGTCGTCAGCGATCACGCGCACCTGCGCCTCATTCATCGGACCCTGCCGAATCCGGTCGGCCAGCGTCTCGCCCGGCAGGCGTTCCATGACGATGAACGCGCGGTCGTCGTCGGTCGTGCCCGTGTCGTACACCGCGACCACGTTCGGATGTTGCAGCCGGGCGGCGACGCGTGCCTCGTCATCGAACCGGGCGCCGGCGTCAGGCATCGAGTTGCCGTTGGAGCGCACGATCTTCACCGCGACGTCACGCTGCAGACGCGCGTCGGTGCCCTCGTGCACGTCGGCCATCCCGCCGCGGCCGATGACGTCGCCTATTTCATAGCGATCACAGAGGAGCACCCGACTCATGTACCCCGGATCGGCGTCCTAACCACTCACCGTGGGGCCGGCCCGCTCGATCGTGACCCGGATGATCACCCTGCGTTGCTGCTCCATGGCGGCGCGGTACTCGTCCCAGTCGGGGTGCTCGCCCGCTGCCCGGCGGTAGTACTCCTCGAGGAGTTCCATCGCATCGGGCAGCGAGATCACCTCGACCGGGCCCTCGATCTGAGCCCAGTCGCCGAAGAACCCGTCGTTGAGCACGCAGAGCGATGCGTGGGGGTCGCGGCGGAGGTTCTTGACCTTGATCGCAGTCTCGCGGCTGCTGATCAAAACGCGCCCTTCGCCATCGAGCGCGGTGGTGATCGGAGACAGCTGCGGGCGGCCGTCGGCCCGCCGGGTGGCGAGGACCGCGCGGTGGTTGGTCTCCAGAAAGACGCGCGCTTCGCCCGTGGTCATGCCAGAGTCTCGCCGATGGATGTGGCGATCGTGGGGCTGGGGGCCACGGGCTTGACCGCGGCGCTGGAAGCGCGCCGGCGCGGTGCGTCCGTAGTCGCATACGACGGCGGACCTGTCGCGGGCGGCGCCACCGGCCGCAACGCCGGCTTCCTACTTGCCGGCAGCGCCACCTTTTACCACCGCCGCCGGAACCGCGAGCTCTACGGGTTGACGCTCGATGAACTCGACCGGATGGTCGCCGAGACGCCGTCGGTCATCTCACGTGTCGGCAGCGTTCGGCGGATCGCCACCCCCGACGAACGCGACGACGTCGACGCGCACTACCAGGCGCTCGTCGACGACGGCTTTCCCGCCGAGCGCCTGCCGAACGGCGACCTGCTGCTGCCCACCGACGGTTCGTTCCATCCGCTGGCCCGAGCCCGCTTGCTCGCCCTGACCGCACGCGAACTCGGCGTTGTCATCGTCGAGAACATGGCCATCGACAATCTCGACAAGATCGAAGCGGACCGCGTGATAGTCGCCGTCGACGGCGGGCTCGAACAGCTGCTGCCTGAGCTCAAAGGGCGCGTTCGCACCGCCCGCCTCCAGATGTTGGCGACCGCGCGCACCGACGAGGTGCGTGTCGATCGGCCCACGTATTCGCGGTATGGGTACGACTACTGGCAGCAGCTTCCGGACGGCCGCGTCATCCTCGGTGGCTGCCGAGATCTCTTTCCGGATCAGTCCTGGACCACTGCGAACCGTCCCACGCAAGCGGTGCAGAGCGCGCTAGACCGCGTGCTGCGCGACGACATCGGCGTGCGCGACGCTGCGATCACACACCGTTGGGCTGGGTCCAGCGCGTTCACCGACGACGGGCGTCCGGTGTGCGAGCTGATTCGCGAACGCGTCGTGGCCGCCGGCGCCTTCAACGGTCATGGGAACGTGATGGGACCCATCGCGGCACGGGCGGCGATCGACCTCGCGCTCGACGGCCACTCCGCGACCGCCGAGTTCCTCGCGGCCTAAGACCGCCCCGCCGCGTTGCCGCCGTCGCTAGAGGACGACGGCGACGAGTGGTTTTTCGACGCCGCGGCCGTACTGCTCCCCCACATTGGGCCGCTGGCCCGGCAACACGACGATGCGTTGCTCGGTGGAAAGTTCAGTGAGGGGCACTGTTGTGAACGCGTTGTCGGTGTCGACGATCAGCTGCACGTGCACGCCTTGTGTCGCGATCGACCCCTGGAAGTAGTGATCTCGCGCTGCAAGCGCGGGATCACCATCCTGCGGCGTCCAGCACACCCGCTTCCGTCCTGCGGCATCGACCAGCGGATCGGTCGACCGCGGCTTCAGATGAACGCCGGGATCGGTACCGGTTCCGTCGTCGAAGCAGCTGTCGTCGCGGTAGTACGGCTGGGCCACCAGCGTGTGCACGTTGCCGGGTGTGTACTGCTTGATCCAGGTGCGCGTCACGAGCGTGCCGTACGGACCGGTGACCTCCTCGTAATTGAGACCACCGTGAGCGCCCGAGAGCGTCGGGTCGGCCAGGTCGATGTCGTTGTCGACGCACGCTTCCTCGAGCGGTGAGTCGCCGCAATCGCCATGGCCGGGCGCGCCGACCTCCTGCCCGTCGAGTCGCAGCCCGTCCGGGCCGACGTGCGCGTTGATGTTGCCGAACACCTCGTCGTTGCGGCCGTCGATCGCGACACCCTTCGGCACGATCGGGTTGTAATACGTCGTCACCTTGCCGGCGTTGTAGTCCCACTGCGCGTAGATGCCGTCGAGCGGCGGAATCGGATGCACGCGCAGGTAGGCGGTCTGGCGGATCTCGGACCGGTAGAACGTCTCGACGCGAACGACGTTGGTGCCAGAGTCGGCACCCCACGTGGCCCGGATCACGCGGACGGGCCCCGACCGCACACCCATCGTGATCGACGATCCGCCCCAGTTCACGTCTTCGTCCTCATACCCACAGCACGGTGTCGTGCCGCCCGGGCGCTGCTGGAAGGCGCGCGCTTTCCACTGATCGATCAAATCCGGCCCGTACTGCCACGGCGTACGGGACTTGGCGATCTTCAGCTGCGTCATCAGCCAGCGACCGTCGTACCGGAACGCGTACCGCGATGTTCGGATCCACGCGGTGTCCTTGGGCCGTCGTTGCTTGGCTTTGGCCGGGTCCGTGATGCAGCGACCGGTGGCAGCGTCGAGATACGCGCCCTTCGCCGCGTTGCCGTAGTCGCCGTAGCTCGACTGCGAGTACACGAATGTGTCGCTGTCGGCGTCCGGCTCGTACCGCACATACCCGGTGCGCGCGTCGAACGCGGGCTGCGGGCCGCTCTTGGCCGTGCGCGCCACGTACACGAAGCGCGCAGCACGGGGCCGATAGGGGTCGACGATGCGTACCCGCTTCATCTCGAGGACGCCGCGCGGGAGCTGCGCCTTGCGCGGCGCGGTGTCGCCTGCGTCGGACGCCATGAAGGCGACCTCGTCGTTCATGTCAAGGCCGGCCACCGGATCGGGCGTCGAGCGGACACCCTCGAGCGGCACAGCCCGGCACGGATCGCCCGGTGCCGACGCGCTCCACCGGAATCGTTCCTCGTCCCAGACGTACGTCGGGTGCGCGTCGGTCTCGCTGTAGGCAGCGAAACCGGATGCGTTGTTGGAGAGGTACCGCACCGCGATCTCGTCGACCTGGAATGGGATCTGCACGAAACGGCGGCCGTTCCACCGATAGCCGAGGAGGTGATCGACGGGGACCCCGCTGCCGAGCTTGCCGCCGGTGGTGACCTCCGGCTCTTCGTACCGGCTGCGCGTGCACGTCGGCGACGCGTCGTCGGCCAGGCATTGCAAGCCGCCCAACGCCGGCACCTTCGCGCTCACGTCGGCGGGTGCGGCCCAGTTGCCAAAGGATGCACCCGTCAGGACGACGGGCTCGGTGTCGCGCTTGGCCGGCGTAAGCAGGTCGGGCACGCCAGGGACCGCAGCGATCGCAGGCAGCGCGCTGAGCGTGAGCGCGGTTGCGAGGAGCATGACTGTCGCGATCGGTCGAACTCTGCGCGTCATTTCGGTCCCACTACCGCTGAAGGCTGACCGTTGCGTTCCCCGTAATTGTCGACGACGCCGCCCGCCTCGATCACCGCGCGGTCTCCCTTGCGGAGCCGCGTCGTGGTGCGCCAGATGCCGTCGGATCCCGCAGTCGCTGCCGCGGTCTCGACCTTCCCGTTGGCGCGGCGGATGTGTACTGCGACTGTTTTGACCGCGGCGCTCTCCGCCCACGGCCGGAACGAACACGTCTCGCACACCGGATGACCGCGGTCGTCGCCGATCACGCGGAACGACGAGCGGTACGTGCGCGGGTACGTGATCGGAGCGATGCGGGCGGCGACGCGACCGTCTGCCATCACTGCGATCGCGTCGACACGAATCCCGGTCCACGGCCGCACCTCGAACGCCTTCGACACAAGGCGGTAGCCCGCCGGCTTGCCGCCACGCTGCTGCAGGCCATCGGCAACGAAGCGGTAGCGGCCGTCAGGGATGTTCGGGCCCCGCGGGTCGATCTCACGAGGGAAGAAGTCCGCCGCTTCGAAGTTCGCGGTCCATCGATACGGCATCGGCTGGGTATGCGCGGTTACCGCGCTGGTCACGCCCTTCGGGAAGTCGACCCGCACTTGCACCTCACCGGTCTGATCTGCGTAGCGGCGCCACTCGCCGTCGACGAAGCGCTCCACCCGCACCGCCGGGTTATCGACGTAGTTGTTGCCGCCCACCCAGCTGAACTCGGCGGCCGCGAACCTGGTGATGTCGCGTGGCTGCGCGACGACCCGCGCCGTGGTGGGATCGTCCGGCAGCGTGTGCGGCCACGCCGCGTACGCCGCGGCCGCCGCCGCGCCGAGCCCCCGGGCCGTGAGCTCCTGGCGCACTTCGTCCGCCTGCGCGACGGCGTCAAGGGGCTCGGCTGCGGGAGCAGGTCCGCCCTTCATCTGGCCGGCCATGCGGACGAGCCGCGTCACCATGTAGTCAGCCGTGTGCGGCCCGTACGACGTGAGTGCCTTCCGGTAATGGTCGTAGCTCATGTACATCCGATAGCTGACCGTGTAGCCGTTGTAGTCGCCCGCGTGGCCGATGCCGACCGCCAACTTGTAGCCGCGCGAGGCCGGTAACTCTTCTTTCGTGAAGTTGCCCTTGATCTGCGAAGGGTCGGCCGGCTCGGCGTCGGCTGTCGCCGCGTTCGCGACGCTGTCCCATCCCGCCGCGTCGTTGTGCACCTCGGCGACCATCTTGCGGTACGCGGCGTCGCTGACCACAAGGCTGCGGTCTGCCAGGTTGTGCTTACGCGGATCGGCGCACCGCCAGTCGGCGCCCGCCCGCGCGCAGTGCTGCTCCCAGGCGTAGCCGTCATAGATGTTGCCGGCCACGTTGTCGGTGCGGCTCTCGAGGTTCTTTACGAGATCGACCTGCGGCTCGCAGCTGCACGACGCGAGCAACACCTCACCGAGGCGAACGGTCTGCAGGTGAATGCGAAGGTTCTCCTCAACGGCCATGAACGACGGTGCGTCGTAGTTCTCGGGCACGGGCGCGCCGAGCATCTTCAGCGTCGAGAACAGGGGTTCGGCGCCGGCCGGAACGGTGTCGACCCGCTCGCAGTCGGGCAGTCCGAGCACCGGTAATCCCATCTGCCCCGAGAAGTTGGGCTCGGTACGGCAGTTCGAAACCGAGGGGTACGGATGCGAGACCGGACCCGGCGTCCACCGTGAAATCATCCGGACCGGAAAGTCGGTCGCGTACGGAACCGCACCGCGGCCGGCGCCGACGTCGTTCCACCCGGCGATGACCGCGTCCGCCATCACGCGCGCCATGCGCTCGTTCTGCGCGTACCCACGATGCGCGAACGCCCGGACAGTTCCGTTCGGAAGGCGTTGATCGAGGAAGTCCGCGGTCTCAGCGCTCCCTACATCACCTTGGCTGAAGACCAACGGCGCGCCGGTGGCGCGGCCGACCATGCGCTCCAGCGGGCCGAGGTAGTCGGCACTGATCAGGTTGTAGCCGTCGAGCGATTCCGGATGAACGCCGTAGTTCATCCACGTGGCAAGCGGACGCGGGTGACGCGGATCGCTGATGTCGTCGAAGCGCATGACGACGAGCCCGGTGTCGTCCTCGTCGTCGGGATAGCCGGTGGGACTGCCGTCATTGGCGACGGTTGGACCGGGCGCGTTGCGGAAGACACCAGTAAGGGGCACCGTCGTCGCGCCCATACGCACGGGAACGAGGCGCCCGGCCGCCTCCTCGATAGCAGTGGCGATCGCACGCGCCTGGTACTCGAGCATGCGCAGATCCATGACGTCTTGAAACACCCATGGCCCCACCGCCGGCGTCGTGTAGTACGGCGAGCTGTGGTTGTGGGTGGCGTGCATGAGGATGTGGTCGTAACGCACGCCGGAGTCACCCTCATCCAGCAACTGCCCCACGCGGCGGGCCAGCACGTCCTGGGCCAAGTAGTTGTCGATCTTGACGAGGGCTACGCGCGTACCGTCGCGCCCTTCCACCACGATTGCCCGTGCGCTGAGCCGGCTCTGAACGCCGTAGCTCGGTACCCGCTTTGTTTGCTGCAACTCGGGGTCGAAGTCTGCAGTTGCAAGTTCGTCGACGCGAGGGCGACACGTCTCGACGAAGTTGAAGTCGACGCAGTCATCGATGCCGTAACGGCCGCTGGCGTACTGGCCGGCTGACGCGCCGACGTGCCACGTCGCGTCCACAATTCCCACCCCGGCGCGGACGCCGATGACCGGACCGCGCGTTTGCGCGCTCGCGTGCGGGATACCTGCGGCAACGGCCGCTATGACGGCGAGCGCGACGAAAGCGGCGCGGAGGCGCATGACCGTTTAGTTTCGACGGCCTGCCGCCTCCTCCCTGCTATCGCAGGAAAGGATCAGTCACGCAGTGGCGGCACGTGCTCGGCCGTCACCGCCAATTCCTTCTGCAATGCGTCGATCTCGGGCTGCAGGGCTGTCGCCTCTTCGGGATGACCCTGCACCCTCGCTCGTTCTTGACGTTCCACCAGCTCGACAATCTGTAGCTCGAGGCCCACAGCATGGTCCTCTGCGTCCGCCGGCAGCTGTTCCAACTGGAGCTGTGCCATGCGTTTCACCTACCCCACCCGTCCGCCGAACTACCGTCCGCGGTCGTGGGCCACTCCGATCACCGCGTTTCTCCGGCGATCATCGCCGCATTCCTGGCCAATCTCGGGATCGCGATCGCGAAGTTTGTCGGATTTGCCGCCACGGGCGCCTCCTCGCTGCTCGCGGAAGCCGCTCACTCGTTTGCGGACACAGGGAACCAGGCGTTGTTGATCCTCGGCGGCCGCCGCGCCCAACGCAGTCCGACGGCGAAGCATCCCTTCGGCCATGCCCGTGAGCGCTACTTCTGGGCATTCGTGGTTGCCGTCGTGCTGTTCACGGGCGGTTCCCTGTTCGCCCTGGCGGAAAGCGTCGAGCGGCTTCGGCACCCGCACGAGTTGGAGTCGGTGAAGTGGGCCGTCGGGATCCTGCTCGTTGCCATCGTCCTGGAGTCGTTCTCGCTGCGAACCGCGGTACGCGAGGCGCGCGCAGGCAAAGAGGCCGAGGGTGGCTCGTGGTGGGCGTTCATCCGCCGCACCAAATCGCCGGAGCTCCCGGTCGTGCTACTCGAGGACACCGGCGCGTTACTCGGCCTCGTCGTCGCGCTCGGAGGCGTCGCGTTGGCCGACGTGACAGGCAATCCGCGATGGGACGCGGCGGGCAGCCTCGCCATCGGGTTGCTGCTGTTCGTGATCGCGCTCGTTCTCGCCAGTGAGATGAAGAGCCTCCTCATCGGCGAAGCGGCGTCGCCCAAGCAGGTCGCCGCGCTCCGTGAGGCCATTGAGTCCGGCGACGACGTGCGCCAGGTCATCCACCTCCGTACCGTGCACCTCGGACCCGACGAGCTGCTCGCCGCGGCCAAGGTCGAGTTTGACCCGTCGCTGTCCTACGCGGACGTGGCGAAGGCAGTCGACGATGCCGAGGTCCGCATGCGTTCAGCAGTACCTGAGGTCACGTTCATCTTTCTGGAGCCCGACGAGTATCGGGATCCGCCGCCCAGCTCGACCACGCCGTAACGTCGATCGCGACGACCGCGTCGCTCAGTGCATGCGTTGCGTACTGGGTGTACTTGTCGCGCAACGCGGCGACGGCGCGGCTGCGTTCGCCTTCGTCGGTCACGACACGAGCCTGACCGTCCACCCGCACCCACCACAACGCGTCCCAGTCGTCCTCGTAGTGGTCGACCAACAGCGCGACGTGGGCGTCGGCGGCGATGTTGTCGAGCCGCTGCAACTCGGGCGACGCCTTGGGCTTGCCGTCGACCGCCCAGTAGATGCAGTCGTCCAACACCGCGAAGCACACCGGCACCGCGTGGGGCCCGCCGCCGGGTCGGGTCGTCGCCAGGCGCCCGACGGGCGCGTCGGTCACGCGCCGCCGCGCGTCGGTCGGGTCCAACCGCACGGCCGCACACTACGTTGCGCCCATGATCGGGTGGCTGGTTGCGACGGGTGTGTTCGCGATCGGCGACTGGCTCGCGGTCGCCCGGCAGCGCAAGCCGATCGAATACGTCTGCAAGCCAGCAACGATGGCAGCGCTGATCGGCGTGGCGTTGACTCTCGACGCCGACAACGACGCGACGCGCGTCTGGTTCGTCGTCGCCCTCGCCCTCTCGCTCATCGGCGACGTCTTCTTGATGCTGCCCAGTGATCAGTTCGTACTCGGCCTCGGCAGCTTCTTGCTCGCGCACATCGCCTACGTCGTCGGTCTGCGCTCGTTCGAGGGCTGGGCGGCGATCGTGGTCACCGCGCTGTGCATCGCCATCGGGCTTCCCATCATCCGGGCGGTCCGCCGGGCGGACCGGTCGTTGGTTGTCCCTGTCGTGGTCTACATCGCGGCGATCGGTGCGATGGTGACAACCGCGTTGTCGTCCGGCAACGCGACGGCCGCCGTCGGCGCGCTGTTGTTCATGGCGTCCGACGCCACGATCGCGTGGAACAAGTTCGTGCGACCCGCCGCGTGGATGCCGCTGTTCATCATCGTGACCTACCACCTCGGGCAGGTCGGATTAGTGCTGTCTCTGCCCTAGTTAGGGAACGTCCAGGCCGGCGACGCCCGGCTCGCGCTCGACGCCGGTGCTGTTCAAGAAGAACGCGACCATGTGGTAGTAGCCGACGACCATCGGGATCTCGATCATGGTCTCGTTGTCGGGGTAGGCCTTCTGCAGATCGGCCCACGTCTCGCCCGTGATCATCCCCGCCGTGTGCAGCTCGTCGGCAGCCCGCACCAGCGCGGCGTCGTTGACACTCCAGCCGTCCGCCTCCGGCCCGACCTTGATGCGGGCCAACTCCACATCAGTCAGTCCCACCGCTCGCCCAATGGCGACGTGCTGGCCCCACTCGTACTCCGACTGGGTGTTCCAGCCCGTCCGCAGGATCAGGATCTCGCGCTCGCGGGCTGGCAGGTTCCCGCGCACTAGGAGCTGCGTGCCGAGCGAGAGGAACCGCTTCATCACCCACGGGTGATGGGACATCGTGCGGAAGATGTTGAGCACCTGTCCGTCGGGGGCAGTGAGCGTTTTCGTCACCGCCTCGCGGGTCTCGTCGTCGAGGGCGGCGGGATCAAGCGGCGGGATGCGAGGAGCCATGGTGCGACATGATTGCCGAATGCGCGCTGCCGTTCTTCATCAGATCCCGGGCGACCTCGTCATCGAGGACGTCGCCGTCGACAAACCGGCTCGGCGAGAGGTGGTGGTCCGCACTGCAGCCGCCGGGCTCTGTCACAGCGACCTGCACTTCATGGACGGCAAGTACCTGTACCCGACGCCGTGCGTGCTCGGCCATGAATCAGCCGGCGTCGTCGAGGCCGTGGGCGAGGATGTGACCTACGTGCAGCCGGGCGACCACGTGATCACGTGCCTGTCGGTCTTCTGCGGACATTGCGCGTTCTGTCTCTCCGGCCGGCCCAACCTGTGCCAGGGAACCGACCGCGTGCGCGCTGACGATGCGCCGCCGCGGCTCACGCTCAACGGCGCGCCTGCGTGGCAGTTCCTCAACTGCAGCTCGTTCGCCGAGGAGATGCTCGTTCACGAGAACGCGATCGTGAAGATCCGTGAGGACATGCCGCTCGATCGCGCCGCGCTCATCGGCTGCGGCGTGACGACGGGACTTGGCGCGGTCTTCCGCACGGCCCGAGTCGAACCCGGTTCGACGGTTGCGGTGATCGGCTGCGGCGGCATCGGCCTCAACTGCGTACAGGGCGCCGCCATCGCGGGCGCAGGTCGCATCATCGCCGTCGACCTCAACGACGTGAAGTTGAAGATGGCCGCGCAGTTCGGCGCGACGGATCTCGTCAACGCCAGCGACGGCGACGCCGTCGCCCAAGTACAGGCACTGACCGGTGGTGGCGTCGAGTACTCGTTCGAGGCGATCGGCCTCAAGGTCGCGGCGGAGCAAGCGTTCGCCATGCTGCAGGCCGGCGGGACCGCGACGATCATCGGCATGATCCCGATGGGTCAGAACATCGAGCTGCCCGGCGTCGACTTCCTGGGCGAGAAGAAGATCCAAGGCTCGAACATGGGCTCGAACCGGTTCCGCATCGACATGCCCCGCTACGTCGACATGTACCTCGACGGCCGCCTCAAGCTCGACGAGCTCGTATCAGCCCGCATCGGCCTCGACGACATCAACGACGGCTTCGAAGCCATGAAGCGCGGCGACATCGCCCGCAGCGTCATCGTGTTTGAGTAGCGCTAGAGGCGCGAGGTAACCGACTCGACTGCTTCCGTGAGGGCGGGGGCGAACTTGTCGGCGGCGAGGACGCAGGCGGCGTGGTTGGCGGGACACGCGTGCACCGTGGCGCCGGGAATGGAGTGTGCGAGCCGCAGCTGGCGGCCCGTGGGAATGAAGCGGTCGCGCGTCGTGACGACGACCGCGGTGGGCACGTCGACGTCGCCGATCCAGCGGTGTGAGCTGAACTGGCCGATGGCGTTGATGCCTTGCAGCAGCGTCCACGGACTCGTGCGGCGGAATTCGGCCCACGCCCACGCGGGAACGTCGGCAGTCTCGGTATCACCGTCGATCAAGACACCCGGCTTGCGAAACGAGATCCCGAGCGACACCGCGGGCATCAACGTGAAGAACAACCGCTCCTGCGGTTTGCCGCGGAAGTTGCGCGACGTCGCGCACAGCACGAGTCCGTCGACCCGGTCGCGGTGGTGGCGCCACAGCAGCTGCGCGACCGGACCGCCCATCGAGTACCCGACAGGAATGAACGAATCGATGCCGAGGGCGTCAGCGACGGCGGCGGCATCGTCGGCGCAGTCGCGCAAACGCAGGAACCGACTGTGACGGATGCCGCGACCGTGGCCGCGCAGATCCATCATCACCACGCGGTACTTCTCGCTCAATGCAGGCAGAACGGGGAACCAATTCAAGTACGCGGTGCACGCAAGGCCGTGCAACAGGAACAACGTGGGCGCGCCCGGCGGCCCCTCGATGTCGGCGACAAACGCTTCGCCCCGTCCCGGCAGTTCCAGCATGTAGCCCTGGGGCAGTTCCGGCGCGGGCGGCAATTGCACAACGCGCTTCAACGCGCCCTGGGTCAGCGTGCGCACTTCCATCGGTCGTCACGATAAGTCAGGCGCGATACTCGATGACGCATGCGCAGGCTCAGCGGGCTCGACGCCGGCTTCCTCTACATGGAGACGCCGACGCTTCACATGCACACGCTGAAGATTTCTGTCGTCGACCCGTCGACCGTTCCCGGCGGCTATTCGTTCGAGAAGGTCGTACAGACCCTCAGCGAGCGTTTGCATTTGCTACCGATGTTCCGGCGCCGCATCGCCGAAGTGCCGTTTGGGTTGCACCATCCGCTGTGGGTTGAGGACGGTTCGTTCGACATCGCGAACCATGTGCGCCGCACGACTGCGTCTGGCGCCGGTGGCCAGCGCGAGTTCGCCGCTATCTGCTCGGAGGTCGCGAGCACGCCGCTCGACCGGAGCCGACCGCTGTGGGAGCTGTGGGTCGTCGAAGGGCTCGAAGACGGCCACGTCGGCTTCATCGCCAAGATTCATCACTGCGTGGCCGATGGCGTGGCCGCCGCCGAGATGCTGGCCGGCATCATGCTCACCGACCCGGACGCGGCAGCCGAACCGGTGGCGGCGCCGGCGAAGCCGTGGCGCGGCGAGTACGTCCCGCCGCGCTCAGTCCTGATGCTCGATGCACTGCGGGCCCGCCTGTTCGGTCTGCTCAACATCCCCGGGTTGTTACGGCGAACCGTGCGCGGGTTGCGCGCCGCCGCGCAGCGCCGGCGCGCAGCCTCGGTGAGTCCGCCCGCGCCGTTCGACGCGCCGAACACGCGGTTCAACGGTGCGCTCACTGCGGAGCGCTTGTTCGTCATGACCTCGATGGCGCTCGACGACGTAAAGATGATCAAGTCGGCGCTCGACGTGACGGTCAACGATGTCGTGCTCGCCATCACCGCCGGCGCGCTGCGTCGCTATCTCGAGCGCCACGGGGAGCTGCCGGACAAGCCGCTGGTCGCAGGCGTACCCGTGTCGACGCGGCAAGGCGCGCCACCCGAAGAGGAGATCCGAGCCAACAGCGTGTCGAACATGTTCACCGCGCTGCGGACGGACGTCGCCGATCCTGTTGAACGCGTACGGGCAATCAGCGCCGTGACGAAGGTCGCCAAAGAAGTTCACCAGGCGCTCGGTGCCGACATGCTCGCCGACTGGTCAGAGCTCACTCCGCCGCGGCCGTTCGCGGCGTGGATGCGGACGTATTCGCGCTTCCGGCTCGCGGAACGACATCGCCCGCCTATCAATCTGGTCGTGTCCAACGTGCCGGGCCCGACTATTCCGTTGCACATCGCGGGTGCCCGTCTCGTATCGCTCTATTCGATGGGTCCGATCCTCGAAGGCATCGGCCTCAACGTCACGGTGTGGAGTTATCTCGACCAGCTCAACTGGGGAGTGGTGTCTACACCCCAAGCGATGCCCGACCTCTGGGACTTCACCGGCGATCTGGCCGACGCGCTGGAGGAGTTGAAGAAGGCGGCGGTCAGCGCTTCCCGGTGACGGTGGTGTGCGTCATGCGCGCCAGCGTCTCGACGAGCGCGGCGCGGGTGAGGCCGCGGTCTTCGATGTTCACGTGATGCGACGCCATGCGCTCGAGCATGGCGACGAGGCCGGCCGCCGCCGCGTACGGCTCGATTTCCTTGGCCACGCGCCCCGCGTCGCGGGCGGCGGCGATCTGATCGCGCAACCGGTCGGTGATCCGACTCAACGCGCGGATGCGCACCTGCCGGAACCGCTGGTCGCCCTCCTCGGACGCCAGGTTGCGGACGCGTAGCACGCCGCGGTGTCGGTCCCAGTACGTGACGAAGCTGTCGACGAGCTGGCGG
>JADMIO010854479.1_pt1 | contig 21951 bp, 20 predicted proteins | sample 8958161 | NCBI WGS metagenome assembly JADMIO01 (sample SAMN16585339, study PRJNA669376) | soil metagenome | isolation source: Crop rotation soil | place: USA: Cullars Rotation, Alabama | collected 2011
GCATGTGTTAAGCACGCCGCCAGCGTTCGTCCTGAGCCAGGATCAAACTCTCCAATGGATGTTTGATTGCTCTTCTGACCACGCTGTCACGCTGTCGTTGGACCTCATGACAGCGTTGTCCGAATCACTTTGATATGACGTGGTTGATCTCTCGCCGCAGCCCCACTCGGCCACGGGTCATAGAGGTCGCCTCGCACATCCTGCGATCTCGATCTCGATTTTCAATCAGCGTTTGCCGGTCGTCGCCGGCAGCCTTGCATTGTACCTACTCGCGCTTGCTTCGTCAAGGGCCCATCGCGACGTGCTTGCGATTTTTTCAGAGCCCCGGAGACACCGACGGGCCCGAAGGCCCGTGAGGCACCGCGCGATCCCGCCAGCCTTCACGGCGGGAGAGGGAGCTTAAACTTGCCTGCTCTCTCGCGCAAGGGGTGGCCACACCAATCGGCCAACCGCCTCGTACTGCTGGACTTACCCGCCATCCGACCACATCGTTCCAAGGCCGGATCGCCGAGGCCGACGTGCCGCCCCAGCGCAGGATCGTCCCATACCCTCGCCCTCCGGTGAGGTTCCACCCGGGGAAGCGAGGCGGCCGCATCCCGAAGGACACGGCCGCCGAATGCACGCGGTAGGAATCGAACCTACAACCTAGCGATTAAGAGTCGCTTGCTCTGCCAGTTGAGCTACGCGTGCGTGTCGTGCGGCCCTGCAAAACCTGCCCTGCGATCCCGTGCGGGCGCGCCAGGAGGGAATCGAACCCCCGACCCGCAGCTTAGAAGGCTGCTGCTCTATCCAACTGAGCTACTGGCGCATCAATCGGAGCAAGGCAGCTCGGCGCGAGACGCAGCCTTGCTGTCAGGTCGGGGCGCCCGGATTTGAACCGGGGACCTCCTGCTCCCAAAGCAGGCGCGATACCTGGCTACGCTACGCCCCGCACAGCGTTCAATCGTAACCGCACCCGACCGCTCGGTCAAGCACCGCCCACCGACGCGAGCAACGCACGAAATGCGCGCGCGCGATGACTGACCCGCGACTTCGCCTCGCGATCCACGTCGGCGAACGTCGCCTGCAACTCGTCCGCGACGAACAGCGGATCGTAGCCGAAGCCGTGCACGCCCTGCGTCGGTGCGCGAGCGATGCGTCCCGCGCACTCGCCGAGCCTGACGAGTTGCCGCCCCGCATCGACCCATGCGGCGGCGCAGATGAAGCGCGCGCGCCGATCGTCGACGCCCGCGAGGCGAGAAAGCAGCAGCGCGTTGTTCGCCGCATCGAGCGCGGCGCCCTCGAGATCCGTGCGCCCCGACCAGCGCCGGCTGCGCACGCCCGGTTCGTCACCGAGCGCGGTGACCGCGAGGCCGGAGTCGTCCGCCACCGTCGGCAGCCCGGTGACGCGGTGGAAGTGACGCGCCTTCGCCAGCGCGTTGCCCTCGAACGTGTCCGCCGTCTCGAGCGCGTCCTCATCGCTCGTCGGCGCCACGCCGGCGTCGGTGAGCGTGATCGCGTCGAGACCTGCCGCAGCGAACATCGGCAGCAGCTCGCGCAGCTTGCCCGCGTTGCGTGTGGCCACCACCACGGTCGCCGCCATGGATCGCTCGCTCAGGTGCCGAGCACGCGACGCTGCGCTTCGTCGAGCTGGCGAATGCCGGCCACCGCGAGATCCAGCAGGCGGTCCAGCTCCGCACGCTCGAAGGTGCCGTGCTCCCCGGTCCCCTGCACCTCGACGAACCGGCCCTCGCTGCTCATCACGACGTTCATGTCGACGGCGGCGCGCACGTCCCGCTCGTAGTCGAGGTCGAGCTGCGGCTGCCCGTCGACGATCCCGACGCTCACGGCGGCGACGCGGCGCCGTACGGGCGTGGCTGGCAGGCGACCACGTGCGACGAGCCAGTCGAAGGCGCCTACCACCGCGACCGCCGCCCCCGTGATCGCCGCCGTCCGCGTGCCGCCATCGGCCTGCAGCACGTCGCAGTCGATGCGGAGCGTGATCTCGCCGAAGCGGAAGTCGTCGAGCATCGCACGCACGCTGCGCCCGATGAGCCGCTGGATCTCCTGCGTCCGCCCGCCGACCTGGCCGCGCTCCCGGGCGGTGCGAGTCTTGGTCGCGCGCGGGAGCATCGCATACTCCGCGGTGATCCACCCTTCGCCGCTGCCGCGGCGCCAGCCGGGGACCGTGTCATCGATGCTCGCGGCGCACAACACGCGCGTGTCGCCGAATGCGACGAGGCAGCTCCCCTCCGCGTACGGCGCAACGCCGCGCTCGAGGACGAGTGGGCGGAGCTGATCGGCGGCGCGTGAGAGGCGGGATTCGTCAGGCATGTCGGCGGAGCTTGGCGATGATGGACGTGGTGGACTGGCCGGGCGTGAGCGGAATGACGACGACGCGACCACCGCGCGCGCGCACGACGTCCGCGCCGACGATGGTCTCCGGCGAATAGTCGCCGCCCTTCACGATCACGTCCGGGGTGAGCTGCTGTACGAGCTCGAGCGGCGTGTCCTGCTCGAACACGACGACCGCATCGACGCACGCGAGCGCCGCGAGGACATACGCACGCTCGGCCTCCGTGCGCACGGGGCGCTCGGGGCCCTTGTTGAGCCGCCGCACCGAGTCGTCGGAGTTGAGGCCGACCACCAGATGATCGCCCTCGCGTCGCGCACCCATGAGGACATCGATGTGTCCGGGGTGGAGGAGGTCGAAGACGCCGTTCGTGAAGACCAGCCGTCCTCGCAGCCCGGTGCGCCACGCGACGGCCTGCTCCCAGGTGAGCACCCGCGAGGCGGGATCGACGATCGTCAGAGCGGCGCCTCCACCTTCGGCTCGAAGCGCATCTCGCGCACCATTGCGGGCAGCTCGATGGTCTCGATGTAGTCCGAGCGGATCCGGATGAGACGTGGCGCGCGCCGGACCTTGAGGTGCTTGAGCGCCTGCTCCGGCAGGCCGAGCGAGTCGGCCTTGGCGCGCAGGCGCGACACGATCTGCTCATCAGAGCGTCTCGCCGCGAACCGCGCCTCCTGCTTCATCGCATCCTGGAACTGGTAGAACCGCCAGTAGGCCTCGCCGACGTTGACGCTGAAGTAACCGACCGCGGTCAACAGCAGCAGCACGACCAGACAGCCGAGCGAGCTCCGGCCGGATCGCGCGCGCGTCACCATTGCGATTGCGCTCCCTCGATGATCTCGTTGGCGATCCGTTCCATCGCGAGCCGTCGCCCCTGCACCTCCGCGCGCTCGGCGTACTCACCTTCGCCGATCAGCGCCTTGCGCTGCCAGAGCACGCGGCCGGTCGCCTGCTCGACGATCTCCACGTCGACCGTCACCTGGAGTCGCCGGCGCGCGCTGGTCGCCTGCTTCGGATCCGCGCTGAACGACACGGGGATGTCCGTCTCGTAGCGCGCGATGGTGCCGCGCACGACGGCGTCGGCGCGAGCCTCGGGTGCGTCGCGGAGGTTGAGGCGCGACTGGATGGAGCGGCGCAGCTGCTCGAGGAGCTCGCGCTGCAGGTCGGCGGACGGCGTCTCGTTCTCGAACGGAAGGATCGCGACGGTGCGGATGTTCGATGGCAGGCCGCCCCCCGCGAAGCCATACGCGCAGCCAGCGAGCAGGAGGAGGAGGCAGACCGCGGCGCTACGGATTCCAGATGGTCGCATCGAATGGCGGAACTGCCGTACGTCGGGAGATGGTGAGCGAGAGTGACCGTCGCGCGCCCAGGTGATCGTAGCGAACCTCATCAGAGGCGCCACGCACGACGCGCTCGAGCACGCGTCCGCCGTCGATGCGCTCGAGGCGAACCAGGCGATCGCCGGAGAACGTCGCGCGCCAGATCGGGTCCTTACCAATGTCGGCACGAACGGTATCACCGTCAACGCGGGCGATGGTATCCGCCGCCGGCGGGACGCGCAGGCTGCCGAAAGTCGCCCACAGCATGGGCGGCGGCGGAAGATAACGTCGCACGAGCGCGATGCCGGGAGCGCTCAGGTCGTCGCCGATGAGGACCGCGTAGCCCGCGCCCGCGCCAGGATCGACGAAGAAGTCGAGTCGCGCGCTGTCGGGTGACGCCACGCGAGCGACGCCCTCGCCCCGCGCCTGCATGTCCGAATCCTCGTAACGCCACCGGAACACGACGTGGTGATGCCCTTCCGGGATCGTCGCCGCCGGGACGCGCGCGGCAGGGACCGGGGCGCCAGCGAGCGGCCGCGCACGCGGGGCGCACGCGGTCGCGGCGAAAGCGAGCAACGCCAGCGGTGCCGCGCGAACCGTGTGCGATGTCATGCTAGTAGTTGTACCCGAAGAAGAAGTCGACGAAGTGGCCGTGGTAGAACCCGTCCGACGTGCCCGGCAGCCCGCGCGCGCCCGGATTGGGGGAGTAGCGGTTGCCGACGTCGAGGCGCAGCACGAGTCCGGGAATGATAGCGGAGCGGAAGCTCGCACCGGCCGAGCCGAGCACACGAGGCGCGTACGCGTGCCCGTACCACGCCTGACCGAAGTCGTTGAAGAGCGCGCCCTGTACCTGCGGGAAACGGATCGCGCCGAAGGGGAAGCCGATCGTCACGAAGTTCGTGATGGGAACGCGCCACTCCGTGTTCGCGACCCATGCCTTCGTGCCCGACACGGGATTCTCGAACGAGAAGGCCGGATACCCGCGCAGCAACCACGTTCCGCCGATCTGGAGCGCGCGGGGACGAATTCCCGCGGAGACGTACGCGTAGGCGCGGAGCGCGAGCGCGGATTGCAGCGAGGTGCGCAGGTATTGCCGGGCGTCGAGGAGGCCGGTCCAGTTCTCGAACGTCCCATGCGTGACGTCGGTGACGATTCCGCCCGTGACATTCACGCGCCGGCCGTCGATCGGACCCGTGTCGAGCCAGAGCGAGTTGTCGGTGATCAGCGTCAGGAAGTTGTTGGCGAGCACACCCTGACGCCGAGTCGGACCCTGCACCAGCGCGTTGAAGTAGTCGTCGCGAGCGGAGTACTCGAGTCGTGTCTGGGCCTCGAGTCGCGAGAAGCGCGAGAACGGGTAGCGAACGATCGCGTACCCGCCGCCGCTGCGCTCGCGATAGACCTGGACGAGGTCTCCCTCCAGGAAGTTGCCCGCCGTACGGAAGACGCCGAGACCCCAGTTGAGGCGGCGCCGCTGGTTGAGGTAGAAGAGATCGACGTTGAGGTTGTCGAGCAGTCCCGTCGATCCCGTCCCCTGCACGTTGAACGTGGCGATGGAGAGCGCGAGCGTGTGGTCTCCGAGCAGGTCGCTGAAGAAGACCTGTCCGCCGCCGACCGTGCCGTACCCGGGCAGCGCGTTCGATCCGCCCGCGGCGAAGTCGAGCGAGAAATCGCGACGATACGGCGACGCCGCGACATCGCGCAGCGACGAGTCGGTGGGCTCGCTCCACGCCCAGAGCGTCGCGGAATCGTGCGGCGCGATCGCGAAGGTGTCGCGTCGCGAGAGGGTGTCGATGGGCAGGCGGTAGAGCGACCACGAGAGGTCGGCGAACGCCATGACCACCGTCTGCGAATCGCTCGGGACGGGCGCCGGATCGAAGAGACCGCCGTCGACGCGCGTCTCCCGTCGCCCCGCACCCGTGGAATCGATCGAGTAGAGATTGAACGTGCCGTCGCGATCGCTCGAGAACAGGATCCGTCCGGTCTCCGCATCCCAGCGCGGTGTCTCGTCGTTCCACACGCCGTGCGTCAGTGGCTGGAGGTCGCAGCCGCTCGAAGACGTCGATGCATGCGTGCTCGCACCATCGCCGCGCGAGGCCGGCGAGACCGGTGCCGTCACGCTGCCGCCTCCCGGAAGCGACTCACCCTCGGTGAGCAGCGGCGCCTGCGCGCATCCCCCGAGTCGCATGCGGAACAGGTTGTGTGAACCCTCGTTGCCGCCGACGCCGCGGTCCGACGCGAACACGAGGCTCTGGCCACCGGGCAGCCAGGTCGGATCGAGGTCCTCGTAGACATCGTCCGTCACCTGCGTCAACTGCCCCGAGGGCAGCTCGACGACGTAGATGTCGGAGACGCCGCCGAGCGAAAGCGCGCTGAAGGCGACGCGACGCCCGTCGGGCGCGAATGCCGGGCTGAGGATGTTCTGCAGGGAGTCGAACTGATAGCGCCCGATGACGCGATGCTTCTTGGTGTCCCAGAAGAAGAGCGCATCGCGGTCGCCGAACTTGCTCGAGAACAGCAGCACGCCCTCGCGCGCGTCCATGCGCGACGAGAACGTGTGGAAGGATTCGAACTCCGGCGTGCGTTCGCCCTTCACCTCGACGCGTGAACGTCCGCGCCGCCGCTCCTCGAGCGGCATCAGGTAGATGTCCGTGTAGCCCGTGCGAGGCGAGAGGTACGCGATGTCGGACTTGCCGTCGGCACGAGGCACGGCAACCGGCTTCACCGCATAGTCCTCGAGCTGCGTGCCGGCGACGACGACCGGCCGGCGCTCGCGCACCTCGGGGAAGTAGCGCTGGCGCAGATCGTAGTGCCACTCTTCCGTGAGTCGCGCCAGCGACCGTCCGTACGTCGCCGCCATCGCCTGGTCGAAGCTCTCGTACTTCCAGAGCGACGCGTAGAGCTGCGTGACGCGCCAGTCGCCGTACTTGCGCGCGAGGAAGTGGTGCAGCTCGCCGCCGAGCGGATACACGATGGGCGACCAGGTCATGCCGAGCTGCTGGATGGTCGGCATGCGTCCACTGACCGTGAGGTCGCGGACGATCATGTTGTCGCGACTCTCCTGCTCCGATGACCACGCCTCGGCGAGCCCCTCGCTCCACCAGAGCGGCGTCTGCCCCGACCGGCTGCGCGGATAGAGCTCGAACTGCCGCTGCGCGATCGAGAGCTGGAACACGTGCACCAGCTCATGTCGCAGCGTGTGCCGGAACTCGGCGTAGCTCCCGCGGAACGGGATCGTCACGCGCTGCTTGAGATACTCGGTGACGCCGAGGATGCCCTCCGGCGGCACGAACGGCAGGACGTTCGTCTGCTCGAAGTCGGAGTGCGACGCGTAGATGATGAGCGGGATGCGGAACTTGACCGAGTGGTGAAAGCGCAGCTCCAGCGTGTCGACGCTTTCCTCGGCATACGCGAGCGCCATGCGCGCGATGCGCTCTTCGGACGGGTAGTAGTACAGGTCGACGTGCGGGCCCTTGAGCACACGCCATTCGAAGTTGCGGTACTGGATCTTGTTGGTTCCGTACCAGCCGCTCTGGGCGACGGCGCGCGACGGTGCGAAAGTGCCCACCAGTGCGAGCACCACGAGCAGCACGCGCCGCGCGAGCGCTGGCAGCGCTCGATGGACGGAAGCCCCGAACGTCATTTCACGTCGATCCGCGAGATGCGGTCGCCCTGCACCAGGGCGTCGAGCGCCTCCCAGCCGCGCACCACACGGCCGAAGACCGTGTAATGGCCGTCGAGATGCGGCTGCGGCGAGAGCGCGAGGAAGTACTGGCTGCCGCCCGTGTCGGGCCCCGAGAGGGCCATTCCCATCGCGCCACGCTCGTACCGGCGCCGATTCAGCTCGTCGCGAATGGCCCATCCGGGACCGCCATTGCCATCGCCGCGTGGATCACCGTCCTGTGCCACGAAGTTGGGCACGACACGATGAAATCGCGTATCGCGGTAGAAGCCCGCGCGGGCGAGGGACATCAGATTGAAGACCGTCAGGGGTGCATCGACGCCGAACAGCTCGACGACGATCTCGCCCCGCTCCGTCTGAATGTGTGCCATGGGCGGCCGGCCGCCTAGAGCCGGCTGCAGGGTTGCCTGGAGAGCATTGCGATACCAACCGAGATCGCGGGGCTCCTCCGCACGGGCGGCCCAGCTGGAGAAGAGCGACACCCCGACGGCCGGCTCCCGTTCGAGCGGGTCGAGCGGTGCGGAGAGACGTCGCAGCGTCGATCGCAGGGAGTCGCTGAACGACGCGCTATCGCGCCGCCAGGCCGCGGCGAGGTAGGTCACGGCAGCGATTCGCGCATCGTTCGCGCTGTCGCGGGTGGCGTGCACGTACGAGCGCAGTACCGCGGGCACTTCGGCCGCCTGCGCGCCGCTGGACAGCGACTGCAGCGCCGTCGCGCGCGCGTAGAAATCCGGATCCGCCAGCGCCTCGATGAGGGTCGCGCGCATCTCGGGAGCGGCGGCCGAATCCGCGAAGGCCGCGATCACGCCGAGCGCGCCCGCGCGCACGCGGCCATCGGGGTCGCGAAGCAGTGGGACCGCAGACGCACGAACGGTGGCGAGACGTGCACCCGCCGCCGCTTCGGCTGCGCCGAGCCGCAGACGCCAGTCCGCGGCACGCGTCCATTCGCGCTGGCCCGTGAGCGTGACGGATGCCTGCGCCGCGCTCGCCAAAAGGCTGCGACGCACCATGAAGGTCGTATCGGCGTTCCACAGTCGCTCCCACTCGGCGGAGTCGCGCACGGCACGACCGATGGACTGTGCCGCCGCGACGCGCACGTTCCCATCGCCATCGCTCATCGCGCGCATCAGCGCATCGTGGGCAGCGGCGCCATGCGTGCCCAGTGAGCGGGCCGCGTTCACGCGCACGTGCGCGTCGGGATCGCGCGCGAGCAGCTCGAGCGCCGCGATGGCGTCAGCCGCAAGCGAGTCTCCGGTGGCGGCGCGCCGCAGGCCGCTCGCGACGAGCGCGCGCAGCTCGGTGTCGGGCGAGGCAACGAGGCCGAGCAGCGGACGCGTCGCGGCGGGTGCGGCCGTGCGTGTCAGCGCATACGCCGCGGCCCATGTGGGCCGATCCGCTGGGGACGCATCGCGCGCGGCACCGTCCGGCCGTGACAGGAACGGTACGATCTTCTCGACAGGCACCGGGCGCAGACGCTGCGCGGCGAGTATGATCGCCGCGCGCTCCGCAGGCCCCGCTGCCCATGGTCCCGTCCGTCCCTCGAAAGCCGCTGCGGTACGCGGAATCGCGGGCGTCAGCGCCGGGTTGGCGGGCGAGCCGCCATACCAGTCGAGCAGCGTCTCGATGGCGGGCCGTGAGGGCGCACCGATCTCCCCGAGCGCCCACCCGGCCTCGCGTGCGACCGGCCCGCCCTCCGCATACGTCGCGGCCAACGCGTCGACGCTCGCGCTGTCGCGCAGGAGACCAAGTGCGAACGCGGCGGTCGCAGCGACGGAGGTGTCGCCATCGGCCAGCAGGAGGCGCAGCCGCGGAACGAAGCCCGCCGCCTTCACCTGCCCCACCGCCAGCGCCGCGGCCGCCCGAACCGCGCTGCTGTGCCCGAGGCCGAGCGCGTCCTGCAGCAGCACCGAGTCGGTGCGGCGCGCATCGGTCATGGCCAGCAGGCGCGCCCGCAGCGCGAGCTCGTCGTCCGGAAGCGGCGCGGTGGAGACCGACGTTCGCCCTGCACATCCGGCTCCGGCCAGGGCGAGCGACAATGCGATGAGCGCTCGCCGTGCGCGCACGGTCAGGGCCGACGAGGGCTCAGCGCGACTCGACAGGCGTGATGCACGACTCGAGGGCGGCGCGCAGCTCGTCAGGCAGGCGCGCGGGCCGCGCGTCGCGGTCGAGGGCGACGAGCTTGGTGTGCGCGGAAACGAGGCGGGCGTCGGTGTCGGCATTGAAGATCAGGTACTCGAAGGTGACGGAACGCGACCGCACCTCGGCGACCGTCGTCTCGACGCGAACGCGCTCATCGTACTTGGCGGAAGCGTGAAAGCGCATGCCTGCCTGGGCGACCGCGAGGAGCACGCCCTGCTCTTCCAGGCGCGCGTACGGCAGCCCGACCTCGCGAATGAGGTCCGTACGTCCGACCTCGCACCAGACGAGGTAGTTCGCGTGGTACACCACGCCCATCTGATCGGTCTCGGCGTAGCGGACGCGGAACTCGGAGGTGCAGACGCGTGCGGACATGCTGGATGAAGAAGGCGCAGAAAGCGGTGCCCGGGATCACCGAAGATTGCCGCCCGGTCGCGGCCTTTGTAAAGACCAGGCCGCGGCGTAGCTTGCACGCGTGCTTCCCTCTCCGTGCCACGTCATCTCGGATGTGCATCTGGGCGCCGCGCCGCCGGAGGTCGAGCGGCAGCTGCTCGGCTTCCTGCGTACGCTGCCCGCACAGGGTGGATCGCTGCTCATCAATGGCGACCTGTTCGACTTCTGGTTCGAATGGAAGTCGGTCGTGCCACGGACGGGCGTGCGTACCATCGCCGCGCTGGCCGAGCTGCGTGACCGCGGGATGCCCGTGGTCTGGCTCGCCGGCAATCATGATTGCTGGGGCGGCGACGTCCTTCGCGAGGACTACGGCATCGAGTATCGCCTCGATCCGTGGGAGGGCTCGCTCGCCGGCTGGCGGGCACGCGTCGATCATGGCGACGGGTTGCGTCCGCGCGAGGATCGCAGCTACCGCGCGCTGCGCCGGGTCATACGCCATCCATGGTCGATTCGCGCCTTCCGTGCGCTGCCCGCCGATCTGGCCACGCGACTCGCGACGGGCAGCTCGCACGCGAGCCGCACGTACATGCCCAACGATGGTGATGCGGGGCTGCGCGGCATCGCGCACGACCAGCTGGCACGGCGACCCGAGCTCGAGCTCCTCGTGTTCGGTCACTCCCACGTGCGACGGCTCGAACGCGTCGCCGGCGGCGGCGTGTACGCGAACCCGGGAACGTGGATGGAAGCGCCGTGCTACCTGCGCGTGACGCCCGAGCGCATCGAGCTTCGCCGCTGGGACGGCTCAGCCGAGGGTGAGCGTCTCGACGTCCTCGATCGCCTCGCCGAGAAAGCGTTGACCGAGGCGTAGGAACTGCTGCGGGGCGTCCGACGCGACGAAGCGGTAGGTCGGATCGTGCGCATCGGCGGCGAGCAGCCCTTCCTCGACGAGGATGCGTCGCGTCTCCGCCGCGGTCTCCTCGGCGCTGTCGATCAGTCGCACCTCGGGGCCGAGCACTTCGGCGATGAGCGGCTTGAGCAGCGGGTAGTGCGTGCAGCCGAGGACGAGCGTGTCGACGTTGGCCGCGGCCATGGGCGAGAGGTACTCGCGCGCGACGAGGCGCGTCGCCTCGTGGTCGAGCCAACCTTCCTCGACGAGCGGCACGAAGAGCGGGCAGGCGCGCGTCGTGATCGTGGCGTCGGGCGTTGCCTCGCGGATGGAGCGCTCGTAGGCCCCGGAGTTGATCGTCCCCATGGTGCCGATGACGCCGATGCTGCCGCTCTGCGTGGCGCTCACGGCAGCGCGCGCGCCCGGCCCGACGACACCGACGACCGGAACCGGCAGCTCCTCACGCAGCACGGGCAGCGCATGCGCGGTCGCGGTGTTGCAGGCGATGACGATCGCCTTGACGCCCTGCTCCTGCAGCCAGTGCGTGATCTCGCGGCTGTAGCGGCGCACGGTGTCGGGGCTCTTGGGCCCGTACGGGACGCGCGCGGTGTCGCCGAAGTAGATGATGCTCTCGTGCGGAAGCTGGCGCATGAGCTCATGCACCACGGTGAGTCCGCCGATGCCGGAGTCGAAGACGCCGATCGGCGCCTCGGCCTGCGGGCGCCGAATTGCACCGCGCTCCTGTTCGCGACCGGGACTCGTCATCGCCGGCGCCCTCCGCCGAACTCGATGGTCGCGCCGAGCATCGCGGCGCGTGGGCCGATGGCGCGCACCGAGCCGCGCACCGGCATGTCCCAGAGATTCGCGGCGACGAAGGCGTCCGCACCAGCGAAGATGTGGTTGAACAGCAGCACGGCGATCCAGTCCTCGTAGTGCACCCGCCGCGCCTTGAGGCGCGATGCGTAGCGATTGCTCAGCGAATCGGTCGGCACGAACACGGCGACGGAGTCCCCGTTCACGAGGATCGTGTCGAGCACGAAGCCGGTCGCGCGAGTGCCACGCGCGGCGTCCTCCGCGTACCGGAGATCGGCAGCCGACTTGTACGCCATGAGGATCGCGCCCATCTCGATGGTCGCGAACAGCGCGCCCGCGTTAGGCCGGTCGAGACGCGCCTGGCCCAATCCCGGGACGAGGAAGGAGTAGAGAAAGGCACGCTTGCCGGAGATCGGCGGTTTCGACCCCACCACCGGCATGCCCAGCCGCTGCAGCTCCGGAATGGAGTCGGTGATCGCGCCGGCCGTGTCCCGGCGTGCCGTGCTGTCGGGCCGCTGCGCGCCTGCCGAGCTGCTGAAGCAGAGCAGCAACAGCGCGAGCAGCGCGCCCCGGTGCCCGGGCGCGCACCGTGGGGCGCGGCGTTCGATGTGCGGAATGGCCATCAGTCGTGGTCGAAAGCGCGAGCTGGCGGGAGCGCGTGGGAATCGAACCCACCCAACCCGACGTGGTCAGGTCGCAACGGTTTTGAAGACCGCAGAGGCCACCAGGCCCCATCCGCCCCCATGGCTCGCACGCATCGCGCCGCGCTCGCACGCCCCGGCGTGCGCCGGTGACGACTAGCGGAAGCGAATGCGTGCTCCACTCGCGGGCTCGACGACGCCGATCTCGACGGCGCCGGGGACTCGGGAAACATACTCGCCGACGACGCCGGAAGGCACGGCGAGGAGCAGGCCGCCGGACGTCTGGGGATCGGTGACCAGCGCGCGATGCCATTCGCTCGCGCCCGTCCAGTCCACATGGCGCTCGAGCCACTCAAGGTTTCGCTCGGCGCCTCCGGTGCGCGCACCGCGCTCCCACGCGCTGCGCGCATCGCCGAGCACCAGCACGCGTTCGAGATCGATGACGAGGGAGACGTCGCTCGCGCGCGCGATGTGTGACGCATGGCCGGCGAGCCCGAAGCCCGTGACGTCCGTCGCGCAGCGGACACCGACGGCGAGTGCGGCTTCGGAGGCGAGGCGGTTGAGCGTCGACATGGTCGTCACCAGCAGCCGCTCCGAGCCCGCAGCCAACGAGGCATCCGCGCGCTTGAGCGCCGTCGCGAGCAGCCCGGAGCCGATCGGCTTCGTCAGCACGAGGCGATCACCGGCGCGTGCGTTCGCGTTCGTCAGCAGGCGACGCGGGTCGGCACGCCCGGTCACGGAGAGGCCGTACTTGAGCTCATCGTCCGTGACCGTGTGGCCGCCGACGATGCTCGCCCCGGCTTCGTGCACCTTGTCCTGGCCACCCTGCAGGATCGCGGAAAGCACCTCGATCGGCAGCTTGCCGGTGGGGAAGCCGACGATGTTGAGCGCGGTGAGTGGCGTGCCGCCCATCGCGTAGACGTCGGACAAGGCGTTGGCCGCGGCGACCTGCCCGAAGGCGTACGGATCGTCGACGATGGGGGCGAAGAAGTCGACCGTCTGGACCAGCGCCAGATCTTCGGCCAGCACGAAGATCCCCGCGTCATCGAAGGTCTCGTGACCCACGACGAGCCGGGGATCGACACGTGCCGCAAGCGGCGCGAGCGCCCGGGACAGGTCCGCCGGACCCATCTTGGACGCTCAGCCGGCGCAGCGCGCGAACTGCGTCAGGCGGAAGAGGTCTTCGCGTGAGTTGGACATGGAATACCGGGAATGGGAAACGGGGAATCGGGAATCGGGAACGACGCCCCCGTTCCCCATTCCCGCACCCGATTCCCGCCTTTAGCCGTTCACCTTCACCACCGCCTCCACCTCGACCAGCGCGCCGCGCGGCAGGCCGGCGACGGCCACGGTGGAGCGGGCGGGACGAGCGCTTCCCATCACGCGTGCATACACCTCGTTGACGCGCGGAAAGTCGGCCATGTCCTGCAGGAACACCGTCGTCTTGACGACGTCGGTCCACGATGCGCCCGCCTCGGCGAGGATCGCGGCGAGGTTCGCGAACACCTGCTCCGCCTGGGCGGCCACGTCGCCGCCGACGATCTGGCCCGACTTCGGGTCGAGCGCGATCTGGCCGGCCGTGAAGAGGAATCCGTTGGCGATGATGCCCTGCGAGTACGGACCGATGGCAGCGGGTGCCTTGTCCGTCTGGATGGTGCGAAGGCTCACGACAGCTCCGGGTGTTGGGGATCGGTGCGCGGGATTCTACTCAGCGTGCGATGGGCGCCGCCAGCCCGAAGAAGCGAATCGCGTTCGCGACGACCTGCTCTCCCAGCGCCTCGCTGTCCACTCCGCGGGCGACGGCGACGCGACCGACCGTGTGCGCGACCCACGCCGGCTCGTTGCGTCGGCCACGATGTGGGACCGGCGCCAGGTACGGCGCGTCACTCTCGACGAGCAGCCGATCGTCGGGCACCAGGCGAAGCAGCGCATCGTCGGTCCACTTGCGGAAGGTGACGATGCCGCTGAACGAGACGTACCACCCCACCCCGAGCGCGGCCTCGGCCAGCGCGTGAGAGCCGGTGTAGCAGTGGAGCACGCCGCGAACGCCCGAGCGACCAGCCTCGACGACCATGTCGCGCGTGTCGTCCTCGGCCTCGCGCGTATGCACGACCACGGGACGTGCGTGCTCGCCCGCAAGCGCCAGCTGAGCGGCAAAGGCGGCCCGCTGCCGGTCGCGTGGCGAATGGTCGTAGTGGTAATCGAGCCCGCACTCACCGACCGCCACCGCGCCCCGGCCTATCTCGTCCCGGATCGCCGGCACGTCGCGCGAGGCGTCGAAGGATGCGGCGTCGTGCGGATGCACGCCCGCCGTGAAGTGCACGAAGCCCGCATGGCGCTCGGCGAGCTCGCGCGCGCGACGGGCCGCGTCGAGCGATTCGCCGATGCAGACGATCGCGCGAGCACCGGCCTCGCGCGCACGCGCGACCGCGGCGTCGCGGTCGTCGTCGAACTGCGGGTCGGCGAGGTGCGTGTGGCTGTCGATGAAGGCAGGCATGGCGGAAACGACGAGCGCCGCCCGGCGGGTCGGGCCCGGGCGGCGCTCAGGTCATCGAGCGGTGATCAGCGCGTCGGCGCTGGGTGCGCGTCGCGAGCGGCGCGCGACTCGGCCGCGCGAGGCGGGCGCGCTCCGGGCGTGCCGGTGCCGGTCGGTGCCGCCTGGTTCTGGCGCGGCCACTTGCGCTCGATCCACATGAGCAGTGGCGAGGCGACGTAGATGGAGCTGAACGTTCCGGTCACGATACCGAAAAGCATGACCCAGGCGAACGGACGGATCACTTCGCCCGCGAAGAGCAGCAGCGCGAGCGTGGCGGCGACCGTCGTCGCGTGCGTGAGCACGGAGCGCGGCAGCGTCTCGTTGACGGAGCGATTCAGCACGTCGTAGAGCGGCTCCTTGCGCTGCTTCTTGAGGTTCTCGCGGACGCGGTCGAAGATGATGATCGTGTCGTTGAGCGAGTAGCCGAGCACCGTGAGCAGGCCGGCGACCACGGTCAGCGAGATCTCGATGCGCATGATCGCGAGGAACGCGAGCGTCGTCAGGATGTCGTGCGCCGTCGCGAGCACCGCCGCCGCGCCGAACCGCCACTCGAAGCGGAAGGCGAGGTAAAGCAGCGTGATGCCGAAGGAGATCAGGATCGCGATGATGGCACCGCGACGCAGCTCGCCACCGACGCGCGGACCGACGGCTTCGGTGCGCACCACGGTGAAGGCCGTCGGGCCATAGCGATCCGTGAGGATCTTCTGGATGCGCTGCGCCTCACCCTCGGCGCCGGCGCCGAGCTGGCCGCCTTCGTCCTGCACGCGGATCGTGAACTCGCGGTTGGAGCCGAAGCTCTGCAGCTCCTCGCCGCGCACGCCACCGGTACGCAGCGCGGTGCGGATGTCGGAGATGTTCGCATCGCTGTTGAACCGGAGCTGCATCAGCGTGCCGCCGGTGAACTCGATGCTGTACTTGATGTTCTCGACCGCCATCATGGCGAGGCCGATCGCGATGAAGGCGACCGTGATGACCGTCGTCGTCCGCCACCAGCGGATGAAGTCGTACTTGGTGTCGTGAAAGATTCGCCGCATGACGGTGGCCTCAGATGCTCAAGGTCTGGGGCGTCGCACCCGAACGGCGCAGCCACACCAGGTAGAAGGTCTTCGTGACGAAGAGCGCGGTGAACACGGAGGCGACGATGCCGGCGATCAGCGTGACGGCGAAGCCGCGCACCGGACCGGTGCCGTATTGGTAGAGCACCGCGGCCGTGAGGATGGTCGAGATGGAGGTGTCGACGATGGCAGGCAGCGCGTGGCGGAAGCCCTCGTCGATCGCCGTGCGCACGGTGTGCCCACGATCGAGCTCCTCGCGAATGCGCTCGAAGACGAGCACGTTGGCGTCGACCGCGATACCGATCGAGAGCACGAAGCCGGCGAGCCCGGGCAGCGTGAGCACCGCGTCGAAGCCGGCGAGCGCGGCGAGCGTGTACAGCACGTAGAGGCCGAGCGCGAGCACCGCGAGGAAGCCGGAGAAGCGGTAGTAGCCGATCATGACCGCCATCACGAGCAGCACGGCGATGACGCCGGCGGTGATGCCCGCATGAATCGAGTCCTGGCCGAGGCTTGGACCGACGTTGCGGACCTCTGACACCTTGAGCGGGACCGGGAGCTTGCCGGCGTTGAGGACCGTCGCGAACTCCTGCGCGTTCTGGATGTCGCGGCCGCCCATCGTGATCTGGCCGCGCGTGCCGATCGCGCTCTGGATGACGGCGGGATTCGACACGACGCGCTCATCGAGCACCGTAGCGAGGTAATCCTTGAGGTGCTTGCCCGTCTCTTTCTTGAAGCGGCTGCCACCCTCCTGATTGAGGGTGAACGTCACGAGCGCGCCCTCCATCGGGTCGCTCTGCGGCTTCGCGTTGACGAGGTACTCGCCCGTGAGGATCGGGCGCTCGTCGAGCATGTAGAGCGGGCGATAGGGCTGCTGGCCGAGCGACACCGTGTCAGTGCCCCAGAGCAGCTCCTTGCCGGGTGGGATCGCCGCCTTGACCTCGGACATGGCGAGGTAGCGCGTGACCAGCGCGACGTCGCCCATGGCGACGAAGTACTGGCCCGGCATGCCGCCACCACCGCGCACCAGCTTGGAGAACGCACCCGTCGTCGGCTGGCCGGCGAGGAGCGAAGACGTGTCGCTCTTCGTGCTGTCGGCGCCGGCGAGTGCCTTCACCGTGTCCTTCTTCGCCGAGTCGCCACCGAACAGGCCGCCGAGTGCGGGCGTCGACTGGGCCGGGCTCTTCGCGCCCGCGAGGGGCAGCTCCACCGGACCGCCCTTCTCGCGCACGATCTGGTCGAGGCGCGGCATCACGCGCTCGAGCGCCTGCGACTCGTCCACGATCTGGAACTCGAGGAAGGCCGAGCGCTGCACGACGCGCGTGGCGCGGTCCGGGTCATCGATGCCCGGCAGCTCGACGATGATGCGGTCGTCGCCGACCTTCTGCACCACCGGCTCCGAGACGCCGAACTCGTCGATGCGGTTGCGCACGACGGTGAGGGCGTTGTTGAGCGCCTCGCTCTTGTTGGCGACGGCGCCCTTGGACTCGTCCACCTCGAGCGTGAGGTGCATGCCGCCCTGCAGGTCGAGTCCGCGCTTGAGGTTGATGCGGCGGACCGTGTCGAACAGGAACGAGCTGTCGGCGGCGTAGACGAACTCGCCGTTCTCGCCCTTTCGACGCTCGACTGTGGGACGGGGCCAGAGCGCCCACGCCGATGCGAGGACGAGCGCCAGGATGATCCCGACGCGTGCCTTCAGGTTGGACATGCGACTGCAGGAGGAGGGGTGGCGGGAAGAACTTGCAGCTTCGGAACTTAGCCGAGGGCAAGGGGGGAGTCAACGCGCGTCGGTGCACCGTCGAGCGCCGTGCGCGCATCCTCGGCGTCGCGCGACAGCTGGGCGACGAGCGCCTCGGCACTTTCGAAACGACGCGTCTCGCGCAGCCACGAGATGAACTCGACGCGCACGCGCGCACCATAGAGATCACCCGCGGTCTCGAACAGGTGCACCTCCAGCCCGAGCGCCTGGTCACCGAAGGTCGGACGGGGGCCGAGATTCATCATGCCCCCGAAGCTCCCGAGCGGTGTCTGCGCGCGTACCGCATACACCCCGAGCGGCGGCAGGAGTTTCCGCGTCGACGGCAGCTCGAGGTTGATGGTCGGGAAGCCCAGGAGTCGTCCGCGCTTGTCGCCGTGCACGACACGCCCGCTCGCGGCGTAGTGCCGCCCGAGCCCGGAGGCGGCCGCGGCGAGGTCCCCCGCGGCGACCGAGCGGCGGATCCTGGTCGACGACACGGGCGACCCAGCCGCGCTGACCGCGTCCACGACGTCGACGTGAAAGCCGTCGCGCTCGCCGAGGCGTCGAAGCATGTCGACGCTGCCGGTCCGTCCGCGCCCGAAGGCGTGATCGTGCCCGATGAGCAGCTCGCGCATCCTGAACCGGTGGCGCAGGAGGTCGACAAATCGCTCGGGAGGATATGCCTGGAGCTGCGGCGTGAAGGGCAGCACGACGACATTGTCGAGGCCCACCTCCGCGAGCACCTCGAGCTTCTCGTCGCCCACGGTCAGCAGCGGCGGAGCCGCCTCAGGCTTCACGATCTCGAGCGGATGCGGCGAGAACGTCACGAGGACGGAGCGCTGCCCGGTCGCGTGTCCACGCCCCGCGAGGCGACGGAGCAGCTGCAGGTGGCCGAGATGCACACCGTCGAAGGTGCCGACCGTGAGCACGCTTCCCTGCCCTTGGGAGAACGGGAGCCCGGGCTCATCGCCGACCGTGGACGCGACGTTCACGCCGCGCTCTCCTCTCGCAGCACGACACGCGGCTGCCACATGTCGCCGCGTCGTTCGGCGACGGCGACGAGGGCGCCGGTGTCCCCGTGGACGAGGGCTCCGAGCTGGCCCGGAACCGTCGCCGCGACCGCGATGCCTCGTACGATGCGCAGGACGGCGTCGGCATCGAGCACTTCGCGCGCGAGGTGAGGCAGGCCATCGAGCGCCGAGCGAAGCGAGACGCGTCCCTCGCGAAGCGCATCGACGGGCGCCGCATCATCCACGCGAAAGCAACCACTCGCCGTGCGCCGCAGCGCGATGAGATGCGCGGCGCTGCCGGCGAGGCGCGCGAGGTCCCGCGCGAGCGAGCGGATGTACGTCCCGCCGCCGCAGCGAATCCGCACATCCAGCTCGGCGACGCGACCATCGGCGTCGCGCCACGCGAGCGGAGTCCACTCGTGCACGGTGATCCGCGCGGGTGCGAGCTCCACGGCCGCACCCGACCGTGCGAGGTCGTAGGCACGTCGCCCGTCGATGCGCTTGGCGCTGAACGCCGGCGGCACCTGGTCGATCTCCCCGGTGAGCTGCGGGAGAGCTGCCTCGATGTCCGCCCGCGTCGGCAGCGGCGCCTCCTGCACGACCGTGCCGTGCAGATCCTCCGTGTCGGTCTCGGTACCGAAGCGGATCGTCGCCTCGTACTCCTTCGGCTCGCCGTGCAGGTACGGCAGCAGGCGCGTCGCGCGACCGACCATCACGACGAGCAGGCCCGTCGCGAACGGGTCGAGGGTACCCGCGTGCCCGATGCGACGCTCGCCGAGCGCGCGGCGCGCGACGTTGACGACATCGTGCGAAGACATGCCGGCCGGCTTGTCGACGAGCAGGATGCCGTCAGTCGGCCGAGTCGTCATCGTCCTCGCGGCCGGGTGCCCTGCCGCCGGCGGGGAGCTCGCTGTCGCCCGTCTCGCCGCTCGACGCCTCCGTGGCCTCGTGCTCGCGAATCTGGCGCAGCAGGGTCTCGATGCGCGCGGCGCGCGCGACGCTCTCGTCGAGGCGGAAGTGCAGCTCGGGTGCGACGCGCAGGCGCAGTGCGCGGCCCACGTGACCGCGCATGCGCGGCGCGAGCGCGGCGAGCGCCCCGAGCACGTGCTCGCGCTCCTCCTCGGCGCCGAGATAGCTGACGAACACCTTCGCGGAGCGCAGGTCGCGCGAGGACTCGACCGCGGTGACGGTCACGAGCCCGGTGAGTCGCGGGTCGCCGAGACCTTCCGACTGCAGGAACGTCGCGATCTCCTCGCGAATGCCCTCGGCGACACGATCGGGGCGGCGATTTGTGGCCATGCTGTACGAAGCTCCTGCAACGCTCGACGCTCAACGCCCAACGCATCGCGCCCCTGCCCACCCCGTGGGGCGGACGCCGGTCGCGATGCGTTGAGCGTTGAGCGTGCGGTGCTCTAGGTGTTGGCGCCGCCTTCGAGCTTGCGGGCGACTTCCTCCGTCCGGTAGCACTCGATCACGTCGCCGACCTTGACGTCGTTGAAGTTCTCGATGCCGATACCGCACTCGTAGCCTTCCTTCACCTCGCGCACGTCCTCCTTGAAGCGGCGCAGCGAGGCGATCGTGCCGTCGAAGATCTCGACCGAGTCGCGGATGAGGCGCACGCGCGTCCCGGTCCGGCTGATCGTGCCGCTGCGGACCGAGCAGCCGGCGATGGTGCCGATCTTCGGCACCTTGAACGTCTCCCGCACTTCGGCCTCGCCCAGCGTGACCTCGCGCTGCTCGGGCGCGAGCATGCCCTCGAGGGCGGCGCGCACGTCCGAGACCGCCTCGTAGATGATGCGATACAGCTTGATGTCCACGCCCTCGCGCTCCGCCGCGGCGCGCGCGTTGTTGTCCGGGCGCACGTGGAAGCCGATGATGATGGCCCCCGACGCCTTGGCGAGCAGGATGTCGCTCTCGGTGATCGCGCCCACACCACGGTGGACGACCGAGACCTGCACCTCGGCGTTGGACAGCTGGCCCAGCGCGTCGGCGAGCGCCTCCGACGGACCGCCCTGGTCGGCCTTGATGAGCAGCTGCAGCGTGCGCTTCTCGCCCTGTGCCGCGAGCGCGCGGAAGTCCTCGAGCGTGACGCCGGCGCGCGAGCCACGACGGCTCTTCGCCTCGCGATCGAGACGCTGGCGCGTCTGCGCGATCTCGCGTGCATCCGACGCATCCTCGACGGCGCGGAGCTGATCGCCCGCCATCGGCACGCCCTCGATACCCAGCACCTGCACCGGGATCGCCGGCCCCGCCGACTTGACCGTCTTGCCGCGCTCATCGAGCAGGGCGCGCACGCGGCCGGAGTACATGCCGCAGATGAAGTCGTCGCCGACACGCAGCGTGCCGTTGGAGACGAGCACCGTCGCGACCGGACCACGGCCGGCGTCGAGCTGCGCCTCGACCACCGACCCGGTGGCCTCGCGATTCGGGTTGGCCTTCAGGTCGAGAATTTCCGCCTGCAGCAGGATCTGGTCGAGCAGGTCACCGACGTTGGTGCCCTTCTTCGCCGAGATCTCGGTGGCGAGCACGTTGCCGCCGAACTCCTCGAGCACGACGCTGTGCTGCAGCAGCTCCTGCTTGACCTTGCCCGGGTTGGCCTGCGGCAGGTCGATCTTGTTGATCGCGACGACGATCGGCACGTTCGCGTTCTTCGCGTGCGAGATCGCCTCGATCGTCTGCGGCATGATCGAGTCGTCCGCGGCGACGACGAGCACGACGATGTCCGTCACCTGCGCGCCGCGGGCTCGCATGGCGGTGAACGCCTCGTGACCCGGCGTGTCGAGGAACGTGATGTGGCGGCCGCCCGGCAGCGAGACGTGGTACGCGCCGATGTGCTGCGTGATGCCACCGGCCTCGCCCGCGACGACGTTCGCCTTGCGGATGTAGTCGAGCAGCGACGTCTTGCCGTGATCGACGTGGCCCATGATGGTGACCACGGGCGGCCGCGGCTCGAGCGTCTCCTCGGTATCGGCTTCCTGCTCGCCGATCACGCCCTCGACGCTGTACTCCTCCTCGCGCACGGCCTGGAAGCCGAACTCGCCAGCGATGATCTCGATCTGGTCGAAGTCGAGGCGCTGGTTGATGGTGACCATCATGCCGAGGTTCTTCACCGCGAACGCGACGATCTGCGTGGGCGTGATCTTGAGGATCCCCGCCAGCTCCGTCACGGTGATGAACTCGTTGACGCGGACGGTCTTCTTCTCGCGCTCCGCCGCCTCGGCGCGAAGTGCGTCGATCTCCTCCCGCTGCGCATCGTCGAACCGCCCACGGCTGCGACGAGCGGGGCCACCGCGCATCTGGCCCATGGTGCGGGCGATGTTCTGCGACACGGCTTCCTGATCGACCGAGCCGCGCTTGCCCTTCTTGCCGCGGCGGCCGCCCTGCTGCTGGCCACCCGTGGCGGTGCCACTGCCCAT
>JADMIO010634553.1_pt1 | contig 21947 bp, 16 predicted proteins | sample 8958161 | NCBI WGS metagenome assembly JADMIO01 (sample SAMN16585339, study PRJNA669376) | soil metagenome | isolation source: Crop rotation soil | place: USA: Cullars Rotation, Alabama | collected 2011
GCGTGCTAATGCTCGAACGCGCCGCCGTCGCCGCCGCCGATTACTGCATCAAGTACCGAATCCCCGCGCGCAGACTGAGCAATGCCGAACTCGCCGACAAGGCGAACCGCGGCATCGTGTCGCACGCGCAGGTATCCCAGGTCTTCAAGAAATCGGATCACACCGATCCGGGCGAAGGTTTTCCCTGGGCGTTCTTTCTCGATCGTGTCTCACGTCATGTGCAGGCGCAGCAAACCACTCTTTCAAGGAGTTCGACAATGGCGACGATCAAATCGGTGAAGTTGAAGGCGGCGGACGGCCCCCCGAGCGTTGAGATCGAGATCGGTCACGCTCAGTTCGGGAAATACGAGTTCTCCTTGTTCGACACCGACGGGCGGAACCCCGTCGTGGTCGGATCGGGACTGACGCACGACGCGTTGCCAGACAATTTTCAAGTCGACGGGAACCCGGCAACGCTCAACGGGAGATTCCTCAGCTGGTCCGCGAACATCATTGCCGCCGGCAACGAACCGAACCCGCAGTTCAGCGTCGCGGTTCACGTCCGCCAGCGAGGCGCGGAAGTGACCGGATCACCGATCACGAAACAAGGACCACTGACGGGTCCGCGCGCGGAGTTCGACTTCGTCAAGCTGGAGGTCTCGTGAACACCTCGCTTCGACTCGCCCTTCGCGTCCTCATAGCGACCACGTTCCTCGCACTTGCCTCCGACGCTGCATCGGCGCAGGAACCGGCTAATGCCGCCACGACCAAGCTGAAGAGCGCGGACATCGATCTCTCAGTACCCGAATCACCGGCGTTCGTGGCGCTGGCGCTCTCGCCGGACACGATCGTCCGGCCAACGACCCCACGCGAGTTCGCCACGGCGCTGCTGAACGGCGTCGATCGGGATGGACACCTGCAGACCGGTGTGGCCATCGACGTTGTGCCGTATCTGGTCTGGGCCGGAAGCAAGGTCAGCCTCCATGATTACCGGTCCAGCGTCGTCACGCAGATCCTGTCGCGCACGCAGGTCTCGTTTGCCACCACGAAAGGCGGTGGAGAGGACGACAAGTCGGTCAAGCTCGCGGTCGGAGGCCACGTCACGCTGTACGACTCAGAGGATCCGCGGCTCAACAACAACTCGCTGCTCAACTGCTACAGCAATATCCCGCTCTTTCGTCCACAGAGTCTTCTCGGGCCAGGTCTGGAGGCAGAGCGCGACAAGTTCGAGCGAGAAACCCTTCGCCCGGCAGCCGACGCGTGCCGAGAACAGTTTCGACGCAAGGCGCGATGGAACGGCACGAGCTGGATCGTCGCGGCGGCATCCTCCTGGAACAGCCCGACGGGGTTGGCGAAGGATCTCGACACTCGCTCCTCGTCGTTCTGGACGTCCTTGTCGTATGGCTTCGATGGCGTCCCAGGTCTCAGCGAGAACGCGCAATTGATCGGCCACCTCCGCCACTTGTCCAACGAACTGGTCGTCGACACCGATCTGCCCGGCGGTCAGGAGATTCGGGATACGACGTTCGCTGGAGTGCGGCTGCGCGTCGGCACATCGAGCTTCGGACTCAACTTCGAGGGCGCGTACATAAACGTCAAGCCGGAAACCGGGGCGGAAGACACATCGACGCGTTTGTCGTTCATCGCGGAGCGGCGACTGGCGCCAAATCTCTGGCTGAACGTGTCATTCAGCGGAGATTCCGGAGCCTCGCCCGAGAGGGCACAGGGCATGTCGGTTTTGAGCGCGTTCAAATACGCATTTACGAAGGATCCAACACTTGATCCGGTGGTCGCGAAATAGGGCGCTGTCAGGAATCACACTCCGTCGGGCGCTCGCGGCGCTCATCGCAACGATGGTGTGCGTCGCGGGTGCCGCGGAGGCGCAGGAATACGTCCTCGATGTGTCGATTGAGCCGAACGCGAAGGCCGTCACGTTTCAGGTGCCTTCGACCGGCGACACGGTACCGCTCGCACTCGTGAGAAAAGGGACGGGAACAATCACGAGTGTGACGGTTGCCGTCACGGCGTTTCTTTCGGACGGAGGTGGCCGCATCGAGCCGACGCTTGCTGCGGCGGACCAGAAAGGGGCACGAATCGCGCTGCCGATCGCTGCGGACAGCGTTCTTTCCTTCAGCCTCATCGTTCCCGCACTCGACGGGCCTGGTCCGTATACGGGCAGTCTGATTATCGGAACGGGCAACGGTCAGTCAACCCGCCAGGTCATCGCGATCACCGCCGCTGCACCGTCGCGGCCAGCGGCTCTCCAGGTCGCGCCCGAATCCACGACGCAGGCCCACCCATTCGTGATTGCGAACCCGTTCCGCACATCGCATGCCGTTGCGCCCCAGGCGCTGGAGCCGAAGCTCGGTCCGACATTCGAAATCCACATCGCCGATGGCTCAGCGCGGTGGGCGCTCGAAAACGTCACCACCGGTCCGCTGTCGGTGATCAAGGCGCCCGACGGCCTCAACGCCTCGCAAAACGTGGCGTTCTACGATTCCCAGGGCGCGCGCGTGACGTTACCGCTCAGGATTCCAGCCGGAGGCGAAACACTGACGATGCAGCTGCGGAATCTTGTCGCTGGCGAGTACGTGGCGTCGATTCCCTTCCGCGCGACGAACGGCTCGATCGAGCCGCGGCGTTTTGCGTTCACGGTCACCGTGCGGCATGGCGTCTTCTGGGCGATCCTGTGCGTGTCAATCGCCCTGCTGCTGTCGTTTGCCTCCTCGAAACTGATCGACATTCGGACTGAACGGCAGCGACTCACGACGCGAATCGAGGAACTCAGTCCACGGTGGCTGTGCAACGAGGAGGAGACGTTCGCGATCGTCTGGATGTCGTCGATCGTCACACAGGCCGCAAGCCTCTCACGCACGTGGCTGCTCCCCAGTCTCGAGACGGTGCATGCGCGGCTGGACAAGGTACAGGCCCTTCTGCAGCTCATCGATCGGCTCCGACGCGTCCGCGCAGAGATTCAGCAGACGGCACCGTCTCCGCTCGTCCGTCATCGTGCGCTCAAGATCGCCGAACAACTCGCAGACCAGATCGATCCTGATGCGGATCAGCAGACGCTGACGGACCTGTCGAATGCGATCACCGAGCTGCGCAAGTGGACACAGGCGGGCGACGTGGACACGTTGTACGCGGCTGCGCTCGCGACCTCCGTCACCCAGCTGCTGCTTGAAGTCGACGTCAAAGCCATTCCGCGGGCAGGTCAGGCCGCTGTGCAGGGCCTTGTCGATGAACTGAAACGTCCAGCGCCAACAGACTTCATTGGACTCAATACCCGCGAGCAGACATACGCGAAGCTGCTGATCCTGTGGCAACGACGCAAGGCGCCGGAATTCGCGACGTTGCTCGAGGCCGCCAAGGGCCCCGTCGAGGACGTCTTCGCCGCCGCCGATGCCGGGGCCTGGAGTCGGCTCGAACAAGCCAAAGGTCGTTCCATCAGTCATTCGCAGCTGCCGCGGATCGATGCGCACGACCCGTTGTTGTTTTCCTTTTCCAGCGGCGACAGCGACCTGGATGCGACGTACCTCGTCAGGCATCAGTTGAAATATGAGTGGACGTTTCAGGCCGTCGGGAAGAACACGCAGCCATTCACGCTGCGTCCGATCACGGACGTGCCGCGCGTCTCACAATATGCCCCGTTTGCGGGAACGTTCGAGCCCTCGCTCCTGGTGTCCTTCGGCTCGAAGTCGCTGCGCGTCCATGCAAAACCGTTGACGGTCTCACGGAGCCGCCAGTTCGCAGCCATCAACGCCTTCTCCGCGGGCGAAATCATTCAGTTTGGGCTCGCGTTCCTGGCGGCGATCATCACCGGACTGCAGACCTTCTATTACAAAGCGGGTGGCTTCGGATCGTTGCCCGACTATCTTGCTCTCTTCGCGTGGGGCGCGACGATCGATCAGCTCAAGAACTTTCTGCAGAAGCTGCCCTCGGCCGCGCAGAGTATCCAGGGCGCGGCTGCGGCCGCAGGCGTACCGGGTTCGACTGTGGGAAGTGGGGCGACCGGTTCGACGACGACAACGATCGTTCAAGCACCAGCGGTTCAGCAACAACCGCAGCCGGCACAACAACAGGCACCGGCGGCACAACAACCAAATCCGCCGCAGCAACCAAACCCTCCGGCACCTCCTGAGAAGCCGGCGGCAGGCGCTGCGAATGCCCAGGCCCCCCAGATTCCGGAACCCGAGCGGCGCCAGTCGCTCGACCTGGGTGGCGACTAGCTGGCACCCATGCCGGCGCGTAATTGTCCAGCGCAGTTAGTGCAACGACGGACGCGGTGATCCGCCCAGCAATTCTGGATTGACGGAGGCGGAGAAATGATTCTGCCCGCTGCCCCACCCAAAGAGCAGAAATACCTCCGGAAAACCGCCAGCCCGGATCGTCAGGCCGACCGCGTAGCTTCGCTCGAAAGCGCCTGTGCCCCACTCCTGGGCGACTTTGCCCTGCTCCGCCATGACGAACGCACCCAGGGGAAGGGTGAAATCACGGGGCAACGGAATGTTGACGAGGGTGTGTTCCACGGCGAGCTGCATCGCGAGCACATTCCGTGCGCGGAAACGGTAGTCGTCAAAGCTGGCCAGCAGCTTGGCGTTGTTGATGTCGGCGCCGCCCAGCGTCGGCTGAAAATAGAACGGTACTTCTGCGTCCTCGTTCGCCCGCGATCCGATGGCGAGCACGCGGAACCACATCGCACCATATCGGTTGTGCGAGGGCGAGGGACATGCGTGATCGACCAGCGATTTGGAACAGTCGTTTGGCGTATTCGCGTCACGCGCTGTCGGTGTCACCGTGCGGGAGAAAACGAACTCGTTCATGAGGTCGAGCGTCCACCTGGTGAACGACCGATCGGAACCGCTGACGAATTGATCGAACTCGATCCGATACGAGGGTCTGACGCGGATGGTCGGGAGTGAGGGATTAAGCCGGATCCCCTCTGACAACTGGACGTATTTCCGACGATCACCGAGTCCGGGGACGTCAGCTGGCGCGAATGACTGACTGATCGTTGGAGCATCAGGATCATCCCCGTCCCCCACCCGGACGAATCGGCCATTGACGCCGCCCGTCAGCGCGACTCCGAAACGTCCGCTTTGACGTACCGGGAACAGCGCGCTGCCGCCAACAATCACCTGCCTCATCGCCCAACTGGAGCGCCCATCGTCTCCAGACGATGGTCCGATTCCGAAGAAGGACAATCGGTCGAGCGACACGCCTTGCACATAGAGCGAATACACCGGGTACGCGTCGGCAATCGGCGCCGTCGCCAGACGCTCGTCGAATACCGGCGTTGGCGCGATGACGTTGGAGTGAACAAATCTGGCGTAGGCCCCTGCGCGCCAGGCGCCGCCTGGTGTGACAACGGCGTCGGTGCTCCACGTCATCCGCAGCTGTTCGTTGGGGGTGTGGTGACCGACAAGGGCCGGACCAAAACCAGTGCCATTCCCGGGCGCAATGCTCCCGAATGTCGCGTGGAACGGATTCGTGGTGGCGAGCGTGTACACACAGGCTGGAACTGCTCCAATGGAGAAATCCCCACAACTGTGTGCGACGGCCTCGCGCTCACGCCTGAATTCCGCACCGATCGCGCTTTCATTCTGTGCGAACGCAGGCGGTGAGAGTACCAATAGGCAAACCGCTGCGCCGAGCAGCGCCCGTTTCATCGCGCCCTCTTTCGCTTCGGGGCTTTTGAGATCGTCTTGCGCTTGGCGGATGCCCTCTGCCGGCCGCGCCCAGGCTGTCGTCGTCGCGTTGAAGACGAGCCATGCCGCCGAGGAATGAGTGAGGGCCGTACCTCATGCAACAACGCGGTCAGCACTTCGATGCAACGAGCCGCTTCAGCTTCGGTATCGACTGCGGCCAGAAGGGCGGTTTGCAGCTGCTTGATCGCCGTTTTGACCAGGTCCGACGCGGGGCGATTCGGGTTGAACGCCCTGGCCGGGACCGCAGGTACTGCCACCTTCGCCATGCTGGCTCGCTCCTAGAACTGAAAGACCGGCGTGTTGGTGCGCATCGTCGCACACGACAACAAATCGAGGAACGTCGGCGCATTTTTTTCGCGCGGTGAGCGCGCCGTGAACGCGCCGATGAAATGCTCGGTGACTGTTGCGGGAATCGAGGCGTGTTCGAATACGCGATCGCTGAGCACGACCGTGGACTTCGGCACCCATGGAGAAATCAGGACCGCCGGAACCCGTACTCCCAGGCGATCGAAGTCAAACCGCATTCCGGTCCCCGTTTTGTCCGGGGGCGCCTGAAACTCGTCTGGAGTACACGCTGGAGGCGTCACGTGGTCGAAGATGCCGCCGTGCTCGTCATAGACCACGAGTAGCGCTGTCGACCGCCACAAACCTGGATTGGTGCGAATCGCGTTATAGACCTGCGCAATGAACCGCTCGCCCGCCAGGACGTGATGATCCGGATGCTGATCGCTCGCGAGGAGATGGCCCCCCGGGCCATCGTGATCGACATAATTCGGTTCAATGAAGGAATAGTCGGGTAGGGTGCCAGCCCGGCAATCCGCGAGGAACTGCGCGAACGTCCCGAAGAATTGCCCCTGGTTTTCCAGCAGGTTCGCCACTTCGAGCGTCGAACTCTTCTCGTCGAAGTAATAGAGCTTTGCCGTGCGGCCAGCGTCCAGCAGTCGCTCATAGATGCTCGGGTACTTCTGGTTCGAATACAGCAGCTCCATGCCGACATGGCCGAACGATGTTCCGTAGTGCGCAAACGCGCGATTACACAGTGTCGGTCCCGGAATCGATGCGAACCACGCGTTGAACACAGCGAACTGCTGCGCCAGCGTCGTGATGACCGGCAATCGTGCCGGAACGAAGTAGTTCATGATCTGGCGCGAGTGCTTGACGTTGTTTCGCTTCTCGTAATAGCTGCGAACGAAGCCCTTCATCGTGGCGACACGGCCGGCACTCGTGTCGCCATTAAAGAGTTGGAGGTCGACATCGGGGAAGTGATGGCCCGGATCAGGATCGAGCTGCCCCTGGTAGGCGGCCTTCGCAGCCGCCTTCGCCTCTTTGCCCGTCGTATCGGGATTCGACCACGACTCGTCGATACCATCGATGCGTTGGTCCACGGCCTGCAGGCCGCCAAGCATGTGATCGAACGACCGATTCTCCATCATGAGCACGACTATGTGCTCGAGGGCATCTAGACCAGCGGGCATGGGTGTCCACCTCGCATCGCTCTGGCACCTCCGCAAAGCGTGACGTTCTCAGCTCTCGATGCCGTCAGATTATCGCTAAACAGAAGGGGCTCGAGGCGGGTTCCAGGGGCGCGCTGGGGTGTGAGAGGTGCTAGCTCTTTGCGGTCTTCGCCTTCGCCTTCCGTCGCTCGGCCCAGTACTTCTTCATCCGCGCCGACACCTCTTTCCTCGCCGCCGCTGACATCGTGCGCCCGCTCCGTTCCGCCGACGCGACGGCTTGGCGGACGGCTCGGCGCCCCCGGGCCAGCTTCAGTTCCGGGAACGTTCGTTCGATGGCGATGATTTCCGTCCGCAGCTGGTTCAGGGCCTTCGCAGCGCCTTCCTGGGCGAGTTGCCGAATCCGTTCTGCGGTAAGACCACCTTTAACGCCTTTGGGCATGCGTGTCGCTCCTTTAGATGAAGCCGTTAATCGAATAAGTCCACAAACAGGAAGACTCTATACGTACTCTATATGACTCTTTCTCGCAAAGAGTCCCCCTGCCGTCAAGACCTGTCTCGGTCCGCCTGAAGGCGGACACTACATGCCTCTCGTCCGCCTGAAGGCGGACACTACGCTCTCTGGTCCGCCTCAAGGCGGACACTACGCGGTGCGCAACGACCGGAGGCCGGTGCGGAGTTCTTCGCAAAACAGCTGCGGCTGCTCCCAGGCGGCGAAGTGACCGCCCTTCTGGAGCCGGTTGTAGTGAATCAATTTGGGATAGGCCCGCTCCGTCCAACTGCGCGGGGCCGGATAGAGTTCGTCGGGAAAGACGCTCACGGCCACGGGGATGGAGACCCCTTTGACGCTTACAAAACTCTTTCCCCAATACTCCCAATAGATGCGGGCGCCGGAGATGGCAGTGTTCGTCAGCCAGGTATGGGTGATGTTGTCGAGGACGTCGTCGCGCGTGAGGCCTTCGGTCTTGCCCGCGAACACGCGGGCAATCAGCTCGTAGCTGCGCGCGTCGTGATCGAGGAAATACGCCGCGAGGCCGACGGGTGAGTCGGCGATGCCATACAGCGTCTGCGGCCGCAGGCCCATCTGATACGCGTAGCCGAGTCCCTTCTGATAGACGAACTGCAGACGCTCATATGCGACCTTTTCGTCGGGCGAGAGGGTCGATGGCGCCGGCATGCCGGAAAAGATCGCCTGGTCGACGTCGTTCGCAAAGACGCCCGGCATGTTGGTGTGAATGCCGAGCAGCTCCGGCGGCGCCTGAACGCCCATCATGTCGGAGACCACCGCGCCCCAATCGCCGCCCTGCGCCACGAACCGCGTGTAGCCAAGGCGCTTCATCAGCGTGATCCACGCACGTGCGATGCGCTCGGGGCCCCAGCCAGGACCGGTCGGCTTCCCGGAATACCCGTAGCCGGGCATCGACGGAATGACGACGTCGAACGCATCCGCCGCGCTCGCGCCGTGTGCGGTCGGATTGATGAGCGGGTCGATGATCTTCATCTGCTCGACGACGGAGCCGGGCCAGCCGTGGGTGACGATGATCGGCAATGCGTGCTCGTGCTTCGACCTTGCGTGGATGAAATGAATGTCGAGGCCGTCGATCTCGGTGATGAACTGCGGCAGCGCGTTCAGCCGCGCTTCACATTTGCGCCAGTCGTACTCGGTGGCCCAGTAGCGCGCGAGGGCCTGCGTGGTAACGAGCTGCACGCCCTGCGTCTGATCCGGGACGGTCTCGCGCTCGGGCCATCGCGTGTCTTCGATGCGCACGCGCAGTTCGATCAGTTCCGCCTCGGGGACGTCGATCCGAAACGGGCGAATCTGGGCTGTGCCAGTGGTCTTCTCGCGTTGTTCGGTCGCCGACGCTGGTGTCATTCGCTGTCCTCCAGTAGCGAATAACAGCAGAGCCGCGCAGGTGCGAGCTATGTCGTTCCGGAAGCGTGCGAAGGGGGGCGATTACAGATCGAATTCGAGCGTCAGCACCAGGTCGCCGGCCGCTTCGAGCTCCTGCGTCGAACGGTGAGTGCTGTTTTTCTTGAGCTCGGTCACGAGTGTGCGGCGCGGAACTTCGGTGTCGTTTTCCTCGTGTCCGTGCTTGCTGTCGCTGCGCGTCGACATCACGGTCACGAGGCGGCCGCTCGCGTTCTTGTCCTCGGAACGCTTGGTGAATCCGTTCCAGAGCGTGTGCGGCGTCGCATTCAGGCTGCCGTGGTGCCCGACCTTGTAGAGATCCACGTTCTTGAGGAGCGCCGCGTTCTTGTGCAGCGCCAGCTCCCAGTTCTCCCATTGCGCATCGCCGGGAAACAGGAGCTTTTTGGCTCCAGCCTCGAACAGCAGAATCACGCTCGTGTTGTTGAGGGCGTCGTCCATGCTGCGCACGAGGCCGAGCAGCTGTTGCGACCGCAGCAGGCGTGAGCGCCGGACGAACCAGCGGTTCTCGAGCGGGATGGAACGCAACGCGGAAAAAGATTGGGCGCGAGGGAACAGCGGGGCCCCGCTCTGCACGCCGGTGGCCACGGCCGCTCGCAGCGCCCAGAACTGTGCGAAATGCCAGTACTCGTCGCGATTGACGGGATTCTGATTCAGCACGTCCGCCTTCTGCTTGATGCTCGGCGGCCCGAGCACCGAGAGCTTGACGCCAGGCAGCAGACTCGTGACCGAGACGTTCGATCCATAGCGGACGTAGGCGGCCCGCGTTTTCTTCCCCATCGTCGCGAGGTTCTTCACTGCCGACATATTCGAGATGCCGTCGGCGGCGACGAATTGAATCTCACTCGCTGCGGCGCCGCGCAGGTAACGGGCTTCTCGAGCCGCCGCTTCGGCAACGACCTCCATTCGCCTCAGCGACAGCCGCAACGCATCGTCGGCGCCCATCATCGAAGATTGACCGGTGCCGATGAAATCCTTCGGCGCATCGGGCCGTTCGGTCCACGGCTGAATCACGAGCTGTGGCTCGAGCTTCGCAATGATGTCGCCAGTCCCGGTCTTCGATTCATTCGTCGCGAAGCCGCTGATGTGATCGGCATGACGATGGGTGGCGACGAGGACGTGGAGACGTGAACCCACCACCGCGGCGATGTCTTTCGCGATGAGCTTCATCAGGCCGCTCTTGGCGTTTGGCGGCTGCTGCGTGGATCCGAAATCGATGAGGACGTGGCGATCACCCGTGGTGTCCGGGTAATGGAACGTCATCAGAAAACAGTCGCCGAACCCCACGCCATAGCAGCGGAGCGTCATCCGATCCGGCTTCGTCACTGCCACGGACGCTTCTCCCTGGTGACCGACGGCATCGTGGCGCGCAGCCCTTTCATGTGCAGCGTGGCAAATCCGCGGCGTGCGCGGGCGTCGCTGCCGTCGAAGAAGCCGGTTTCGGCAAGATGCGCCAGTCGCTGCGATTGCCGGTCCGGACTGAGCAGCGGGTTTCGCACGTGATACTTGAGATGCCCGAATTCATCGAAGATCAAGGCGCCGCCGCCGAGCAGGCGAATCGAATCCCAGTTATCCAGTCCGGCGGGCCGGCGGATGCGCTTCTTGCTGTCTGGAATGCGCAGCGTTTCGAGCTCGTCGGCGGGGAGCGTGAGGATCTGCACGTAGTCGGCAACCGTCTCGCGCAACGTGAAACCGTCGGCGTCCACACGCAAACACGGCCGCACCGAATTGACCCGCGTAAAGGCCTGGTCACAGAGCTGCAGCTCGCGCCGGTTGTCCCAGAGAAAACGGAAGACCTCATCGCGATCGCGCTGCAGCGACTCGCGATGCACGAATGAATAATTGAGCGGCTCGAGCGGCGGTTCCCAGCGGCCGGTGTCTCCCTTGTAGCTCGATGAGGGATCAAAGCCGAACGCCTCGAATCCTTTCGCGAGGTGGCGGCGCAGGTTATACCGCGTGTCGTCCGGACGGATTTCGAGATCCGACGTCAGCAGCGCGCTGATGAAGTCGCCAAAGCTGATGTCCGTCGGCGGCATGTAGTCGAGGGCACGAATCGCCATCGTCAACAGCCGATCGGCGATGTCGGCGCCCTCCTCGGCCACGCGCACCGGGGGCAGCCGGCCATCCGACGTCCGGCCCAGCGTCGTCAGCCGCTCGTGATACGCCTTCAGAAATGCCTGCAGCACCGAGGCGACGAGCAGCTCGCCCCGGGCGTGCTCCTCGAGGTACTCGGCGGTGTCTTTCAACGTCTTCGACGGCTTCAGCGTCACCGATCGACGCAGCGCTGTCCCATGGACGCCCGAGAGTCCTTCGCCGAACTGCTCGCCTAACCCGAGAAGCACGCCGTCCTGCAGCCCTTCGATCGTCAGGTCGGCAACATCGAGCATGCGCGCGCCACGCGTGTTCGTCGCGCGCGAGACGGCATAGTCGACGACTGCGGGCACTGAAAACACCGAGAGCAGCGCGACCACATCCGCAAACCCCTCGTGGAACGCCGCCTGGTCGGGACTCGAGGGCTCCATGTAGTCCGGCCGCAATCCGTCGACGAGCGCATGCGTTGCCTCGTGCGCGACGATGTCATGGGAGAGACAGTTGAAGATTCGACGCCCTTTGCGGTCGTTGAAATACCCGAAGAGGAGGCCTTCGCTCTCTGGCTCGTAAAAGGCGTTCGCCTCCGCGAATGCGTGCGGCGCCACCTTGAGCTGGTGGCCGCCGAAGCTCCAGCTGACGCGACGGCCCAGCGCGCGCTCGAAGCGCGCGAGCGTCAGCATGGTGATCGCGTACACGTTCTGCGCGTGGAAACGCGGATCGTCGAGCAGGCGGGCGTTCGACTTCCCCGCCGCCGCTTTTTTATACGGATCCAGCGGCTCCTCGATGGATCCGAAGGACGATGCGTCCAGCGGGACGAACCACTGATTGGTGGACGCGTCGTAATCGACCACTTGCACGCGATACCCGCGTGGTCCGTCGCTCAACAGCTCATTCGGGATCGTGACTTCCGCCGTCAGGATCCTGCCGTTCACGACGAGCGTCGGATCCTGCGCAAGGATCGTCATCGTTCGCGTGGGCTGCGGCGGCGCGGCGGTGCGCGAATGTTGAGAGGCCCCGTGTTGCGCGCGGCGTGCCGTCGGCTGGCGAGTCACAGGAAGGCGCGATCTTCAGTGATCGCGGTAGGCGCGTCAACGCATATCTGACGGGGGCAGCAGTCGCAACAGCGTTGCGGTCGAGACGCGACTCTTTGCGACTCTAATAGACACAAGAATCGGAACGCGCCGGTGACGTCGCTCGATTCTGCTCTGCCCCAGATCGCCGACGACCTCAGACGATCCACTGTCGACTTCGCGCTAGTTGGTGGCCTCGCGGTGTCGGTTCGAACGGAGCCGCGATTCACCCGGATGCCGATTTCGCTGTTGCAGTAGCGAATGAAACCTTGCTGAGGGAGCAAGGACACGGCGCCTCCCAATAGCCGGGATTCCCGGCACCTTTCGCTCCCCTTTACACGGCCCGTGGCTTCACGCCATCCTTTGTGGCCGCCGCACGCGTCAGGTCCGCCTGAAGGCGGACACTACTCTCATGATTGGCCGGACCGTCTCGCACTATCGCATCCTCAGCCCGCTCGGCTCCGGCGGCATGGGCGTGGTCTATCTGGCTGAGGATTCGCGTCTGGGGCGTCAGGTCGCCCTGAAGTTCCTTCCCGCCAGCTGGGCGAACGAATCACGCGCGCTTGAACGCTTCCGCATCGAAGCACGGGCCGCCAGCTCACTGAGTCACCCCGGCATCTGCGCGATCTACGACATCGGTCAGGACGGCGACACCCCGTTCATCGTCATGGAGGCGCTCAAGGGCGAGACGCTCCGTGAACGCATCGCCAAGGGGCCGATGAAGGTCGAAGACGTCCTCGACATCGGCATCCAGCTCACCGACGCGCTCGACGCCGCGCACACGCAGGGTATCGTCCATCGCGACATCAAGCCGGCCAACATCTTCATCGGCGACAAGAACCGCGTGAAGGTGCTCGACTTCGGGCTCGCGAAGGTGGCCGCGGACGGCGTGGCGCTGTCGACGCATGGGGGCGACACGACGGCCGAGGACGCACGCTACACCAATCAGATCACGCAGCCTGGAACCGCACTGGGCACGGTGTCGTACATGTCGCCGGAGCAGGCGCGCGGCGAGGTCATCGATGCGCGCACGGATCTGTTCTCCCTTGGTGCCGTGCTCTATGAGATGGTGACCGGCACGCAGGCGTTCGGCGGCACGACAACGGCGGTAGCGTATGAGGCGATCCTGAATCGCGCGCCGCGGCCAATCGCGCATCTCAACCCGCTGGTGCCAGCGAAGCTGGAAGCCGTCATCGGCACGGCGCTCGAAAAAGATCGCGAGCTCCGATATCAGCACGCGTCCGACTTCCACGCCGAGCTGCGGCGGATTCGGCGCGACATGGATCTGGGCAGCTCACGCAGCGGCGAGTCGGTGATGTCGACGTCGCGAGCGGTGCCGGCCGCTCCGTCGACGGTGGCGCCCCCGGAAAGGGGCGCCCTGCGAGAGACGAGCGTGCCGGTTACGACCAACGCGCGCAGTCAAAGGCGAGTCGCGTTCATGCTCGCTGCGTCGATTACGGCACTGGCAGTGGTGTTCGTTGTGTACTGGAGAGCGGCGGGTCCGCCTTCGCTGGCTCAAGCCTCCGGCGGGACCCGCCCTACGGCAACGGCGCCGGCGGGTCCGCCGGGTCCGCCTGCGCTGAATCAAAACTCCGGCGGGACCCGGCCTACCGCAGCCGCACCGGCTCCACCGGCAACGGCGGGTCCGCCTTCGCTGAACCAAACCTCCGGCGGGACCCGCCCTACGGCAACGGCACCTACAGCAACGGCACCGGCGGGACCGGCGGGTCCGCCTGCGCTGAATCAAAACTCCGGCGGGACCCGCCCTACGGCAACGGCACCCGCGGGTCGGGCGGGTCCGCCTGCGCTGAATCAAAACTCCGGCGGGACCCGGCCTACAGCAGCCGTACCGGTCACCGAGGAGCCGATTGCGATCGCACCTCCTCCCCAACCGGTCGTTTTACCGCCGACGCCGGTGCAGCTGACTCCCCCGCCGCCGCAGACACCCGCACCGGCTCAGGCAGCCGCAACGCAGCCGCCAGCGAAACCGGCGGCGGCTCCGGTTGAAACCGATGACGCGGCGATCCGGCGAGTAATCCGCACGTTCGAACGCGCGATCGAGACGAAAGACATCGCGCTCTATCGGTCGGTGCGTCCGAATCTGTCGCGCGCGGCGGAAAACACGCTGACAACAAGCTTCCGGCAGATCGATTCGCAGGAGATCGACATCACCGTCGATGACCTGCAGATCAACGGCCGCACGGCCTCCGCGCGTCTCGTCCGGCGCGACACGCTCGTCACCGGCGGACGCAAACAGACCCAGAACAGCACGCAGACGCTGCGCTTCGAGAAAACCGAGGCGGGCTGGATCATCGCGGAATGAAAACTCTGTTTCGGCGGGTCCGGCCGCGTGTTCACGCGAGCGCCCGGTACCCGCCCTACGTATTGATTGCTTTACTTGTATGCGCGGGGACGGCGCGAGCGCAGGAACCCTACAACGTCACGGTCAACGTCACGGAGCTGTCGCGCATCTTCACCGAGCTGTATGGACCGCAGGGGCTCGTCGTCAACAGCCTGTCGGCCCTGGCTGGCGGCGTCTCGCACTCCGCGCACTTCAACAGCGGCTTCGAAAGCGAGTTCTCGCAGTTCGGCACGGCGTTGACCGGTCAAATCGTCTCGTCGCCGCTTCCGGCGCCGGCATCCGGCTTCACCTATAAGTTCGATCCGAACCTGGGCGTCTTCACACGATCGACATCCACCTTCGGACCGATCCTCGCGGAACGCGCCGACACGATCGGCGCCAAGCGCCTGTCCGTGGGCTTCGTCTATCAGCGGCTGAAGTTCGACTCGATCGAGAGCATGGACCTGCGGTCTGTGCCCGCGGTCTTCACGCACGACAACGCGGAGCTGCGCGGCGGTCGTGAGGACGTCATCACCACGGTCAATTCGATCGACTCCAAGGTGTCGCGATCGGCCGGCTTCATCACCTACGGCGTCACCGACACGCTGGACGTCTCGATCGCCGTCCCCTATATCTCCACGGACATCGTCGTCGTGTCGGACGCGACGATTCGCCGCATCGGGACGACGGTTCCGGAAATTCATTTCTTCAGATTGACGGACGACAGCATTGGCGATCGGCGCATCTTCACTGCATTCGGTCATGCCAGCGGCGCGGGCGATATCACCGTGCGCCTGAAGCAGATGGTGAGGAAGCACGAGAAGCAAGGCCTGGCCGTCGGCCTCGACTTTCGACTGCCGACCGGGGACGAGCGGAACCTGCTCGGCACCGGCGCCGCCGGGGTGCAGCCGTTCGGCGCCTGGTCAGCCGACTACGGCATCTTCGCGCCGCACATCAATGCCGGCTATCAGTGGAATGGCGCGAGCCTGCTTGGCGGCGATCTCGAAGCGGGCGTCACCGAGGATTTGCCCGACGTCGCCGCCTACGCCGTGGGCGCGGTCGTCGCGCTCCATCCGCGCGTGACGGCGGCCTTCGATCTGCTCGGCCGCTACATCATCGATTCCCCGCGCGTCCGCCGCGAGGAATTCCATGCGCTCGACGGCAAGTCGGTGTTTCCAAACATCGCGTTTGATAACGACTCGATCAATGAGCTGAGCACCGCGGTCGGACTCAAGATCAATCTCGCCGGACGGCTGCTGCTGAACACGAACCTGCTGGTTCGGCTCAACACCGGCGGGTTGCGCGACAAGATGTCGCCACTTATTGGGGTCGAATACGCGTTCTAAACACCTATAATCCGCCACACACGGACATGCCCGTCCCGAATGAGCTGACGTTCGAGGTCGAGATGCTCGCCGACTCGGCGATCGTGCGGTGCCGCGGCGGGCTGACGCTGACGTCGGCGAGCCGTCTGCGTCACGAGGTCAAGCGTCTGCTGCAGCAGACGCGCGCCATTACCGTCGATTTCACCGACCTGAAGATGATCGACAGTGTGGGCCTCGGGACGATGGCGGCGCTCTACGTGTCGTCGCGCAATGCAGGACGCGAGCTGTATATCGTGAACATGGGCCCGCGCGTACGTGAGATGTTCAGCGTCACGCGGCTCTTGTCGCTATTTGAAGCGGCTGGGGATTCGAATGTGAGGATGCTGTAGTCCTCGGGCCTTGGTGTTTGGTACTTAGTCCGTCCGTAGTCCGTTAGTCCTTAGTCCGTCCCTGGTCCGTGGTCCGCAGCTGAGCGGGACCGAGCACGAAGGACCAAGGACGACCACGCACTAAGGCCGAAGGACTAGCTCGATCTCCGATCCCATTCGGCGAGGGCGGCTTCGGCGGAGGCGCGGCGCTCGGCGGCGCGACGTTCGGCGGCTTGGGTGGCGCGCACGAATGCCCGCGGCATGTCGGGAGCCGGTTCCTTGCTCGCCGCCTGAGCACGGCGTCTCTCGAGCAGCCTGGCGGCAACGGCGGAACGTTTCGCGCGGCGGGCGTCCTCGGTTCGGTGCTCGGCGGCGACCTGCTCGGCTCTCTGCTGCAGTTCCACAATCCTCGCCTCGGTCGCGGCAATCGCAGCTCCGGCGACGGCCAGTCGTTCTTCGGCTGCATCGGCTTCGGCGGCGGCGCGCGCCGCGCGCTGCTCTTCGGCCACTCGCGCGGCGGCAGCGGCCTGTGCCGCCTGCTCTGCGGCACGCTGCTGATCAGCGAGCTTCGCTTCGGCGGCGGCAGCCGCGGAACGAGCGGTCGCCAGACGTTCATTCGCGGTCTTCGTTTCGCCGGCGGTCCTCGCTGCGCGCTCCGCTTCGGCGGCGCACGCGTCGGCGGCCTTCGCCTCGGCGGCAGCGATGGCGGCTTCGGCAGCGGCGAGACGGTCTTCGGCCGCTTTCGCGGCAGCAATGGCCTTCGCCGCTTCGCCGGCGGCTTTCGCTGCGCGCTCTTCTTCGGCAGCACGCGCGTCCGCAGCACGGCGAACGGATTGTTCCGCCGCACGATGGGCGTCCAGCACCTTCTTTTCAGCCTCCTCGCGAGCGGCTTCCGCCGTCACACGAGCCGATTCAGCAGCTGCAAGGGCAGCTTCTGCAGTCGCGCGAGCTGATTCTGCTGTCGCGCGAGCGGACTCCGCCGCAGCCCGGCCCGTCTCCGCCTTCACGCGAGCGGCTTCAGCGGCGACGCGCGCGGATTCTGCAGCGGCAAGACGCTGCGCCGCTGCTGAAAGGCCGACCTGAAGGTCGGCCTCTACCCTATTCGCGACTGCCGAAAGGCCGACCTGAAGGTCGGCCTCTACCTGATTTGCGATATCGGTCCGCGCCTGATTCGCGATGTCGGCCGGTGCCTGATTCGCGATGTCGGCCGGTGCCTGATTCGTGACGTCAGCCGCCGTCTGGTTCGTGATGTCGGCCGCCGCCTGATTCGAGATTGCGGTCCCCGCCTGATTCGTGGCGTCAGCTCCCGTCTGAGGCTCGGCTGAAAGGCCGACGTAAACGTCGGCCTCTGCCTGATCCAAGCGGTCAGCCTCTTCCTGATTCGCGGCTTCGATTGCCCTGGCGGCGACTGAGAGATCGGCCTCGACCTCCGTCGCCACGCGCTTTTTCTCCGCCGCCGACCGCTCGAGATACTCAGCCAGTTGGGCGCGGAAGACATCCGGCGCACACCCGACCTGCTCCTCTGTCTCTTCCTTCCACAGCAGCGAACGCCGAGCAGACGATTTGACGCTCGACGCGGCAAGGATCGGAATCGACAGCATCTGCACGTGGATGGCATCGCTTCCGAGCTCCCGCAATCGCGCTGTGATCGCGAGGTCGTCCTTCGGCAGGAGCAGCGGCGGCGTCAGAATCAGGTCGGGGATGCGACCGCCGAGCACCGACAGCGCGCGTTCGGCCGTTTTGGCGACCACGAGTTCGGCGCGGAGCCCGTTGACAATCGCGGTGAGCTGCGCAATCTGTTGCTGATTGCTCTCGATGGCAAGAATCACGGACATGGGGACCCGACCGCACCAGTCGCAAGTCCTGTTCCGGCACATCTCTCCGCGTGATACGCCGCATCTGGTGATGGGTCGATGTTTGCCGCGCCGTCAATTCCGCATGCGGGATTACAAGTTGGGTGCCGGTGCGAGAGCGGCGACGGTCAGCGGGCCGGTGCGGGCAGGAAGAAAAAGCCGAGCGCGAGAATCGCGTAGACAGCCAGCAGCAGCGCCCCTTCCATCCAGTGCGTTTCGCCATCGTGTGCAATGAACGCGATGCTCAAAACGGCGACGGCAATCGACACGAGCTCGAAGACAGTGAACAGGAGATCCATCGGCCGCGCGCCGATCACAAAACTGAGCAGCACCAGGACCGGACCGACGAACAGCGCAATCTGCGTCGACGAGCCGACGGCGATTCCAATCGCCGCATCCATCTGATTCTGCGCCGCAAGCACGACGGCGGAATAGTGCTCGGCGGCGTTGCCGACGAGCGCGACGATGATGACGCCGACGAAGAGCTCGGTCATGCCCAGATCGCGCGCGGTTTCGGAGACCGCGCCGACCAGCAGCTCGCTGACAACCGCAACGCCCGCCGTTGCGATCAGCAGCTTGATGACGGCGCGGCGAGTCGATTCGCGCGGCGGCTTCGCGGCGGGCTCGGGCGCGTGCTCAGGATGATGTCCGTAAAGCGAGCGATGCGTGCGCAGCGTGAAGATCAAGCTCGCGAGGTAGGTGATGAGCAGGACGACGGCAATCTCCGCGTCGAGCTTCAGTTCCGGCGCCTGACCTCGCGCCAGGTAATGAAAGACCGCCGGCACGCCCAGCCCCACCGCGCTGAGCAGCAGCATCGTCGTGCCCATGCCAGCGGCAGTGCGGTTGAATCGCTGCACGGGATAGCGGAGGCCGCCGACGAACGCTGAGGCGCCGAAGACGAGGAGCAGGTTGCCGATGATCGATCCGGTCAGCGACGCCTTGACCAGATCGATGAGACCGTGGCGAAGTGCGAAGATCCCGATGATGAGTTCGGCCGCGTTGCCAAAGGTCGCATTGAGCAGGCCGCCAATTCCGCCTCCCAGTCGTGCGGCAAGAGTCTCCGTCGCGCGGCCGATCATCGCGGACAGGGGCACGAGGGCGATGACCGAAATGATGAATGTCAGGGTGTGACGCATGGATCAGCGGCTCGCGATGTCGAGCGTTCGCAGTTGATCCGCCGTCAGCGTCAGTCTCAGCGCGCCGACCAGTTCTTCGACCTGCGGAACCGTCGTCGCGCTGGCGATCGGAGCAGCGATCGACGGCTGCGCGGCCAGCCATACGAGCGCGATTTGTGCTGGCGTCGCCTTCGTCTCCGCCACCACTTCGTCCAGCGCCTGCAAGACGCGCAAGCCTTTCCCGTCGAGATGACGGACGGCGCCGCCACCGCGCGGGCTCTTGGAGCCGTCGCTCTTGCCACGGTACTTGCCGGTCAGAAATCCAGATGCAAGCGCGAAGTAGGGAACGACGGCGATGCCACGGTCGACGCACAGGTTCTGCAGCGGGCCTTCGAACTTGTCTCGCGCGACGAGGTTGTATTCGGGCTGAAGAACGGCGTACGAAGTCAGCGAGCGTGCGGCGCTGATATCGAGCGCCTCGCGCAAACGGTCCGCCGTGTAGTTGGAGGCGCCAATCGCCTTCACTTTGCCGGCTGTGACCAGTCGATGAAAGGCCTCGAGCGTTGATTCGAGCGGCGTGTTGGTGTCGTCGCGGTGCGCGAAATAGAGATCTATATAGTCGGAGCGAAGTCGCCGCAGCGAGCCTTCCACAGAGGCGGTGATGCGGTCCGGCGCGAGGCCCGCGCCGCCGAACACCTCGAATCCCACTTTGGTCGCAACGATGACGTCATCGCGCCTTCCCCGGCGCTTGATCCAGTCCCCGATGATCGTCTCGGACTCGCCGCCTGTGTGTCCCGGCACCCAGCTCGAATAGGCATCGGCGGTGTCGATCATTCGCCCACCACCCGCGACGAAAGCGTCGAGGACGGCGAATGACGCGTCGCGATCGGCGGTCCAGCCGAAGACGTTGCCGCCGAGAATCAGGGGAGGTGTCGTCAGGCCGCTGTTGCCGAGTCGCCGAGCGATTGCCATCGGTCAACTATAGGCAATCTCTGGTCGCTGGGCCTTGGTGCTTTGTCCGTCCTTTGCCTGTTCCGTCCTCGGGTCCTTCGTGCGCTGACGATCAACTACGCCGGCCGACGAAACAATGAGTAACGCTCGGCAAGAAACTGCCTGCTCGGCTTCGGTTAAGGCATTGACCCGTCATCAAGCCGAGCCCCAGCAGCCGAATCTGCGGTCGGGAGTCCTGACGCCAGACGCACGTGGTTCCGGCCGGCGGCTTTGGCCGCGTAGAGCGCTTCGTCGGCGGCGTGGAACAGGTCCTCGCCAGGATCAGCGCCGTTCGATGCAACATCGCTCGCATGGGCGAAGCCGGCGACGCCAATACTCACCGAAAGCGTTCGCTCGGGAAACGGCACGCCCGCGAGTGTCGGCGAAGTGCCGTTCACCGCTTCGCGAATGGCGGTTGCGACGCCATGCGCGGACTCGGCGGTGAAGCCTGGCAGGGCGATGACGAACTCGTCGCCACCGAAGCGGCAGCCGAACGCGTTCTTTGGCAGGCATTGCGCGATCACCGCGCCGACGAGTCGCACGGCGTCGGCTCCCGTGTGGTGACCGTGCGTATCGTTGAGCGATTTGAGCCGATCGAGGTCGAGGACCATCATCGCCAACGGTCCATCGATGCGACGCGCGGACTCCAGGGCGTCGCCGAGACGCCGTTCGAAACCGCGCAGGTTGAAGAGACCGGTCAGGTCATCGGTCTCAGACATGCGGTGCAATTGCCGTCGATCGTCAGCAAGCTTCGCGGTGACGACGCCAATGGCGAGGAAGAGCGCGATCTGCACGACGTCCGCTTCCGCGTAGGTGAACGTGAGCAGGCGCGGGTTGCCGATGTGGTACAGCACGATGGCGGCAGCGGCCGCGACTACGCCGCCGTACGGCGGGAGCGTGATGCCAGCGAAGACGATCGGAATGTAATAGAGGTGCTGAAACGGCGCCGAGCCCGTTCGCGCATCCACCCAGTGGATGGCGAGCAGCAGGAGAATGACGAACGGAGCTCGGAGCCTGCGCATGTGTAGTGTCCGCCTCGAGGCGGACGGTCAGCTACGAGCGTGGGGGCCGCTGACCGCGATTCTCGGGCCCGCGGGACTCCCGCTCGCTCCGACGCTTCGCAACTTGCGCCTGCTGCTCTGGCGTCAACAGCGCAAGGACCTGCGTCCGCAGTTTCGCCTGCACGATCGCAACATCAGCCTGCGCAATCGCCCGCGACTGAGCGGCTGCGCGGATCGCCTGCTCGTTGACAGGAGTCGCATCCACGGCATTCTGAAACGCCTCGTCCGCGGACCGCATCCGCTCGAACGCCGCACGATTCTGCTCGCGCATCTGCGTTGTCAGCGTCTGGATCTGCTGCTTCTGCGCATCCGTCAGATCAATGCCACGCAGCGGAAGACCAGCGTCACGCCCCGCGAACTCTCCGCGAGGTCCGCCCCGGCGACCGCCACCGTCGCGTCCGCCGTCCTGCGCGAATGCTCCAGCTCCCGCCGCCAGCACGCTGCTCAGCACACCCACGATTAATAGAGAACGAGTCCGATTCATCTGTATGACCATTCATCCCGCTGGCCCGGATGCCTTTCTGATTCATTTGACGGCACTGACCGTGACAGAGCAACGGCGCGATTGTGAAAAGCCTGTGACTCAGGAGGATGCCGGGTCCGCCTTCGGCGGCACCCGGCCTACAAGTCCCCACGCAAGCACCGGTGGGGCGGGTCCGCAAGCACCG
>JADMIO011403896.1_pt1 | contig 21945 bp, 26 predicted proteins | sample 8958161 | NCBI WGS metagenome assembly JADMIO01 (sample SAMN16585339, study PRJNA669376) | soil metagenome | isolation source: Crop rotation soil | place: USA: Cullars Rotation, Alabama | collected 2011
GCGCCCTCACACACCCTGCCTCTGTCTCAGAGCTCTTCAAGCGGTAAACAGATACCGTTCGATCTCGTGTCTCTTCACGTCGCCTTGAATGCCGCGATGTCTTCCGAAGCTGGCGAGGACGTCACGGAAATCGCCGACCGTTTACTGACGCTCGTCACGACAGACGACAGGCACGCACTTACGTTGAGCGTGCTGGCGCCGCAATTCGCCATGATCGGAAATGTTGAACTGGCCGAGCGATTTCACCGGCTATTCACTTCATACCTGCAAAGCGGCTCTGTGGCATCACTCGACCCAACGCTGCTCGCAAATGCAGGGCGGATGTGGTACATGTTAACGCTACTCAATATTCACCCGCCGAAACATACGCGCCTTTGGGAAGACCACGCCGTCGAATTTCTCACCGAGGCTGAGCGACTCGCTCGCGAGCATGGAGAGCTGGAGAATCATCCCTACGTCGCCAAATCGCTTGGCTTGATATTCGCGGCGCAAGGACGCTTCGGCCGCGCCAGAGCTTTGCTCCCTTCTCCAATTTACGCTGAGATTACGCGCAGCGGCGGCGCGCGGCTTCGCGACGTTATCATTGACGAGTTTACGGACAGACGACGCTGGCGGGCTTAACGTAGCCCGCAAACTCGATCTATCATAGCGTTGTCGCCAAACGACTGAGCGACATGCCCAACCGTGCAGTCGGTCGCATAGATGTTCCCGAACCGTCAACGGCGACGTTGAACCGCGCGGCGCTCCCGATCCGTCCACGCTTACGACTACGAAGCACTATACTGGCGATCGTCGAGACAAACGCCGGTTGGAGTGATCTTCCGGATCGTGTTGTTGCCGCGGTCCGCGAAGTTTCAGTAGTTGTCAGTGTTGGGCGGCGCGATGCCGGGCGGGCGGGTGGAGATAGTTATAGGACGCTTGGGCGTCCACTTTTCCCCAGCCGTTCTCCGGATCTTTGGTGTACGCCGGCGTCTTACCGAGGTGGCGCGCTCCGAAGTCGAGGGCGGCGCCAATAGTCGACGAAGGCAGCGTCGGCGCAGTGCTCCAGAGCAGCGCAGCGACCGCAGCGACCTGCGGGGCTGAGTTCGACGTTCCGCCTTGGCCACCGAAGTCGCACGTGCCATTGCGAAGCGTGACCGTCTGCCCGACGAGCGCGTTGAGGTGCTCGGCGTCGAACGAGGAGTAGTTGACCACGAAGACGTACGGGTTGTTCTGGCTCCAGATCGGCCCGTAATCGGCCATCGAAGCGCCGACGAAGATGCCTCCCGTAGCGCCAGCCGCGGCCATCAGGTCCGGAATGACCGACGGCTGCGTGTAGTCGGCTCCTTTGACTCCGTGGATGAGGCCGATGCACCCCGCCGAGCAGTTGTCCCAGTCGGAAGCGCTCAAGCCCGTACCCACGTCGCGGACGGTGCCGGTGAAGCTATCGGCGTTCGACGCGCTGAAGCTGCTGCCGAACACCTCATCGCCGGCCGGGGTGAGGACATCGGCGAAGGCGACGTCTCCGGCCTTTGTGGTCGTGGTCGCGGTCCAGAAGCCCATCAGCTCGGCCCCACACTGCGAGGACTTGTTGCGGGTGAGGTCGTTGTTCAGGCCTCCCACCGCATGCACGCCAGGCAGTCCCGCGGGGTACTCGAGCGGCTGGGTGCAGAGCGCGTCGCCGCTGTTTCCCGCCGAAGCGAAGATCATGATGTCCGCCGCAATGGCGTTCTTCACGGCATCAGCCAGAGCCTGGGTGAGGCCGGTGCCGCCGAAGGACATGTTCATGACCATCGGACGGCCGGACGTCTTGCGGATCGCGATGGCGTCGTTCACGGCTTCGACGATGAGCGCTTCGTCCAGTTCCTTGCCCGTGCCCTTGTTCACACCGTAGACGGTGAGGTTGGCGCCGGGAGCACCTCCGACCACGCCGAGCTTGTTGCCCGACACGGCGGAGAGGATACCCGCCACGTGGGTCCCGTGCGAGTTGATGTCGGGATCGGTGATCGGACCGTGCGTCAGCAGGTTTTGGCCGTTAATGGTGCGGCCAGCGAGGTCGATCTGGCTCGTGATGACGCCGGAATCGATCTCGACGATGTCCACGCCGGAGCCGTCGATATTGTGCGCCGGGTCGGCAGGGTTCTTCATGCCCCACAACACGGGGATGTTCATGAGCACCTGCCAAACGTCGACGCGGTCCTTCATCGGCGACGGATGTACTGCCGCAGCGGGTGGTACGTGACCGGCTCCTGGACGTAGCGGACGTCGGGGTCGGCGCGGTACGCCGCAGCCTCTTCCGTCGTGAGTTGCACGGAGAGGATGCGGAGGTTCGTGAGGGCGCGAGGCTTCTGGGCGGCTTTCACCGTTCCATCCACCGCAAACCGCACGAACGTGCCCTCGTCACGAACCCCGACCAAGTAGGTACGGCGCTGCTCGTTGTCGAACTGCGCGGCGGTGGAAGTCGTAGCGAAGATAACCGCGAACACCACCGCGACCATGCTTCGCATGCACGATGAGGACACAGTGCTGGACACTTTGTGAATGAGCGTTAGAGTGAAAGGGCCGACCACCTGACGAAAATGGGCAAAAGCGTCAAGATTGCTCTTCACGCTGGGAAATCAAGGGAAATGGACATCGTTTCGCTCGCGGCGCGCCGTCAGATCATCTATCTCTCGAAAGAGGAGGTGGAGCGGTTTTTCGCGGCGATTCCGCGCGAGAACGCACGTGATCGACTGCTCTTCGAGGCGATCTACCGCTACGGCCTCCGTCGCCGGGAAGCGGCGCTGATCCGCCGGGAGCACATTTCGGAGCGCATCTGGATCACGCGGCTGAAGGGAGGCGTCTCCGGCGAGTACCCGATCCATCCGACCACTCGGCGGCTCCTATGGCCGTATCTCAGCGATCGACATCGCGCGACGAGTCCATACCTGTTTTTCACGCGTCAGAGTGGGGCAAAACCGCTCTCGGCATCGACGATCTACGGGCTCTTTCGCCGATACGCGGAAGCGGCCAAACTGCCGCGTGAGCGGCAGCATCCGCACGTGCTCCGGCATTCGATCGCAACGCACCTTCTAGATGCGGGATGGGATATTGCCGACGTGCAGGACTGGATCGGTCACGCGGACATCAAGTCTACGCAGGTCTATGCGAAGGTCACGAACAAACGCAGGGAGACGAGATATGCGGAGTCGCTTTCTTCGGACGCGATCGCGGCGAATGATGCCGGTTGACGCTTTTGCCCATAAGCGTCAACTGAAAATCCAAACAACTTCACAAGCGAGCGACACCAGCGTCCGATGTGCTACGCCCGGTGGAGTTAGCCCTTAAACAAGCGAAGAGCGCATGCGCGTAGCGATCGCGCCTGATAGTTATTGCGATGTTATCTCGTGAAGGGTTGTCGATCGGCCGCTGCGTCGGCATTGGATCTCCGCGGCTGTTTAAGTGATGTTGGCGGATTCCTTTTGGTTTAGAGGGTCGATCTGTCGCGGCGAAGCCCCTTCCTCGCTGCGCGACGTCGTCGGCGCGCTTACAGTGCGCTGGCAAGTCGGAAGAGCGTTGATTGCCATTCATTCCAGGCCAGGAGCCGGTATCGGATCTTCCGTGCCGTCCTGACGATCTGGGCTGGAATGTGAATGAGCGCGGCCACGAACGTCCGAAACTCCATCGTCAGCAGGCGTCGCTGCTGTGTCTTGTGCGCTTCGACCCAGCGCGGATGAATGGGCAACAGCAGAGCGGTCCAGGCTTTGAGGTTCCAGGCCAGTGCGGTCATGACCATGTAGGCCCAGTTGGCGTGCAGCGTGTTGACCGGTGCATGGAGAGCCCGGACTCCGCTCTTGAGCTGGGAGATCAGGTTCTCTTGATTGCAGCGGCCACGCCCTTCGTGCACCACTTCGTCCGCGGTCATGGTCCAGTCGTTGGTGATGAAGAAGAAGTAGCGGATGTCATCGAAGAGCACGTCCTCACCCTTCTCGATGGACAGGTTCTTGCGCAGGACCACCATCCGATAGGAGTGCCGGCACTTGCCCGGTTGGTACTCAAACTCGCACACCTGCTCGCCCTTGGTGCGGATGGTCTCGAACTGCCGCTCACGAACGATGCGGTCCTTGACATCCTCCGGCTTGGTCCGTGGTTGCGTCTGGATCACGCGCTCTGCTCGGCGCACCAGTTCGTGATACAGCTGCTCGGGCGTGTTTCCCGCGCGTTCCACGATGTTCGCTCGAGCGTCGTAGCCAAAGACGAACCGCACACCATCGTCGTTCCATCGATCCAACTCGGTCGTGAGCGAGAAGTCCGTGTCCCCGCGCAGCAGGATGTCCCGGAACCCAGCCCGCCGGCACAGATCGATCGACTGGTCGAACCTCGGGATCACCCCTTCATGCGACGGCCGGTTCGCACCATGGTTGACCAGGTACAGCACCTCGCCCGTGTTGGCCAGCGACACCACCAGCGCGCTGTATCCCCAGATCCCGTTGTACGAGATCTCCATTCCTTGCTTGCAGTCGCCCGTCGTCGGCACGATCGACGCGTCCGCATCGAGCCGCGCCGTCCCGCCGAAAAACTCCGCCGGCTGCGCGTGCCAAACCTCCAGGCGCGCTTCGTTGATCGCTTCCATCAGGGCATCGATCGACTCCGCTCCGAAGCGTCGGCAGAAGTCGCCAGCCGTTGTCGGATCCGGCAAACTCGCCGTCCCCAGCGCATCCAGCAACACTCGGTCTGTCCGCCGTTGCTCGATGTCTTCCAGCCTCTGACCACCCAACAGCGCGTTGTACGCCATGTTCAGCACGTGGTCCGACTCGTGATACGGCTTGTGGATCTTGAGCAAATCAAGCTTCGCGTCGATCTTCCTCGCCAATCGGCTCTTCTTCACCACCCGCTGGATCACTCCGATTCCACCATGAGCGATCGCTCGCGTCCGGTCCGCGATCTCGTATTCGATGCTTGCCCCGCTCAGCACCGGCCCGCCGTCGTTCACCCTCACCGCATTCTCGAGCCGCCGCTCGATCTGCCTCTTCTCTCTCTCCAGTTTTCGGCGTACGCTTCTCTTCACTCGAAAGGCCCCCTTTCGTGTTCCGATCGTTTTTAGACACAACCATTGAAACACAGGGCCTTTCGAGTCTTTTCACTTCTTGTCGCTCAGTTCCTCGCTTGTTTCAGGGTTAGCTGACTCTCGGCCGGCCCCTTCCGGCTCCTCTGGACCCGCTCGTCTCCTCAACCAGCTACGCCGTCGGCAAGGGTTTCATGCTACCTTGAAACCTGCAGAGCGCCGCTTACACTCTCGGCGCTTTCAAACACGAGCGTCCGATGTTAAGCTATTGAGTATAATAGAGTTACACCGCAATACCGACATGCCAACTACGATATTTGAAGTGTATCGGGCGTGCGTGGAAGCTGTACGTAGGAACCAGCTTATCCGGCGCGAAAGTCGCCAGGATAAGGAGTTCCATTTTCAGAACTGGTTCCGCGACCGACTCTACGAAACAGCGCAAAACTCCGAGCAGGGTGGCCGGAACAGCTATCCTGATTTTCGGATGGTTGCGTTCACGGAAGGCTACGAAGTGAAGGGACTCGCGTACCCCGGTCGCGAGACGACGTATGACTCGAACAGCCAAGTTCCCTCGGGGAACCACAACGGCCGCACCATCTTCTACGTGTTCGGCCGCTATCCCACCGCGGCTGATGGTGACACGTATCCGGTCCTCGATCTTGTGCTCTGCCACGGCGATTTCCTGAACGCAACTCACGATTACGTTCACAAGAACCGAAGCGTGAAAGGCTTCGGCACGTATGGCGACATCATGATCCGCGATCGAAAAATGTACGTCGCACCGACGCCGTTCGGTCTGCTGAACGGCGTTGCGCACACGCAGACACTCCTTCTGCCGAATGACTGGGCCGCACCCGAGGATCTTGTTCCCGTTGGAGAACTAACTCGCCGAGAAGCCGACCATCTCATCATCGGCTACGACTTCGATCTCCGAACCAACATCCTCGAGCCACACTCTGTCCCGAATCCGAGCGCCGGCGCTGAACACCCCTTCCGCGCATGGCGTGCAACCGGACTCCCGCCCGACCCCGTCGAGATGCGGGCGCATCCTTCGCTACCCGAAACCCCCGATGAGGATGTCGAGTGATGCAGCGCCTCATTGAATCCGACAACTTTCCGTTCGAATTCTTGTCCGTCATCGGCGAGCGAGAAAGCTGGCGCAAGGAGATTCACCGACCGATCTACCACCTTCACAAGTGGTGGGCCAAAAGGCTTGGCTCGACATTCCGCGGCATCCTCCTTTCATCACTACTCCCGAGCAACGCGAATCTCGAACGCGAGTTCTATAAGCGGCACGACTTGTCAGGAACCGTACTCGATCCGTTCATGGGGAGCGGTACGACCATTGGCGAGGCTCACAAGCTCGGTCTGACCGCACTCGGGCGCGACATCAATCCGGTTGCGTGCGAAGCTGTCCGCGTCAGCCTCGGCAAACTTGATCGTTCCCACATTCAGCGCGAGTTCGCGCGTCTCGAAGCGAGCGTCGGTCATCGCATCAACGAGCTTTACCGCACAACCGACTCCGCAGGATTGCCGGCTGACACGCTGTACATCTTTTGGGTGAAGCAAGTCCCGTGTACGACCTGCGCTGAAACCGTCGATCTCTTTCCCACATACGTCTTCGCAAAGAATGCCTACGTAGGCCGCAAACCGGCCGTTCATATCGTCTGCCCCGCATGTTCACATGTATTCGCCGGTCAATACACGGACGCGGCCGTAGCGTGCCCTGCATGTCACCACGGCTTTGATCCCCACATCGGTCGAGCCGCGGGTGTGTCCGCTAGGTGCTCAGCTTGCACGAATACCTTCAAGATCATCGATGCCGTCAGGAATCACGCCCAACCGCCATCTCACCGCATGTATGCCAAACTTGTTCTCCGAGCCGATGGCGAGAAGGAATACCTGCCGATCTCGGACGACGATCTTCGCTCTTACGATGCCGCCCGCGCCTCGTTGGCGGCGGAGGACATGGCCGACTCAATACGCTTACCGGTCACACGCCTCCTTGACGGCTACAACACGCGGCAGGCGCTGAACTACAACTATTCATCCTGGCGTGATTTCTTCAACGATCGTCAGCTTCTGGCGCTTGCCTGGCTCCAAAGGGAAATCGCCTCTATCGCCGACCCTGCGACACGCGACGCTTTCATGACGCTCTTCTCAGGCGTCTTAGAGTTCAATAATCTCTTCACCTCGTATAAGGGCGAGGGGACCGGGGCAGTTCGCCACATGTTCGCGCACCACATACTCAAGCCTGAACGCATGCCGATCGAAGGCAACCCGTGGGGAACACCACGCAGTTCCGGCGCCTTCTCAACACTTTACCGCTCGCGGTTGGTTAAGGCTCTTGACTACCGACTTGCGCCGCGCGAACTAGACGAAGATTTAACCCGCCAAGCAAGCAGTCCTCCATTCTCCGGAGTCCTTCGAGATCGTTGGCCCGTCGATGGCCGTCTTGAGCAACGCGGCATTTACCTGTCGTGTGCGTCATCGGACTCCCTGCAATTACCATCTCACTCAGTTGATCTTGTCGTCACCGATCCGCCGTTTTTCGACAACGTCCACTATTCGGAACTCGCAGACTTCTTTGCGGCGTGGCAGTCGCTCTATCCGCACGGTTTCTTTTCGAGGCCGACAGAAACCACGCGCGATCCCCGGGAGGTTCAGGACGCCGACGCCGATGCCTTCAGCGCGAAGCTGCAACAGGTGTTCGCCGAATGCGAACGCGTTCTCAAGAACGATGGTCTCCTAGTGTTCAGTTACCACCATTCACGGCCAGAAGGTTGGGAGGCCCTAGCAGGTGCGATTTACGGGGCCGGCTTTAGCGTCGTGAATGCGCACCCGGTGAAATCCGAGATGTCTGTCGCCGTCCCAAAACTCCAAGCAAAAGAGCCCATCCAGCTGGACATAATCCTTGTGTGTGCTAAGAAGCGCACTGATGCGTCGTCGACGTCGTATGCCCCCGATCTCGGCGATTTGTTCGCACGCGCTACAGCTAAAGCGCATCGATTGGAAGCGGTCGGCCTTCGTGTATCTCACAACGATTTCCGAATCATCGTTTATAGCGAGCTTCTCAGGCGCTTAGGCTCTGCGTCAGCTGCCGATGCTATCGCCATCCTCCAACGCAGCCGTGACGGTATCGACGCTTCCTTGAAGGCCCGGCTGATAACGCCACCGGAATCGAGCACCCGTGGAGCATCATCGGCAGAAGCGCCTCTTGAACCGATGCTTTTTTGATGCAGGTCGCCCTACTCTTTGCGATGTTCCTCGGGCCCCTCTTGCGTGAAGATGGTCGAGAACAGCTATGCGAGGACGAACGCGCGCAGGAACAACTTGAAAACAGCGGTCGTAACACGGCCCGACTTCGTCATTTCGGAGCCTTACGTCCGGGTCCGTAGTATTGCCGATCTACGCCGCTCGTCTGTTGGCGAAAGATCAGCATGTCGCGACTGACGCCAAAGTTCCGACACGCTTCCTCAACAGACAGGCGGCGTTTCCGGATCGCAAACAGACACTCACGCGACAAAAGAAGACACCCCGACAGCCATCGTGCTTCGTCCTCTTGGTCTTTGTTGTGGGTCCGGAGCACCATGCCATTTAGCCCGAAGAATACGTTGCCTGGCTCATGCTCCAGGATGATGTGAGCTAGTTCGTGCATCACATCACTTGCGCTTCGTTCTGGTGAATGCGCTGGATTGCGGATGATCACGTTCGTCTTAGCGCCGGGCAGAGTAAGTGCCGACCACGCTGAAGCGTGAACCGTCATAAGCCGCTCCGTGACCTCGGGCGCAAGTGATTGCAAATCTGTAGGCGTCCAGATCGGCACACGCAAGCTATCGGCAAGTTGTTGCGGCGGCAACGGATCGGCGGACTCGAGATTGAGGTTCTTCCGAACCTGCAACGACGTTGATTCGCACCACGATTTGAAGCCGCGTCGGAACATAAGCGAGACTAGAGCCCTCGGCGCATCATCTCCGACTGTGCAGCCAAAATGAGCTGCGCAAAATCGGACGCGCCTTCAGGCGTGAAGGTATGGTCAGCCCGGAAATGTACTGCCGGTGCGGCAGAGGGAGCTACGGTAGTGCCTTCCGGCTTTGCTGCTGCTGCAACACCCAAGAAATCATTAGGATCGACTTCAAGCCACGCACATATCTTTCGGAACGTTCCCATATCGGGAACGTGCCCTCGTTCGACGCGCGACAAGGTCGCGGCGCTCACATGGATTCTCGCCGCGATCGCCCGAATGCCTTCATCTCCGCGCTTTTTGCGAACCAGGTGCCCCAAACGTAGAAGTGACATGCCTGGATCTCCTTCGCTCGAATCAGGTGTTTCACGTACGAAACAGATGCTTGACGGTGAAACTCAGTTACCGTATAAGTGTATCACGTATGAAACGCCGTTGCGCGAGCTAACCGCGGAGGGTAGAGTGAGGACCATGAATCGAACCGCAGCGAAGCAGACTTGGACCGTAGAAGACGAGGGCATTCTTGACGCCCGGCTCTTACCGGATTCTGACTTCAGCGCTCTCTGGGATGCGATCATCATTGACCAGGATCTCAAAGATCAGCTCCTGGCCCAAGGCGTTCTGAACTTCACGATTCGCGGTCGCGTCGATCGTGCTCGTTTTCCGCTGCACGGCATGATCGTCCTCGTCGGACCGCCGGGCACCGGCAAGACCTCCCTCGCACGCGGTCTGGCCTCCCGGATCGCCGAAACTCTACGCGGCAACGGCGAGTTCCGCTTCATCGAAGTGGAGCCGCACGCACTCACAAGCGCCGCGCTCGGCCGGTCCCAGAAGGCGGTAATGCAGCTTTTCGGTTCCACGATCGCTGAGCGCGCCGACAAGCCGCTCATCGTCCTTCTCGATGAAGTCGAAACTCTTGCCGCCGACCGGACGAAGATGAGCCTTGCAGCGAATCCCGTCGATGTGCATCGCGCAACGGATGCGGTTTTGGCCCAGCTTGACCATCTCGCGAGCAGTCACCCGAACCTGCTTTTCATCGCCACGAGCAACTTCCCCCAAGCGATCGATGCTGCACTTCTGTCCCGAGCCGACGTCGTCAGAACGGTCGGACTACCGAACAAAGACGCGTCGAAGCGCATCCTCCTCTCTACCGTCGATGCCTTGGCGGAAGCCTTCCCCGAGGTCGGGAAATTGCTGTCCGATCCCGCGATCGATAAGGCGGCCAAAGCCTGTGAGGGCCTCGACGGCCGCCAAATTCGCAAGGTTGTCGCGGCCGCGTGCGCCCTTCGCAAAGAAGTCGCGTTGGACCCACGCCAACTTACTGCCGCCGACATTCTCAAGGCCGCCAATCTCGCCCGTCAAGAACAGCTCCCAAACCAGGAGACGACGCCATGACTGTCATTGCCAGGCGAATTGCGGCAATTCCCGTCCGACTCGCGACACTCACGTGGCAAGTGATCGTGGATTTACTAGCTGCCGACAATGCCTCAGCCAGAGTTGAGCTGCTGAGTGTCACCGGCGTTGCCGCATCGCTTATCACGACGGAGTGCTTTCGCGAGTCGCCCATGATCGTCACCGGCGAGGGCCCTCGTGTTCGTATTTACTGCGTGTACCGCGAGAAGGCGATCGAGGGCACCGGCTTGGAGGAGCAACATCTCCCCGAGTCACCGGTCCAGGGAGACGATTGGTCGTTATCTTTACCCTGCCCGTCCGAAGACCTCGAATGGGTAAACGCTGCTCTGAAGCGAGCCTCCGCCCGAATCACCGCGCGCGACGCAACCATAACTTCACTTCCAGAACCTACCGACGAAGACGCCTCGGTCTCCGCCGTCATTGATGTGGAGGCATTCCTACGGCCATGAGCACTTTTGTCGCAGTAAACACGTACACGTATTCCACTACTTACGTCGCGAACAACATCCTGATGTGTCTAAAAGACATCATCCGGCTGAGCGGGCTCGATCCGGCGAAGCTCGCTAGCGACTTTGAGACCCTCGAACGTGGACTCTCCAGGTGGCTTGAGACCGGACACCTTGAAGCCGTCACGCTCGAGGTCTATCACCCCACCACGAGCACGCTCGTTGGCCGTTGGGACTTCACGATCACATACGGCTGGTCAGCCGACGCCACAGGCTCTTTCTGGGTCGACACCGAACAGATCAAGTATGCGATCCGCAAACAGGGTGCCTGGCCATCTATCTGCTCCTACCGCGTTATCGCGGACACAAAGGCCGGCCGCCCGGACGTTCTTGGCTGGTCAACGACCACGTACCTCTCTACGAGCGGCTTTGTTCGCCACAGTCTCGGTACAACACTCGACGCAAACGGCCTCGGGGCCGGCGCCGCCTACTACCGGAAGGCATAACATGATCACGATCGACGAAGCGTTTCGCAAATTCAAGAGCCGGCTGGAACTGACCGACAAGGAACAGCAGGACGCTTCGCGGCGCCACACTGAAATCCGCGGGGTAATGAACGAGAAATTCGTTATCGACAGCGATTTTCTCACGGGATCGTATGCGCGGTGGACCAAGACGAAGCCTCTGAAGGACGTCGATATCTTCTGTGTTCTTGGCGACAAGGAGCGGCACTACCGATCCAAAGCGCCCTCCGTTCTCCTGTCCGATGTGGCCACCACACTTCGTAAGAAATACAGCGACGAGAAGGTAAGCTCACAACGGCGATCGGTCACCGTTGACTTCGGCGTAGTAGCGAAAGACGATCTCACCGACGAGAAGGTAATGAGCTTCGACGTCGTTCCCGCATTCTCGAAGGGTGACCACTACGAGATTCCGGACACCGCCACCTCGGCGGGATGGACCGAAACCAATCCCAAGATTCACGCAGCCAAAGCCATTGCGGCACACGACGCCTACAGCAAGGAGTGGAAGGGCCTTGTCCGCATGATGAAGTATTGGAACAACCACCACGCTAAGCCGATAAAGCCGTCATTTCTGATCGAAGTCATGGCTCTCGAAGTACTCCATCCGCCGTTCGGCAATGACTTCGGACGAGAGTTCCAGGCCTTCTTTTCGACCCTTGCGGACCGCGTCGGCGAGACATGGAACGATCCGGCCGGCCTTGGCCCTCCCGTCAGCGACAGTATGGATGCCACGAAGATTCAGGCAGCGCGGACGGCGCTTCGCGAGGCCGAGGCGTCTGCCACCGGTGCCCTGCGCCTCGCTCGCGAAGGTAAAAACGGTGCGGCGCTGGACACATGGCGCACTCTCTTCGGACCCCTATTCCCGCTGAGCTGACGGTCTTACTCGCGATGAAATCAAAGGCCAAACACCCAAAACAGCAGAAGGTGGATCTCCGGGAGATCTTTCTCGGGCTTCAAAAGCAAATGCTTGAGGAGCTCGCGACGGCGAAGAGAGCCCTGAAACATCCCGTTGCCAAGGGCGACGCAGGTGAACTCCGCTGGTTAAGGATGCTTCAGGAGTATCTTCCGGAGCGCTACTGCGCGACCAAGGCATTCGTCATTGACTCGCGCGGCGTGCTCAGCCAGCAAATCGACGTGGTAATTTACGATCGCCACTATTCGCCCTTTCTTTTCAATCAGGGTGGCACCAAATACGTTCCTGCCGAAAGCGTCTATGCGGTCTTCGAGGTTAAGCCGACCCTGTCGATCGCGAACATCGGCTACGCGGCCGCCAAGGCTGCGTCAGTACGGATATTAAACAGAACGAGCGCGCCTATACCCCATGCCGGTGGTGTCTTCGAGGCGAAGACTCCGCATCCGATCATTACGGGTCTTCTCGCCACTACTCAAACGTCCACCGATAGCAAAGTTCAAGCGGAGTTGCGATCGCTCGCAAACAAGACGGGCCGCCTTGATCTCGCATGCGCTCTAGCGCAAGGTACTTATGCGCTAACGTCTGCCAGCAAGAAAGCCGCCGTGCGGCAGCACTCAGGCGAGTCAGCTCTAATTGCGTTCTTTTTCGTATTGCTGGAAAAACTGCAGGCGGTCGGCACCGTTCCTGCCCTCGACATCGCCGCCTACGCTCAAAACCTTAGTAACAAGAACTAGAAATAACCGACCCGCCCGGCTTTCGCGACGAACCGGCCCAAGTTCGACTTCGCTGAGAGCAGCAATCCCATCAGTCCCCCAAGTCGAACAGATCGGACGCCCTGACCGGCTCCCCCGAAACTCCGGCAAGTCGCCGTGATCGCCTTGATGCAGCGCCGCGTCGGTTCCATCTCGCCTTTTCTGATCCGGAGAAGGTGCTGTCTCGAATACTCCGAACCCTGCGCGACATGGGCGGGCCTCACGCCGCTCGCGGCCATCCAGCGGTCCAGCTTCGTGTCGAAGTATTTGCGGTCGCCTACACTCATATGCGAGCGGCCGGTCCGGAGGGTTGCGAGGCACGCGCGTGTGAAACGAAGCTCGAAACGTCCTCGCGAACCGGCCACGCGCAGGGTCGAGCAGCAGCGGATAGGCGTCAATTGCTCTGCACAGCGGATTGTGCAGATTTCTTTGAACTGACTCCTACCGGTTGCTGTTCGAAAGAAAAACCCGCCGCTTTCGCGACGGGGTACTGCTTACCCACACGAGGCCCTTCGTTTGCGTCGTCCTTCGCCGGCACCACTCCTATCGTTATGGGTTGATGATGTGGAGCCGCGTGGCTCCGGCTTCTACTTCGGGGACTTGCGCGCGGTCGCTCCTCCTTTCTCGGGACTCAGTTGTCCCGGCTGAACTCCGCGAGGAACGGCGCGAGGCGCGCCGCAGCCTTGAATCGCGGGATAGGGTCAAGCTCCTTGAATGCCGACGTGAAGGCGTTCGAGAGACTCCACATTGTCCGCGGTCGGAACTCCTCGTACTGCGGGTCGAAGTAGTGGCGGTGCACGTCATCGGCGAGATGCTTCGGCACCTCCAGCCCTTCCTCGATGAACGCGCGGTAGATGATGAGCTTCGCCGAGGCGTCCGGCAGCTCGTAGCCCTTCCACGCGTTCACCTGGTTCAGCATCGGCGCGAAGTTCCGCTGCATGCGGTCGATCGCGACCGCGAGCACGTCGTTCAGCACGAGGTTCTTCGAGTGCTTGCGCGTCACCGTCTGGAAGTCGCCGTGGAAGGCGAGGTTGTCGCACACGAAAACGCGGTAGCCGATCGTGATGCCGAGAGCGAAGGACTTGTCGTGCGAGTTGCGGAGACCGATCGACACGCGCACGCCGTTCTCCTCGATGTCGAGCGCGAGGACGCCGAACATCCGCATGCCATCAGGTGAGACCGCGTACTGGTCCTGGATGACGTTGAGCCTCCGGAACCCGAGCGTCTCGATCACGGCCTCGACCAGCGCCGCATGAGGGATCGGCTTGTGGGTGTCGCTCGGCTCCGGTGTCGGAAGCAGGAGCAAGTCCTGACGACCGACGAGCTCCGTGCCGCAGTGGGCGATGAGACCGGCGATTGGCCGGTCGGGAGAGACAACTTCAACTTCTGCCATGAGTCTCCTTTCAGGGCGTTACCGCCCTACGGTTTCGGTTGGAAGGTCGTGCAGCCACATTCGTGGCAGCGGCCGTCGCGATGCGCCTTGCGGCCATGCCCGCACTTCGGCGTCGCACACTGCTTTTCCGGCGTGAAGGCTTGGCAGTCGCACGCCGTGCACGGACCGTTCGGGATCAATTTGGCGATCACGTGGACGCGCTTCAGGTGAGAGCATTCGCAGACCACGACGAGGCGTGGAAACGTCACGGGAACCTCCTGTCTAGTTTTGCTGCTGGTTCGCGAGCGAAATCCTCAGCCCTTCGCGTGCGAGCGCCTCGATGTGCGCGAGAGCTTCGAGAGGATCAAGCTCGTCACCCTGCGCATCTACGGACGCGTCCAGGATGTGCGAGAGCGTGAGCTCCCGCAGATTCACCTTGCGCGGCATGACGAGCGGGCGAGACTTGCGCTTCCTCTTCGGCTTTTCAGGACGAACGCCCGTCAACCGTTCGATGACCGCCATCGCGCCCTTGAGGTAGACGGTTACGCACAGCAGCTCGTCCCCGTCGTAGACCGCCCAGAAGCGCGTGAACTTGTAGCGCGAGTAGGTGAGCATCGGCGCCTCCTACCCTTCGCTCGGCAGGTACAACACGCCGTCCTGGAGATAGAGCGTGATCTCCGCGAGCGGGAAGTCGGTGAACGGCAGATCGTCGCGGAACGCCTCGTCGTCCTTGTCCCGCAGACAGGCGATCACGCCGCGCTTGTCCGAAACCTTGAGCTTCCACGCTTGGAACTCGCGAAGCATCGGATCGCGGCGGACGCGCTTTTGCATCGCGGCGATGTGATCGAGAAGCCAGTAGGCGCCGGCGTTCTCCGCAAGAAACGCGACGCCGTCGGTGTAGTGGAAGGCACGGGTCCAGTGGCGGTAGTAGTTCTCCGTGCCCGTGAACTTGGTGAGCGCAGCGCGGAGTTCTTCCTTATCCATCGCGGCCTCCGCGTGGACAGAGCTCCGCCGCGCCGTGGCAGTAGCACAGCATCGGTAACTCCTTTGTCAGTCGGTTATCGGGCGAGCGCCGTGAGGCAGCTCAGGCAGGTTTTCAGGCGGAAGCGAAGGAGCAGGTCGCCCGGAACCGGCTCCGTCTCGCCGCAGCTATCGCAGGCGATCCGCTTCGCGTTCCACGGGATGCGCACGTACTCGGCGCGGATACGACGCCTCTTGCGGCGTGTGCGCGGCGCCGCGCGTGCGGCGCTCACGAAGCGCCTCCGGCACAGCATTCGCCTTCGGCGGTCAGAGTCCAGTGCAGGCAATCGGGGCACACCACCGGATCGATCTGCCAGCCTTCCTCGTACGCCCGGTCGTCCGTCTCCACTTTGCCGCAGGCGACGCACGTGACCTTCTCGATAAGACCGATGACGGTCTCTTCGCCGAGATCCTTGCCGCTTTTGAACGCAATCGGTTCAGGCATGAGCTTCCCTCCTTTCTCTTTCTTTTGGAAGTTCTGCCTGAACCTTAACGCGGCGCTTCGCTGACGCACGAGACGGCATAAGTACAGCGCGCCTGTACTTTTCAACTCACAAACCGGCTAAGAGACGCGCGTTACTTAACCGTTTCATCCTGCCGCTCGCTCCCCAACTTCCTCGTTGCGCCCTTCTATCGGAAACGCGTGCAAGACGAGCGAGATCGCATCGAAGATCTCCGCGCGGGCTTCCTCGCTCCGAAAGACCTTCCGCGGCCGCGGTACGAGCGGCTCCACTTCCGGAAACGTGGCCGCGATCTCCGCAGCGACGGCGTGCTTCCTCGTCATTCCGCGCTTCGCGTACGCCTCGCGCACGTCTCTCCGGCCGACCGATACGACCGTGACGCCCCGCGAAAGTGCGTGGTCCGCTAGACGCCGCAGGAGAACCCTCATCCGCGGCCGACGCTCCGAACCAGCGGCGTCGGGATTCTCGATGACCAAGACGTCGGCCTTGAAACCGCCGAGAAGACGCTCCAGCACGGCGAGCTCGCTCCCATCGCTCCGACGCGTGCCCCAGTCGAGCAGTTCGCCGCTCTCGAAGAACACGAACGCCAGCCCGCGCGGGGTTGGATCAATACCGACGATGGAACGATCGTCGGCGATTCTTGTCATGCGGCGATGCGTTCAAGCGCGCGATGCCGACGCCATTGCCGCGCCGTGTTTGGAGCGTTGTCTTTCCGCAGTAACTCCTGCGCTCGCCGACGTACCTTCAGTCTCGCGCTGTGAAATGCTCCCCCAAGGAGATCCGAAACCGGCTTGCCAACGATCGCTTCGTATTCGAGTGCCACTTCCGTGGGCGGCAGTCCGCCACGTTCATACCAAGCCACTCGACCTTTCCATCGGCCGCCTAAGAGCGCAGCAACATCGGCCTGGGTAAGGGCTTTGCGACGACGTTCGTTCCTGAGATAGTGAACGAGTTTTCGTGGCATTGGTCGGAATGGTATGCCTCTATCCGAAACCCGCCGAGACGGCATAAGTACAAACCTGTAGCACCTTTTTCCTGCCGGCCATACCGGCAATGCTCGGAAAAGCCTTGCAAATAGCGGGTTGTCATTGCATTGAGGCGCTAATGCGGGACGCCTCACATAAACACAACGCGTTTAATGCGTCAAGTCATTGGACCATTATGACTTCTGCCGGTAAAGAAATCTTAAAGACGCTCTTGGCGCGCATCGGCCGTCGCTTGTGCGGTGTAGTGCCGGGCAGCCGCATCGTCAAGTCCTCCACCGCCCCTGCCGACTTGACGATGCGGCTGCCCGACACTTCGGACTTCTGTAGCGACGGCCGATGGAGCGACGTGCTCTGGCCTCTGGAGCTCTCTCTTCCGCCGACCACCCTCAATCGCCCAAGTCTTCCGGCTCGAATGGCTGCGGCTCGGGTTTGGACGGCGGGGGCGGCGTTTGTGGCCGTGGTAGCGGCCTACGCTCGTCGTATCTGCCTGGTCGGATCGTGATCGTCTCGCCGGTGAAGGCTTCGGTTGACTGCCCCCTCACGAGCGGGCGGATCCAGAACATGCGGTTCGGGAGGAGCGTGAGCTCGTAGGGATCCAGTTTGGGCAGGAGCTCCTTCACGAGGCGCTCGGCGTCGATCGATCCCACGCGAAAGACGACGAGCGTCCCGATGTTTCCGAGGATCGCGTTCCGCACCTCAACGTCAATCTGGTCGGTGAACTGGTTCGCGAGGATGAGTCCCACGCCGTACTTCCGAAGCTCCGCGAGCATGTTCACGAGCGCGAGCGTCGTGAACGTCTGAAACTCGTCGAGATAGATGAAGAAGTCACGCCGCTCCGCCTGCGGTGCGTCGGCGCGTTCGAGGCCGGCAAGGCCGAGCATCGTGACGAGGAGCCCGCCGAAGAGCATCGCCGGAGCCTCGCCGATCTTGCCCTTCGCGAGGTTCACGAGGAGCACCTTGCCCTCGTCCATCACCTCACGCGGGTGGAACGTGCTCTCCGACACCGTGAGAATCCGGGAGACGAACGGATCGACAAGGAAGCTCCCGAGCTTGTTTTCGATCGGCGTCACGGCCTCCGCGCGGCGCTTGCCGTACCTTTCAAATTCGACGAGCCAGAATCGCCGCACCTGCTCGTTCGTGGAGCGCTCCGCCGCCTCCTTGCGGAACTCCTTTTCGTGAAAGAGCCGCATGACGTCCGCGAGGGTCGCCTGTGGTTGTTCGAGGAGAAGGAGGAGCGCGCTTCTGAGGATGTATTCGAGGCGGACGCCCCAGGCGTCATCGAAGAGCTTTTTCAAGGTCTCCACGATGCCGTTTGCAGCAAGCGAGCGACGGAGCGCCGGCACGCCCTGGAGCGGGTTGAACCCGAAGCGCTGCTCCGGATCGGGGACATTGAGGTAGATGAGGTCCGGCCGCCGCGACTCCGGCATCCACTCGTTGAGCCGTTCCGCGAGATCGCCGTGCGGGTCGAAGACCGAGACGCCGTTCCCCGCGAGGATGTCCTGACGGATCATCGCTTCGAGCAGCGACGACTTGCCGGTGCCGGTTTTCCCGATCACGTACATGTGCGCGCGGCGGTCTCCGCGCCTGAGTCCGAACGGCCGATTGAGGTCGCGCCATTTGGTGCGGCCGATGAAGATGAGCGGATCGTCGCTCATGCCGCGACATCAGGTCCGTGTTCGACCGGAGTTTCGGCCTGTTCGCCCGTTGCCAGCGGCTCAATCCCGAAGCGCTTGTAGAGCGCAGCGAGGCGCGCCACCTCTTCCGGCCCTAACATGAAGATGCCTGTGTTCCGCGAGGGCTTGAGGCCGAGACGGCGCCGCACGATCGAGCCAATCCAGCGCGGCGTCACCCGCCGCTCGTACTCGTCGCCGTACCTGCGCACGAACTCGCGCGTAATATCCTGAATCGCGAGCCGTGCGCCCGGCTGCGCCACGAGATCGCGGATGACCTGGAGAACCTGCGCTTCTGCGGCCTCGGATCGTTCATCGAGCAAGTCTTCGTTCAACTTCGAGATATAGGCCACAACCTGGCGCCGCGCCGAGGCGTCGCCGATCACCGAAACGAGAGGCCCGAAGATCTGCTGGAGCCTCGGCTCGAGGTTGCCCGCCTCGGCGCGTATTTCCGTGCGTGCGTCGCCGAAATGACGAAGCCGATAGGTGAGGAGTTGGTTCCGGATCTCCCGCGCCTCTTCCTGGAAGCGGCCGTCGAGATTGAGCGGTATGCCGCTCCGGATCGCGCCGCCGCGCATGTCCTCCGTGACGCAGCGGCTCTCCAAGGCCCGGTCCTGGAAGAAGCCGCGGGTTGCCACGATCTTCGGACCGAAGACGCTGTACGCGCGGGGGTCGAACTCCTTCTTCGGGGAGACATCCGTCCGTAGGACCGGGAACCCCTTCGCGTTCCCGTTGTTCAGGATCTTCACGATCTCGCTTTTCTCGTCCGAGAACCGGAAGTCTCCCTCATCGAGGATGAGCGTTCCGCGGAACGCGTCCAGAAGCCGGAAGATCGGCGAGATTGTCGACGCTGCCGAGGCGAATATCGGGAGACGGCAAAGGGAGCCCACGGTTAACAAGAACCGTGTTTTGCCGCTCCCGTATCCGCCTCGAACACGGACATAGGGGACTTCGTGGAAGGCATCGTAGACCCAGGTGAAGAGGATGTAGTACGTGGCAATCAGTTCGAAGTCCTCGCTCACCTCCACGTGCCTTCTCACGAAGTCACGCACACGCAAAACCAACGCGGACTCGTCGCCGAAGTCGGCCGGCTCGGACGGAAAGAGCACCACCCCATGCTTCACGAGGTTGTTCGTAGCGGCATACGGCACGAGCCGCTCGGACGGCGAGAGCTGGACGGACTCCTCGTAGCGCCATTCGTCGCCGGAGCCGACGACGAACTGTGTCTGCCGGCCGGCAGGGTCGTAGACCATCTCCACGAGCTCGCCCGAGTCGAGGACTGCCGACGTGGCCGGTATGAGGGTCGGCTTCTTTTCCGGCTCGTTCTTTTCAGGAAGTGGCGTTGAGGTCATGGGTAAATTGGTAGCGCTCCAAGGCTTCGAGTGCCTGGCCGAAAGTCATCGACTCTTTGTCCATCAGGAACTTCACCACGTCACCCTCGGCTCTGCACACGCTGCAGGCGTAGACGCCGGCCTCGGGATACACCGAGAACGAACGGGAACCGTCGTCGTGGAACGGGCAGTGACCTGCGAGGCTGCTACCCTCCGCCTGGAGGTGCGTGAAGTGCCCCGCAACCTCATGGAGCGGCACCGCCGCCCGCGCACGCTCTGCGCGGCGCTGAAGCGCCGGATGGACCGCCCGGAGCTCCCGAACGGCGGGCGGACGGTCGGAAGGGCCATTTGCGGCTGTTGCGCCGGCGAGCACGATCTCGAAATCGAGCGGCGTCCGATCGAGCCCGACGAAGAAGTCAGACAAAGTCCCCTCCTCGCCCACCTCGGCCGGAAGCTTTGCGATCCTGGCACTTGGTAGAACCTGCTGCACTTTTTGCGCAGCCACGTCGCCTGCCGTGCTCCGGTTGAAGCAGATGAAGACGTGCCCTATGTCGGCAAATTGGTCCGCCCACTCTTCGAGGAAGACGTTGGCTCCCGCGGTTGACGTGACGGCGGGAAAACCGCGTGCTTCGAGCACCAGGCGTTGCAGCTCCCCATCGCTCACAACAATCCGATGAGGCCGACGAGCCAGCGTTTCCCATCCGTAAAGCTGCGGCCCGAGGTTTTCATCGCCGACCATCTCGGGCGCCCGGGAGTCGTCGAACGGTAACTTCGCATAACGGAATCCCAGAACCTCACGCGTGCTATTGGCAAACACCGGGATCGTGATTCGCTCGCCGTTCCAGCCCAAGAGCTGCCGGTCTATAACGGTCGCTGGTATGCCGTAGTCCTTGAGGTATGCGCTGATCTCCTCCGGCAGGGATCGGTGATACCGCTCCGCGATGTCCCGCGGCGTGAGAATTGGTTTGAGCATGCGCGTCATGCTACGCGCTGAATTCGGCGTGCACGAGACAGCAGAAGTACAGCGCGTTTGTACTTATGGCGTCTCGCGTAATTGGACTACCCTTTATACGCTTTCCTGATGCTCCAATCGACGCGCGAAACGCTCCAAACGCTCCTGCCACACCTCGACGATGGCGAATTCGCCGCAGCCTGTGAACGGTTTGACCGCTATATTCGGCTGACCGCAGAGATAGCGCGTACGGCCAACGCCGACCCCGACCCAACTTTGACTGCAACGCCGAGCCGCGTTAGCGTAAGTCCGGGGAAGGTCGACCCCAAAAGAACCTTCAAAAACACCGGATGAAGCGTCTATTCGCTTACATCCGTGTCTCTGATCCGAAGCAGGGCAAGGGCGTGTCGCTCGACGAGCAGCGCTCCATCATCGAGGCGTATGCAACCCGAATCGGCGCCCTCATTGTTGAGTGGTTCGTTGAGAAGAAAACCGCCGCTAAAGTGGGGCGGTCGGAGTTTACCCGCATGGTGAAGCTCCTCCGCCAAGGCGAGGCCGACGGAGTGGTGATCCACAAAGTCGATCGCAGCACACGGAACTTCCGCGATTGGGCCGACATCGATGACCTCGTCGAACAGGGCGTGGACGTCCACTTCGCGAACGAGCACATAAACCTCCGGTCCGATGGTGGACGCCTCGCGGCCGATATCCAGATGGTCTTTGCCGTGCAGTACATCAGGAACCTCCGCCAAGAGACCCTGAAAGGTATCCATGGCCGCCTCAAGCAGGGCATCCTGCCGCGCAATGCGCCGATCGGCTATCTGAACTGTGGCGCCGGCAAGCCGAAGACCATCGATCCGGTTCGGGGGCCGCTTATCCGAGCGCTCTTCCAACAGTACGCGACTGGCGCGTCAACACTGCGCATGCTTACCGAGAAAGCGGCGGCGATAGGCCTCAGGAGCGGCAATGCCAATCCGCTGCGCCTCACGCAGATCCATGCGATTCTCCGGAATCCCTTCTACGTCGGGCTGCTCCGCTCTCAGCGCTTCGGCGTCTTTCCCGGAGCGCATGAGCCGCTCGTATCCAAGGCGACGTTCGATCGCGTGCAGGCGGTTCTT
>JADMIO011741587.1_pt1 | contig 21933 bp, 19 predicted proteins | sample 8958161 | NCBI WGS metagenome assembly JADMIO01 (sample SAMN16585339, study PRJNA669376) | soil metagenome | isolation source: Crop rotation soil | place: USA: Cullars Rotation, Alabama | collected 2011
CTTTCCCGCGAGCCGAGAACCGCCCGCCTCGCGTTCGTAGCCCAGATCTCATTCGTCGGGAGGTGCCACTCCCAAATTCCGAGGCCAACCGCGGCCGTCGCCAATCGCATACGCTCCTCGCTTTGGCGCAATGCCTCGTCCTTACTCATCAATTCCGTGACGTCCACGCACGATCCGATGTACCCGGCGAATGCTCCTTGTGTATCATAACGCGGGACGCCTTGGTCTGATATCCAGCGAAACTCGCCATCGGTTCGTCGCAACCGGTATTGCATAACGAATGGCTCCCGGGAATTGAAGGCGCCTGTATAAACCTGCAGACATTTGTCCAAGTCGTCCCGATGCACGCCTTCAGCCCAGCCGTTTCCAAGCTCCTGCTCCATGGTGCGACCTGTAAAATCCAACCACGGTTTGTTAAAAAAAGTGCAAAGCTTGTCCACGCCCGACATCCAGATGAGAACAGGAGCGGCATCCGCAACGATCTGAAAACGCGATTCGATCTCGCGCAGCTCAATCTGTCCAGCTACTCGTTCCTCGATCAACGCCGCCAGAAACAACAACGGGATCGCTATGCCGATCAAAAATATCTCAATCGAAAGGGCGCTTTGATCAGTTGTTTCACGCGAGAATGGTCCATGTCCATGGGATGCGCTCCAGATCGCCAGGAAACCAACAATCGAGATGGCCGTGCTTGCCCCCAAAACACCGAAGCGTACGGCTGCCCAGAGGAGAAATGGCAGAGGCAGAAAAAGCAGCGCCAGATCCGCGCCCGCTCTTAACTCATAAAGGACGATGTAGCTGACGGCGAACAAACCGAGAAAAAGAGCGCATGCTTCAAAGTATCGCCAACGTGATGCTGCTCTGAGCGGCTGAACTCCATCGGTGACCCACGTCACGATCAACGGCACGATGATTAAGGCTGAGACGGCATTGGAGGAGAGCCGGACCCTGATCAATTCCCCGTATCCATCCTGCCCCCAATGATTCCACACCACGAACGCGGCATCCAGAAACGAGGATAAAAACGGGCCGATAAACACTATACAAAGGCAGAAAATGCCCACTCTGCGAAGACTGGTGAAGCGCATTGGGCCGCCAATTAGGTACCGCGTCAAACTTACGCCGATCAGTGCTTCTGATGCATTGCTGACAAACCAGCAAACAATCATGATCGGTGGAACATCACTTTGTAATTGCGCGGCCAAATGCGCAGGAAACGCGACTAGTAGCACGAACCACCACAAACGCAGCGGGGTGAGTAAAAGGGTTGCAACCAGAACGGAATTTGGAGGCCAAAGAACGGATACAGGATGCGGTTGAAACGTCAGGGCAAAACCGATTTTGCAACCCAGATAGTATCCGGCGAATACCCACAAGCCGATCATCAAAATGCGCCTGTCAGAAACCGCACGAGTGCGGTTCGCCTTCGGCTCTTGCGATGACACGGCTGCAGTTTCGAAGGAGAGGAAAGTGCTTTTCATGATTCGGTCAAAGAATTTCCAGAAAACGCGATGCAGACGCCGTGCTTGATATGGCTGCCGGTGGAGCGATAGCCACGTCCTGGAACACGCGCCCATGTGTACCAAGCCTTTTCACGGCAGTGCGGATTATAGCTGGCTAGCCTCGGGCGAGAAGCAAGATTTTACCTGTCAGGCAGTCGATTTGCGGTGTGCCAGGGAGGGGACTCGAACCCCTATGGATTTCTCCACCAGATCCTAAGTCTGGCGCGTCTGCCAATTTCGCCACCCTGGCATGATTGATTATGAACTACTTATGAATAATTAAATATATCGATTTATTGCGTGTGCTAGAGATTGTGCTAGAGTACAGTTGTGCAACGTAAAGCAACGCAGGGAACGACCGCGGAGCATTACACCGCACCGGCTAACTCGGCTCCAATTGACCAACGAGGCACGATTAACCATCGCGCGCAGTTTACCCCAGCGCGTGACTCCCGCAATCGGCGCGTCTCGGGTCTCTACATTCGAAACGGCCGATTCTACTGTCAGCTCTGGGTAGATCGAGGTGACGGCCGAAAAACCGCTCGCCGCTTCCCACTCTTTACTTCTGAGAATTTACCGGCCCGAACTCTTAACGAGGCAAAAGAAGCGCTGGAAATTAAACGGAATGATCGACGCGAGGACAGGCTCCCAACGCCGGGACGGAAACCGAACTTCCTCGATTATAGCGAGACGTACCTGAACAAGGCGAAGGTACAGCGTAAGCGCCTGGGAACACTTCAGAATGAGCAACAGGCGATCGCTCGGTGGCGATCGCATCTTGGACACGTTCGAATCGACAAGATTGCAACGCCGATGGTCGCCAGCTTTGTCGACAAGCGACTAAAAGGAGCAGTTTTCGGCAAACGCAGATTGGGAGGAGTTTCAGAGCGAACCGCAAACCTGGATCTAATCACTCTGCGTAATGTGCTTAACGCTGCGATCGATGACGGGCTCTTACGCGATCTGCCGCGAATTAAACTCCTCAAAGAAGCCCCCACACCCAAACGCCGACTCGTCACTCCCGAAGAATTCGACTCGTTGATTAAAGCTGCGAAAACGCACTGCAAAAACAACGGAACGCAATTGGCCGACTATCTGAGCTTTCTTGCATTCAGCGGTGTACGCGAACAGGAAGCATTGCGGATAAAGTGGACAGATGTGGATTTTGCGTGTGAGCGAATCATGATTGGCATTGATCGCCTAACAAAAAACTGGGAGAGCAGGACCGTAGAGTTCAATCCAAAACTGCGCTCTCACCTTATCCAAATGAAACGCAATCGCGCTCCGGACTGTTCGTGGTTGTTTCCTTCGCCACGGCGTGGACCACGGGACGAACACGCAAGAAGTTTTCGCGAAAGTCTAAAAATCGCTCGCAAAGCTGCCGATCTAGAGTGGATCGGTTTTCACGATCTGCGCCATTACTTTTGCTCCATGTGCGTCATGGCAGGAATTGATTTCATGACGGCTGCAGCATGGTTAGGGCACAAAGATGGCGGCATCCTGGTCGGCAAAGTTTATGGCCACCTCCTGGACGAGCATCGGCAAAAAGCTGCGAAGCGCCTTCGCTTCGCATGAGATTGCGGGCGCTTTCGCGCTCAAGCTGCGACTCTGCATCAAGCATTCCTGCGAATCCAGAACAGAGCGGATGAATTGCCAGCGGTTCAGGCTTGATTGATTTCGATTGCTGAACACGGGTTGGAACAGAGTATCCGTTCCTGTTAGATTTTTCGCCTAACAGTAACTCCGATTATTAATCTGTTGCCACAATTCATGAAAGGGCCGCAGTTGCCGTTTGAGATTAATCACCTCTTCCACGGGCCATTCAAAAAGAGGGTACTTCTCCAACACGTCGCCTTTCCACTTATTGAAGCAAATACGCAATGCCAAGGGGACGTTTGTTTTGACGCTAGGTCTCAACAGATAGGTTTTCGGCCACTCAAAGGGGTTTTTTTTATTCCTTTTTATTGCGGCAATCTTCCGGTCCGCAATCCAGCAGCGAAACTCTCGCGTGTCGAAATATTCAAAGTGATAGCCGTTCGCGGCCCGACGTGCTCCGGGAATTTGGCCACGAGCGGCTAAAAAGGCTATTCGACGTCGCTTTAGCCCGGAAGCTTTCATGACCTTACAAAGAGGAATTTTTCGAAGTGTAAATGTGCATATGTGCATACAAAAGTTGACATTCCTGGCATGGGTATGCAAACGAATCGTCATGAAACGGCAAGCAATCCCGTTCCACCAGCCGACATAGAACCGCCGATGGCTCTAAGCCAGTTCATTCAACTGAGTGCTTTATCCCCGACTACGGTTTGGCGTTTCAGGAGGAAAGGGTTCCTTCGAACCATCAATATTTGTGGACGCCATTATGTGCTTCGGTCTGAAATCGCGCGCTTCAATGCCCGAGCGGCCGCTGGTGAATTTGCACGAACTTACAGCCAACCACCGTCTAAAGGATCCACCCAAGAAGCTACCGGAAAAAGAAATTAGGAGCCGCTGCAAATGGCACAGGCTCTCAAAGAGGTATTAACTGGGCCGCAGGGCACCAAGTACGGTGCACTGCCGAAAGTGGCTATTCCGGGCGACGACGAAACGCTATTGCGCTTTGCCCAGGAGTTACTCGACGAGCTGAAGAACAAGCCGATCTATCGCCGCGACAATATCGTGGTGTTTCCATACGAAGAGAAAGCGCGCATCGAGGTAATGACTGCGAGCGCGTTTCGCACGTTCGTCGACAAATACGTGGCGTGTTTCAAGCCGAAGTTCGACGAGAAAGGAGAGCCTTACGACGTGGTGCGCTCGATCAACAAGGAGACCGCGCAAGGCGTACTGGATTGTTTCGAGTTCTGGAGCGGGCTGCGCGAGATAGTGGAAGTGAATCCGGTCCCGATGTGGGCAATGGACGCCGAAGGGAACGGGATCTGCATGTTACCCGGCTACGATGAGGCAACTAAGACGCTGACATTCGGATGAGAGCAATCGTTAATAGTTGCAGTTTGAGCGCGCCGATCGCTGACTTCAGTCTCCATTTGGAGTTGCCGACCTGTGACGAGATTGATCCGATTACGCTCGAGCGCGTATCGGCAGACGACATCTTTAGGCATATCGAAACCGGACAGGTGGTCACTGAGATAGCTTTTGCTGAACCAGGCGCGAAGGAAGTAAAGCAATCAAAAGTCACTGTGCTGCGCGCCGGCCGGAAGTTGTGTCTCGAGTAACATGGCGAAGCATCAGACCATCATCCCGTGGGGAAAGCATAAAGGCGAGCGACTGCGGCATCTGCCTGATGATTATCTCTCGTGGCTTTACGATACGCTACAGAAGGACGACAAGGATGCGGATGATGCGAAGGATTGGAAATGGTTGTTTGGAGGTGTGAGATGGGAGATCCGCCGGCGTGGGTTCAGGACGCCGGAGCTGGAGATCGAATTACAGAAGAAAGAAGGCGCGGCAACAAGGCGCGCGAAAGCTGTGTCTCGGGTAACACATCATGCCAACGCTATCGAAATACTACGACGATCAGCTGTCTCTTGATGATGCGACTCATTATCTACGTGGGTTGTTAGACGAATTTCCGTTTGCTGATTGGGGGCCAGAGAGAGCTGATGGGATTCGCAACAGTAGATCCATGGCTGTGCATTTGAGCGCAATGTTCAACCAGTTCGCCGGTAGATTAGTGCCGCGTGATGTGCCGCGCATGGGTTACATCTACGATTCGAATAATCAGGGATCGGGTAAGTCGTTGTTGTGCGCGACTGCGATCGTGCCGGCGAACGGCCGAATGGCTACGCAGGCGTGGAATTCAAAGGATGAGGAATTAAAGAAGACGCTCGATGCTGAAACGCTGCGCGCAGCTCGCTACATCTGCTTCGATAATGTGCGGGCCTTTGTAAGTTCGCAGGTGCTCGAGGGGTTCATGACTGCATCGGATCACACCGGGCGGCTCCTGGGCAAAACGCAGATGTTCGAGGCGGCTAATGCGGCCACAGTGTTTATCACGGGCAATAATTTGTCGGTGAGCGCGGATATAAAGCGGCGCACGTTGCAAGTGTCGTTGTTTGTAGCTGAAGCTGATGTGCAGGCTCGCCAGGTGCAGCATCCGATCGACGTGCATTGGTTACGTGATCCAGGGCATAGGCGCGACATACAAAACGCGCTCTCGGCGATCATTCGCGGTTGGTTTGATGCCGGCAAGCCGATGGCTACGCAAAACCTGAGAGTGGGTTACGAGCATTGGTGCTCTGTGTTCGGTGGGTTGGTGCAATTCGCGGGCTTCGGAGATCCGCTGGCGATCGTTGAGGATGATGATGACGACATGGACAACGAAGCGGCCGACATGCGTGTGTTAATCAAGGTCATGGCTGAATCGTTGCTGAGTGGCGAGCAAGATCATGTGGAGCATTCGTATCAGGCTGTCGTGAACATGGCGCACGATAACGGGCTATTTGAATGGATACTCGATGGCAAAGAGGTCGAGACCACGGAGGGACCGTATACGAAGAAGGATTTCATGCTGAAGGCAGACGCGCACAGCAAATTTGGCAAGTTAATGAAGCGTTGGGCGCCGGCCGCTGGCGACGCTAAAGGACCGAAATTCCGCATATTTCGTCTTGGTAAGGCCGATGGCTCGCAAATTGTCAGAACGAGCAGCACAGGCCGCGCGGGACGCCGCAGATACATCCTCGAACTGCCAAAAGAGGCTGCAAAATAGCCTGCGCTGCGCAGGTTGCTGTTTTGGGGGCGCTCCATTCCCTCTACTCATCGTTTTAATTGTCACGCCTACCAACCCCCACCGCCTTCGCCCGTTTTGTTGCTGACCCCTACCATTCACAAAGCACTGATTACGCAAAGGATATTAAGATCGTGGTAGGGGTTTGTATGGGTTGTACTGGGTTTTAGAAGCGTACCATTAAGAACATTTCGTGTAATTCAAAAACTCGTAAATATATGTCACGCCGAGGCCCAGCACCCGCGCATACCCCTACCACCCCCACCACCAGCATGGTAAAAGGAATCTCTTTTTCGCTGGGGAGAAGCAGGTCGCGACACGCGGCGTCACATCTTTGCGAATCAATGAGTTTTCGATGTCACATTTTTGCCCATAAACAGTCATATTTTAGGCCTCTTGTGCAGCATGTGTGACACTGTCACACTAATGTCGCACGTTCTTACAGTTCCCTTTTTGGCATTAAAAGTGTGACATTGCCCATCTCAGATTGCAGCAAGCAACGGCACCTCGAGCGAATCGCGTAAGCAAACTTTCCCACAGACTTTCTCAACGCGCGTTGCTGACGAACGTCGTCGTGATTAGCGGATTCGGTATTGCAATCAGTAAAACTTCGGCGACTTGCCGAGAAAAAAGATTGGTGGGGTCGGGCGGGGTTTTGGGAATTTTTAGTGTAAGGATATAGCGCGGAAGAAAAACGACCTGAACCATCGTTGAGAAGTGCTAACGGGCGATCTAGAACGAGCAAGGAGGTGAGTATATTTCTTCCTAGCTCCTGCTCTTTTCTTCCTAGCTCCTGCTCCGAAAACTGGCACAATTCGGCTTGTGCCACAGCGCGGGGGTGCCAAACAAGTCACACGACGTAATGCTTCAGTGTTTCGTCCGCGAGCCAGGATGCTCTTACTGCTCGGGGATCAATTAATTCGCGACGCAGGTCTGGCTGTATTCGAGCTCGTCAAAAATGCATACGATGCGGATGCATCAGAGTGCATCGTCACGCTTCACAACATTAACGACGCGACATCAGCGAAAATAACCGTTGAGGATAACGGCTCGGGAATGAGCCTAAGTACGGTTCTAAATTCGTGGCTGGAGCCTGGAACAGAATTCAGGTTCGACCAACGGGAAGCCGGACGACGGTCGCCAAAATTTAAACGACTGCCACTCGGAGAAAAAGGAGTCGGCCGTTTTGCTGTACACAAACTTGGGCGCAAAATCAACGTGATAACTCGCGTACCTGGCGAGCTAGAAGTGCTAATCTCGATCGATTGGAGGCAATTCGAGGGCGATCGTTATCTTTCCGAAGTGCCGGTTACCATCGCGCAACGAGAGCCGGAATATTTCACCGGCCGTACTCATGGAACTTTGATCACGATTACACAGCTTCGGGACAGCTGGACTCGCAGGCGCGTTAGGGAATTACACCGAGCAGTGACTTCAATCTGCTCTCCTTTCGATGCTCCCGAAGATTTTCGTGCCGAGTTACGCCTCAAACCTGACAATGATTGGCGTACGGGTCTGCTTGATGCCCGAACTGTTTTGAAGGACGCGCTTTTTCGCGCGAAAGGAACAATCCGGGGTTCGACGCTGAAGCTCAACTACGAATTCACACCATTGCCGGCGATGAAAAGCCGGATCAATCCTCGCAGCGTACGTAATTTTTCGACACAGCTAATGTCGCTGGATGCTAGACGAGCCAAGAAGCTCGACCTAATTGGAATGGGAATCGGACCGGTTAAATTCGATTTTCGAATTTTCGATCTCGAACCCAGTGTGCTTCAGCTGGCTTCGACCGACAAGTACGGGTTAAAGAGCTTCCTAGCTGCAAACGGTGGTGTGCGTGTGTATCGCGATGGGGTGCGAATATTCGATTTCGGGGAGCCAGGCAACGATTGGTTAGATCTTGGCGGACGGCGGGTTAATCGGCCGGGCGAAAAGGTGAGCAACAACCAGATCATCGGCGCAATCCATCTAAACAGCAAAGAGAGTCGGGGCTTAGTCGAAAAGACGAACCGCGAAGGATTCATTGAAAACGATGCATATGTCCGTTTTCGAGAGGCTGTAATTTTCGCCCTAACTCAAGTCGAGATTGAAAGAGCCAAAGATAAAAGACGGATCAGGCACGAATTTTCGCGCCCTACGCTCAAGGAACCTGTTATCGAAGATTTGGCCGAGCTCAGAGATGATATTGAAAAGCGTGGACTATTGGAAGAACTCGGCGGGTATGTTGACCGAATAGAAAAACAATTTCGCGACGTTCGTGAACGACTCCTGACAGCCGCTGGGCCGGGACTAACGCTTACGGTCGTGATCCATGAGATTGAGAAGATCATCAAAGAACTTTCGGAAGCCCTTAAGCGTGGCGCCCAGCGCGAAAAGATCGTCACACTTGTAAAACACCTGTCTGAAGTGATAGAAGGGCTTTCTTTTCTTGTTAGGACATCTGGCAACACGCGAGAGAAAGCCGCTGTCATGATTAAGCAAGCGATTTTCAATACAGAATACCGGCTTCGGGCTCATCAGATAAAAATCGTAAACGGAATCGAGCGAGGAGATCGCGATTTTTCGGTGAAGTGCGTTCGAAGGCTTATCATTTCAACTCTCATGAACCTCATCGACAATTCGATCTACTGGCTCGAAAATCGCGGCGCTCGCGGCAAGCAAATCTACGTTGGAACGACCTTCGACCTCGACTCGAAGCCTTCCATTGTTGTAGCTGACAACGGACCGGGGTTTCAGGATGCTCCTGAATACTTGGTCGAGCCGTTCTTCACGCGCAAACCCGATGGAATGGGACTAGGCCTTCATATTGCGAATGAAGTGATGAAGATCCATGAAGGTCGCCTGGTATTTCCAAGCCCAGGCGAGGTGAACGTACCGCCGCAATTCGCAGGGGCTGTTGTTGCGTTGCAGTTTAACAAAACGCTGTGAACTACCTCAAAACCGCGCGTGTGGTTGTGATCGATGATTCGCCCGATGAAGCCGCGGTTGTCATTGAGGCCCTAGGCCGACTCGGCATTGGCTGCATCTATTTGAAAGGCGAGCGGTTGGAAGATCTGCCCGCCCAGCCACTCCGCGGCATTCGACTCGTCATTCTGGACCTTCGTCTTGGAACGACTGGCACCGAGAAACAGATCGCGTCTGCGACCGCGAATGTTTTCCGACGGGTGATTTCGGCTGACCACGGTCCACTTATCGTGCTCTTATGGACTAAGCATATCGAAGATGTCCCGGCGTTTAAAAAGGCGCTCTTCGAAATCGAACCAAAATTTCGCGACAACATTCTGGTGGCAAATTTGGAAAAGCCAGCAACGATTACGGACGCGACTCTCAATAGGATAACAAAACGGATTAAGGCCCTTGGCGGCAACTGGCGACCTATCGATTTCTTGTGGCAGTGGGAGCAGCTGGCGCACGATGCTGCCACAGAAACAACAGCAACTGTCGCCAAACAAGTTTCCGTTAACGCCGAAATCGCTGAAGAACAATCAGACGAAGCGAGAAGAGATCAATGGTTGTTGGCACTGAAGCGACTGCTTCTAAGGCTCGTTGAAGCGGCGGGCGGCCGGAGAGCGAACAGAAAGACTGCTAATAGCGATCTTATCGAAGCACTGACTGCAATTAATGATGATCGGCTTGAGTTGGAATCATTCGCTGCCGAGCCGGCAAACCTCGCTGTCTTATTTGAACAATCGTCGACTGTAACGCCACAGCAAGCTGGTCAACTTAACCGAATGGTGATGATCGGTTCGCCTTTCCCCGGACCGCAAGAAATCAGACCTGGCAACATATATATATTAGGAACGAATCACGGTTCATTCAGGCCGTGTGGAATTAGAGCTGCAGCGCTCAAACAGGAAATCATTACCGATCTTGAAAGAGATCCGCAATACAAACAGCAGAATGATCTAGCAAAAAAGAACGCTGGTAACACATCTAAAGCGAAGGCTCATAAGGAAGCGCGCGATAAACGTCGCCAGGAGCTCTACAAACAATGTAAGGTTGTAATAGCTGAAATAACGCCGTCTTGCGATTTCACACAACGAAATCGAAAAGTTGTCCGTCTAGCCGCTGGTGTTCTCGTTCCCTATGAGTTGGAGCGGCTGGTGCCCGCAAAAAAAGAATCGTTGCGAGTATTTGATCCGATCGTCCTGCCAAATCTAAATGGATTGTGGAGATTGGTATTTTCCGGCAGGCACTTATACACGATGCCAGATTTGCAGAAAATCCTAACAAAACGTCCCGCATTTAGGCTCAGATCAAATGTGCTCGCGGATCTGCGAGACTGGTATGGTTCCCAAGGATCACGTCCGGGGTACCTGTCTCTTCGACCCGATTGATCTGTGAGTGCGATCGGAGCCGCTTACTGGTACTCTGCTGCCCTAATTTCTCGTCGGGTCAGACGATAGATCAAGTAGCAGGCTGAAATCTTTTTCTAACTTCAACTCGATTATTTCGTCGGTGCTGTCAGGTGATACTGCCCAACTCGTTTTGCTCATCTTGCCAAGACACGTTCCCTCGCACCCGCGATACCCGCCTCGTGTAATAATTACATGAGCACCCTCGTAGTTATTCTCGACATCACCGTTACTCATCCGCTTACGTGAGGCTATTCGTTCGAGGACGTGATCACAACAGAAAATAAATGCGAGGAACCGTTGCCCAGCACATTATTCTTGATGCGTGGCCAGCAGCTTTTTCAACTCGGCTAGCGATAGAATCACGCCAGACCGGCGATGAGCCATACTATGACAATTCGAGCAAAGCGGCACCAGGTCAGTCGAAGGATCGACGTTCCGGATTCCCGTTGTGATCGAGCGAACGTGGTGTACCTGAATAAAGTGCCGAGCGTGCTCGGCACCATACACGTCATCGAAATTGAATCCGCAAGCCTTGCAAGTTGTGCCGTGTATACGTAGTGCGGCTAGTCTGTTGCGCAAGCTTCGTTCGTATCGACGATGTCTGGCGAAATATGTTCGTCCCTCAACTTCGGACGGCAGGTAGTCACCCGAAACCGTCGCGGTTTCCGTCTCGAGCGTATCGCGAGCCAATTCAGCCAGCGAGCGCAAAGCGAAGGTAAAGCGCGCAAGTGCGTTCTGTTGTTTCTCGTGCCGTACGAGAACGGCGCGGCCTTGATATGTGAAATCCTGATGATGTTTTCGCCGATAGAAAATGTGAATTTCGTCGCCACCTTCACGCGTCTTCAACAAACGGGCGTCCGTTTTTCCCTTCGATTCTCCTTCAATGGACAGGGTTGTTCCGTCAAAACTGTCCCGATATTGCGGCAGCGCAGCTTGTTTCTCATGAGTTACGAAGAGAACGATTTTGTTGCTTCGTTTTGGGGTGATTATTCCACGCGCTATTGCATTATATGTCCGATAACCCCACAAACGGGCAAGATAAGGCCGCGAGTATTCCGACCCCACTTGTAACTTATCGAAGGAAACGGCCATCGGGCCAAAAACGATTGCGCTGAATCGCCCTCAGGCAGACAATTCGCCCTCCGTTGTCATACAATCGCTATTCTGATGGCCCCCTGGAAAATTGCAAACCCTCGCCCAAGCGCACTGATAGAATCGCTCCGATCGATCGGCTATGATCTCCCCACTGCGGTTGCGGATATTATCGATAACAGCATCACGGCTCACGCAAAAAACGTTCCCATAACGTTCCATTGGGCGGGAAATGAGTCGTGGATTCGGATCGCCGATGATGGCGATGGTATGTCTGCGAACGAATTGTTTGAGGCGATGCGTCCCGGCAGTCAAAACCCGCTCGATAAACGATCGTCAGATGATCTTGGCCGGTTCGGTCTGGGACTTAAAACGGCGTCCTTTTCCCAAGCGAGACGCCTAACGGTCTTCTCCAGGAAATCAGGCAGCTCTACCAGTTGCGAGTGGGACCTCGACTATGTCGAATCAACAAATGAGTGGCGATTGCTCACGAAAGCTTCCGATGATTCCAAACGGTGCTTGGGAAAATCGTTAACGGCGCAAACCGGCACAGTGATCGTTTGGACCAAACTTGATCGACTTACGTCAACCGAGCACGTGTCCGATGCGGCAGCACACGCTCGATTCAATGACGCGATCGACCACGTGCGAGATTACCTGGCATTGATTTTTCACCGATTTCTCCAGACTCGAATTCTCAACATTACTATCAATGACCGTCCAATCGAACCATGGGACCCATTCGCTGAATGGCATCCCTCTACCTACAAGTCGCCACTAGAAGTTATTCCTTATCGGCAATCTTCGATCCGCTTTCAGGGATACGTTTTACCTCACAAAGACAAACTCACCGCCGAAGAGTTTCACAAGCTTGGTGGTTTGAACGGATGGGCGGCGCATCAAGGATTCTATGTTTACCGGAATAAGAGATTGCTCGTGTTCGGCGACTGGTTACGGCTAGGAACTCCAAGTCCCTGGACCCGCGATGAGCAATACAAGCTCGCTCGGATCAGCATTGAAATAACAAACGAAACTGATGCTGATTGGGACCTTGACGTCAAAAAGTCGAAGGCACGGCCTCCGGCGATTATTCGTAGTCGCCTAACCGATCTCGCTACAAAGATTCGAATGCAGGCCCGCACTATCTTCGCACATCGCGGCGAGTATGGACCGCGGTCACCTTTACCTGCAAAGCTCGAGCGACCATGGCACTCCGTACAACGTGATGGCAAACGGTCGTACGCCATTAATCGTGAACATCCGCTTGTAAAAGGAATGATCGCGAGCTGCGTGCGCGAAGCTCCGCAGCTAGATACTCTATTACGCCTAATTGAAGAAACCGTTCCAGTTGAACAGATCTGGCTCGACACTGCAGAACAAGCGACGGATCGAGCAGCGCCGTACGAAACCCTGGATTTCAACGTATTGCGCTCTGATCTACGGAAAACGTTCGATCTCCTGCGGCGAAGCGGAGTTGACGCCGCAACGGCTCGGCAACGACTCCTATCAATCGAACCTTTCAACCGGTACCCGGCGTTGGTAAAAGAACTCGCGTGAACATCGATAGATTCCAGGCGGCACTGGGAATATGCCAACTGATGCTTCGAGAAGTAGCTGTTGAGGCTGGCCCGGCAATTACACTTGAGGCGATTGAAGCAAAGGTTGATGAAGTACTTGCCCTGCCGACCTACGCGGAAGTGGATCGAGGTCGATTAATCGCGGCGCTCGAACAGCGCTTCACAGTTTACACTGGACCGCACCAGACACTTGGTTCAGATGACGATCACCGCGCGTGGCTACCGGCAAAATCCGGAACGATCGCTTGGCGATTTTGGCAACGATACAGATTGTTTCTGCAAAATTGGCTGCCTGAGTCGGCGATTGATTCAATTGATGAAGTTACGACCGATGTTCTGGCGCGTTTGGAAGATCCCGAGCGAGCGGGATTCTGGGATCGGCGAGGGCTGGTTGCCGGCCACGTACAGTCAGGTAAGACCGCGAATTACTGTGGTCTAATCTGCAAGGCCGCCGACGCCGGGTACAAAGTCATTATTGTATTAGCCGGAATTCACAACAGCCTCCGCAGCCAAACGCAGATCCGTATAGACGAGGGCTTCCTCGGGTTTATGAGCGAACCGGGAACGGGAGATCGCACACAAACATTTCGTCCGACAGGTGTAGGGTTAATCGACAATTCCGTTCGCGCCAATACTGGAACCAATCGAACAGAGAGGGGTGATTTCAGCAGGCAGGTCGCTAATCAGTTCGGCATTCGTCCAGGCGGCCTTCCTTTGATATTCGTTGTTAAGAAGAACGTCCGCAATCTGGAAAACGTCCTCGCATGGTTGAACGCCAATTCGGATGGCGCCGATCAGGCAACCAGCCGCAGATTCGTGCGTGATGTGCCAGTACTCGTAATCGATGACGAGGCCGATCTCGCATCCGTCGACACAAAAGCGCAAGCATTCGACGAAAACGGGGAGCCCGACCCCGATCACGATCCAACTCGCACGAACGAAATGATTCGCCGCATCTTGCGGGCGTTCGAGAAGGTCGCGTATGTGGGCTACACAGCGACGCCGTTCGCAAATATATTTATCCACGATAAAGGTTCTACGCGCGAATTAGGTGACGATCTTTTCCCTCGGAGTTTCATCGTTAATCTGCCGCCCTCAAGTAACTATATGGGGCCGGCAAGGGTATTTGGAATTTCGGAAGATGAGGATGCCGGGCTCGAGGAAATTGAACCCCTGCCGCTAATCCGGATAGTCTCCGACCATGCAGCTTCCTCTGCCGTAGACGAGACGACCGGCTGGATGCCGCCGAAAGTTGCAGACAAGACGAATCACGTACCTCGATGGAATGGGCATGACGTCGTACCTCCATCGCTTCGTCGTGCAATCCACAGTTTTCTGATTGCTACCGCCGTCAGAAAAATTCGCGGTATCGGCACGCTGCACAATTCTATGCTTGTGCACGTGGTACGATACACCCGTCCGCAAGCGCTCGTGGGTGCCCAAATCCAGCGTGAAATTCGGGAAATGAATCAACGCATTCGGAATGGGGACGGAGACCGACGGCCGACCATCATGGACGAGTTACACGACCTCTGGCGGGAGGATTTTATTCCAACCAACCGTGAGTGTTCCCGCATCCTAACTTCGGACGCTGTCCCTCCTTTACCGGATTGGGGTCTTGTTAAAACAGCAGTGTCGGAAATCGCTCCAACGATTCGTGTCAAAATCATTAACGGGTCGGCAGCGGATGCGCTTGAGTACGAGGAGCACAAAACCACGGGATTGAACGTCATCGCAGTCGGTGGTGATAAACTTTCCCGCGGGCTGACGTTAGAAGGGCTAACGACGACCTACTTTCTTCGCGCATCTCGCATGTACGACACTCTGATGCAGATGGGACGATGGTTCGGTTATCGTGACGGTTGGATTGATGTTTGCCGACTCTACAGCACCGGCGAGTTAATCGAGTGGTTCGTCCACATTGCTGCGGCCGCAGAGGAACTGCACCACGAGTTCGAACGAATGGTGAACGTCGGCGGAACACCGAGGGACTATGGACTCAAGGTCAAATCGCATCCTACGCTGCTCGTAACGTCCCGCGTTAAAATGCGAAACGGCACTGAACTATTGCTATCGTTTTCCGGCGACGTCAGTGAAACAATTTTCTTTAGCCCTGATTCCGATTGGAGCGACAGAAATTTTAGCGCGACTGAAAATTGGATCGCTTCACTAGGGCAGCCGGTTCGCGAGAAAGGAGGGTATGTATGGAAAAACGTCGGAGTGGATCAAGTCCTTGAATTCCTTGCCGCTTATCCTCGGCATCCGGATGCCGATCGAGCTGACCCTCAGCTACTCAGCAGCTACATCCGTACGCAGCGCGAAAATGGCGAGCTATGTAATTGGACGGTTTACCTCATCTCATTAGCTGATGGGCCAGCTGGAACCGCACGTATTGCCGGCTATGAGGTTGGTATGGTCAAGCGCGCCCGATTTCCTGAAGACGATCCACGTCCGCGGTTTGGTATTCGGCAGCTTGTCAGTCCAGCAGATGAGTTAATCGATCTCAACAAAGAGCAAAGGGAAGCGGCACTCGCGAAAACGATCGATGCCTGGCGAAATAAGTCCGAGCCAAAGAAACCGGAACCCAAAGTCCCCGGTCGCCGCGAGGCTCGAGACGTCAGGCCCAAAACAAATGGCCTGTTGCTGCTTTATCCAGTGAAACCGGACACAGCGCTATTCCCAAACCGAGACAAGCCACTGATAGGAATGGCTATCAGTTTCCCAAAAAGCGACAAAGCCCAAAAGATAAGTTACGTCGTCGACAACGTTTTCGTACGCCGAGGCGGCGACGATGAAAGCCTCTGATTTGTTATCAGCATGGGAAGCGGCGGCCGCTCAAGCCGGTACTAGTCCGGGCTACTATCGCCGCCGACTGGACATCGACGCCGCTGTCGCACTATATGCCGGGATTCTGCTTCCTGGGAAGCTCCGGCAAATTACAATCCGGTTTTCGTACGAGATTTTTGGATCCCGTGTGATTGCGCAATTAAGTCGTGGATATGTAGTCACCGAAGAGCGGCAAGACTCCGATGAAAATGGATGCATTTTCATTCATATTTCGGAAGCCACGCCAAAACTGCCGCAGGAAATCTTTCTGGTGTTTTGTGCAGATGTTCTCGAAAGCATTACACGCGCCCAGACGGAATCGACAGCCGCTGACATCCTTCAGCTGAGGCTTTCTCATTGGAGATTATTTTTCCAAAACCGGGCGCAATCGCTGCTTTCCCGAGAAGAATATATCGGATTGTACGGCGAACTGGATTTTTTGAATCGATGTTTAGATGCCGACATGCCTGTGCTAGCGGCCGTCCAAAGCTGGAACGGCCCGCTGGGGACAAATCAGGATTTCCTTTTCTCGGGGACTGCCGTCGAAGTCAAAGCCACCGTGTCAAACGATCCTGATGTAATCCGTGTTAGCAACGCCAGACAACTGGATGATATAGGCCTAAGCGCTTTGTTCCTGACGCATGCGGTTTATGATTTTCGGCCTAACGTTGATCAATCGTTAATGGCTCTAGTCAACAGCATTCGCGATCGCTTGAAATCAGCCGCGGACGCATTGGCTGTATTCAACGAGCGATTATCATTTGCCGGGCTAACAGGCGAGGACACCACTGAGTTTGCGAAATTCGGCTTTACCATTCGGAGACGAATCGATTACGTAGTTACCTCAGAGTTCCCCCGGATTGTGGAATCAACGCTCGCTCCTGGCATCTCCGAAGTCAGCTATGTACTCCATTTGTCCGCCGCGAGATCCTTCGCGCTCGAGCAGACGGCGTTAATGGAGGCGATCCGTGCGGCGCTGGACATCTCGTGAACGACGAACTTCAAAAATTTTACTCTGAGGTGGAGAGCGAAATCACCGATCGCGCCAGAATGTCTGGAGCTCAGGTGACCGGTGAGTTTCGCGAAATGGCTTTTACCGAAATTGTTGCTGAAGAGCTTGAAGTAGCGGGAGTTTTAGAAGCTCCCGCCGTTCGTCATTTTGAAGGCGGCACAGGCGCCGCATCGATGAAGGTAAACGCGTATTCCGTCCCAGATGAGGATTCACACATCGACCTGATCATTACTGTCTACAAAGGACCCTCCGACCAACTCCAAACGATCAACGCGTCAGACGTTGATGTCGCCTTCAATAAACTGGAACGATTCTTCGTCAATGCGAGACGTGACCTTCACGCGAAATTGGATCCAGCACTCGATCCGTACCGAATAGCCGAGCACATCCACAGCTTAAACGGTAAAATAGACTGGGTAAATCTGTTCCTGTTTACCAATGCAAAGCTCGCGATACGCCACGAAAAACGGCGCAAAGCAACGATCAACGACTTGCCAGCAATTTACGAGATTTGGGATCTCGAACGGTTTCGGCGTTTGCGGGAGAGTGGGACCAGCTACGAATCTCTAGAGGTAGACCTCACCACGGAACACGCGAAAGGACTTGCTGCAGTCCAACTCGATCCGCCTGGCAGCGATCTCAAAACGTGGGTCACGGTTTTTCCCGCTACGGTCTTGGCGCAACTGTACGAAGAATACGGATCGAGATTACTTGAGTTGAACGTTAGATCCTACCTCCAAGCTCGCGGCAAGGTAAACAAGGGCATTTTGGAGACACTGCGTGAGAATCCGACCGACTTCGTTGCGTACAACAACGGAATTACCGTTGTTGCCGAAAGGGTGATCACCTCCGGCAAAGACGACAACCGTATCATCAGGTTAGAGGGAATGCAGATTGTTAACGGCGGTCAGACAACAGCCTCCATCCACAGGGCTGGAAAAGAACTCGGCGTAGACCTCTCCAAGGTGTTCGTTCAGGCGAAAATCACGGTAGTGGAACCGGCGCGGTTCCAGGAAATCGTTCCGCTGATCTCGCGATACTCGAACACACAAAATAAGATCAGCACCGCGGACCTAAGTGCGAATCACGTTTTCCACGTCGGCATGGAGCGGGTGTCTCGCCGTGAATGGACACCTGATCAGAAAACTCAATGGTTTTATGAGCGAGCCCGCGGCAGCTATCAAACGGCAAAATCACGAGAAGGCGCCACTCAAGCACGTCGGAGGCAGTTTGAAGAACGCTATCCAGTCAATCAGCGTTTCACAAAAGAAGACCTGGCAAAGTTTGAAGACGCATGGCGTGGAGAACCGCATTGGCTGAGTCGTGGTGCACAAAAGAATTTTGTCCATTTCATGGATAGAATTGAGGCATTACCCGACGGCTGGGAACCATCTGTAGAAGAATTCCATCGCTACATCGCCAAGGCGATCTTGTTTCGAGAGGTACAACGAATCGTGAGAGCAAACGAAACAATCACGGCATACCGCATTAACGTTACCGGCTACACGGCCGCGCTGCTCGCCGAAAGGTCAGGCCGGCGCATCGACCTCGGACGAATCTGGAACGAGCAGAAACTTTCGCCTGCGCTAACCGAAACAATTCAACAATGGGCGCCAGTCATTTTCAAGAATCTACCAGTCCCAGCGCAACAAAGCGGTAAGCACGTCGAGGAGTCGTTTAAAACTCAGGCGTGTTGGGACTACATACGAAATTTGGATCTTAAATTGTCACCAAAAGCGCAGGTTGAACTGCTTCCTGCTGTGAACGAGGCCGAGGAGACTTCTCGCGGTATCGGGAGCAGCAAGCGAAATTTGAAGCCGGAAGACCATAACAACATTGCTCTTTGCAAAGAACTGAGTGAGTCCATATGGCAGAAGATTGCGAGCTGGGGCCAGCAGTCTGGTCTTCTAAAAGACTGGCAACGCGGTATAGCCCGCACACTTGCCGGCTATGCAGCGGAAGGCTGGAACCGTTCACCGTCTCGGAAGCAAGCTAAACACGGGAAAGTGATCGTCGAAGAGGCACGGAAAGCAGGCGTGCTCGATACGCTTGGCCGCTAATTTTTCGCTGGACGGTCCAAGTGACGTCATATAAGTAACGTCACTTAGTGGCACGAGGAGAATCAGGCCGCATTGTGATAAACATCGACCCTGTGCTTAAACGGGAATTATACGCCGCCCTCGGGGCGCGAGGGATTACTTTAAAACACTGGTTCACTCGTCAGGCGGAAAGTTTCTGCGAAGGTCACACTCAGCCATTACTACCAATTCTTTATGAGGGGCTGGAAAAGGGGCAGCCACCGAAGGGAGGCACCGAATGATCTCGTTTCGCCGCAGTGCAGGCGTGCTGCCCAACGGTTCCGTGCAAGGCAGAAACGGCAAAGATAGACTTGAAGGGAGCTTAATTCCTCACCGAGAGGCACTGCGCGTGCTGCTCGCGAGTACCGCTGATGACGATCTGCCCAAGCAGGTTCTAAATGAGCTTCCAGCAATTATCTCGCATTGGCTGCAGTCGCCCTCATCTCCCCCAGTTCTGATTGACAAAAAATATGGCCCGATCTGGAGAACGCGCCTTTCCACCTATGTAGATTCTCTGAACCCAAGGCATCTGGTGGATAGGTGGCATTGCAAGTCGGCAGCCAGGTTCACCATTGATTTTAGCGACGTACCTTTTCCCCCTCCGGAAAAACCGAAATTTTTCTTCATAGACCTCTTTGCAGGGATCGGCGGTTTCCGTATCGCGCTGCAAGGCCTGGGAGGAAAATGCCTCTTTTCCAGTGAATGGAACCATGAATCCAAGCGAACTTACTACGACAATTTTGGTGAAATTCCTTTTGGAGATATTCGTCAGTTTACGAAAATCGGTATTAGTGACGAACGTCTGGCCGAAATAATTCCAAGCCATCATATACTTGCTGCCGGCTTCCCTTGCCAACCGTTTAGCAAGGCTGGAGTCTCCGCCAGGAACGCACTGGGGCAGCAACATGGATTCTGTTGTCGCCTCCAGGGCACGCTATTTTTCGACCTTTTGCGAATTGCGAAAGCCAAAAGACCGCGCGTGCTTTTTCTTGAGAACGTTGGTGATCTGCCGGTCCATGACAGCGGACACACTTTCGACACGATGAAAAGGTTGGTGGAACAGGAGCTGAAATTCTCTTTTTCATCGAGCGTCATCGATGCTTCGCCTTTAGTACCGCAACGACGTAAACGATGTTACATCGTTTGCCTGCGCGATAAGCGGCGTAAGTTTTCGTTTCCAAAAGTCATTGGTAAGCCCCGGTCACTTGGGTCGATTCTTGAGTCGAAGGTTCCAAGCCGCTACACAATTTCGGATCGGCTATGGCAGGGGCACATCGCACGAAGTGAGCGCAATGTTGCGCGAGGTGCCGGTTTTGTTGCTCGTGAAGCGAGTCTGACAATGCCGGCTGGGACGCTAGTCGCGCGGTACTATAAGGACGGCAAAGAGTGCCTGATCCCACAGCCCGGCAACAATCCTCGTCGGCTGACACCAAGAGAATGCGCCCGATTACAGGGCTATCCCGAACATTTTCGCATTCATCCGACCGACCCGCCGGCTTATCGGCAGTTTGGCAACGCTGTTGTCGTCCCGGTAATTGCGAAGCTAGCGCGACCCATTGCGCGTCGGGTATGGAGCAGGCGCATTAAACGCTAGCATAGGTTTTTCCGCGGTGTCGTAGTCGTTGAGCCAGCTCGGTTCGCAGCATCTTGATGCGGCCGGGCGTGTTGGTTTCACATTCCCACACAACGATCACCGACCATCCAAGTTTTCTCAGCAAGGACTGAGCGACGCGATCGCGAGACACATTGCCCTTAAATTTTTTAAGCCACCACCCCGTCCGAGACTTAGGAGTCGTCGTATCTCTGCACCCAACATGACGATGCCAAAAGCAGCCATGCACAAACATCGCTGTCCGATATTTTGGTAACACGATGTCTGGGCGCCCCGGCAGATTGCGGTTGGAGGGACCATTAATCGTGAATCTATATCCTAGCGAATGAAGCAACCTGCGAACAAGCAGCTCAGGCCGCGTATTTTTGCCGCTGATCCGGCCCATATTCCAACTTCGGCGTTCCTTTGTTAACGTATCGGCCATCGGAGAAACCAATATGGCAAAACCGGCCTATTAAAAGGCGTAGAATGATCCTATGCGTTACATAAGAGCGTTCGGGGACGAGCGGATACTGGCGTTTTGCACGTTTTGCGGAGCCAAAACGTCGACCCGCGATCATTGCCCGTCCCGCGTCCTGCTGGATAAACCATATCCCGATCATTTGCCACGAGTGCCTGCCTGTCGGAAATGCAATCAAAGTTTCTCGTTGCACGAAGAGTATTTTGCATGCCTCATCAGCTGCGTGCGGGCAGGTTCAACTGACGCGGCAAAAATTACCCGGCCAAAAATCCGCCGGATATTGCAGAAAAAGCCCCGACTAGCCGCACGGCTTAAGAAAAACTGCGTACATATCCGCGATCAGATTGCTTTTCGCACTGAAGATGATCGTGTGCGCAAAGTTGTTATCAAACTAGCACGCGGCCATGTCCTGCACGAATTGCACGAGCTTTGCCTGCACCCACCGAGATCGGTCGTGATAAAGCCGTTTCAAAGCATGAGCGCAGAAGAACGTGACGTATTCGAATCAACAACGCGTGGTCCACTTCTTCCCGAGATGGGAAGCCGCGCTATGCAACGAAGGGTACTCGTTGGTGAATCCGGGGCCACTGATTGGCTCGCAGTGCAATCCGGCAACTACCGGTATCTCGCCGACTCAAGTGCCTTGATAACCGTCAGAATCGCAGTTCAAGAGTATTTGGCCTGCTGGGAAAG
>JADMIO013028592.1_pt1 | contig 21924 bp, 18 predicted proteins | sample 8958161 | NCBI WGS metagenome assembly JADMIO01 (sample SAMN16585339, study PRJNA669376) | soil metagenome | isolation source: Crop rotation soil | place: USA: Cullars Rotation, Alabama | collected 2011
CCGTGGTCCCAGACTAATAATCAGACCGACGATACGAGTGGGACCGTGGTCCCAGTCTGATTATCAGACCGACGATACAAGTGGAACAGTTATGCCCGGGAATTCCTGCAGGATCGATCCGCTCGAGAAGCTTTCTAGTGGTACCAACCCAGGCAGGTAGCACAGTGCGCGCCCACTGCCTTACGGATAGCACGACGCATCTTCGCCGCAGCGTTGTTCCCACGGGCGATAGCAGCACGCCGCTTCGCATGGCTCTTCACACTGCGCTGTGCCTGATAGGTGGCGTGGTGCTGAGCACAGCGCCCACCATGAGTAGCCCAGTCCCTACAGTCGAGACACCGGGTACGCATAGGGCACCCCCCCCCCCCTTCCGGGGACACCCCCCTATCCGTCGACACCCCCCTACCTACTCACGTGAGTAGGCTGGGCGCGGCAGCGCTAGAAGCGACCGCCCGTCATGAAGTGGGCAGTGAGCCAACCCATGAAGGCCAGTAGCGCAAAGCGTCGAGCACGCACCCAACCCGAAGGCTTGCCTGTACTGCCGCTTTGCGTGGCGAACCATGACCAGACGTGTTCGCTCAGCGTGTCGCCCGGCTTCTTATTGAAGAGCGCTCGACCCTCAATGACGCCGAACGCGGCAAGCCATGCGAGCCAAGCGATTGTGTATCCGCTCATTGAGCCCCCCGACGGATTCGAACCGCCGACCCCCTGATTACGAAACAGGCGCTCTAACCGAACTGAGCTAGGGAGGCAACGCCGGTCGCTCAACCCTGGGAGAGATCAGGGGAGTGACCGGCCTGAGTGGGTAGCGCTCGACGCCGTTCCTTAGCGGTGCTTGATGCGTGGCGCGTAAACCCCTCTACCTATATGAAGGTTGTCGGCAACCTGATTCGGGGTCACAGCGAAGGGCGCCCGGGTGACGCTGTGATGAAGTGGCGTGAAGTCTGGATTACCCAATGAGAAGTCATTAGGAATGTGTGTTTCGAGTCATTCCGTCACAGCATCACTTCCCCCAGGTCAACGGCTCGCCCCGCTGTGCTGTGGTGACGGAGTCACTGTTACTTAGGCTAACTAACTAAACCGAGACAAGAGAAATGGGCCGACCGGGGGACCGGCCGACCCTTCCCGCTGCCCCAGGAAGCCCGCTGTGCGCCCGTCTCAGCGCCTAACAGGCTTCCCGGGTGTCTCGCTACGCCGCTACGTCTTCCGTGCCGTCCTGGGCGTCGTCTTCGTCGTCGTCGGTCGGCGGCTTCGCCCACGTGATCGAAGCGCGCTTCTCGATGGGCGTTCCCTGCCCCCTGCCCGTAGTCGACTTCGTGACAACGATCTTGTCTACGAAGAGCCCGACGAACACGCGCTTGTCGTCTACTGACGCGCGCCCCCACCACGACTTAGGGCCGGTCGGGTCAGCGTCGGCGTCTTCGGGGAACCATTGGTCAAGGGGAAGCTTCGGGGCTTCGGCGGCTTCAAGTTCGGCAAGCCGCTCTTCCGCCCCTTGCTGCCGGAGCGTCAGCGCTGCCTGTTGCTTCCGGAAGTGCTTCCTGCCAACGGGTCCGTCGTACGCGCCTGCCGCGCGGTCTTCGTACAGCTCTTCAAGGGCGTTCAGGGCGTCGGCGCGCTCCGCAACAAGGTTCGCCCGTTCGCCGCTCTTCTCAGGCGCCTCAGTGAGCTTGCCGAAGCGTCGGGCGGCTTCCCACAGAAGCGCCAACGTCTCTTCGTCGCCTTCGGCGTGCCTGATCTTGTTGAAGATGCGTTCCGCAACGAACTTGTCGAGTGCCGCCATGCTGACGTTGCACGTGCCTTCGTGCTGCCCAGGTGCGGACGGGTCGACCACCTTCCGGCGACGGCAGCGGTAAGAGTCCTTGATCGATTCTTCCCCGCGCTTCGAAGTCATGACGGCGCCACACTCGCAGTACAGCTTGTCCATGGCGGACAGAATGGCTTGCCCCCGGGAAAGCCCCTTGCCGCGCCCCCTGCCGTCCAACCACGCCTGAAGCTCATACCACTCAGCGGGCTCGATGATCGGTCCGCAATCAAGCTCGACCGGCCGGAGCGTGATCGGGTCGCGCTGAATGCGGTAACCCTCAATCTTCGTGGTCGGCGTGCCGTCCGGCTTCTTCTTGTAGATCACCTCAGCGGCGAAGCCCGCAATACGCGGGTCCCGAAGGATTCGCATAACGGTTGCCGGGTCCCAGGCGCTTGAAGCGGTCTTCTTCCCAATCGTCTCGCCCCGGGTCGGCACGGCGTCAGCGTCCATGCGCTTACAAAGCCCCGTGATGCTGCCCGGGTGAATGGCGGCTTGACTGCCCGGCTTGAAGGGAAGGTGTTTGTGCGTCTTGATCTCACGCCACCACCACCGGATTACGTCGGGCTCGAACTCGAAGGGTCCGGTAAGGGGAGTGGTCGAGTGCGCAAGCTTGTTGATGACGACATTGACCATTCGGCCGTTGCGCGTGATCTCCTTCGTCTCCGAAACAAGCTCGAAGCCGTAAGGCGCCTTCCCGCCGACGTACCCGCCCAATTCGCGCTGAAGGTTCTTCGTGTCGAGAATCTTCGCCGACTTCAGCGAAGATTCTTTGTGCGACGCGTCGAGCCGCATAATCAGGTGAATCAGGTCCATGACGTTTCCCTGCCGGAAGACGCCTTCCTGAGTGGAAACAATCGTCACGCCCAGGGCGAGCAATTCCGAGACAATCGGAATCGCGTCCATGACCTTCAGGCGCGAGAAGCGCGACACGTCATAGACAATGATCATGTTGAGCCGCCCGGCGCGGCATTCGTTCAGGATGCGTTCGAACTCCGGGCGCTCCGCCGTCCCGAACGCCGACGTGCCCGGCGCTTCGCTGAAATGCCCGACGAACCTGAACCGGCCCCCGTCGCGCTCGACTTCGCGCTGAAGGTCGGCCGCCTTGTCTTCGTTGGCGCTACGCTGTGTCGCTGGGCTTGCTGCGCTCGAATTCTCGCGCTCGCGCGACTGACGGTCGTAAGCACCCGCGTACGTGTCCACCCCGGTCACAACCCCTTGTGTCATGTCGGCGACCCTACGCCCCCAACTGAGAGAACTCAAAGGTTACCCCAGTTGGGGCACTACTCCCGAAAACCGCTTCTGACCTGGGAAAACGTGAAGCCCCGGGGCATCCGCTGAGGGTTGCCGCCGGGGCTTCGGTGTGTCCGTCAGTACGGGCCATAGAGGGGCGTCGTGTAACCCACCCAGGGCGATTGCTCCGGCACGGGGAAGCCGCGCCACGCCTTCGGGACGTCGCGGTGAGTTCAGGCTTTTTCATATCTCATTGCCCCCGGACGAGCGTCTGCTCCGCCATTCGCCGTCCGCCGTGCCAATCGGATCAGCCGTCCAAATGCGGGATTTTCGTTAGTCGGAGGCCAAACGGCATTGAGCGTCAGCATATCATCAGCGAGCTGAAGAAAGACAATCCCCGATCCGCTCCACGTGTTGCCCCAGCAATCAGCGCGACCTTGCCCCTCCAACGTCATCTCGTTCTCCGCTCATGAGCTCAGCCACTGGCGAGCGGCATCGCATTCTTCGCATCCCGCCTCTGGCGGATGCAGGAAGATCAACGGATCTCGGCCCAGTTGACCCAGGGCTGTCGCCACAATGTCGCGGGAGCGGATCAACCGAGCAAAGGCATGACCGACTGGACCTTCCTTCTGAAGGCTCTTCTCCTTGAGCCACCTGTCCGCCAAGGCAAAGCGCTCACAGCAGTGGTCATTCTCGAGATAATCGACGCGTACCAACTTGCCATCCTGAAGAATGGTGCAGTGTCTCGGCACCCCATAGGGAACCTTTGCCATCAACTCGGCAAGATGCAGCGTCGTGTTGGCATCGTGTCCCACGCCGAGGAGAAGTACCTGCCCATCGAGTTCATGGACACGGGCGACCGGGCTTGCAGGCGAGTGAGGTGGCAGGGGCAATGGATCAGAGATGATCTGCTCTGCCTGTGGCCCCGCTGCCGCAAAGGCAAATGGATGGGCGCTGCGCTTTACATTTGGCAGGCGCCAGAATGTGTCAGAGACAACTCCAAGGTCCGGTGTAACGGGCGACGTGGCAGGATCGAACGGCTCGTCGTCCAGACCTGACCACGAGGGCATGACGAGCGTCCCTCCCGGACCCAGCGCAGCACGCAGGGCCTCGATCAGTCCAAGTGGCCCATCTTCGAGGGGCCGGACGCTACGGAAGGAGCTGTGGACCAGCAGCACACCGCCGGGGGTAACCCCAAGGTTGAGAAGCTGACCGATGAGCTCGGCTTTTCGCCATTCGTATTGCACGACATTGCACTCCACCGCTGATGACATCAGTCGATCATAGCACGATCAACGGCACTGTTGCAAATAGTCGGTGGTGATAAACTTATCATCCCCTTTTGCTGATGGAGCTGCACATGAACCCATTCAAAGGCCGGCATTTTCAGCGTGACATCATTCTGTGGGCCGTACGCTGGTACTGCAAATACGGCATCAGTTACCGTGAGCTGCAGGTCGACGGATCTTTTCCGCTGCATAACCCTGCTTCGGGGTCATTATAGCGATTTTTTCGGTATATCCATCCTTTTTCGCACGATATACAGGATTTTGCCAAAGGGTTCGTGTAGACTTTCCTTGGTGTATCCAACGGCGTCAGCCGGGCAGGATAGGTGAAGTAGGCCCACCCGCGAGCGGGTGTTCCTTCTTCACTGTCCCTTATTCGCACCTGGCGGTGCTCAACGGGAATCCTGCTCTGCGAGGCTGGCCGGCTACCGCCGGCGTAACAGATGAGGGCAAGCGGATGGCTGATGAAACCAAGCCAACCAGGAAGGGCAGCCCACCTATCAAGGTGTACTGCCTTCCAGACGAACGAAGAGCGATTGAGGAAAAGGCGGCGGCGGCCGAGAGAGAATATTCAGGCCAGTTATGCTTTCTGGCCTGTAACAAAGGACATTAAGTAAAGACAGATAAACGTAGACTAAAACGTGGTCGCATCAGGGTGCTGGCTTTTCAAGTTCCTTAAGAATGGCCTCAATTTTCTCTATACACTCAGTTGGAACACGAGACCTGTCCAGGTTAAGCACCATTTTATCGCCCTTATACAATACTGTCGCTCCAGGAGCAAACTGATGTCGTGAGCTTAAACTAGTTCTTGATGCAGATGACGTTTTAAGCACAGAAGTTAAAAGAGTGATAACTTCTTCAGCTTCAAATATCACCCCAGCTTTTTTCTGCTCATGAAGGTTAGATGCCTGCTGCTTAAGTAATTCCTCTTTATCTGTAAAGGCTTTTTGAAGTGCATCACCTGACCGGGCAGATAGTTCACCGGGGTGAGAAAAAAGAGCAACAACTGATTTAGGCAATTTGGCGGTGTTGATACAGCGGGTAATAATCTTACGTGAAATATTTTCCGCATCAGCCAGCGCAGAAATATTTCCAGCAAATTCATTCTGCAATCGGCTTGCATAACGCTGACCACGTTCATAAGCACTTGTTGGGCGATAATCGTTACCCAATCTGGATAATGCAGCCATCTGCTCATCATCCAGCTCGCCAACCAGAACACGATAATCACTTTCGGTAAGTGCAGCAGCTTTACGACGGCGACTCCCATCGGCAATTTCTATGACACCAGATACTCTTCGACCGAACGCCGGTGTCTGTTGACCAGTCAGTAGAAAAGAAGGGATGAGATCATCCAGTGCGTCCTCAGTAAGCAGCTCCTGGTCACGTTCATTACCTGACCATACCCGAGAGGTCTTCTCAACACTATCACCCCGGAGCACTTCAAGAGTAAACTTCACATCCCGACCACATACAGGCAAAGTAATGGCATTACCGCGAGCCATTACTCCTACGCGCGCAATTAACGAATCCACCATCGGGGCAGCTGGTGTCGATAACGAAGTATCTTCAACCGGTTGAGTATTGAGCGTATGTTTTGGAATAACAGGCGCACGCTTCATTATCTAATCTCCCAGCGTGGTTTAATCAGACGATCGAAAATTTCATTGCAGACAGGTTCCCAAATAGAAAGAGCATTTCTCCAGGCACCAGTTGAAGAGCGTTGATCAATGGCCTGTTCAAAAACAGTTCTCATCCGGATCTGACCTTTACCAACTTCATCCGTTTCACGTACAACATTTTTTAGAACCATGCTTCCCCAGGCATCCCGAATTTGCTCCTCCATCCACGGGGACTGAGAGCCATTACTATTGCTGTATTTGGTAAGCAAAATACGTACATCAGGCTCGAACCCTTTAAGATCAACGTTCTTGAGCAGATCACGAAGCATATCGAAAAACTGCAGTGCGGAGGTGTAGTCAAACAACTCAGCAGGCGTGGGAACAATCAGCACATCAGCAGCACATACGACATTAATCGTGCCGATACCCAGGTTAGGCGCGCTGTCAATAACTATGACATCATAGTCATGAGCAACAGTTTCAATGGCCAGTCGGAGCATCAGGTGTGGATCGGTGGGCAGTTTACCTTCATCAAATTTGCCCATTAACTCAGTTTCAATACGGTGCAGAGCCAGACAGGAAGGAATAATGTCAAGCCCCGGCCAGCAAGTGGGCTTTATTGCATAAGTGACATCGTCCTTTTCCCCAAGATAGAAAGGCAGGAGAGTGTCTTCTGCATGAATATGAAGATCTGGTACCCATCCGTGATACATTGAGGCTGTTCCCTGGGGGTCGTTACCTTCCACGAGCAAAACACGTAGCCCCTTCAGAGCCAGATCCTGAGCAAGATGAACAGAAACTGAGGTTTTGTAAACGCCTCCTTTATGGGCAGCAACCCCGATCACCGGTGGAAATACGTCTTCAGCACGTCGCAATCGCGTACCAAACACATCACGCATATGATTAATTTGTTCAATTGTATAACCAACACGTTGCTCAACCCGTCCTCGAATTTCCATATCCGGGTGCGGTAGTCGCCCTGCTTTCTCGGCATCTCTGATAGCCTGAGAAGAAACCCCAACTAAATCCGCTGCTTCACCTATTCTCCAGCGCCGGGTTATTTTCCTCGCTTCCGGGCTGTCATCATTAAACTGTGCAATGGCGATAGCCTTCGTCATTTCATGACCAGCGTTTATGCACTGGTTAAGTGTTTCCATGAGTTTCATTCTGAACATCCTTTAATCATTGCTTTGCGTTTTTTTATTAAATCTTGCAATTTACTGCAAAGCAACAACAAAATCGCAAAGTCATCAAAAAACCGCAAAGTTGTTTAAAATAAGAGCAACACTACAAAAGGAGATAAGAAGAGCACATACCTCAGTCACTTATTATCACTAGCGCTCGCCGCAGCCGTGTAACCGAGCATAGCGAGCGAACTGGCGAGGAAGCAAAGAAGAACTGTTCTGTCAGATAGCTCTTACGCTCAGCGCAAGAAGAAATATCCACCGTGGGAAAAACTCCAGGTAGAGGTACACACGCGGATAGCCAATTCAGAGTAATAAACTGTGATAATCAACCCTCATCAATGATGACGAACTAACCCCCGATATCAAGTCACATGACGAAGGGAAAGAGAAGGAAATCAACTGTGACAAACTGCCCTCAAATTTGGCTTCCTTAAAAATTACAGTTCAAAAAGTATGAGAAAATCCATGCAGGCTGAAGGAAACAGCAAAACTGTGACAAATTACCCTCAGTAGGTCAGAACAAATGTGACGAACCACCCTCAAATCTGTGACAGATAACCCTCAGACTATCCTGTCGTCATGGAAGTGATATCGCGGAAGGAAAATACGATATGAGTCGTCTGGCGGCCTTTCTTTTTCTCAATGTATGAGAGGCGCATTGGAGTTCTGCTGTTGATCTCATTAACACAGACCTGCAGGAAGCGGCGGCGGAAGTCAGGCATACGCTGGTAACTTTGAGGCAGCTGGTAACGCTCTATGATCCAGTCGATTTTCAGAGAGACGATGCCTGAGCCATCCGGCTTACGATACTGACACAGGGATTCGTATAAACGCATGGCATACGGATTGGTGATTTCTTTTGTTTCACTAAGCCGAAACTGCGTAAACCGGTTCTGTAACCCGATAAAGAAGGGAATGAGATATGGGTTGATATGTACACTGTAAAGCCCTCTGGATGGACTGTGCGCACGTTTGATAAACCAAGGAAAAGATTCATAGCCTTTTTCATCGCCGGCATCCTCTTCAGGGCGATAAAAAACCACTTCCTTCCCCGCGAAACTCTTCAATGCCTGCCGTATATCCTTACTGGCTTCCGCAGAGGTCAATCCGAATATTTCAGCATATTTAGCAACATGGATCTCGCAGATACCGTCATGTTCCTGTAGGGTGCCATCAGATTTTCTGATCTGGTCAACGAACAGATACAGCATACGTTTTTGATCCCGGGAGAGACTATATGCCGCCTCAGTGAGGTCGTTTGACTGGACGATTCGCGGGCTATTTTTACGTTTCTTGTGATTGATAACCGCTGTTTCCGCCATGACAGATCCATGTGAAGTGTGACAAGTTTTTAGATTGTCACACTAAATAAAAAAGAGTCAATAAGCAGGGATAACTTTGTGAAAAAACAGCTTCTTCTGAGGGCAATTTGTCACAGGGTTAAGGGCAATTTGTCACAGACAGGACTGTCATTTGAGGGTGATTTGTCACACTGAAAGGGCAATTTGTCACAACACCTTCTCTAGAACCAGCATGGATAAAGGCCTACAAGGCGCTCTAAAAAAGAAGATCTAAAAACTATAAAAAAAATAATTATAAAAATATCCCCGTGGATAAGTGGATAACCCCAAGGGAAGTTTTTTCAGGCATCGTGTGTAAGCAGAATATATAAGTGCTGTTCCCTGGTGCTTCCTCGCTCACTCGACCGGGAGGGTTCGAGAAGGGGGGGCACCCCCCTTCGGCGTGCGCGGTCACGCGCACAGGGCGCAGCCCTGGTTAAAAACAAGGTTTATAAATATTGGTTTAAAAGCAGGTTAAAAGACAGGTTAGCGGTGGCCGAAAAACGGGCGGAAACCCTTGCAAATGCTGGATTTTCTGCCTGTGGACAGCCCCTCAAATGTCAATAGGTGCGCCCCTCATCTGTCAGCACTCTGCCCCTCAAGTGTCAAGGATCGCGCCCCTCATCTGTCAGTAGTCGCGCCCCTCAAGTGTCAATACCGCAGGGCACTTATCCCCAGGCTTGTCCACATCATCTGTGGGAAACTCGCGTAAAATCAGGCGTTTTCGCCGATTTGCGAGGCTGGCCAGCTCCACGTCGCCGGCCGAAATCGAGCCTGCCCCTCATCTGTCAACGCCGCGCCGGGTGAGTCGGCCCCTCAAGTGTCAACGTCCGCCCCTCATCTGTCAGTGAGGGCCAAGTTTTCCGCGAGGTATCCACAACGCCGGCGGCCGGCCGCGGTGTCTCGCACACGGCTTCGACGGCGTTTCTGGCGCGTTTGCAGGGCCATAGACGGCCGCCAGCCCAGCGGCGAGGGCAACCAGCCGAGGGCTTCGCCCTGTCGCTCGACTGCGGCGAGCACTACTGGCTGTAAAAGGACAGACCACATCATGGTTCTGTGTTCATTAGGTTGTTCTGTCCATTGCTGACATAATCCGCTCCACTTCAACGTAACACCGCACGAAGATTTCTATTGTTCCTGAAGGCATATTCAAATCGTTTTCGTTACCGCTTGCAGGCATCATGACAGAACACTACTTCCTATAAACGCTACACAGGCTCCTGAGATTAATAATGCGGATCTCTACGATAATGGGAGATTTTCCCGACTGTTTCGTTCGCTTCTCAGTGGATAACAGCCAGCTTCTCTGTTTAACAGACAAAAACAGCATATCCACTCAGTTCCACATTTCCATATAAAGGCCAAGGCATTTATTCTCAGGATAATTGTTTCAGCATCGCAACCGCATCAGACTCCGGCATCGCAAACTGCACCCGGTGCCGGGCAGCCACATCCAGCGCAAAAACCTTCGTGTAGACTTCCGTTGAACTGATGGACTTATGTCCCATCAGGCTTTGCAGAACTTTCAGCGGTATACCGGCATACAGCATGTGCATCGCATAGGAATGGCGGAACGTATGTGGTGTGACCGGAACAGAGAACGTCACACCGTCAGCAGCAGCGGCGGCAACCGCCTCCCCAATCCAGGTCCTGACCGTTCTGTCCGTCACTTCCCAGATCCGCGCTTTCTCTGTCCTTCCTGTGCGACGGTTACGCCGCTCCATGAGCTTATCGGGTCCACTCGCGAACGCAGAAAGGCCCACCCGAAGGTGAGCCAGTGTGATTACATTTGCGGCCTAACTGTGGCCAGTCCAGTTACGCTGGAGTCACTAGTATTTAGGTGACACTATAGAAGCGGCCGCGACAACTTGTCCACGTGGAATTCTAAGCTTAGGATCCCAATGTGCTGGAAAGGCTATTCGGTCGCCGATCAGGGCGCGCTGGTGTTGTGGGAAGCGCAGTTCGGCGATTTCATGAACGGCGCGCAGATCATCATCGATCAGTTCCTCTCGTCGGCCGAGGAGAAGTGGGGCCAGCACAGCGGCCTCGTGATGCTGCTGCCGCACGGATATGAAGGCCAGGGACCGGAGCATTCGTCCGCGCGCCTGGAGCGCTTCCTGACGATGTGCGCCGAAGGGAACATGCAGGTGATCTATCCGACGACGCCGGCGAATTACTTCCACGCGCTGCGGCGTCAGATGAAGCACGATCCGCGCAAACCGATGGTCGTGATGACGCCGAAGTCGCTGCTGCGCCATCCCGGTGCGGTGTCCTCTCTGGCCGAACTGACCTCGGGCCGCTTCGAGCCCGTCCTGCGCGATGAGTCTTCGGATCCATCCTCGGTGCAGCGCGTCATCCTCACCACCGGCAAGGTCTACTACGACCTCAAGTCCGCGCGCGGCGATCGCAACATCCCCCTGCTCCGGCTCGAACAGCTCTACCCCTTCCCTCAACCGATGATCGCCGACGCCCTTCGCGCGTACCCGAATGCGAAGGAAGTCGTGTGGGTCCAGGACGAGCCCCGCAACATGGGCGCCTGGCCCTATCTGCACGAACGGTTGTCGTCGCTGCTGGCGGCGGGACAGACGTTGCAGTACGTCGGACGCCCGATCGCAGCGGCACCCGCGACGGGATCGCATCACCGGCACGAGGAGCAGCAGCAGGCATTGGTGGGGAAGGCGATCGGGTAGTCTCTACTCGATCGCTCCAAACGTCACCGTCACGTTGGTCGAATTGTTCGCGTTCGAGACCTGGCCGATCTTCGCATCGGTCATTGTGAGGCTCGCGGCGTTCCCGCACGTCAACGTCGCGCTGCCTCCGGCCGTGAGTTTCTTCGCCGCGGCGACGGCTTCGGTTGCGCTCGCGCTCGTGGGCACCGTGAACGTGAATCCCGCTTTGGTGAGGTTCCAGGACCGGACCGGCAGCGCGCTGGTCGCGCCGGGCAATTTCATCGAGCACTGCGCCGCGGCGCCGGCACGGAGCGCGGGCGCCGCGTTCATCGACTGCGGCACCTCGTTCGCACTGTGATCGGGATAGGTGTACTGGATGGTGCCGTAGTCGAGCGAGACGTTGTCCACCGGAACATCACCTGCCCCGCCGGAGATGCTGTAGTTCGCGATGATGACGTTCTGCATCGCGACCGTCAGATAGGTCACCGTCTTGTTGCCGGTGGTTGCATCGTTGCGCTCGCAGGTGATGGTCACCTTGCCGAACTGCTTGCCGGACCAGCAGTACTTCAGGAGCGTGTTCGTCGTGGCATCGAGATATTTCGTGAACGTCAGGTTCTGATGCGTCGCCTGTTCGACGGTTCCGCCCCCTGCCGCGCTGCGCGTCGGACTCGTAGGTTGTACGAATCCGTGACTCCACGACAGGATCTCGATCTGCTGCTCATGCCCTTTGGCCGTGCTGCTGCCCTCAATGGCCGGTGCTTCGAATTTGATGTACATGTTCGTCGCCGCGGCGGCACTGGCGGCGACGAACAGGCAGAGAACGACTGCGTGGAGCGACACACGACGCGACAGCGACATACCGGCCTCCTTGCTGACGGATGGGATGGACGCCGCCAGTGTAGCAAGAGGTTGACCGCCGAGCGCCGGCTCCATCCCTACACTCGATCCATGGATCCGCTGAAGAACCTGCGCATCGCTACGCCATGTCCGGCGTCGTGGGAGTCGATGGCCGGCGATGAGCGCGTGCGCCACTGCTCGCTCTGCAAACTGAACGTCTACAACGTCTCGGAAATGACGCGGGATGAAGTGCGCGATCTCTTCCTGCACAACGAAGGGCGCGCGTGCATCCGGCTTTATCGCCGCGCCGACGGAACGATCCTGACGCGCGACTGTCCGGCCGGACTTCGCGCCCTGCGGCGCCGCGCCTCGCGCGTCGCCGCCGCGACCATCGCGGCGATGCTCAGTTTCCCGTCGTTCGCGTTCGGCGGCACGCGCGGCAGCAAGGTGCGGGTCGAGGTCGAGCGGGCCGCGGCACCGCAGAAAGCGGTCTTCACCGGCGAGGTTCTCATCTCCGGCATTCCGCTGCCGGGAGCAACGATCGTCGTCCGCAGTGAGACCGGCACCGTCTCGTTCACGAGGACGACCGACGCCAACGGCGCCTTCACCGTTCCATCACTCGACGACGGACTCTATTCCGTGGAAGTGACGATGGAAGGCCTGAAAACGGCCGTCATCAAGCATCTCCAGCTCCGGGCGAACGAGGTGACGAAAGCACGGTTCACGATGAAACTCGACGCCACGGTGGAACAGATCACCGTCGGAGGAGGGTCGATCGATCCGCTGGGCAACGGCGTCTCCACGTGGTTCAGTCAGGACTTCATCAACAAGCTGCCGCACTGAGTCGCGCCGCACTCACGCCGTCGTGGCTGGTGTATGGCATCGCCTGCGCTGCATCATCGCAGCATGACGAGGATCGCGGCCGCGCACAGGTCTCGCATCAACGAGATTGTGCCTCAGCGTCGGCGGCGTCGAGCACGCCCGGCAGACCTTCGACGCCACGCTGGATTGTTCCGAACTCGACATCCATTCTTCCCCAGCTATGGTCGGCCGGCGCGAGATCGCAATCGCTCTCACGCCACTGAATTTGGGTCAAGTGAAGCTCGGACGATGACATCCATCGTTCGAAAGACTGAGGTTTCAAGGTCGAATCAATGTTGGCGACATCGATTTGTTTCGCGTACGCAACAACGCGAGAATCACCGGTCGCGGCCGGACCGGCACCCGTTGCACCGTTGCACGCTGCGACCGATAGAGCGGCAATGAGCCAATGAATCCGCATCAGTAGCACCCACAGCTTGCCGAACGATGGGTGCTCTCGCCTGCCAGAATCCCTGCACGTTCGAGGATGCGCGACGATTCCATGGGCTCGCGAGTCGCTCATTGAAGCGCTTCGACATGCAGGCGGAGGCGGTTCGGCTCTCATGGAGCGTATGGGAGGCTTTTGCTGCGCGCGGAGAGCTCGATGCTGCGGAAGTCGGACGAAGCGATTCCGCCCGCTCACGACATCGTCACGGTCTGCGGGCGGCAGGAAGTGGCCGTCGATGTCGCGAATGCGCTGGCGTATCTCGAACAAGCGGTACGCGCGGCAGCAGCCACGGCGGATTTCGTCAGGAACACGAGGCGCTTCGTCGGAGCGCGGTTGCACGATGAGATCGCAACGATGGACTTCGACGCGATTTCGTAAGCGCGTCGCATGAATCCCATCCGCGTACGCGTGAATGCCATCCGCCATCGCATGCATGCGACACGGCGTGGGATGCATCCCATCCGCGTACACGTGAATGCCATCCCCCATCGCATGCATGCGATGCGGCGTGGGATACATCCGATCCGCGTACGCGTGAATGCCATCCCCCATCGCATGCATGCGACACGGCGTGGGATGCATCCCATCCGCGTACGCGTGAGTCAGCTTGCGGTGCTTTTTCACCTGCCGATTTCAATCGATTCGCTGAGGGCGTACGTTCGCGAGTCCGACGTCATCGCACGACTCGTCGCGGAGGCGAAGCGACTTGGCTGGGTCGAGGATTTCCTCGAGCTGGTTCAGGTCGAACACGACCGTCGCGACCTCGATTTACAGTGAACGTGTCACCGGATGTCGAAACGGTGGTTCGCGAACGGTCTGCGCGCCGAGGATCCGCGCCCGTTGCTGCGGTGGTTCGCATCCGAAGAATCAAAACAGAAGGGCGCGGACGACGAGCACGGCCTGTTTTGCGTACTCGAGTCGCATTTTGTGGTACACAACACGCCGGTCCGTCAATGCGCACATCCTTCCTTGTCTCTCTCCTCATTGCCGTCATTGCTCTGCCCGCCATCGCGCAGACCTGCCCCACCCACGCGCCCGACTTTCAGCTCTTCGACATCTCCGGCGCGACGTCGCAGTGCGATCTGAACTGGCAGTTTCCGTATCAGGACGCGCCCTGCGTCCCCGGCGAGACGCTCACGTTCTTCGTCTACGCGCGCATCGGCGGGCAGCCGCTCGAAGCGTGCGACACGGTGCGCTGGCATTTCGGCGACGGCACGCTCGACCAGCAGGTGACGGGGCCGAACAAGAAGTTGACGCACTCCTATGCGAAGGGCGGCTATTACAACTTCTCCGTGACCATTTCGAACGCGAAGGGGAGCTACACGGATCAATTCACGCTCGACGTCGCGGACGCCGTCTCGTTCGCCGTCCCGACCTTGAACGTGAACGAAAACGACGGCGTGGCGCACGTCGCGCTCACGCGCACGATGGGGAGCACCGCATCGCTCACCGTCACCTGCTACACGAACGACGTCACGGCGAAAGAGGGGGTGCGCTATCAGCACACGAACCACAGCGTGACGTTCGCGGCCGGGCAGAGCACCGCCACGTTCGACGTGCCGCTCATCGACGACAACATCTTCCTTGGCACGCAGTCGTTTCTCGTCGGCATGCTCGCGCCGGCGCACGGCACGAATGCCGTGGTCGGCACGCAGGACCGCACCAGCGTGGTGATCGCGGACGACGAATCGTCGCCCGTTCTCTCGTTCTCGGCGCCGGCGTACACCGCAGCGGAAAACTCCGGCCACGCGACGATCACCGTCAATCGGGCCGGATTGAAGACGCAACCGGTCTCCGTCCATTTCGCGACGCGCGACACGAACAATCCGCCGGCCGTCACGCCGGCGAACGGCACGCTCGACTTCGCATCGAATGAAGTCTCGAAGTCATTCAATGTGCCGCTCATCGACAACGACCTGCCGTCCGGCGACCACCAGATCGCGATCGACCTCACCGCGCCCACCGGCGGCGCATCGCTGAGCGGCGGGGTCACCACGCTCACCGCCGCGCTGAAGATCACGGACGACGATCCGCGTCCCTCCGTCTCGGTCGACGACATCTCGCTGTCCGAAGGCGACAGCGGGCAGAAGAACGCGACGTTCCACCTGACGCTCACGCCGCCGGTCAAAGGTCCGACGCCGGTCGATTACGCATTCGGCGAAGAGACGGCGCGGCAGTCGCAGGACTTCGCCGGCAGTTCGGGCACGATCAACTTCGCGCCGGGCGAGACGTCGAAGTCGCTCAACGTCTCGATCACCGGCGACACGGCCGCGGAGCCGGACGAGACGTTCCACGTCACGATCAGCTCGACGCTCGCGAACGTCACGAAGAACCGCGGCGTCTGCACGATCGTGAATGATGACGCGGGCCTCTCGCCTGCCAGCATCGAGATGAGCCGCGGCGGCAAAAAGACGCTCACGATCAAACTGCCGCAGCCCGCCGGCGCGAGCACGTCGATCCCGCTCGATTCGAGCGCCGACGGCATCGCGACGGTGCCCAATCACGTGACGATCAACGCCGGCGCGAGCTCGGTGTCGTTCACGCTCGCCGCCGTGGCCGCGGGCCGCGCGACGATCCACGCGATCCTCCCCGACTCCCTCGGCGGCCGCACGCTCTCCGCGAACGTGACGGTCAACGAAACGCCGTCGGTCTCGTTCGACCCCGAGGCATTGACGGTCGCGCCGAATGCAACGGCGAGCGAAACGTTGAGCGTCGACCCGGCGCTGACGAGCTCCGTCACGGTGACGCTGACCATCGACGATCCGGCCGTTGCGAGCGTGCCGCCGTTCGTCACCATTCCGGCCGGCGGCAACGCGTCGATCCCGATCAGCGGACTGCGCGCCGGCAGCGCCACGCTGACGGCTGCATTGCCCGCGGCAAACGGCGGCGCGACCGACACGCTGGCTATCACCGTCGCCGACACGCCGCTGATCACGTCGATCTCCCCCGCCACCGGACCGAGCTCCGGCGGGACGGCGGTCACGATTCACGGCACGAACTTCTCCGCCGCGTGCACGGTGTCGTTCGGCACGCATCCCGCGGCATCGACGGAGCTCGTCGACGGCAGCACGCTCACCGCGATCACCCCGCCGCACGAACCGGGCGCGACGAGCGTCACGGTGAGCTGCGGCGGCGTAACCGCGACGGCGACGGATGCTTTCACTTTCGTTCCCGGACGCCGCCGGCCGGCGCGCTAGCATCGTTGCATGCAGAACATTCGCGTCGCTTCGCCCTGTCACACGTCGTGGGAGACGATGACCGGCGATGACCGCGTCCGTTTCTGCTCGCTCTGCAGTCTGAACGTCTACAACTTCGCGGAGATGACGCAGGACGAGATCGGCGAGCTGCTGCTGCGAAGCGAAGGACGCCGCGTCTGCGGCCGGCTCTATCGCCGTGCCGACGGCACGATGCTGACGCGCGACTGTCCGACCGGCCCGCTGCGCAAACGGGCGTCGCGCGTCGCCAGCGCGACGTTCGCCGCGATGGTCAGCTTCGCGTCGTTCGCGTTCGGCGGCACCACGTGCGAGATGAAGAAGCATGGCAAGGTGGACATCCAGATCGAGCGCAGCGTTGCGCCGCAGAAAGCGGTCTTCACCGGATTCGTCCTCCTCGGCGGAAACCCGCTGCCGGGAGCAACCGTCACCGTGCGGAACGAGGTCGGAACGACGGTCGAGCGCACCGACACCACCGACGCAAACGGCGCGTTCAACATCGATTCGTTCGACGACGGCCTCTATCAAGTCGACGTGACGCTCGAAGGCATCATCCCGTCGAGGATCGAGCATCTGCAGCTGACCGCGAACGAAGTCACGAAGGCGCAGTTCGCGATGCGGATCGATGCGCAGCAGGAGATGGGAATCATCGCCGTCGATGAAACGCCGCGGCACGAGCCCCTCTCGACGACGTTCACCCAGGACTTCATCAACAAGCTGCCGCTATGAACCTCCGCATCGCATCGCCGTGCAGCGCGTCGTGGGCCGGGATGGCGGGCGATGAGCGGGTCCGTTTCTGCTCGCTCTGCAATCTCAACGTCTACAACTTCGCGGAGATGACGCGCGACGAGATCCGCGAGCTGGTGTTGCGAAGCGAAGGACGTGTCTGCGGCCGGATGTATCGCCGCGCCGACGGCACGTTCCTGACGCGCGACTGTCCGGCCGGACTGCGCGCGCTGCGCAAACGGATGTCGCGCATCGCCGGCGCCACGTTCGCCGCGCTGTTCAGCTTCGCGTCGTTTGCGTTCGGCGATACGACGTGTAAAAAGCGGGGCGACGTCGAGATCCGGATCGAGCAGAGCGCGGCGCCGCAGAAGGCGGTGTTCACCGGCGTCGTTCTTTTCGGCGGCAATCCGCTGCCGGGAGCGACCGTGACGCTCTGCAGTGAAACGGACCAGCAGCGCACGGCGATCACCGACGTGAACGGCGCCTTCACCATCCCCTCGATCGACGACGGCGTCTATCGCGTCGAGGTCACACTGGACCATGACCTCAAACCGGCTGGGATCGAGCAGCTGCAGCTGAACGCGAACGAGGTGACGACGGCGCGGTTTGCCGTGCAGCTCGATGGCATCACCGATATCCTGTCGGGAGCGGTCGCGGTCGACGACTTCATGACGGAAGGCGTCTCCACGACGTTCTCGCAGGACTTCATCAACAAGCTGCCGATTTGAGCGACACCGGATATTCGCTGACCTGGCCCGCCTATTCGCGCACGCTCGGCGTGATCGCAGCGATCGGATTCTTCGCCAGTCTCGGCGTTTTCGCGTACTCGTACACCGGCGACTCGATCTCGCGGCAGTTCCCGCCGGTCTGGCTGCTGCACATCGGAATCTTCGTCGTCTGGGGCCCGGCGGTCTTCTTCGTCCACCGCGTGGTCAAGGGCGGCCTGGTTCTCGATCTGCTTGCGAGCTTTCCGAAGCTCCTCTACGCCGCGGCCGTCGCGCTCATGCTCGCGGTGCCGGTCTTCGGGAGCGGCACGGTTTCCAGCCTGGACGGAGCGCCCGAGGAGCACCTGATGGGCTACGTCCTGAACGATCACGGCCACATGCGCGACATCACGCGCGAGCAGTATCTCCAGGCGAAAGCGCTCTGGGATCGCGGCTTCTCCGTGATGTGGCTCGAGTTCTACGGACTCTCCGCCCTCTTCTGGCTCGGGCACCGCGAGAAACGCGCGGTCACTGCACCGCCCGAGCCCGTCCCGGCACCCCCACGCTGAACGCCGGCGCGAGGAGGTACTCGTACGAGTTCCCCGCCGGATCCTCGAAGTGCAGTTGCAGATCGATCAGCGCCGGCTCGCGCGTGACCGGCGCGAGGTCACAGCGGAACACCGTCCCGAACGACGGATGTCCGGCCGCCAGCGCTTCCTCCAGCGTCAGGATTCCGGTCGCCACGACCGTGTACGGCAGCTCGTGCCACACCTCGCTGCCATGTGCCTTCCAGCGCACCGACGTCGCCTCGGCGCGCACCGCGCCGGCATCGATCTCGTTCGGCCCGACCGGCACGAAGTCGAGCGCCGAAAACTGCAGCGTTCCGTTCGCGTGCGGGAAGAAATCGCTCGCGATGGCGCCGTTCGCATCGAGCATGCGCAGCGACATGATCAGCGGCGGCGCGTGATCGGTCCGGCTCGTGTCGAAGCGCGCCGTCACGCGCGACTGCCCCGGTACGCCGTGCACGCTGACCGGCCGCGTGATCTCCAGCCGGTACTGCTCCTCGCCGAACTCCGCCCACGGATCGAGGAACACCTTGCCCGACTGCACGAGCTGGTCTGCGGAGTCGTACAGCTTCACCTCGGCGCCGTTCGCCTCCGCGTTACGCAGCTCGCCGAAGCTGCCGAGGTAGAACGTATCCGTAAAGAGCTGCTCGTCGCCGATGTAGATGTACGAGCGCGGTGACGCCAGGCCCCTGCCGAACGTCATGACCTCGCCCGGCCGCGGTACGTACGTCGACGGATCGTCATTCAGCCACGGCGAGAGCTCCAGTCCGCGCGCGGTCTGGCGGATGATCGGCGTTCCGACGCCGGTGAAGCGCGCGATCGACGGATAGTCGGGGGGCAGGTCCTTGAACGGATCGGGAGGCGCCATCTTCACTTCGCCCGCCGTCGTCGCGGCGACGTTCGGATGCGTTTCCGCGGTGACGAACCCCGTTCCGCTCCACAACGTCCCCGCCTCGGCCGGCTGCACTTCGCCGCTGTAGACGTGCAGCGCCCACAACGCGCCATGGATCAGCGCACCCGATCCGATCACAGCCTCGGGACGCTTCGCATCGGGCGGCACCGCGATGCGGAACGGCACGCGGGTCCACGCCGACGCATCGACCGTGCGCGTGACGTTGCCCGCCATCCCGTTGATCGGCGCGAATGCAGCCGAATACGCCGCGCCGCCGTTCGGCTCCGTGCACGTCTCGACCGGCACGATCGTGAAGCGCGTGCTCAGCGGCGACGTCAGCACGCGGGTGCTGCTGAACAGCAGCACCACTTCGCCGTTCATCCCCGAGCCCTCGGGCCAGACCAGTCCGTACTGATGCGAGCAGTTGCGCCGGTTCTCCAGCGGCAGCCCGCGATCGTCCTGCGCGAAAACCGAGATCTCGTGCTGCGCCATCGACGCGTTGACGTTCACCGTCGCCGTGTCGGAGATCTGCTGCTGCTCGACGATGATCCAGCGATACGCGCCGTCGTCCGACGCGGGACTCACTTCGACGTCGTACGAACCGATCGGCACGTGTACGCGCACGTCGTTCCCGTCGATGTCGGATCCGGCACCGGCCACGGTCCGCGAATGAATGCCGACGACGTTGACGGTGTATGGATCGTCCTTGTCGTAGTGAATCGTCATCTCCGCCGCTTTCACGAACGCCCACGGCACGCGCACCGTCATCGAGCCGCCGAGGATCCGGATCGCGCCGCCGAACGAAAGCGAGCCCTCGGCGGGCGCGGGCACGATTGCGTTGTCGACCTGCAACAGGAGCGAGACCGTCTGCGACTCGCCCGGCGCGAGCACGAACGCGGACGGCGAGATGGCGAGCGTGACTCCGGCGACGTCGCCTGCGTCCAGCGACAGCGACATCGGCCGCGCCGATCCGTTCGTCAGCGTGAAGGTCTGCGCGGTCGTCCAGATCGGATGCGACGAGCGATCGCGGCCGAAGCTGATCACCGCCGGCATCGCGAACAGGTCCGATCCGAGGGCGCGCAATGCGTCGACCCGTCCCGCTCCTTCGATCATCGCTTCGTTTCCGAGCGGCAGCGCCGTCTGCACGATCGCGGACTTCAGCATCGCCGGCGTCCAGTCGTGGTGCAGCGATTTGAGCAGCGCGACGACGCCCGCGACGTGCGGCGCCGCCATCGACGTGCCGCTTTCCGTGACCGTGTCGCCCCCCAGCTTCGCCGACGAGATCGCCACGCCCGGCGCGACGACTTCCGGCTTGACGGCAAGACTTCCTGGCACAGGTCCTTTTGAACTGAAGTCCGCCATCCGGTCCTTGTCGTCCGAGGCGCCGACGGCGATCGCGGAGGGCGCATTCGCCGGCGTGGAGACGGTGAAGAAGCGGCCGTCGTTGCCCGCGGCGATGCAGAAAACGACGCCCGCTTTCGTCGCGTTGTCGATCGCCTTCGAAAGCTCGTCGTCCGGCGTGCCGGGGCGGCCGAGGCTCATGTTCACGACGTCGGCGTGATCGCGCGTGTCGCCGTCGCCGTTCGGATCGACCGCGCGCTCCACCGCCGCGAGGATCGCCGAGTCGTAGCCGGAGCCGTTCTGGTCGAGCACTTTGTACGCGAGGAACTGCACGTCGGGCGCGACGCCGGTCAGTCCTCCGCCGTTCGCGCCGACGATGCCGGCGACGTGCGTGCCGTGCCCGTTGTCGTCCATCGGATCGTCGTCGTCGTTGACGAAGTCGTGGCCGCCGATGACGCGATGTCCGAACGCGGGATGTTTGTAGTCGATGCCGGTGTCGATGACGGCGACGGTGACGCCGGCGCCGCGCGTGGTCGCCCACACCGCCGGCGCATTGATCTTCGCCACGCCCCGGAGTGCGGCAGCTTGCTGCCGCCCCAGGAGTGCGGCAGCTTGCTGCCGCGAATGGTCAATGGCGCAAGCAAGCTTGCGCAATCCGGGGGCGGCAGCAAGCTGCCGCACTCCCAGCGCATGCACTTCGCGATCGAGATGCACGGCCGCGACGTAATCGAGCGCGCGGATCGCCGGAATGTCGCCCGGATCGACCATCGCGCTCGCGCCGGAGTAGACGCGCGAGTAGGTGTGCGTGATGCGCGGCGCGGTCTTGATCGATTGCGTCGCGCCGTGCAGGCGGCGCAGGTCCTGTTCGAAGTGCGCCGGCGGTTTGCGGAACTCGATGATGACGCGCGTGGTGGTGACGCGCGGGGTCTCGACGACGTGGCCGCCGCGGGTGATGGAGACCTGGGCCGGTCCATTCGGGCCGGCGGTGACGCTGTGGATCTGTTGGGCTGCGGATGAAGCCGCAAGGACGATGAGGATCAGGAGCCGTTTCACGGCCCCATTTTCCTCTTTGCGCGCTGATTCGCGCGATCGAGTGCGGCGAGGAGATCGGGCTCATCCGTGATCGGCACCGCTGGCTGTGTGTGTGGCGCCGCCGACTCGGTGGCGCGCGCCGGCGAGGCCGCCGGCGCCACACG
>JADMIO010806543.1_pt1 | contig 21923 bp, 17 predicted proteins | sample 8958161 | NCBI WGS metagenome assembly JADMIO01 (sample SAMN16585339, study PRJNA669376) | soil metagenome | isolation source: Crop rotation soil | place: USA: Cullars Rotation, Alabama | collected 2011
GGCCGCGACTTCAAGTCACGTGAATTCCAAGCTTCGGATCCCACTGTGCTGGAAAAAGGCGGTGGTAGAGGTCGCGGCGGAACGTGCCCTGCTCGATCATGCCCGCGAGGTCGCGGTTGGTGGCGGCGAGGAAGCGCACGTCGACGTTCACCGGCTGGCGGCCGCCGACGCGGTGGAGGCTCGTGCTCTCCAACACGCGCAGCAGCTTCGCCTGCAGCTCGGCGGGCATGTCGCCGATCTCGTCGAGGAAGACGGTGCCTTGGGCGGCGCGCTCGAGGATGCCCGGACGTGCCTCGACGCCGGTGGCGACGCCGCGCTCGATGCCGAAGAGCTCGGCCTCCAACAGCTCGCGCGGCAGCGCCGCGCAGTTGACGGCGAGGAACGGTCCGCCGGCGCGCGGCGAGCGGGCGTGGACCCAGCGCGCCAGGACTTCCTTGCCGGCTCCGGACTCGCCGAGGATGAGGACGGGCACGTCGCCGCGCGCGATCTTGGCGGCGCGGCGGTAGGTGCGCGCCACCTCGGGGCTGAGACCGGCGGGCGGCGGCGGTGGAGCGGTCGCGGGTGAGCGACGCGCTTCGGGAATCCGCATCGAGGCCGCGCTGGCGACACGACGACGCTGCGGCTCGCCATTGCGCTCCGCGAGCGCCAACAGCTCGAGTGCCAGCGCTAGCAACGGCTCAGCGGGCACGAGGAGCGCGGCTTCGCTCGTGCGTAGGTTGAGACTCCAGCCCTCGGGACCGCAGATCGTGCGCGTCGTCGTGCTGCGTGGTAGACGCGGCGCGGTGGCGTCGGCAGCGAACAACACCGGCTCGCCGTCGCCAGTCGTGCGCAGCAGCTCGACCCGGCCTACCGGCAGCACCTCGGGTAGTCGCGCAGCGAGGGCCTCGGCCGTCGCGTCCACCGTCGTTTCGCCCGCGAGCAGCGGTGGCAGAATCTCGCGCAACACACCGGCGAGCCGGCCGAGCGGATGGAGATCCGCCGTCGAGCCGCGCTTCTTCGCCGCAGCCTCGGCGAAGTCGGCGGCGAACGGGCGCCGCCGCGGCGCCGGCATCACCTCGTCCGCGGCCGGCGGCAGCAGCACCTGAGCGCGAGCGGGATCGGCAGGCTGCAGCACCGCCTGCAGCGGCCCGAAGGCGACCACCGCGAGCCCGCGCAGCGCGGTGCGGCGGATCGGGCGGCCGTGCACGAAGGTGCCGTTGCGCGAGTCGAGGTCGGTGAGCACCACGCCGCCGTCCTCGAGCACCTCCAGCAGCGCGTGTCGCCGCGACACGCGACCGTCGTCGAGCGGCACCGCCGAGCTCGGGTCGGAGCCGACGACGTGCTCGCCGGGCGCCAACCGGAAGCGCAATGCAGAGCCGTCCGCGGCGAGCACCTTCAGCATGACCACGGCATTGGGCACACCGATAGGTGGGCAAGGCTTCGGCGCCAGGCGCTGCGCGCGCGGCGCCGCCGCGTCGCGAACGACGGAAAGTGCTCCGCTGGTGGTCACGCTCTTCTCCTGATGTGGCCGTGACGCGGCCTCCCCATTCCTTCAGCGCAGGATCGCGGCCGCGCCGGTCACGCGTGACGTCGCGGATTTTCGTTGACACGATTTCGCGCTCGGGCGTATCCTGCCTCCACTCGATCACCGCCTTTCTTTTTGGAGAGGAGAGCGCATCCCATGGCAGCCAAGCCCAAGAAGGCCACGGCAAAGAAGTCCACGGCGAAGAAGGCGACCGCCAAGAAGGCCACCGCGAGGACGGCGGCGAGGAGCATCCGCAAGGCCGACCTCACGAAGCTCGTCACGGCGGCCGTGCGCGCCACCAGCAATCGGCCGGCGAAGATCATTCGCGAGCCGATCTGGGGCTTCGTGCTCGACACCGAGGCCGGCGCCCTCGACGCAGCCCGCGCGGTGACGGAGCGCCTCGGCGAGGGTGGGCGTGGGGCCGGCATCAACCTCACCGTCAAGCCGACCGTGGTCCTGCAGCCGGGCATCACCATCGCCGGCTTCATCCAGCGCGACCTCAACCTCCCGGTGCGCTTCTAGCCGCGGCCGGCACGCCGCCGCGGCTTCGCCGCCATGGGTGAGACGCTCGTCCGCATCGGGGCGCGGCCGCGCCCCGTGATGTGCCCCAGCGCGCAGCCGGGGATGGCCGAGCCGCGGCTGATCGGCGTCGTCACCCACGAGGAGGAAGGCGCGCGCATCGCTTACCTCGCCGAAGAGGTGCCGATCACCGACGAGCTGCTGGGGCAGATCGGGCCGGCGGCGCCGAGCCAGGTCTTCCGCATCGCCGCCCACTGCGAAGAGCAGCGCTGCGTCCACTTCAACGGCACCAAGTGCAAGCTCGCGAGCCGCATCGTCGAGTCGCTGCCGGCGGTCGTCGACGCTCTTCCCCACTGCCTCATCCGCAGCACCTGCCGCTGGTACACGCAGGAGGGCAAGGAAGCCTGCTTCCGCTGCCCGCAGGTGATCACGCAGCCGCTCGATCCGTCGCCGCAGTACCAACACGTGGCGACACCGCAGGACTGACGGCGAGGCGATTGCGATTCGTACAATGACCGGCCGCGCGCCGCGGCCGGTCGGCGGCGCGTGGCTTGACACCGGAGCGCCATGACGCCGATCCATCGCCTCGCCGTTCGTTGGCTCGCCTGCGCGGGATTGCTGTTGCTCACTGCCGGAACCGCGCGCGCGGCGTCGCTCTTCGGCGGCGGCCGCACGGATGTCGTCGAGGTCGGCGTGCGCGAGCTGCCGGCCGACGATGCCTGGCAGGTCAGCTGGCGGCTGCCGAGGAAGGCGGCGGGCGTGGACTTCGTGCATGGGCGCGGGACGTATCGCCGCGCTGGGTGGACGGTGGCGCCGGCCGGCGCGCAGTGGGTGGAGGCGCCGCCGGACACCGAGCGGCTGTGCTTTGCGCGGCCGAGCCGCGAATTCGCTGCGTCGTTTCGCAGCGACTTCGCGATGCGGCCGAAGGATTACGAGGCCGAGGTGGCGCTGAGCGACGGCGGGCGGCTTTTCTACACCGGGCAGCTCGTGGTGCGGCCGCTCGAGATTTGCGCACCGGCTTCGTCCAGCGCCTCTGCAGCGGCGAGTCCGGCGCCGACTGCGGCGCCTCCCACGGATTCGTCGCCGCCCGATCGCGAGCTGCTCCACCACTTTCAATTCACCACCGCAGCCGGCCGCAACATCCAAGTCCTCGACCAGGCCGCGCAGGCGACGCTCACTTGGAAGCCGGCGAGCGGCAGCGAGGAGACCTACCCGTACTTCGGCCCGCAGAGCGCCGCCATAGGCGAGCGCGTCGCGTTGATCGTCGATCCCTCGCTGCCCGAGTGGATGCGCCGCGAGCTCGAGCCGACGGTGACGAAGCTCTTCGACCGCTTCGCGGGCGAGACCGGGATGAGTCTGCCGCTGCGGCCGCTCGTCGTCGTCTCCTTTTCGCCGAACGGCAGCGGCTTCTCCTCAGGCGGCGGCCAGCTCGGCGGCATGCTGCAGATCGCCTTCAGCGGCGAAGGGCTACGCAGCGAATCTGTCGAGGGGCGCACGTTCTGGGTGAAGCACCTCGCGCACGAGGTCTTCCACCTCTGGGACGGCTTCGCGCTGCGCGCCGACGCCGAGTCGGAGTGGCTCTCCGAGGCCGCCGCCGAAGCGTTCGCGTTGCGTGCCGCGTACGGCCTAGGCGTGCTCACCGATCGGCAGATCGCCGAGCGTCTCGTCGACCTCGGCAACCAATGTCTCGCGCAACTCGACGGCCAATCGCTGCTGTCGGCGCCGCAGCGCCAGGCGTGGGACAGCTGGTACAGCTGCGGGCCCGTGCTGCTCTTCGTCGCCGGGCAGGCCGTCGAGCGCAAGCAGCCCGGCAAGGGCGGTCTCGGTCTCCTCGTGCGCGAGATGTTCGCCGAGGGTCAGCGCGCGGGCGGCGTCTACGGCACCGGCCTCTTCCTCGGCTGGCTCGACAAGCTTTCCGAGGACCGCGCGACCGTGTTTGCGCTGCAGGGGATCATCCGACGCGGCGTGCCGCGCGGCGCGGACCGCGCGCTCGCGGCGCTCTTCCAAGGCGCCGGCTACCGCGTCGTGCTCGCGGCGCCGAGCGAGGCGAAGGCGAGCCCCGAGGTCTTCGGCGCCATGCTGCGCAAGGCGCTCGCGCGCTGCGCCTGCGGACCCGGTGGCCCACCGCCCAACGCGGAAGGCGACTGCGCGCGCCTCGCCGGCCAGGAGCGCATCGTGCGCGTCGGCGACGTCGAGGTGCGCCGCGATCCGGCCGCGGCCTACGACCGCCTGCGCGCCGGCGCCAGCCTCGGCAGCCCGGTGCGCGTCGTCGCCGGTGACGATCCGCAGCCGCTGACGCTCTTCTGCGGCCGCGACACGCTCGACCCGAGCTTCAGCCAGCTCCTGCGCTTGCAGGAGTAACCGCCGCCGCGACTGCGCCGCGCTACGACTGCCGCTGCACGACGACGGCGGTGCCGTAGCACAACACTTCGGTGACGCCGTCCATCACCTCGGTGGCGTCGTAGCGCACGCCGATGACGGCGTTGGCGCCCGCCTGCCGCGCGTGCTCGATCATCATCGCGAACGCCTCGCCGCGCGTCTTCTCGCAGAGCTCGGTGAAGAGCGTGATGTTTCCCCCGGCGAGCGTCTGCAAGGCACCGCCGATGGTGCCGAAGATCGAGCGCGAGCGCACGGTGATGCCGCGCACGACGCCGAGGCTCTTCACCACTTGGTGCCCGATGATCTCGAAGGCGGTGGTGGTCATCGTCGCATCCATGGAGAACTCTCCTTCTCCTCCAGGGTACGCATTGGCTAGTCAACAGGTTCCACCGCGTGGTGTCAGACGATCCCGGACCTATAATCGCGACGGTGCGCGCCGCCGCACTCGCCGCCGCGTCGTTCCTCACATCGCTGCTTGCCGCGCCGCCCCTGCACGCCGCCCGCGTCGAGCTGACGTTGCAGCAGCCCAACGGCCGCCCGCTCGCCGGCGCCGTGCTCTACGCGCTGCCGCTCGACGCGCGCCGCCTGCCGCCGCCCGCGTCCGCGGTGATGGACCAGCGCGATCGCCGCTTCGTGCCGCAGATCCTGCCGGTGCAGACGGGCGCCGCGGTGAGCTTTCCCAACACCGACTCGATCAGCCACCACGTCTACTCGTTCTCGCCGGCGAAGCGCTTCGAGCTCTATCTACCGAAGAACGAAGGGCGAAGCGGCGCTCGCAGCCGCGGCGACCGCGGGGCGCCGAGCAACTCGCAGGTGATCTTCGACCGCCCCGGCGTCGCCGCGCTCGGCTGCAACATCCACGATTGGATGCTGGCCTACATCCTCGTCGTCGATACGCCTTGGTTCACCAAGGCGGACGCGCAAGGGCACGCGGAGCTCGCCGACCTGCCGGCGGGCCGCTATCGCCTCGTCGTCTGGCATCCGCGCATCACCGATCCCGAGGCGTCGCTGCAGCGCGACGTGCGCCTCGCCGGCGACGGCGTGGAGAGCTGGCGTGTGGCGTTGCACGCGCCGCTGCTTCCCGCCCGCGATCAAGAGCCCGGCTTCAAGGATTATTGACGTGCGCAGCCTCCAGAGCCGCATCCTCGTCGTCTTCCTCGCCCTGCTGTTGGCTGTCCTCGGCGTCACCATCTACACCGTGCGGCGCGCCACCTACCGCCAGACGCTGGTGCGCATCCGCGGCGAGCTGCTGCACGGGCGCGACGTCTTCAACGACAAGCTGGTGTCCCGGCAGCGCAGCCTCTGGCAAGTGGCCGAGACGCTCACTAAGGACGACGCGCTGCGCCAGGCGATCTTCACCGACCCCGGCGACCTGGAGTCGCTCTTCTTCGCCCTCGACAACCACCGCAAGCGCACCGGCGCCGAGCTGGCGCTGCTCGTCGACCTCGACGGGCGCGTGCTCGTCGACACCCAGCAGCCCCGCAACCGCAACCGCGCCTTCCCCTACCCGCGGCTGCTCCTGCCGGAGCGCTCGTTCGAGCGCGAGCCGGCGGCGGTGGTGCTCGACGGCCGCGCCTACCAGCTCGTCGCGGCGCCTTACTACGTGCCGGTGTCGGCGCCGCAACCGACGCTCTGGCTGCTGCTCGGGCGGCTGCTCGACGACGCGGCGGCCCAGGAGTTGGCCAGCCTCTCCGGCCTCCAAGTTACCTTCGTCGAGGCACAGGCCGGGCAGCCGCGGCGCGTGCTGTCGTCTTCGCTAGAGGCCAACGCGCGCCGGCAGCTCGCGACGCTCGCGGCCTCGGTCCAGCAGCGCCCGCACGGCCTGACGCTCGGCGACCAGGACTACCTGACCGTGGCGATGCCGGTGCGCGGCGTCGGCGGGGGCGCGAATGGCGGCGCCGCGAGCGTCGAAGCCGTGCTCATGCGCTCGACCGAGCAGGCGATCGTCGACTTCCGCGCCCTCTCCGGCGAGGTGCTGTGGATCGCGCTCGCCTCCGTGCTGCTCGCGGCGCTCGGCACGGCGCTCATCGCGCGCGGCATCACGCGGCCCGTGCGCACGCTCGAGCAGGCGGCGCGGCGGCTCGCCGGCGGCGACTACACGGTCGACCTGCCGCTCTCGGACCGCGGCGAGATCGGCGAGCTGGCGCGCGAGTTCGGCCGCATGCAGCAGGGCATCCGCGAGCGCGAGTCGGCGATCCACCACCTCGCCTACCACGACGACTTGACCGGGTTGCCCAACCGCAACCGCTTCCGCGTCGAGGTGGCCGAGGCGATCGCGGCCGCGCGCAGCGGACGCGGCCGCATCGCGGTGGCGCTGCTCGACCTCGACCGCTTCAAGGACATCAACGACACCCTCGGCCACCATGTCGGCGACCGCCTGCTGATGCAGGTGGCGACGCGGCTCGAGGCCGCGGCGAAGGAGCGCGGGCTCGTCGTGGCGCGCCTCGGCGGCGACGAGTTCGCCGTGCTGCTGCCGGCGCTGGCGCTGCGCCAGACCGAGCAGGCGGTGGCCGAGCTGCGCGAGCTGCTCTCGGCGGCGCTCGAGACCGAAGAGCTGCGCGTCGAGCTGCAGGCGAGCGTCGGGATCGCCCTCTTCCCCGACCACGGCAGCGACCCGGCGAGCCTGCTGCGCCAGGCCGAAGTCGCGATGTACGGCGCCAAGGAGAAGAAGCTGGGCCTCGCCTTCTACGACGCCAGCCAGGATCGCCACAGCGTGCAGCGGCTGACGTTGATGGCGGAGCTGCGCCGCGCCATCGAGGCGGACGCGCTGCACCTCTGCTACCAGCCCAAAGTCGAGCTGGCGAGCGGCGTGCCGGTCGAGGTGGAGGCGCTGGTGCGCTGGCGCCACCCGCGGCTGGGCGCGGTGTCTCCCGCCGACTTCGTGCCGCTCGCCGAGCAGACGGGCGTGATCCGCCCGCTCACGCGCTGGGTATTGAAGCGCGCGTTTAGCGAGGCGGCGGCGTGGCACCGCACCGGTTTGCCGCTGGGCGTGGCGGTCAACCTCTCGGCGCTCGATCTCCACGACCGCGAGCTGCCGCGGCGCGTCGGAGCCGACCTCGCCGCCGCCGAGCTGCAGGCGCGCCACCTCGTCCTCGAAGTCACCGAGAGCAGCGTCATGGCCGACGCCGAGATGGCGCGGCGCGTGCTCGACGAGGTGGTGGCGATGGGCGTCACTGTTTCCGTCGACGACTTCGGCACCGGCTACTCCTCGCTCGCGCAGCTCAGCCGGCTGCCGGTGCAGGAGCTCAAGGTCGACCGCTCCTTCGTGCTCGAGCTGGCGCGCTCCGAGCAGGCGGCACCCATCGTGCGCGCCACCATCGAGATGGCGCACAGCCTGGGCCTGCGCGTCGTCGCCGAGGGCGTCGAGAACGGTGCCGTCGCGGCCCGACTACGCGAGATGGGCTGCGACCTGGCGCAGGGCAACTGGTTCGGCGAGCCAGTCGAGGCGGCGGAGCTGGTGCGGCGGTTGGGCAAGCCGGGCGGCGTACGCGCGCCGCAGCGGCCGGTGGAGCTGGCGTGAGCGCCACGCCGTCATTGCGAGGAGCGCAGCGACGAAGCCATCTCGATGCTGCGACATCGAGATCGCCGCGACCGCTACGCGGCCTCGCGATGACGGCGCTGCTGCTCGCCATGCCAGTGGCGGCGAGCGCGATCGAGCAGGACGTCCACGGCGTCCTCTCGCTGCGCCTCTTCGACACCGACACCTCGCGCTCGTGGGTCGACGGCGGCCTCGGCAAGCTCCGCTTCGACGACGGCGACGAGCCGCTCGACCTCGGCGCCGCGATCGTCACCTACCGCGCGCGCTTCACGCCGACGCTGGCGGCGCGCGCGGTGGCGAGCGCCTACGCCGACGGCCCCGGCTCGCTGCTCGACCTCGACGAGGCCTACCTCGAGTGGCGCCCGGTGCCGCGCTCGGCGTGGAAGCTGCTCGCCCGCGGCGGCGCCTTCCACGCGCCCTTCTCGCTCGAGAACACGGGCGTCGGCTGGACCTCGCCGTACACGATCTCGTACTCCGCGATCAACAGCTGGTTCGGCGAGGAGCTGCGCACGATCGGCGCCGACGCGCAGCTCACCCACGCCGGCGCGCCCAGCGGCTCGCCGCACGACTTCGGCCTGCTGCTCGGCGCCTTCCGCTGGAACGACCCGGCGGGCGCGCTCCTCACCTGGCGCGGCTGGGCGATCGGCGACCGTCCCACGCGATTGTTCGAACGGCTGCCGCTCGCGCCGCTACGCGGCTTCGGCCCGACCGGCCTCTTCTTCGTGCAGCAGCCGTTCGAGGAACCGTTCCACGAGCTCGACGACCGCACCGGCTGGTACGCCGGCGCCCAGTGGGACTACCTCGACCGCTCGCGCCTGCGCGTGCAGCACTACGACAACCGCGGCGACGCGCTGATCGCCAAGGACGGCCAGTGGACCTGGCGCACCGAGTTCGACCACACCGGCTGGCACCTGCGCTTACCGAGCGGCACCGAGATCATCGCCCAGACCTTGCGCGGCGAGACCGAGATGGACGGCTTCACCGGCCCGTTCGTCTATGCCCACTTCGGCGCCTGGTTCCTGCTCGCCTCCCACGCCTGGGGCCGCCAGCGCGCCAGCGTGCGCTACGACGACTTCTGGGTCCACGACAAGGACCACGTCGCCGGCGACCCCAACCAGGAAGACGGCCACGCCTGGACGGCGGCGTGGTTCTTGGATGGGCATCGGGGCCGCTTCGGCGCGTGGCGCGCCGGAGTCGAGGCCCTGCGCATCAAGAGCTGGCGCCCGGCCCGCGCGATCGTGGGCGAGCCGGTGCGGATGACCGAGAAGAGCCTGCAGCTCGTCGGCGAATGGCGATTTTGATGCCCGGCGCGGCGCTATGATCCACTCGGGTTCCCGTTAATCGAGCGGATTTTGCCGCGTCGCCCGCCGGCGCGGCGACACGGCATCATGGCGCTGCTCAAGAAGCTTTCCATCCGCCAGAAGCTCCTCGGCCTGGTGGCGCTCGTCACCACGGCGGCGCTGCTCGGCGCGTTCTCCTTCCACACCTGGCGGGACATCGAGAGCCACGAGCGCGAGCTGATGGAGACCTCGACGCTGGTCGCCCGCGTCGTCGGCGACTACACGGTGCCGGACCTCGCCTTCGACGACACGCAGGCGGCACGGACCAGCCTGTCGAAGCTCGCGGCGATGCCGGCCGTGCGCTCAGCGGTGCTCTTCGACGCCCGCGGCAAGCTCTTCACTGCATGGGGCGCACCGGTCACGCCGGTGCTGGCGCCCGGGCTCGCGCCGGCGGTGCGCCGGGCGCCCGACGGCTTGCACGTCATCGAGCCGATTGCCCACAAGGGCGATCGCTACGGCACCATCTACCTCCTCGTCTCGACCGAAGACATGACGGCGACCATCCGCCGCGACATCTTCGTCCTCGTCGCCGTCCTCGCCGTCACCATCGGCCTCTCGCTGCTCGTCGCCTATCGCCTGCAGCGCGTCATCTCTGGGCCGATCCTCGAGCTCGCGCGGACGACGCACCGCGTCTCGTTGACCGGCGACACTTCGCTACGCGCCACCAAGCGGGCCGACGACGAGATCGGCGCGCTGTGCGACGGCTTCAACGACATGCTCGACCAGATCCAGCGCCGCGAGCGCGAGCGCGACGCCGCCGAGCACCGCACGCAGGAGAAGACGCGCTTCCTCGCCAACATGAGCCACGAGCTGCGCACGCCGCTCAACTCGATCATCGGCTTCTCCGAGATCCTGCTCTCGCGCGGCGACCACCTGCAGCCGCGCGAGCGCAAGTTCCTCGGCAACATCCACATCTCCGGCAAGCACCTGCTCACCATCATCAACGACATCCTCGACCTCTCGAAAGTCGAGGCCGGCCGCATGGAGCTGCAGCCCGAGCCGGTGTCGGTGCCGGTGCTGCTCGAGGGTGTCATCACGGTGATGAAGGCGGTGGCCGACCGCGACGGCGTCGTCTTCGAGACCGCCGTGCCGCCCGACGTGCCGGTGATCTGGGCCGACCCGGTGAAGGTCAAACAAATCCTTTACAACCTGCTCTCGAACGCGGTGAAGTTCTCGGGGCCGGGCACGCGCGTCGCCGTCGCCCTGCACCAGCTCGACGCCGCGAGCTCGCCGCTCGGCGAGCCGACGCTCGAGGTGTCGGTGCGCGACGATGGCATCGGCATCGCGCCCGGCGATCAACAACGGATCTTCGAGCCCTTCCAGCAAGTGGACTCAACGGCCGGGCGCCGCTTCGGCGGCACCGGCCTCGGCTTGGCGCTAGTCAAGAGCTTCGCCGACATGCACGGCGGCGCGGTGATCGTCGACTCCGAGCTCGGCCGCGGCAGCGAGTTCCGCGTCCTGCTGCCGATCCGCAGCGCCCAGATTCGCGGCGACACCGGACTGCTGCCGACGCCGGTGCTGGTGGTGGAAGACGACCGCGCCGTCTTCGAGCGCCTGTCGCCGCTGCTCGAGGAAGCCGGCTTCGCGCCGGTGCTCGCCAAGACCGGCGATGCGGCGCTGGCGCTGGCGCGCTCGCTGACGCCGGCGGCGGTCATCCTCGACCTCGTGCTGCCCGGCCTCGTCGACGGCTGGGAGGTGTTGAAGAGCCTCAAGACGGAGCCGGAGACGGCCGGCATCCCCATCGTCATCTACTCGCGGCAGGAGAACCGCGAGCTCGGGTTGGCGCTCGGCGCCGATGACTACTTTCTCAAGCCGATGGACCTGCAGCGCCTGGTCGCTCGCGTCGGCACGCTGGCAGCGCGCGCGCTGCGACGGCGGCCGGCCGGGCCGGTACAAGTCCTGCTCGTCGACGACGACCGCTCCGTGCATCGCCTGCTCGAGAGCGGCCTCGGCGGTGACCGCTACGAGCTCGTGCATGCCTATTCGACCGACGAGGGACTGGCGAAGGCACGCGTGCGGCCGCCGGCGCTCGTCGTCATCGACCTGCTCATGGACCACGCCGGCGGATTGCGCCTGGCGCTGGAGCTGCGCGCCAACGCGGAGACCGCGGCGATCCCGATCGTGCTGGTGGCCGGTCACGATCCCAGCCACGAAGAGCGCGCGATGCTGCGCAGCAAGGCGCTGACGCTGCTCTCGCCGGGCGGCGGCGAGACGCTGCCGCAGGTTCTGCGGCGGCTGCTGGGAAGCGAATCCCGGGTCGCGGAGCGGCCGCTCGAAGCGGTCTGAAGCCGTGCGATCGGCGGTCGCTCGCCGGGGTCTTGACCCTGACGTGACGTGAGGCTGTAGCTTCCTCCTGCGGCACCATGGAGGCGCCGCGTAGGAGGGCGGAACGATGGAGTTGTTGCGGGTCGGGCAGCTGGCGAAGCGGACCGGGCTCACCGTCCGCACGCTGCACCACTACGACGCGCTGGGCATCGTCTCGCCACGGCGGCGCAGTGCCGCCGGCTATCGCCTCTACGGCGAGGACGACGTCGCGCGGCTGTTGCAAGTGGTGCTGCTGCGGCGGCTGGGGCTGTCGCTCGCCGAGGTGCGTGCGAGCCTCGACGATCCGCGGCATGCGCTGCCCACGGCGCTGCGCGCGCAGGCGTCGCGGCTACGGACGCAGATCGCGCACGAGCAGCGGCTGCTCGCCCGCCTCGACTCTCTCGCCGGCCGGCTGGAGCAAGACGGCGACGCCGCCGGCGACGACGTCCTCGAAACCCTGGAGATGCTGACCATGTTCGAGAAGTACATGACCGAAGAGCAGCTCGCCACGCTGGCCGAGCGCAAGGAGCAACTCGGCGCAACGCACATCGCCGAGGTGGAGGCCGAGTGGCCGCGGCTGATCGCGGCGGTGCGCTCCGCGATGGAGCGCGGCGTCGATCCCGCCTCGCCCGAGGTACAGCCGCTGGCGCGGCGGTGGCAAGAGCTGGTGCACGAGTTCACCGGCGGCGACCCGCAGATCGCCAACTCCGTGCGGCGGATGTACGCCGGCGAGCCATCGGTGCGGCAGCGCACCGGGCTCGACGAAGGGATCATGGAGTACGTGGGGCGGGCAATGGCGGCGGCGAAGTAGCCGCCATGTCGCGGACGCCTACGCGGATAGCCGCGTGTCGCCCGTAGGCTGCGATGCGTACGCGTCGTAAGCAGCGAGCAGAGCGTCGCGAAGGTTGCCGCGGTGGCGCGCGAAGAGCGCGTCCGCCGCGCCGACCGACGCGATGGCCTCGTCGCCCGGCTGGTCGCGTAGCAGCTCGTCGAGCAGATTGCCGAGCAGCTCGGGCGTCGTGCGGCACTCGTGCAGCGTCGGCAGCAGGCCGGCGCGATGCGAGGTGACGAGCAAGCCACCGGCATTGCGGCTCGCATCGCGCAGGCGGCGCCACTCCCACGCGGAGAGCTCCTGCGCGCCGTCGACGAGCAGCAGGTCGCGCTCGTCCGCGTCGTCGAGCAACCTCGCCCGCTCGGCGCTCGCGAGCCGCCGCTCGCCGCGCCGCAGCGTCACCAGACGCACGCGGCAACCATCGCGAGCCGCTACTCGCTCCGCAAGTTGCCCGAGCAGCGTGCTCTTGCCGCGACCCTCGGTTCCGACGAGCGCCGCGCGCCTGCCGAGCGCGTCCCACTTCGCGAGCAGCGTCTCCCACGTCGTGCCTTCGAGCCGATACGACAACCGCGCCAGTCGTTGGACGCGGAAGGGATTCTCACAAGCTCGCATGGTCTCGCTCTCGCGTTCGCCGCTCGTCCTCGCGCTCAGCTCGGTTCCGGCGCGGGCTCGCCGTCGATGCGCACCTCGCGCCCTTCCGGCCCCACCACGATCGGCACTGAAGTCGCCATCTCCTCGTGCGGCGCCACCAGCTCGAGCGCCCAGCCGAGCGACACCAGCCGCCCCGAGAAGCTGCACGGCCCCGCCGGCAGCAGGAAGCTGAAGCGCATCCAGCCGGTCGCCGCCGGCGACGGCACGGCCTCGGTCGCGACGATCTCTTGGTCTTCGTCCCCGCGGCCGCTCGTCGTCCAGAAGAGCCGCAGCTCCAGCGAGCGCGGTGGCTCCGGCAGCTCCCACGACACCTGCCCTTCGACGCGCTCGCCCGGCTTGTACGCGGATCGCTTGCCGTCGAGGTCGAACGTCATCGTCTTCACGACGCCACCTCGCCGGCGGCCACCGCGGTCGGATATACGGTGAGCGCCACCTCGTCGTCGATGTCGGGGAAGTTGGGGATGTCGCCGTGCAGCTTGAGCGACCAGACGACCTTGTTGTGCGGCGCCTCGAAGGTGTGCATGGTGTCGGCCGGCAACGCCAGCAGCGTCTCTCCGGCGGCGATCTGCGACTCGTCGCGCGTGTCGAGCAGCACGTAGCGCGCGAAGATGCGCTTGTCGGTCGTCGTGTCGGTGCCTCGCCGGTAGGTCGCCTCCTCGCGCCCCTCGACCTTGATCGTCAGCCGCTGCAGCCGCCGCGGGTTGCCGAGGAAGCGCCACGACAGCGCCACCGGCACGCCGGGCGCCGGCGGCGACGAGATCTGCACCTCGGCGCGCGGGTTGAAGAGCGCGAGGAACGCCCGCGGCAGCGCCGCCAGCAGGAAGAGCCCCACGAGCGCGAACACGCCGATGAAGGCGGTGGCGCAGCCGTCGTGGCCGAGCTTGCCGTCGCGCAGCATCGCCCACATCGCGAAGCCGACGATGCCGTCCCAGACGGTGGTGAAGAGCAGCAGGCCAATGAAGCCGCCGACGCGCGACTTCGCCGGTTGCAAGAGGATCGGTCCCGTCACCGCTTCCGTCGAGCCGCTGCTGCCCGAGGATGCACCGGCCTGTGCCGCTCCCCGGCCCACGCGCCTTGCCAGCACCGCGCCGCCGCGGCCCCCGCGCAGCACCGCGATCACGCCGCCGACACCGACGGCGACGAACACCAGCGGGATCAGCGCGAACCACATCATGGGGCCGAGCGCGCGGCTGAGCACAGCCGACGATGGATCGCGCGGATCCACGAATGCGTCGACGCGCGCGCCCGGCGGCAGCCGCGCCACCGCCTCTTGCTTCCCCGCCTGGCCGCTGCTGCTGCCGCTCATGAAGTGGTAGCGGTTCGCGCGCCACTTCCGTCCGCCGTGCTCGTACTCGTAGAGCACGTCGACGCTGTAGGTCGAGCCGTCGTCGCCGCTGTGCTCGCCGACGCCGCTCCAGATGATGGTGGCCGGCACCGTCTCCCAGTCGTAGCTCGCCAACTTGCGCATCATCGGGACGACGAAGAAGAGCAGGAACGCGCCGCCGAAGATCGCGAAGAGGCTGAGCGCCGCCGCCGCGCAGCCGCGCCCGCCCTTCGCGGACGGTCGCGAGCGCGGCGCGTCGAGATCCGAGCCCGAGCGCTGGCGCCGCCAGCCGCCGCGCCACGTCGCCACGATGCCGGCGATGCCGAAGGCGACGAAAAGCAGCGGCACGCCGAGCACGAGCAGCGGCCAGAGCCGCGGCCGCCGCAGCGCCGCCTCGTTCGGATCGTGCGGGTTCACGTAGCAGCCTACGGTGCTGTCCGGCGGGTAGCGCGCCAGCGCCGCCTCCGCCTTGGCGCGCGTCGAGAACTGCGACGTGCCGCCCACGTGCGTGCCGTTGAAGACGCGTCCGTCACGCTCCCACTGGTAGGTGACGGCAAGCGCGTAAGGGTGGTCCTCCACCGCCGCCTTCTCCGGCGGCAGCGTGAACAGCAGCTCGTCGACGTGCGTCGCGAGCACGCGGCACTGCGCGCGGTCCCACGCCCACGACACCATCCCGTTCTTCATCGCCACGGCGAAGAAGCCGGCGACGGCGACGCCCATGCCGGCGAAGACGAGATAGAAGAGCGAGGCCATGATGCGCGCGCCGACGCTCTTCGGGCCGCGCGAAGTTCCGGAGGTGGCAGGAGTGCCGATGCGGAAGGTCGCCATCGTTCCTCCGCTCCTCAGGGGTACCGCAGCAGCACGCTCGCCCAGTGGAAGCCGGCGCCGAACGACACCAGCAGCACGAGGTCGCCGCTCCCGGGCTTCCCGACGCGGCCCGCGCGCCGCGCCTCCCACAGCGCCAGCGGCACCGAGGCCGAGCCGGTGTTGCCGTACTCCTGCAGGTTGACGAACACCTTCTCCTCCGGCAGCGCGAGCTCGCGGCGCACGGCGTCGACGATGCGCAGGTTGGCCTGATGCGGCACCAGCAGCGCCACCTCGTCCAGCGTGCGCCGCGCCTTCGCCAGCACCGCGCGCCCGGCCTCCGCCATGCGGCGCACCGCGTGACGGAACACCTCGCGGCCGTTGAAGTCGATCTTGTGGTGGAGCCCCAGCCGCGCCACCTCGTCGTCGAACGGCACTCGGGTGCCGCCGGCTTCGACGCCCAGGATCGCCGAGGCGCTGCCATCGGTGCCGGCCATGGCGGCGAGGATCTCGGCCGCCGCGGACGACGCCCCGACCACCGCCGCGCCGGCGGCGTCGCCGAACAGCACGCAGGTGTTGCGGTCATGCCAGTCCATGAGTCGCGTCAGCAGCTCGACGCCGAGCACCAGCACGCGCTCCGCGGCGCCGGCGACCACCCGCGAGCGCGCCACGTCGAGCGCCTGCAGGAAGCCGGCGCAGCCGCTGCCGGCGAGGTCGTAAGCGGGCACCTCGCGGGCGCCGAGGCGCTCTTGCACGAACGCCGCAGTGTCGGGGATGGTGACCTCCCGAGTGTCGGTGGCGACGATGATCTCGTCGACGTCGAGGGGTCCGATCCCCGCATCCTCCAACGCCAACCGCGCCGCCGGCAGCGCCAGGTCCACGGTGCTCTGCTCCGGCGCCGCCACTCGCCGCCGCTCGATGCCGGTGCGCTCGCGGATCCACTCGTCCGAGGTGTCGACGTACTGCGACCACTCGTCGTTGGTCATCACCCGCTCGGGCACGTAAGCGCCGAGGCCGAGGATGCCCACCGGCGCGCCCGCGGCACGCCCTCCACCGCTTGCCGAGGTCACGGCAGCGGAGTCTACGAGAGTGGCGGGGCGGTGGACATCGCCCCCCTCTTCCCCTACAATCCCGCCAGCGCGAGCGCAGGCCCCAAGGGATGGGGCGCTACTGTCAGAAGCTGCACCCGACCGTTCCTGCCGTAGCCGCCTTCCAAGAACCCACCAGGTGACTGAGCTCCCGTCGCGAGATTCCCACGTGAGGAATCGCCTCGAGAATCGAAGCGCTGCGGCCACGCGCCGGGCGCGAAAGGAAAGAGAAAGAGCTACATGACCAAGATCTACGTCGGTAACCTGCCCTACTCCGCCACCGAAGACGAGCTGCGCGAGCTGTTCTCAGCTCACGGCGAAGTCTCCAGCGTCAGCCTCGTAAACGATCGCGAGACCGGCCGCCCCCGCGGTTTCGGTTTCGTGGAAATGGCGGGCGAGGAGGCCGAGGCGGCCATCCAGGCCCTCGACGGCAGCCAGATGGGCGGTCGCACCCTCAAGGTCAACGAGGCCCGTCCCCGTGAGAACAGCGGCGGCGGCGGCGGTGGTTTCCGTCAGCGCCCGCGCTGGTAGGCATTAGGCTGCCAGGGAGTCGGGCCCTGGTAGTCGACGGTCTGCCGGATCTGAGAAGGCCCTCCAACTGGAGGGCCTTTTCTTTTGCTCAGGCGGAGCGCTGGTGGTGGCTGAGTGTCGAAGACCATTCGGCCGGCGGTGCCGGGCGGATCCGGGGCCGCCGCCGCGGGAACCGGCGCGCCTTCTTGTGGTTTGCGGAATAGGAGCGGCGCGCCTCCGCTCGGAGCCGCCGGCCCGCCGTGACCTCGCACCATTCGTGAAGCGGCTCCGAGAGGTTCCCGCCGCGGCGGCCCCGGATCCGCTGGGCACCGCCTCCGTGAGGGGTCTCTGAGCGACCTGTTGGCGAGTTCTGGCGTCGCCGTGGTTGGCGAGGCTCTGTACCTCGCGCTCCTTTGAGTTGCCAACCGGATGTTCGTCGTGCCGCTAGTGATTCGCTGATTCGCCGATGCACCAGCGTGGCTCACTCGCGGCACAGTCGTGGTCGCAAGAACGGGCCCGAACGCCCAAACAATTAGGAGTTCCAGAGTGGCCGCTCCTTTGTCGTGATCAGGCGGGGCGGGCCGGTGGGAGTTGTGGCGGCCCTTGCGCGCGGCCTGGGGACCCGACTTGCTCGGCGGCGGGGTCCGCGGCGGTGAACGCGCCGGCGATTGTTTGAGGCCGCAAATAGGCGCGGCATGATTGATCGGGCTCGCGAACTTCGGTTCAACGCGCCGGCGGCCTCAAACCGGCTCGCGTCTTCGCGAGACGTTCGCCGGCGCCCGCCGCGGACCCCGTCGCCGAGCTAGTCGGGTCAGGCCGCGTGCCCGGGCCGCCGCAACTCCCACCGGCCCGCCCGGCCGTACCACAAACCCGACGCGGTCGCTCTTCTCTGCCGTCCTAAGCAGCCACCAGCGCCAGCTCGATGCGCCGTCCACCGCGCCGCAAGTAGAGCAGGTACAACTGCCCATACAAGTGCGCCTGCACGAGCATCACGTAGGCGAGGGCCGGAAAGATGCCGATGATGCAGGCGATCACGCCGAGCAGGAAGAACCCCAGGCTGATGACGATGACAAAGAGGTGCACCTTGACCGACTCCATGCCGGTGCGAGAGAGGAAGTCGCGTGCCCACGTGATGTCGAAGATGGCGCCGAAGTCTTTATCGATCGCGGCACGCACCAGGAGCGGCGTGATCACCACCTGGATGGCGAGCCCGAGCGCCAAGACCAGGACCGTGAAGGCGCCGATCATCACGCAGCCAACGGCCGTCGTCGCCGTCTCGCTCGGTCCGATGGCGTGGCTGGTGCCGAGGACCCCGGCGAGCAACAGCACCGAGCCCAGCCACACGATCGGCAGCATGATCACGGTGACGATCAACGACACGACGAACATCCGCACGCCGCGCAGCAGGTAGTCGACCAACCGCTCGAGATCGAACTTCGGCGGCCCGGCGCCGGCTCCGCCCCTCGCCAGGGCTTCGATCACCGTCGCCTGATAGCCGAACGCGACGATGCCGCCCACCAGCGGCACGATGATGGCGAGCGCCATGAACAGCAGCGTCGTGATCCAGCTCTCGTCGTCGAGCTGATACTGCAGCGCGCGGCGGTAATCGATCGTCGCCTGCTCGGCCATGCTTCGCTCCTCCGCTCGATCATGCCACCGGTCGCTCCGCCAACAGCGCCGCGCTCCGCCGCCGCGCGCCGGCTTCGCGCGGCAGGAAGACCGTGAACGTGCTGCCGCGGCCGACGGCCGACTCGAGCTGGATCACGCCGCCCTGGATGTCGACCAGCCGCCGTACCAGTGCCAAGCCGAGCCCCGTGCCTTCGCTGGTGCGCGCCAAGTCCGACTCCACCTGGCGGAACTCCTCGAAGATGATCTCCTGGTGATGCTCCGCGATGCCGATGCCCTGGTCGATCACGTCGATGCGGACGCCGTCGTCGTGCAGCGGCGCCTCGCCCGCGAAGACCGGCGCCGCGCGCACCGTCACCAGCGAGCCCGGCGGCGAGAACTTGACGGCGTTCGAGAGCAGGTTGATCAGCACCTGCCGCAGCTTCGCCGGGTCGGTGATCAGCGACGGCAGACGCGGCGGCAGCTCGATCTCGATCTCCACCCGCTTCTCGGCCGAGATGCCACGCATCAGCTCGCGCACCTCGCGGATCACCGGTGCCGGGTCGAGCGTCTCGGCGCGCAGCTCCATGCGGCCGGCCTCGATCTTCGACAGGTCGAGCAGGTCGTTGATGAGCTGCAGCAGATGCTCGCCGCTCCTGCGGATGTTGCTCAAGAAGCGGCGGTGCTTCTCCGACAAGTCGTCCTCGAGCCGGTCCTCGAGGATCTGCGAGAAGCCGATGATCGAGTTGAGCGGCGTGCGCAGCTCGTGGCTCATGTTGGAGAGGAATACGCTCTTCGCGCGGCTCGCTTCCAGCGCCTGCGCCTCCGAATCGTGGGCGCGACGCTCCGACACCTCGAGCTGGTTCACCTTCTCGTCGAGCGCAGCCGTGCGCTCGGCGACGCGCGCCTCGAGCAGCGCGTTGGCGCGGGCGAGCGCGCGCCAACGCCAGCTCATCAGCGCGTAGACGGCGGCGACGAAGGCGGCGACGTAGAGCAGCAGCGCCCACCACGCGCGCCAGAGCGGCGTCGCGACGCTGAAGCCGACGCCGGCGCCGTGCTCGTTCCACACGCCGTCCTCGTTCGCGGCGGTGACGGCGAAGCGGTAGCTCCCCGGCGGCAGGTGCGTGTAGTACGCGGTGCGCCGCGTGCCCGCGTCCACCCAGTCGTGGTCGGAGCCGGCGAGCCGGTAACGGAAGCGCACCTTCTCGGGCGCCGCCAGCGACAGGCCGGTGAAGTCGATCTCCAGCCGCTCGAGGTCGGCCGGCAGCTCGGGCCCGCCGCTCACGTCGCGCGGCACGCCGTCGACGCGCACCTCCTCCACGACGACGGGCGGCGGCATGCGATTTACCTTCAGGTCGTCGGGGTCGATCTCGACGACGCCCTGGACGGTGGGGAACCAGAGGTGGCCGTCGCGCGTCGCCCAACCCGCCGGGTACGAAGCGCCGTTGCACTGCGTGGCGCGCATGCCGTCGGCGCGCGTGTAGCCGATCGAGCGCACCTTCGGCAGCCGGCCGGCGGCGTGCGCCAGCAGATCGGCCTCGGCGACCTGCTGGATGCCGCGGTTGCTGCTCATCCACAGCGTGCCGTGGCGGTCGGCGAGGATGCGGAAGATCTTGTCGTCGAAGAGCCCGTCGGCGATCGAGAACGTAGCGAACCGGCGGCTGGTCGCGATCTCGTCGTCGGCTCCGCGCCGCAGCAGGGCGACGCCGCCATCGGTGCCCACCCAGAGGCCGGCATCGCTCTCGTGCAGCGCGAACACGATGTCGTTGGGCAGGCCGTCGGCAGTGCGCAAGGTGTGGAAGCGCGCCCCGTCGAATCGCGACAGCCCGCCGCCGTAAGTGCCCGCCCACACGGTGTCCCGGCGATCGACGTGGATGGTGCGCACGTCGTCGGCCCCGAGCCCGTCCGCGGTGGTGAAGGTCGTGACGTCGTTGCCGCGGAGCCGCGCCAAGCCGCCGCCCTCCGTGCCCACCCACAAGTTGCCCTCGCGATCGCCGGCGAGCGCCCGCACCAGCCGGCTGGGCAGGTGCTCGCCGAAGTTGACGATGCGGCCAGCGGCCAGCCGGTCGACGCCCAAGCGGGTACCGAACCAGAGCGCCCCGTCGCTCGTCTGCGCGATCGCGCGCACCGAATCGTGCGCCAAACCGTCCTTCAAGCCGATGGAGGTCCACGTGCCGCCGGCACGCCGGTTGACGCCGCCGCCATCCGTTCCCACCCACAGCACGCCGTCCCGATCCTCGAACACCGCCCGCGCGAAGTCGTGCGACAGCCCTTCCGGCTTCCCCCACGGCGTCAGCTTGCCGGCACGGAAGCGGTTGAGGCCGCCGTTGGTGCCGACCCACAAGCTGCCCTCGCGGTCCTCGAAGATCGAGCGCACGAAGTCGTTGGCTAGCCCTTGGGTGGTCGACAACCGCTCGAAGCTCGGGGCCTGCGCACCGGCAACGCCGCCAGCGCGACGCCGCAAACGCACGAGCCCCGCAGAGTCCGTTCCCACCCACAGACTGCCGTCCCGATCCTCGGCGAGCACGCGCACGTAGTCATCGCCCAAACCGTCGGCGGCGCGGTACACGGTCCCCGTCGTTCCCTCGGCGTCGAGGTGCACCAGACCGCGGTCGGTCGCCACCCACACCGTGCCGCCCTGGTCGATCAGCACGTGCCGGCAAAAGGCCGCCGGCAACCCCTGCTCGACGCCGATACGAATCGCGCGTCCACCGCGCACCCGCAGCAGCCCGTCGACCGTTGCGGCCCACAACGTGCCGTCCTTCCCTTCCGCCAGCGACCGAACGTCGCTGCTCGCGAGATCGGGCCGCGCCCGGACCTTCCCGCCGCGCAACTCGGCGAGACCACGATCGGTCGCGATCCACAACGTGCCGTCGCGCCCCTCCAACGTGGCCCGCACCAGCAGCGTCGGCAGCCCGTCGCCAACGCCAAAGATGTGGAAACGGCCGTTCTCGCGCACGACCAGGCCGCCGTTCGTCGAGATCCACAACCGCCCGGCGCGATCCTCGCTGAGATGAAACACCGAAGTGCCTTGCAAGTCATGCGTGCGCTGCCGATCGAACACCACAAACCGCACCCCATCGAACCGAACCAGCCCTTCATAAGTGCCCAGCCACAAATACCCGTCACGAGTCTGCAGCACGCTCAACACCGCACTCTGCGGCAACTCGTCCTGCCAAACATCCCGCGCGAGCTGCGTGATGCCGAGCCGCGGATCGACCGCCGACAGCGGCGCCGCCATCGCCGCCACAGCGGCAACGACAAAGAGGCACGGGCGGCGAAGCACACCCGGCCGCCGGCAGCGAAGCGCTTGCATGACGAGGTCGAACGGGATCCGCAACGATCTTACGCGAGCCTTTTCGCCAACCTCGGTTCAACGCGCCCGCGGCCGCCGCCGCTCCCACCGGCCCGCCCTGCCGCACCACGATCACCCGCAATCGCTCCGATCCTTCCGCGACTGCGACGTCCACTTCTTTCCAGCACATTGGGATCCTAAGCTTAGAATTCCACGTGGACAAGTTGTCG
>JADMIO010787630.1_pt1 | contig 21921 bp, 22 predicted proteins | sample 8958161 | NCBI WGS metagenome assembly JADMIO01 (sample SAMN16585339, study PRJNA669376) | soil metagenome | isolation source: Crop rotation soil | place: USA: Cullars Rotation, Alabama | collected 2011
CCGCGACTTCAAGTCACGTGAATTCCAAGCTTCGGATCCCACTGTGCTGGAAAGGGGCGACGACGTCCTCGACCGGCACGTTGCGGTCGAACACCTCGCGGTTGAGCACCGAGCCGACGAAGTCCGGCGTCCAGCCCTGGATCTTGTGCGGCGACCATTCCTTGCCCGCGAGCAGGGCGGCGACCGCCGGTTCGCAGACGCAGATCTTCAGTTCGGGGCGCGCCAGCTTGAGCATCTCGCCGGCGCCGGTGAGCGTGCCGCCGGTGCCATAGCCGGTGACGAACCAGTCCAGGCGCTTGCCGGCGAAGTCCTGGAGGATCTCCGGGCCGGTCGTGCTGCGGTGGTAGGCGGGATTGGCCTCGTTGTCGAACTGCCGGGTCAGGAAGGCACCATGCTTCTTCGCATATTCCTCGGCGGCCTTGACCATGCCGGTGCCGCGCAGCGCGGCCGGCGTGAGGATGAGCTTGGCGCCGAGGAAGCGCATCAGCTTGCGCCGCTCGACCGAGAACGAGTCGGCCATGAAGGCAACGAAGGGATAGCCGCGCACGGCGCAGACCATCGCCAGGGCGATGCCGGTGTTGCCGGAGGTCGCCTCGACCACCGTCTGGCCGGGCTTGAGCTCGCCGCGTGCTTCGGCGTCGAGGATGATGCCGAGGGCGAGGCGGTCCTTGACCGAGGACATCGGGTTGAAGGCTTCGCACTTGACGTACATCGCCACGTGCTTCGGCGCGAGCCGGTTGATGCGGACGATCGGCGTGTTGCCGACGGTGCCGAGGATGCTGTCGTGGATCATGGCGGATCTCCTGGACCTGCGCGGAACGGGAGCGAAGATCCTACCCCGATTGCGACGCGTCGTGAGGACGATTCGCGGGCATCTGCTGATTCGCCGCCGTCATGTCCGGCGCCGCCCGCGGGTAGCTGCGCCCGGTCTGGGCGGCGTGCCAGCGGTTGATGACGGTGCAGAACAGCTGCGCGGTGCGCTCGGTGTCGTATACCGCCGAATGGGCCTCGTCGCTGTTCCACTCCAGCCCGGCCGCGAAGACCGCGCGGCTGAGCACGGTCTGGCCATAGGCCATGCCGGCCAGGGTCACCGTGTCGAAGGTGCTGAAGGGATGGAAGGGATTGCGCTTGTGGCTGGTGCGCGCGACCGCGGCGTTGACGAAGCCGAGGTCGAAGAACGCGTTGTGGCCGACCAGGATCGCGCGCTGGCAGGCGGCGGCCTTGATCGCGGCGCGGATGGGCGCGAACACCCAGTCGAGCGCGGCGCGTTCCTCACGCGCGGCGCGGAAGGGATGGTCGGGGACGATGCCGGTGATCTCCAGCGACTTGGGATCGATCTCCGAGCCGGGGTAGGGGATCACGTGGGTGCTGGTCATTTCGCCGGGCGACAGCCAGCCTTCGGCGTCGACCAGGATGGGCTGGACCGCGATCTCGAGCAGCGCATGTCGGTTGCAGTCGAAGCCGCCGGTCTCGACGTCCACCACCACCGGCAGGAACCCGCGGAACCTCTGCGCCATCGGCGCCTGATTGGGGGTTTCATCCATGCGTGCAGGATAGCAGGGACGAACGGGCGGCCTGCTTCCACATCCATGGAGTTGACCTCGAACAGATCGCCTCTCCCGCGAGCGGAAGAGGCCGGCGTGCAGCGGCCTGAGCGTGCGCTTTGGATTCGCGCCACCCTCACCTCAACCCTCTCCCGCCAGCGGGAGAGGGAGAAGGGCACGACGTCGCTTGAACGCCCGCACGCGATGCTCCGGGGCATCGCGGCTACGCCAGGGTCTGCCTTCCGGGCCCCTCCAGGCAGCCCGGCCCTGCGCATCCTCCTCCGGGCGTTCGTGGCCGCGAGCGATGCCATCCAAGGCATCGCTCAAGGCGGCCACTCACCCATGCAGGCTCGTGAAATCGCGCTTTTCTCGGATCGGCATCGCTTCCTCGCCGCGCACGAGGAACCACACGTTCTCGGCGATGTTGGTGGCGTGGTCGCCGATCCGCTCGATGTTCTTGGCCATGAACAGCAGGTGCGTGCACGAGGTGATCTGGCGCGGATCCTCCATCATGTACGTCAGCAGCTCGCGGAACAGGCCGGTGTAGAGGGTGTCGAGGTCGGCGTCGCGGGCGCGGGCGGCGATCGCGCGCTGGGCGTCGCGTTCGTCGTAGGCGGCGATCACCTCGCGCACGAGTTCGCAGGCCAGCGTCGCCAGCGCCGGCAGGCCGCGCGCCGGCGCCACCGGCGGAGCCATGTTCAGCGCCTGCGATCGCTTGGCGATGTTCGCGGCGTAGTCGCCGATCCGTTCGATGTCCGAGGCGATCCGCAGGGCGGCCAGCACCTCGCGCAGGTCGCGCGCGACCGGCGAGCGCATCACCAGCAGCTTGACGACATCGTGGCTGACCGTGCTCTCGAGCTCGTCGATCGCGTCGTCGTTGCGGACCACGCGCTCGGCGGCGCGGTCGTCGCGGCGCTCGAGGACGTCCATCGAGGCCTCGAGCTGGGTCACCGCGATCTCGCCCATCCGCACGATCTCGCCGGTGAGGCGGTGCAGCTCGGCGTCGAAGCTCTTGACGATGTGTTCGTTGGGCGTGGAATTCATGGCGGTGGCATTGCTCTGGTTTTGGCCCCTCTCCCGCGGGGAGAGGGGTTGGGGTGTGGGTTCGGTTTCGCTGGACAAGTGACCAATAAAGATCGGTTTGACAGGTTGCGAAGAAGTGGCGCGGCCGCCTTCGCCTTCCACTGGAAACTCACCAGGCTCACGCATCCGGCGTTCGGGAAGTGAGTCCCGGCCTGCGCGCGGCCCGGTAACACTCGCTACGGCGGGAGTCTCACCATGCTCGCGCATCCTGCGCTCGCCAAGTGAGTCCAGCCCTCCGCTCCTGCTCCGGGCGTTCGCGTGGGCGCGAACTGACGTCAAGTCAGTTCGCAAGCGCGACACTTCACCCAAACCTGCCGGTGATGTAGTCCTCGGTCTGCTTCTTGCCCGGGTTCGTGAACATCGTCTGGGTGTTGCCGAATTCGACCAGCTCGCCGAGGTACATGAAAGCCGTGTAGTCGGACACCCGCGCGGCCTGCTGCATGTTGTGGGTGACGATGGCGATGGTGAAGTCCTGCTTCAGGTCGGCGACGAGCTGCTCGATCTTGCCGGTGGCGATCGGGTCGAGCGCCGAGGTCGGCTCGTCGAGCAGCAGCACCTCGGGCTTCAGCGCCACGGCGCGGGCGATGCACAGGCGCTGCTGCTGGCCGCCGGAGAGTCCCAGCGCGCTGCGCTTGAGCTTGTCCTTCACTTCGTCCCAGAGCGCGCCCTGGCGGAGCGCCTGCTCGACGCGCACGTCCATGTCGGCCTTCGAGAGCTTCTCGTAGTGGCGGATGCCGTAGGCGATGTTGTCGTGGATCGACATCGGGAACGGCACCGGCTTCTGGAAGACCATCCCGACCTTGGCCCGCAGGCGGTTGAGCGAAAAGCGCGGATCGAGGATGTTCTCGCCGTCGAGCAGCACCTTGCCCTTCGCTTCCTGGCCCGGATAGATCGAGTAGATCCGGTTGAAGATGCGCAGCAGGGTCGACTTGCCGCAGCCCGACGGTCCGATCAGCGCGGTGACGCGGCCGGGAGCGATGTCGAGGTTGATGCCGTGGAGCGCCTGGTGGCCGTTGTAGAAGAACGTCAGGTCGCGCGCGGACATCTTCGGCTTGTTGAGCGCCGCTGCGGCCTGCATCGACGAGGCGGCGGATTGCGCGGAGGATGCGGCGGTCGCGGCGACCGCCATGCGTGGACTATTCATGGGGTGCCTTGTTGCGCAGGAGTATGCCGCGCGCGAGCAGCGACAGCAGCAGGACGAACAGGGTGATCAGCAGGGCGCCGGCCCAGGCCAGCGCGTTCCAGCCCTCGTCGGGCGCCTGCGCGTACTGGTAGACCACGACCGGCAGCGAGGCGATCGGCTTGGTCGGCGCGAGGCTCCAGTACTGGTTGCCGAAGGCGGTGAACAGCAGCGGAGCGGTCTCGCCGGTGATGCGCGCCAGTGCGAGCAGCACGCCGGTGATGACGCCCGGCAGCGCCGAGCGGTAGAGCACCTGCACCGTGACCTTCCACTGCGGTACTCCCAGCGAAAGCGCGGCTTCGCGCATCGCGCCGGGGACCAGCCGCAGCATCTCGTCCGACGTGCGCACGATCACGGGCAGGGCGATCAGGGCCAGGGCGATGCCGCCGGCGATCGCCGAATACTTGCCGGTCGGCAGCACCACGAGCGTGTAGACGAACATGCCGAGCACGATCGACGGCGCCGACAGGAGGATGTCGTTCATGAAGCGGATCGCCTCGCCGAACGGCCGCAGCTTGGCGTATTCCGCGAGGTAGGTTCCCGCGGCGATCCCGATCGGCGTGGCGATGGCGATGCCCATGAAGCTCAGCAGGACGGTGCCGACGATGGCGTTGAGCAGGCCGCCCTGTTCGCCCGGCGGCGGCGTCATCTTCGTGAACAGGCCGAGGTTGATCGCGCCCATGCCGTTGCGCAGCGTGGTCCACAGGATCCACGAGAGGAAGAACAGGCCGAGCAGGGTGGCGATGCCCGAGAAGACGAGGGCGACCGCGTTGAAGACGCTGCGCCGGCGGTACAGCTTTTCGGCCACGCGCGGAGAGGTGGCGGTGGCGTCCATCAGTTGCCCTCCCGCTTGGCGAGCCGGCGCAGCATCAGCTTGGCGATGGCAAGGACGACGAAGGTGACCATGAACAGCACGAAGGCCAGCGCGATCAGCGCCGAACGGTGGAGGTCGCCGCTGGCTTCGTTGAATTCGTTGGCGATCGTCGCGGCGATCGAGGTGCCAGGCATCACCAGCGACTTGCCGAGGTCGTGCGAGTTGCCGATCACGAAGGTCACCGCCATCGTCTCGCCGAGCGCGCGCCCGAGGCCGAGAAAGATGCCGCCGATCACGGCCGTGCGGGTGTAGGGAAGGACGATGTCCCAGAGCACTTCCCAGCGCGTGGAGCCGAGCGCGTAGGCCGACTCCTTGAGGCGCGAAGGCACGGTCAGGAACACCTCGCGCATCACCGAGGAGATGAAGGGGACGATCATCACCGCCAGCACGATGCCGGCGGTGAGCACGCCCACGCCGATCGGCGCGCCGGAGAAGACGGCCAGCCCGAGGCCCGTGGCCTTGCCGTTCTCGTCGGTGCCGTCGCCGAGGTGGTTGATGATCCACGGCTCGATCGTGTTGCTCATCAGCGGCACGAAGACGAAGAATCCCCACATGCCGTAGATGATCGAAGGGATCCCGGCCAGCAGCTCGATGGCGGTGCCGATCGGCGTGCGCATCCACTGCGGCGCGACGTCGGTGAGGAACATGGCGATGCCGAAGCTCACCGGCACCGCGATCAGGATGGCGATCAGGGCGGTGACGACCGTGCCGATGATCGGCACCAGCGCGCCGAACTGGCCGGTGTTGACGTCCCAGGTGGTCGAGGTGAAGAAGTGCCAGCCGAACGTGCCGAGCGCCTGGCGCCCGCCCCACAGCGTGGCGCCGGCCGCGCCCGCGAGCGCGAGCAGCACCAGCAGCGCGCAGCCGAGCATCGCGCCCCGGAACAAGCGGTCGTTGCGGCCATCGCGGCGGCTGCCGGCTTCATTCGCCGGCTCGGGCCGCGGGCCGCGCGTGACGGTCTGCGATGCGTCGAGTGTCATGCTGGACATGCGTCCACGATGGGCGAGAAGTGGGGAGGTGGCGGACGCGCCCCGTGCGAGGCGCGCCCGTGTTGCTCATCCGGTCAGTGGAAGTCGGACTTCCAGTACGCCTCGATCTGCGCGACCAGCGGCGCCGGCAGCGGCACGTACGACAGCTGCTCGGCCTGCGACTGGCCCTGCTCCAGCGACCACTTGAAGAAGTCGAAAGCGACCTTCGAGTTGGCGGCGTTCTTCGGCTTCTTGTACATGATCACCCACGTCGTCGCCGTGATCGGCCACGCCTGCGGGCCCGGGGCATTGGTCATGATCAGGTTGAAGTCCCTGGCGCTCTTCCAGTCGGCGGTCGCGGCGGCGGCGGCGAAGCCCTCGGCGCCCGGCTGCAGCCAGTTGCCCGCTGCGTTCTGCAGCTGGGTGTGGCTCAGGTGGTTCTGCAGGGCGTAGGCGTACTCGACATAACCGATCGAATTGTTGGCCTGGCGGACGAAGGCGGAGACGCCGTCGTTGCCCTTGCCGCCGATGCCGGTCGGCCACGACGGCGTCGTGCTGAAGCCGACCTTGGCCTGCCAGTCCTTGTTGACCTTCGACAGGTAGTTGCTGAAGTTGAACGAGGTGCCGGAACCGTCGGAACGGTGCACGACGAGGATGGCCGCCGCCGGCAGGGTGACGCCCGGGTTGAGCTGGGTGATCTTCGCGTCGTTCCACATCTTGATGTTGCCGAGATAGATGTCGGCGAGCACTTCGCCGGTCAGCTTGAGCTGTCCGGGCTTCACGCCGGCGAGGTGGACGATCGGCACGATGCCGCCGACCACGACCGGGAACTGGCCGAGGCCGAAGTGCTGCAGGTCAGCGGCCGGCAGCGGGGCATCGGAAGCGCCGAAGTCGACGGTCGCGGCCTTGATCTGGGCGATGCCGCCGCCGGAGCCGATCGACTGGTAGTTGACCTCGTTGCCGGTCTTGTCGTGGAAGGCGGACGACCACTTCGAGAGGACCGGGAACACGAAGCTGGAACCCGCGCCGGTGATGTTGGTGGCCTGCGCGGCGCCGGCGGTCAGCAGGGCGGCGATCGCCAGCGTGGCGGCGCGAAGCTTGACGGACTTGAACATGGCAACTCCCTGGAATGGTTCGGTGGGTGGCGTGCGGGCGTGGCGAAGGACGCCGTGCGCCGACAGGCCGCCATTACAGGGAAATTGGATTGCAGTTGTATGACAGTTCCGGCACGCGATGCACGGACGCGCCGATCCGTGACTTCCTTCACGAATCCCGGCAGCCCGGCGGCTGCGCGATAACCGCACGATTGTGACTGTCACGAAACGGTCATCGAAGTCACACGCGCCTGTCAGATTCCCTTTGCATGCTGCGCGACCTAACGAGGCCTTAACGCCACGTCCCGGTTGCCGGTCCGCTGGAAACGCATGGACCGGTCCACTACTGACAGGAGTTCACCATGCGCGCTTCCCTCATCGCGTCCGCCATTGCGGTCGTCCTCGCCACCGGCGGCACGAACGCCGCCGCGGCCACCCATCACCACCGCAAGGCCGCCGCCGCCCCGACCGCCGCGCCCGCCACCAACCTGCAGGCCGAGCTCGCGCAGCGCGACCAGGAAATCGCCGAGCTGAAGAATGCGCTTGCCGACGTGCAGGCCAAGGTCAGCGAGATCGAGGAGCGCAGCAACGCGCAGTCGGACGTCAACGTGCAGACGGCGAAGGACGTCGAGACCCTGCAGGCGAGCGCCAAGAAGACCGACAAGATCGAGAAGCTCGTCAACGACACCACCGTCGGCGGCCGCGTGTTCGTCGACATCAGCGACATCCAGCAGAAGAAGAACGGCGTGAAGACGGCCGCGACCGGCGACGGCCTCGACGTCAAGCGCGGCTACCTCACGGTCAACCACCAGTTCAACGAAACCTGGTCGGCCAGCCTGACCACCGACTTCAACTACATCGGCCTCGACGGCGAGACCCAGCTGTTCATCAAGAACCTGTACCTGCAGGGCAAGTTCAGCGACGCCTTCGCTTTCCGCGCCGGCGCGATCCCGATGCCGTGGATCCCGTACGCCGAAAACCTGTATGGCTATCGCTACGTCGAGAACACCCTGATCGACAAGCAGAAGATCGGCAACTCCGCGGATTGGGGCGTCGGCGCCCTCGGCAAGTTCGCCGATGGCCGGGTCGACTACTCGGCCGCGCTCGTGAACGGCGGCGGCTACAAGAACCCCAGCCGCAGCAACGGCATGGACTTCGAAGGCCGGATCGGCTTCTCGCCGATCGACAACCTGTCCATCGCGGTGGGCGGCTATACCGGCGACCGCGGCATGGAAACCCAGACGGTGAATGCCGTCCACACCGCCAGCCGCGGCGACGCCCTGATTGCCTGGGCCAAGGGGAACAACAGGCTCGGCGCGGAATACTTCACGTCGACCAACTGGAACAATGTCCTGAATCCGCTGCGCGACAAGGCCGATGGCTGGTCGCTGTGGGGCAGCTTCGGCTTCACCGACGTGCTCTCGGTCTTCGGTCGCTACGACCATGTCAGCCCGAGCAAGGATCTCGACAACAGCCTGCGCGACAAGTACTACAACCTCGGCCTGCAGTGGGACGTGCGCAAGGGCGTGAAGCTTGCCCTGGTCTACAAGAACGACGACCTGCGCGACAACACCAACAAGACGAGCACCGAGGAATTCGGCATCTTCGGCGACATCTCGTTCTGATACCGGCGAACGACGGTGGGAAAGCAACGGCAGGCTTCGGCCTGCTGTTTGCTTTCCGGGGCGTTCGATTCGTTTGCCTGGGGTTCGGTCCGGCGCAACGGTTGCCGCCTTCCCGGCAGCGTCACGCTACGGCGCGTCCGATCAGACGATGAGCGTCCTCAGGGCGTGCCAGTACGCACCATCGCGATGACGCTTGCCTCGCTTCCATCCGAGAAACGAAGTGAGAAGCGCACCGTGTCGCCCGGCTTCAACGGGCGCAGCGGCTCCATCAGCATCCAGTGCAGCCCGCCCGGCTGGATGCGCAGGATGCCGCCGGCGGGAATCGCCTGTTCGCCGGCAGGCCGCATCGAACTCATGCCGTTCACGACCTGCGACAGATGCAGTTCGACCATCCCGAACGCGTCGGCATGTGCCGAGACCAGGCGCAGGGTCGCCTTGCCGTCGTTGTGGATATCCATGTAGCCAGCGAGCATCGTCGTGCCGGGCGGCGCGGCGCGCACCCAAGCGCCCTCGATGCGTACCGGCGCGCTCGCGTGCTTCCCGGCGGGCGATGCCGCGGGCATCAGCATGGCCATCGTCGCGGGTGCGGCGACCAGCCGTCCGCTGCATGGAAGGAACAGGGCGGCGGCGCAGGCCATCGCTGGCAGCAGGTTCTTCATGTCCATCGCGCAATTCTAACCGGGGAGCCATTGCGGTATCGTCGCCGGATTCCAGCGAGGAGACGATCATGATCGAAGTGCATGCCCAAGGCCCCATCCAGGTCATCCGCATGGCGCGGCCGCCGGTCAATGCGCTCAATCCCGAGCTCCTGCAGGCGGTGCGCGCCGCGGTCGAGGCGGCGCCGGGCAACGGGGCGCGCGGCATCGTCCTCTCCGGCGGACAGGGCGTGTTCTCGGGCGGCATGGACGTGCCGCACCTGATGGGACTGGAGCCAATCGCTTTGCGCAAGGCCTGGGACGATTTCTTCGCCGCCTGCATCGCCCTCGCGCAATCGCCGGTGCCGGTGGTCGCGGCGATCGGCGGCCACGCGCCTGCCGGTGGCTGCGTGCTCGCGCTGTGCTGCGACTACCGCGTAATGGCGCGCTCGCCCGATCCCGCCAAGCCTTTCCGGATCGGACTCAACGAGGTGCAGGTCGGCCTGGCCGTGCCCGATGGCATCCAGATCCTGCTGCGCCGGCTCGTCGGCCTGCGCCGCGCCGAGCGCCTGTTGGTTGCCGGTGCGATGGTGCCGGCCCGTCGCGCGTTCGCGATCGGGATGGTCGACGAACTGGCCAACCTGCAGGACGTCGTGCCGGCCGCTGTGGGCTGGCTCGAGGAACTGCTCGGCCTGCCGTCGGCACCGATGCTTCGCACCCGGCAGCTGGCGCGCGCCGACGTGGTCGACGCGCTGGTGAACCACGTCCATCTGGACAGCTTCATGGAAGCCTGGCACGAGCCCGATACCCAGAACACGCTGAAGGCGCTGGCGGCGCGGTTGAAAAAATAGACAAGGGGGATGGCGGCAGCACGGGAGCGCAGAGCATGCGCCCCGATGCTTCCGGTGATTGCGTCCGGGGAGGTCCATCGCATGAATCAAGACGCCGTGACTCCACCCGAACCCGGGTCATCCACGGATGCCGCCGGGGCGGCTCGGCATTTCACGCCCTACCGCGACAGCCAGGCCAACCGCATATACAACCTCCTCTTCTGCGACGACAGGCACGGGTTTTCCGTGCAGCCTGGGCATACGCCCACGGAGTGGCAGCGCGCCCTGTTTTCGCAGCCGATCGACGTGGCGGGCCTGGAGGCGCTCGCCGCCGACCCGGCGCAGGAGAGCCGTGTCCGCTACTTGGCGTTCCAGCGGTTGCGCGAAGACGATCGTGCGGTCGTGGCGAAGCAGCTGCTCGGCGTGATCGTCGAAGTCGGGTTGCCCGGTGGGCTGGACACGCTCGCGGCATATGGCGACGGCGGCGTGCGTTACATCAACCAGAGCGGCAAGATCGTCGTGGTCGATGGCATGCCTGCGATCGAACCCCTCGTGGTCCGGTTGCTGGCCGCCGCAACGCCGGTGGTGGAGGCCATCGGCCCCGCCGACGAGCCGCGCCGCGCGCCCCCGGGTGTCGGGGACATCCGCCTTACGTTCCTGGTGTCGGACGGGCTGTATTTCGGGGAAGGGCCGTTCCCGGTGGTGCAACACGAACCGCTCGCGGCCCCCGTCGTGGAAAAGGCCACCGAGCTGCTGCAGGCCGTGGTGGGGCTGGAGGGCTGACGATCCGCGTGCGATAGGTAATCCGGAACCGCGGGTTGCACATGGGAAACGCACCTTCGGAAATCCATGGGTCCGGATCGCAACGCGGCTTCGCTACGCGACGGCGTTGCGACAGGATCCGTCAAGGGCGCGTGGCTGCGCGAACGCATGCACGTACATGGCGCCGGCCGGAATCCACGTGCCGGCGTTCGCGTTTGCGAACGGCGTTCGCGAACGTCCCCGTTCAGCCCCTGGCCACGGGTCGCAACGGATCGCCGATCCATCCGCTCCACGAATCGGCATACAACCGCGCGCCCTTGAACCCGGCGTGTTCCATCGCCAGCAGGTTCTGGCAGGCGGTGACACCGGAGCCGCACATGGCGACGACCTGCGACGGGTCGCGCTTGCCGACCAGCTCGCGGAAGGCGGCGGCGAGTTCGCGTTGCGGAAGGAAGCGGCCGTCGGGCCGCAGGTTGGTTGCGCCCGGGCGGTTCACCGCGCCGGGCACGTGGCCGGCGACGTGGTCGATCGGTTCGACCTCGCCGCGAAAGCGCTCCGCCGCGCGCGCGTCGACCAGCAGCGGTGCGCCGGCGCGCGAGAGGTCGAGCAGTTCATCCGCCTGCGCCAGGCGCGAGGCGTCGTAGCGCGCCTCGTAGGTCGACGCCTGCGGAAGCACGGGCTGGGTGCTCGTCGGCAGGTGCAGGTCGTTCCAGCGCGCATAGCCGCCGTCGAGCACGGCCACATGCTCATGGCCGAGCAGGCGCAGCATGAACCACGCCCGCGACGCCGCCATCGAGCCGTCCCGCGCGTCGTAGACGACGACCTGGTGCTCCGGGGTGATGCCCCACAGCTCCAGCCATCGGCAGAACGAATGGGCGTCGGGCAGCGGGTGGCGACCGTGGCCCTTGCGCGCGTGGTCCGACAGGTCGCGGTCGAGATTCGCGTGCACCGCGCCGGGGATGTGGCTGGTGGCGTAGTCGCGATCGCCCTGGAGCGGGTCGGTGAGGGTGGCGCGTGCATCGATGATCGCCAGCCCGGGCTGGCCGAGCGCGGCGACCAGTTCCTCGGCGGAGACGAGGGTCTTCCAGTGCATCGGTTCGAGCACCACCCAGTCGTTCATCGCGCGGCCTCCAGCCGTTCGCGCAGATTCACCAGCATCGCCGCGGTCGCGCCCCAGATGCGCTGCCGGGCGTACTGGTACTCATGATAGCGGCGCTCGCGGCCGGCGAACTCGCGCGAGACGATGCGGATGTTGTTGGCATCCATCAGGTAGTCCAGCGGCACCTCGAAGGCGTCGGCGACTTCGCGCGGATCGAGCCGCAGGCGGTAGTCGGGCGACACCCGCGCCACGACCGGGAGCACGTGGTAACTGCTGATGGTGTCGAACGGATCGAGGTAGCCGAGTGGTTCGATCCAGCCGGGCGCAAGGCCGATCTCCTCCTGCGCCTCGCGGATCGCCGCGGCGACCGGATCGGCGTCATGCGCCTCGATCCGACCGCCGGGAAAACTCACCTGGCCACCATGCGTGCGCAGGTCGGCCGTCCGCAGCGTGAGCAGGACCTGCCAGCCGCCGCTGCGCGGGACCAGCGGCACGAGCACGGCGGCCGGTGTCAGGCTTGACGCGGCGGGCAGGAGGTCTTCGTATTCGGCGCGGTTCCATGCCGGGGCGGTCGGTGGCATGGCCAACGAATGCACGGCGCGGGCGATGCTGGCGATGTCGGCGGTGCGCCTGGCATCGCAGGCCGAGGCGCGCGCCGGCAGGATCTCGTCCATGTAGCGCAGGCGCGCAGCATCGTCCAGGCCAAGCCACGCGGCGATCTCGCTGCCGGTCCGATGGCAGCCTTCGCAGTAGCCCGCCGCGTCGAGGCGGCAGGTGCCGATGCACGGGCTGAGCACGGCGCGGGCGGGCTGGTTCATCGGCAGTGTCATCGGCGAGGCATGGCGGTCATGCGCGGATCCATGGCCGCCAGCATATCGCGAGGGGCGAAGGATGAGCAGCGAGCGATGAGTAGTGAGCAGGGAGCGGAGAACGGTGCGTGACGAACAGTCGGCATGGCGTGCCGGCACCGCTGAGGTTTCGCTCGCCCCTCACCCTTGGTCGCTCGCCCCTACTTCACGACCTCGACCATCCGGATGTCCATCAGCAACGCCTGATTCGGCCCCACCGGCGATCCCGGGCTGGAACCATAGGCCTGGTCCGGTGGCAACGCGACTTCCCAGTGCGCGCCCTGGCGCATCATCGGCAGGACCTGGCGGATGCCGGCGAGCGGCGATTCGCTGATCGCGATCGTGGTCGGCTGCGGAGGCTTCGAGGTATAGCTGCTGACGAATTCCTGCCCGGTCGAGATCGACACCCGGTACAGGATCCTGGCCTGTCCGTCGGGCCGCGGCGAGGGACCGTTGCCCTCCTCGATGATGCGGTACTGCACGCCGCTTGGCAGCACCTTCACGCCGGGGCGGATCCGGTTCTTGGCGAGGAAGGAATCGCTCGACGCCCGGTTCTCGGCCGCGGCCCGGTCGAAGTCGCTCTTGGCCTGGGCAAAGAGCTTCTGCTTGAGGGTGCGCAGGACGTTGCTGATCTCCTGCGGCGGCATCGCCGGGTTCTTCCGCGCCATGCCGTCCTGGATCGCGCGCAGCAGGATCGCAGGGTCGACGTCGATGTGGTTGTCCACCAGGCTGCGACCGTAGTCGTAGCCGAGCGAGTAGCTGAGCTTGTCCTTGTCCGACGGCGCCTGTGCCTGCTGGGCGCTGGCCGCCATCGTCCACACGGATGCCACTACCAGGAGCAGCAAGCGTTTCGTCATCGACCTCTCCACGATTGTCGCGGCGCCGGCGCGATCCCGCGGTGCGGGAATCGCGGTCGCGGCCGCGACGGGCTAGGATAGCCGCCGCACCGGCGAGGCGCCACACGACTCGACCGCCGAACCGCGCCGGAGTTCCTCGCGGCGATCCCGTTGCCTCCCGCTCGCCCCTTCCAAGATGGCCACCCCATGCCCGACGCCCACGCATTCGAACACCTGCTGATCGAGGACCGCGACGCCGTCCGTGTCGTCACCATCAACCGTCCCGACAAGCTGAACGCGCTCAATTTCGCGGTCCTTACCGAGCTGCGCGACGCCTTCCAGGCGATCGCCGCCGATCCGTCCGTGCGCGCGGTGGTGCTGCGCGGGGCGGGCGAGAAGGCGTTCGTCGCCGGCGCCGACATCGCCGAACTGGCCGCGCTCAGCCCGATCCAGGCGCGCGACTTCTCGCAGCACGGCCAGCGGATGATGCGGGGCATCGAACTGCTGGGCAAACCCGTCATCGCGATGATCCGCGGCTACGCCCTCGGCGGCGGCATGGAGCTGGCGATGAGCTGCCACCTGCGGATCGCGTCCGACAATGCCAAGGTCGGCCAGCCCGAGATCAACCTCGGCGTGTTGCCCGGCTTCGGCGGCACCCAGCGCCTGCTGCGCCTTTGCGGGCGCGGCGCGACACTCGAACTGTGCCTGACCGGCGCCCCGATCGGCGCGACGCGCGCCTACGAACTGGGCCTGGTCAATCGCGTCGTCCCGGCCGACCAGGTGGAGGAAGCGACGTTCGCGCTCGCCGCGCAGCTGGCGAACGCCGCGCCGCAGGCCTTGCGCGGCATCCTCGACGCGGTGCAGGTCGGTGGCGAATGCGGCATCGACGCCGGGCTCGACTACGAAACCCAGGCCTTTGCCGTCTGTACCTCGACGAACGACATGCGCGAAGGCACCCGCGCCTTCCTCGAACGCCGCAAGCCGGTCTTCCGCGGCGACTGACGATGCGCGTCGCCACCACGCCCGGGCAGCAGCCGTGCATCCGCTGTGGCGATTGCGCAGGCGCGTGCCCGGTGCAATTGCAGCCGCAGCGCCTGCTGCTGCATCTGCGCGACGATCGACTCGACGACGCCGAGCGCGAAGGCGCGCTCGACTGCATCGAGTGCGGTCGCTGCGACGCGGCATGTCCGAGCCGGATCCCGCTGCTGCTGCACTACCGCGAAGCGAAGCAGGCGATCCGTTCGGCACGGGCGGACGTCGACGCCGCGATGGCGGCGCGCGAACGCCATCGCGCCAGGCAAGTGCGTCTGCTGCGCGTCGAGGCCGAGCGCAGCCAGCGCCAGGCCGGCCAGGCCGTCAGCGCCACGAGTGCCGACGCGGTGGCGGCGGCGATCGCGCGGGCGCAGGCACGGCGCGCGGCGCAACGCGAAGAGCCGAAGCCATGAGCGGCGTGATCCGCGCTGGAATACCGTCCGCGGCGCTACGCCCGACGCCGGACCTGCGGAACCGCGCGACGCTGGCCACGCTGGCGCTGCTGCCCGCGGTCGTCGCGGCGTGGATGGGTCACGACGCAACCGCGGCGATCGCGGCGACGCCGGCTGTCGTCATGATCCTGCTGGATCGCATGCCCGCCCAGGCGCCCGTTGCCGGCACCGTGCCGTTCTTCCAGCAATTCCTCGTGCTTTCACTGTGGTTGGGCACCGATGCGATCGCCGCCCGGGTCGTGGCGGCGCTGGCGCTACTCCTGCTCCACCTCGCGTGGCGCGGTCGCGACCAGGCGAATCCCTTCCACCCGGTCATGGCTTCGTGCGCCCTCGCGCTCGCGTTCGTGCCGGCATCGCCGATTGCGGTCGTACACCCTGGCGACGTCCTGCCGCGCGCTGCGGCCATCGCGCTCGGCGGCGTCGGCCTTCTCGCGCTGCGTTGCGTCCGCTGGCAGGCGCCGCTGGGAATGCTGGCGGGTGCGACCTTCGCGACCGCCGTCGCGGCCTGGGTCGATCCTTCGTGGCTGCGATCCGGCGCCTTCCTCGCGATCCTTCCGGCGTTCGTGCTGACGGCTTTCTTCGTCGCCGACGATCCTCCACGTACCTGCATGCGCGGGCAGGGCCGACTGCTGGTCTGGCTACTGGCGGGCTGCGTCGCGGCCGCGGCGATGTTCGCCCTGCACGCGACCGGACGCGATGCGCGGCTGCCGCTGGCGCTGGCGGGTTCGGTCCTGCTGGCGAACGCCGCCGCGCCGGCGTTCGACCGTCTGTTCCAGGCGAGACGCGTGGCGGGGACGCCAGCTGCATGAAGCTGCCCGCATGAAACCGGCCGACCGCCACGAGCTGTTCGCCCGCCTGCGCGAACTCGATCCGCATCCGCGCACCGAGCTGGTGTATTCGACGCCGTTCGAACTGCTGGTCGCGGTGATGCTGTCGGCGCAGGCGACCGACGTCGGCGTCAACAAGGCGACGAAGCGCCTGTTCAAGGTCGCCAGCACGCCGCGGGCGATGCTCGAACTCGGCGAGGAGGGCTTGAAGGAGTACATCGCCACGATCGGCTTGTTCAACGCCAAGGCGCGCCATGTCATCGCGACTTGCCGCCTGCTGGTCGAACGCCACGGCGGCGACGTGCCGGAGGATCGCGAGGCGCTCGAGGCGCTGCCCGGCGTCGGCCGCAAGACCGCGAACGTGGTGCTCAACGTCGCCTTCGGCCATCCGACGATCGCCGTCGACACCCACATCTTCCGCGTCTCCAACCGCACGGGTTTGGCGCCGGGCAAGACCGTGGAGGCGGTCGAGCGCAAGCTGATGAAGAACGTGCCGGTGGAGTTCCGCCTGCACGCCCACCACTGGCTGATCCTGCACGGCCGCTACGTCTGCAAGGCACGCAAGCCCGACTGCCCGAACTGCGTGATCCGCGACCTGTGCGCTTACAAGGACAAGACGCCAGGATAGCCGTGCCACCAAAAGCAGCCCGTCGGCACGATCGAAGGATGGATCGTGCGTTCGAGCGGGCGGTGTCCACGCCCCGAAGGTCCTATGGCGACCCTGCCGCCACCGCCGCTACCATGACGCCGATGCAGGAATCGCCGCTCGCCAATCCGGTGTGGGAGACGTTGCGCACGCGCCATCGCGCGATGGCGCGCGTCGCGCGGGACGTCGCGCGCTATCCGCCCGAAGTCGCGCCCTTCCTTGCGGTCGCGCACGCGGGCGTCGATGCCGGTCCAGCCCTGGACGAACTGGTGGGCGACGACGAAACCGTGTACCTGCTCGGCGTCGCGCCGGAGCCGCCGCCGGGATGGAGCCTGAAGGCGTATCGCCCGCTCGCGCAGATGGTCCGCGATGCGCCGCTCGAAGTCGTCGACGGACCCGATCCCATCGAATTGTCGGAATCCCACCGTGCCGACGTCCTCGAACTGACCGCCTTGGTGTATCCGCACTACTTCCGCCCGCGCACGATGGACATGGGCCGCTACCTGGGCATCTACCTCGATGGCCGCCTCGCGGCGATCACCGGCGAGCGGATGGGCACGCACGACCAGACCGAGATCAGCGCGATCTGCACCCATCCGGATTTCCTCGGCCGCGGCCTCGCGCGGAGGCTGATCGCGATGGCCTGCAACGACAACCTCGCGCGCGGCAGGCTGCCGTTCCTGCACGTCAGCTACGAGAACCCGAGGGCGCTGCAGCTCTATGCGCGGATGGGATTCGCGCACCGGCCGGATGTCGGCTTCTGGTCGCTGCGGCGGGCATGAGGGTGTTTCGCGCCGCCGCCTTGTTTTCGCGCGGTCGTGCGGCGGGCACGGGTGCGCGTCGCTACCGCGCCTGGTTCGTCCTGCCGTGCCTGCTGCTGGCCTCCGGCTTGGCGCTCGCGCAGGCCACGCCGGTCGAAGCCGGAGGGAGCGCGATCCAGCGCGCGCGCGGCATCCTCGATCACGCCCTCACCGCGCGGAACCCCGATACCCGCAAGGCCGCCGTGCAGGCGCTGGGACTGATCGGGCCGCGCGAGCCCTACATGTCGCGGCTGATGACCATGCTCGGCGACCGCGACGTCGAGGTGCGCGTCGCCGCGATCTCCAGCCTGGTCGACCTGCGCGATCCGGGCGTCCTCCCGGCGATCCGCCACGCCTACGACGACCCGGTGCCGGAGGTCAGCTTCGCGGCGGCGAGGGCGTTGGTCTCGATGGGCGACCGCAGCGGTCGCGACGCCCTGATCGACGTGCTGCGTGGAAGCGACGATGCCGCGTCGGGTTACCTCACGCGCAACGGGCGCGAACTCAAGCGGATGTTCTACGCGCCCGGTTCGGCGCTTCCCTACCTGACCTCGCGCACGATCGGCCTCGCCCATGTCTCCGGACTGGGAGCGGGCATCGCGTCGCTCGAGGGACTGCTGGCCGACCAGAACATCTCGGGCCGCGCGACCGCCGCGCTGATGCTGGGCACCGACAGGGATCCGCGGGTGGTGCCGGCGTTGCTCGCCGCGCTCGCCGACCACGATCCGGTGGTGCGCGCATCGGCCGTGCATGCGCTTGCCCTGCGCGACGATCCCGGCCTCGAACGCGACCTGCTGCCGATGCTCGACGACCACAAGGTCGAGGTGCAGGCGCGCGCGGCGGCGGCCTGCCTGCGCCTGGAACTGCTGCTGGCCGAGGCGCAGGCGAGGACGGTCGTTCCGCCGCCCGCCGCTCCCGCCACCACGACGCGTGCCAGGCGACCGCGAGTGCGTTGACGTCCCTGCGCCCCGGAATCAGGTCCGATCCCGGTCGTCCAACCGATCCGGGCAGAAGCGAAAACTGGTACGTGTGTCCCTGCATTGGATGGACTCCAGGCTCAGTCTGCCGGCCGGGACGACGTGTCCACTGGAGAAGACGATGAACATGCCACGCCGTGCCGCGCTTGCGGCATTGCTGTCGGCCACGGTGTGGTTCGCGGGCTGCGATCGCGTCGATGGCGTGGCGGCAGCCGCGCCGACGCCCCATGCGGCGACCGCGAAGGCCGGTGTGGTGGCGCCCGCGGCGCTGACAGCCGAAGCCGCGGCGAGGGCGCGGAGGAACGCCCGCCAGGAAAAGGCCGAGGCGACGCTCGCGAACATCCCGGCATTCGAGCCGCAGAAGCTCGGCTCGATCCGGATCGGCAGCGACGACATCGACCACGGCGCGCGCGCGCCGATCGACGAAGCCAGCGAATTCACGATCGACGATCGCGGCCGCTTCGGTTTCATGCCGGGTTGCGGCTGCGAGCACGGCAAGAAGCTCCTGCTGGTCGGTCGCGACGGTGCCGTGCTCAAGACCATCGACCTCGCCGGCATGAAGGAAGGCCTGTCGCGGAACGTCGCCTGGTTGGCGGGCGATCGCTGGGTGATGGCGACATCCGAGGACAAGGTCGGCGGCGCTTCGTCGGCAGCCTGGCTCGACGTGGGCACGGGCGTGGTCACGCCGATCGCCGGCTTCGATTCGGCGCCGGTGAAGATGCTGGCGGCGAACCGCCAGGGCGGATTCGTCGCGCTGACGGCCAGCAGCGGCATGTTCAACAGCGGCAGCGGCATCGCCGCCTTCGGTCCCGATGGCAAGCCGCGCTGGAAGGTCGATGTCGTCGCCGACAGCATCGCGGTCGCCACGAGCGGCGAGGTGGCGGGCTACCGCCAGTCCGACGGCCACCTGCTGGTCATCGCCGCCGACGGCCGCTCCAGGCGCGAGATCGACCTGCACAAGACGCTCGGGGCATTCACGCCGTTCGGCCTCCAGCTTCGCGCTGACGGCAGCGGTGGGCTCGTGCTCGCCGCGCTGTCGGGCGTTGGCGCGCTGCTGCCCGCTCCGCATCCGATCGTCCGGTTGCGCCTCGACGGCAGCGTGATCGGGCAGGTCGCGACCCAATACGCCGATTCGCGCGGCTTCACGCCCCGCAGCGACGTGGAATTCGACGCCCAGGGCCGGATGTGGGCAAACGACGGCCATGCTTTCCTGCGGCTCGACGCGAAAGGCAAGGTCGATCGCGTGGTCGGCCAGGCATTCGACCCGGACCACCTCGGCGAGGCCAACGCCGTCGCGGTCGACGCCAGCGGTCGCATCTACGCCGTCGACTCGTGGACCGACTCGGTGCACGTGTTCGACGACACCGGTCGCCGGCTGCGCGTGAACCGGCCGGACCCGACGGATTACCTGGGCGCGATATCCAATCCTGGCATCACCGTCACCGCCGCCGGGGACGCCTATGTCCTGCGGCGCGAAGCGGACATCGGGCGCGAACAGGGTCCGCCGGCCGATTTCGTGCATTACTCGCCGCTGGGATTGAGGGTCGGCGTCGAAACGATCCGGACCGATGACGGGACTGCGGAAAAGTGGCTGGTCCAGCCGGATGGCCAGCGCCGCTGGGTCTTCGATTTCGACGCGATCATGCTGACCGATGCACGTGGAAAGGTGCTGCGCAGGATCGACCACGCCGGCCAGGCATCGCTGGGCAGCGTCGACCAGGAGGCGGTGGCGGGGGATGGTTCCCTGGCGGCGGTCGGGGTCGCGATCCGCCAGGGTTTCTTTCCATGGCAGTCATCGGCGGTCTCGACGGCCGTGCTGCTCTCGCCGCGTGGCGACGTCGTCGCGACGTGGCCGGCGTCGACCGCCTTCGACGGGATGCAGGACATCGCCTACGACGGCAGGCACGTCGTCTTCGTCATGCCAGGGGGCGGGCAGGAGCGGGACGATGCTTCGATCGTGGTGACCGACACCAAAGGCAAGCCGCAATTCCGCTTCGTGGTCGCGTCGGGTGCGTGGCGCACGAAGGCCTTCCTCGTGCAGCGGGCGACCGGAACGGAGCTATGGGTCTTCGATGGCCACCACACGATCGACCGCTACGCGCTGACGCATTGATCCGCTCAGGTCCCGCCAGCGCCGTCGTCGGTGCGCGGCGGCGACGGCGACGCGGAATCGCGAACGTCCATGGAAACAACGAAGCACCCGCGAAGCGGCAGGGGGGCCGCTCCGCGGGCATCACTCCAGGACTCAACGGCGATGGTGCATGTCCTTACCTCCTCTGGATGCCGCTGCAACGCGCTGCGGCTACTGCCTGGCATCGGCGATCAGACCATTCGAACGGACTCCACTCACAGGGTCTGGAGGAAGGCGAGGATCTGCTGGCGCTGCTGTTCCTGCAGCCGCAGGTAGTTGTCGCGGGCGTGGCGGGCATCGCCATCGTGGAGGCGGATGGCCTGGTCGACCGACGCCGCGCGGCCGTCGTGGAGGTACGGTGCGCTGGCGCGCAGGCCCCATAGCGGCGCGGTCCTGATCTGGCGGCCGCCGGCCTGGTTCTGGACGATGCCGTCGCCGAGCGAACCCATGTCGTGCAGCAGCAGGTCCGACCACAGGTGCACGGGCTTGTCGTTCAGCGCGGCCACGGGGCTTGGCCCGGTCTGCATGGTCGGCGTGTGGCAGCCGGAGCATCCGGAGGTATCGAACAGGCGCCGACCCTGGTCGGCCGCCGGGTTCGCCGGCAGCGGCGGTGGCGGCGCGAGCAGGCGCATGAAGTCGGCCAGCGCGTCGATGTCGCTGCGACCGGTCTTCGGATCGACGGCATCCTCGGGGTCGGCCACGGTGTCGTACCGGGCGAGTTTCGCGAGGTTGCCGTTGGGCGCGTTCTCGGTCGGGAAGAACCGGTTCGTGATCCCCATCTCGTTGAGGTAGGCATCGCCGGCGAACGCCAGCAGGGTCGCCTGCTGGGCCTTCCAGCCGAAGCGCCCGACCCGGGTCTTGCCCGTGGTCACGTCGGTCACCAGCGACGCCATGCCGTGCAATCCCTGCTGCTGTTCGCGCTGCACGTTGGCGAGGATGGCCTTGTCGGGGATCGCTTCCATCAGGCCCATGCCGAACAGCGGCGTGCTCTGGCGGTGCGCGACGACGTTCGCGGTCGCCGGCACGATCTCGCGCGCGCCGGTGGCGATCGCCTTGTCCTGCAGCAGGCTCCCCCCGAGGCTGGTCATCGGATCGAAGCTGCCGTTCGCCACGTGGCCGAAGCGGGTGACCACGATGTTCGACGCACCGCCGATCGCGGGGCGCGAATGGCAGGCCGCGCAGGACTTGTCGTTGAAGATCGGGCCGAGGCCGCTGCGCTTGTCCTCGGCGTTGCGGAATTCATCGAGGCCCGCGTCGAAGGCCTGGATCTCCTGCGGCGTCAGGCCGGGCAGGGGCGCGCCGAAGGCGGGCGGTGGCGGCGGTTGCGCACGCGAGGCATCGGGAACATGGCGCCGCGCGGGATATTGCCCCGCGGCGATCGTCGTCTGCGCGTCTTGCGACTGCGCGGAAGCGGCCCACGTGGCCAGCAGCACGACGATGAGCGTGGCCAGGCGCCTGCGCCGATGGCGGAAAACTTCATGCGGGCCCATGTCAGCCTCCATTCGGTGAGGGCTGCTCGTAGCCGTAGCCGCCACCGCCACCCGGGGGCGGCGGCGGACGGTCGTCGTCGTCGCCCGGAGGCGGTGGCGGTGGCGGCATCCCCTGACCGAAGCCGCCCGGCGGCGGCGGGCGACGGCCCTGGCCACCCGGACCCCCTTGTCCGTACACGCCGGGAAAG
>JADMIO011430580.1_pt1 | contig 21918 bp, 19 predicted proteins | sample 8958161 | NCBI WGS metagenome assembly JADMIO01 (sample SAMN16585339, study PRJNA669376) | soil metagenome | isolation source: Crop rotation soil | place: USA: Cullars Rotation, Alabama | collected 2011
GGTGGAGGGGGCTAGCCGCAGCGCCTCGGTAGGACCCCCTCAGTCGCTTCGCGCCAGCTCCCCCAGAGGGGGAGCACTGAGGTCGTCGATCCCACGCGCGATCGCCGTGGCTGATCAACACCCTGGGGTGATGGCGAATGGAGGCGGGCGACCCTAGCTGTAGGTGACGTCGCCCCCTTCGAGGTCTCCTCCCATGTCCGACATCTTCCTGGCCCCCGGCCTGCGCACGCCGTTCGTCAAGGCGAGCGGCGTCTTCGCGCCGCATTCGGCGCTGGATCTCTCCAAGCCGATCGCCGCGGCCATGGGTGCGCGGGCGCGGCCGGACCTCCTGATCTGGAGCCAGGTGATCCCCGATCCGCTGGTCTCCAACATCGCCCGCGAGCTGGTGTTCGAGGCCGGGCTCGATCCGGAGATCCCGGCGTTCTCGACGATCCTCGCCTGCGGCTCGAGCTTCGTGGGTGCGCTGCAGGCGGCCGGCATGGTCGGCCGTGGCGGGCTGCGCCTGGCGCTGGTGGGCGGGGTGGAGACCATGAGCCACGCGCCGATCGCGCTTCGCCAGGCCAAGGCCGACGAGCTGACAGCGCTCTTCCAGAAGGACCCGATGGCCGCCGCGGCGGCGCTCACGGGTCTCACGGCGATGGACTTCTCGATCCCCATCAGGGGATGGGCCAACAAGCAGACCGGCCGCTCGCAGGGCGAGCACACCGAGGACACCGCCAAGCACTACGGGATCTCGCGGGCCGACCAGGACGCCCGGGCGCTGGCCAGCCACCAGGGCGCGATCAGGGGCCAGGATTCCGGCTTCTTCGCCGACCTGGTGCTGCCGTTCGGGGGCGTCGACCACGACACCTTCCCTCGCCGCGACACCTCGCTGGAGAAGCTCGCCGCCCTGCCGCCGGCCTTCGACCGCACCAGCGGCCAGGGGACGATCACCGCCGGCAACGCCTCGCCGCTCACCGACGGGGCCGCCGCGCTGTGGGTGGCCGACGCCGAGGGGCTGAAGAGCCTGGGCCTCGCGCCCGCGGTGAAGCTGGTCGACTGGCGCCTGGCCGCCACCCTGATCGGCGAGGAGGGGATCCTGATGGCCCCGGCCCGCGCCATCCCGCGCCTGTTGGCTGCGCACGGCCTGAAGTTCGCCGACATCGCGCTGTGGGAGATCCACGAGGCCTTCGCCGCCCAGGTGCTGGCCAACGTCCGCGCCGCCTCCGACCCTGGCTATCGCCGCGAGAAGGCCAAGGTCGACGCCGACCTGGGCGAGTTCCCCTGGGACCGGGTCAATCCCAACGGCGGCTCGCTGGCGCTGGGCCACCCGTTCGCGGCCACCGGGGCGCGGATCCTCAGCCAGGCGGCGAAGGAGCTGACGGCGCTGCCCGCCGGCTCGCGGGCCATCGTCTCGGTCTGCGCCGACGGCGGCCAGGGGGTGGTGGCGCTGCTGGAGCGGGTGTGAGCCCACACCACCCCGCTCTTCCCCGCGAAAGCGGGGATCCAGGTGTTTTTGGTGTTTGGGCGGATCGGACAGGCTGCAGGGCCGCGGGCTCAGCAACAGAAAAAGCCTGGGTTCCCGCTTTCGCGGGAATGAGCGGAATTTGAATCAGCCCGAACTCAACCAAGCCTAGGACGCCAGCTGCCGATTGGCCGTCGAGGTGTCCAGCACCTCCCACACCTCGGCCAGCCGCTCGCCTTCGAAGCGGAACAGCCAGTGGTAGCGCACGTCGTAGGCCCCGCCGGCCGCGCCCATCGCCTTGCGGTGCATGAGCACGGCCACCCGGTCGGCCTCGGCGGTCATGTGCTTGACGTCCCAGCGGGTGGTGCCGGGCTGGAACGAGCCCAGGGTCTTGCCGCCGGCCAGCTCGGCGATCGGCCGGGCGCCCACCAGCGGGGAGGGGATGCGCCCCTCGGCCGACTGCGGCGGCCACCAGCAGGCGTCGGGCGTCAGTTGCGCCACCAGGGCGTCGAGGTCGCGGGCGGCCATGGCGTCGAGGAACCGCAGCACGGCCTGCTTGGACTCATCGAGGGTCATGCGGGTCTCCATCAGCTTGCGGCGCTTGGCGCGGGCGTGGCGGCGGCGTCTTTTGGAGCGGCGTCGCGCCCGGGCCAGCCGGCCTCCGCGTCGGCCAGCGCCCGGCGGCCGGGCCCGCGCGCCAGCACGTAGCAGACGACCGCCAGCGGCCCGAGGATCACGAAGGTGGTGGCGATCGAAAGCCCCACGTGCTGCGGCCCGCCATAGACCTTCTCGGTGAGCAGGGCGGTGAAGGTGGGCCCCACCGCGAGGCCGGTGAAATTGATGGCGATCATGTAGAGCGCCAGCGTGCGGCTGCGGAACTGCGGTGGCGTGCAGAGCTGCAGGTGGCTGACGCACAGCCCGGTGGTCGGGATGAAGAAGTAGAGCGCCATGGCCGTCGCCACGAGCAGGAAGACGCTCGGCATGAAGAAGTAGGCGATGGCGCCCAGGCTGGTGATCATCACCGCCTGCAGGATCAAGAAAGTGAAGTAGATGTTCTTGCGCCCCTTGCCGTACTGCCGGTCGACCAGCCAGCCCCAGGTCAGGTAGCCCAGCATGGTGGGGATGGCGTAGATCCCCGAGAGCAGGCCGATCATCGAGGGCTGCAGGCCGAAGTGGCGCGACAGGTAGGCCGGCCCCCAGGCGCCCATGGCGTAACCGAGGATGGCCAAGAGCGCCGAGCCCAGCAGGAAGGGGATCAGGTAGCCGGCGTTGGCGGAAAGCCAGCCGCCGTAGCCGCCGGCCTGCGGCCCCGAGGCCGCGATGGGCGCGCGGTTGGTGCGCGGGATCAGCATCACCAGCAAGGCCGCCAGGATGCCCGGCGCGCCCACCGCCACGAACGCCGCCTGCCAGGGCGCCAGGCCGCGGTATTCGCCGACGCCCTCCAGGTGCTGCAGCACGAGGCCGCCGATGGCGAAGGCGGCGGTGGAGCCCAGGCCCGCGCCGGCGGCCAGCACGCTGGAGGCGAACGCGACGCGGCGCTTGGGGAACAGGTCGCTGATCATGCCGTAGGCGGCCGGCGACAAGGTCGCCTCGCCTGCGCCCACCGCGACGCGCGCCAGGAACAGCTGGCTGAAGGTGCGGGAGAGGCCGCAGGCGATGGTGGCCAGCGACCAGGACGTCGCCCCGATATAGATCACCCACTTCCTGGAGAAGCGGTCGGCGAGCCAGCCCATCGGCAGGCTGAACAGCGCGTAGAAGCTGGCGAAGGCCAGGCCCTGCAGCAGGCTCACCTGCACGTCGTTGATCTGCAGGTCGTGGCGGATCGGGTCGACCATCAGCGAGATGATCCCGCGGTCCATCGCCGAGACCACGGTCAGGATCAGCAGGATCCCCACCGCCAGCCAGGCGCGCACCGGGTGCACCGGATAGTCCCCGTGCGGCCCCGAGCGGACCTCCTCCTGCATCCACGTCTCCCTTTGTCCGAGACGCTGGGTCAGTGGGCATGCCCGTTCAAGTTCAAACTGGTGCAGTCACCATGCATTTGGGGCATGGGTGCCCCTAGGCGGCCACGCCCTCGAAGCTCGCGCGGCGCCATTCCAGCGCGAACCCCTCACCCGTCGAGCTCACCGTCGCCGCATAGGTCTCGCTGGTCATGCAGTCGATGAAGTCGAGGGTGTTGGCTGGCGCCCGGCGTGGCGCCCAGACCACGTGGGAGTCCACATAGAGCGTCTCGGCCGCGGGCGTCATCGGCGCGAAGTGGATGCCGTCGAACTTCATCGGCAGGGCGGATTCAAAGGCGAAGCCGGCGCCGACGCCGGCGGCGATCAGGAACCTCAGCTCCGCCCCGTCGCGGTTGTAGCGCACCACGTTCGGCTGGAAGCCGGCGCTGTCGCAGCAGGCGATGTGCGCCGCATGGATCTCCGGCGCCTGGTCGGGGTCGGCCAGCACGAAGGGGCGGTCGCGCAGCGAGGCGAGCTCGACCGGCTGGCCAGGCTCGGCGGGCCAGTCCGAGGGCAGGGCCAGGATCATCCGCTCGCGCCCGACGATCCGCCAGGTCAGCTCGCGCCGGTCGCAGTTGTTGAAGTTCATCAGGCCGACGTCGATGTCGCCGCAGCGCAGCGCATTGGCCTGCTCGTCGGAAGCCATCATCCGCAGGTCGAGGATCACCTCCGGGTGCTGCAGGCGAAACTTGCGGATGCCGCGGTGGAAGGTCTGCATCCACATCGAGGCCATGTAGCCGACCCTAAGCGTGCGCGGCGCGCCGCGTCCGGCCATCTGCGAGCGCCGCAGGGCCAGGCCGAGCTGGTCGAGCACGCCTTGGGCCTCCTCCAGGAAGGCCGCGCCCGACGGGGTGAGCGCGATCTGTCGCTTGCTGCGGTCGAACAGCTGCTCGCCGACCACGTCCTCCAACCGGCGCATGGAGCGGCTGAGCAGGGGCTGGGTGGTGCCGAGCTGCTCGGCGGCGCGGGTGAAGCTCAGGTTCTGTGCGACGACGATGAACGCCCGCACCAGGTCGGTATCCACCTATGCTCCTCACGCATGATATCTGCGCTATCGAGTGATTGTTGAGACATCATACGCGCGCGATGCTTCGCCTCACAAGGGAGGACCGGCGTCTTGCCGGGAGCCTGCGATGACCGTCGATCATCCCGCCGGCGAGGCGCTCGCCGTCGTTCCGTTATCCCCTTCCGGCGCGGAGATCCGCGGCCTTGATCTGCGTGAGCCGGTGGCGCCGGCCGCGGCCGAGACGCTGCGGTCGGCGCTGGCCCGGCATCGGGTGCTGGTGTTCCGCGACCAGGCGCTGGGTCCTGAGGACCAGATCCGGGTGATGGGGGTGTTCGGCAATGTGCTGGACGAGCCGCACAACGGCGCCCGCCACAGCTACGTCTCGGGCGACGCGACCAGCGTCAATCCCGGCCGCCTGCTGTTCCACTCCGACAACCATTTCACGCCGGTCCCGCTGGAGAAGCTGTCGCTCTACGCCGAGAGCGTCGACGACCGCGCGGCCTCGACCCTGTTCGTGGACAATATGGCCGGGCTGAAGCGGCTGCCGGCGGCGCTGGCGGCGAGGCTCGCCGAGGCGAAGTCGGTGAACGTCTCCTACTACTATTGGGGCCAGGGCTCGGACCGGCCGTCACGCTCGGTGCAGCCGGACCATCCGGAGGCGCCGCGCGCCGTCCATCCGGTGATCTGGCGCCACCCGGTCACCGGCGAGCCGTTCATCTACATCACCGAGCTGCACACCCATCACCTGGAGGGCATGCCGCTGGAGGAAAGCGACCGGCTGCTGGCCCAGGTGCACGAGGCGCTCTACGCGCCGGAGGGGATGTACGAGCACAGGTGGCGGGAGGGCGACCTAGTCGTCTGGGACAATCGCGGGGCGCAGCACGCCCGCGGCTTCGTGCCGGACTCCCGCGCCGATCCCTCCGCGCCGAAGCGCAGCCTGCGGCGGGTGGTGGTCGGGCCGGTGGACTTCCACGACCAGGTCAAGCTGCCGGACAGCCTCGCCCCGGCCTGATCACCAGAGCTGGCGGAACTGCGCGGCTTCGCGGCGGGCGCGCAGCTGCGCCTTGCGCTCTTCGGGCGTCACCACCGCGGTTCCGGCCGGCATGTGCTTCAAGACGTCGGCCAGCGGGACCTTGGTCACCACCGGGTCCGGCGCGTCGCTGGCCAGGTTCCAGCGCAGCTGGATGATCCCCCAGGGATTGTGCGCCTTGTCGAGCCAGTTGTGCACGCCGGGGTCGCGCCGGGAGATCACCGCCCGGAACTTGCTGTCGGCGTCCAGCTTGCACTGGGCGGCGTTGAGGCTGGACTGGCGGTTGACCCAGTCGACGGTGGAGAACCGGTCGTCGGCCACCAGGATCGACCAGTAGCGGACCTGCCTGGGCAGCGCGGTCTCGACGATCAGGGCCTCGTCGTCGTCGATCTCATAGGCGCCGTCGTAGTAGACCTGCCGCTGCAGGCCGCTGACGTCCATCAGCTTGGAGCGGGTCAGGACGTTGATCCCGTGGTCCTTGCGGTAGTGGCGGGCGAGGTTGACGTCGAAGGCGATCACCTTCTCCACCCAGTCGGCCATGTTAGCGAACCGGCGGGCGAAGTCCTCCTTGGTCATCGGCTCCGCGTCGTCGAGCCGCTCGATCGCCACCTTGGCGTCGACCTCGTTGCGCCAGTCGACGGAGCACTTGCGCATCAAGAGGCGGATGACGCCGGGATGGAGCTGCCACCAGTCGCCGTCGTAGCCCGCCGGCTTCTCGGCCGAGAGGATGACGCTGAAATAGCCGTCCGGCCCGATCTTCAGGTCGTCGAGGTTGTGGCTGGGCGGCGGGGCCTCCTTGCCGGTGGCGCCGCCGATCATCTCCCAGCGGCTCTGGCTGATCTCGATGAAGCAGGTCGTGCCGCGCAGGCCGGAGATCCGGTAGACGCCCGCAGGATCGATCTCGCTGGTCATGTAGACGTAGTCGGGGGCCGGCCCGGCCAGGTTCATCGCCCGGTTCCAGCAGGGCGCCCAGAGCGGCCGCGCCGGGTCCATGTCGGCGTGGCAGAGATAGCCGTTGGCCAGCGCCGAGAACGCCAGCTTGAACATCTCCTGCCGCTCGGACTCATCCGGGTTGTCGCGGCCCCAGGCGGCAAGCAGCTTGTCGCCCACCGGCTCCAGCGCCCGGATCTGCTCGGCCCATTGGGGCAGGGGATTGGCGCTCATGGCGGTCCTTCCGAGTTCAGAACTTGAGGCTCAGGCGCCCCACTTGGTCAGCCGCTCGCTCATCCAGTTGACGCTGCGGGTGATCGCCGAGGCGTAGCCCTCGGCCTCGATGCTGGGGCCCAGCACCTCGATGTCGAAATAGCCCTTGTAGCCGGCGTCCAGCAGGGTCCCCAGCAGCCACTCCAGCGGCATGGAGCCGTCGCCGGGAACGCGGCGGTTGAACTTGATGTCCTCGCCAACCTTGAAGTCCGACACCTGGCAGATGGCGAACCGCTCGACGTTCTCCTTGAACAGGCGCTCCAGGTGGCGCTCGTACCAGCAGTTCTGCAGCTCCAGCGTGATGCCGATGCCGGCGTCCTTGGAGAGGTCGACGGCGTCCTGCAGGGTATGGATGAAGCCGTGGTGGCGGGTCGAGGTGCTGGTGTGCTCGACGGCCAGCCGCACGCCCTTGTCCTTGGCGTAGGCGTTGGCGGGCTGGATGCACTCCACCAGCCGGGCGTAGGCCTCGTCACTGTTCATCCGCTCCGGCTGCGGGCCGGTGACGGTGTAGAACGAGGGGCAGCCCAGCTCGGCGGCCGCGTCGATGGCGGGCTTCAGCGCCGCCAGCGTCTGCTCGCCCGAGTCGATCAGCGAGCCGCCGCCGCAGGGCATGCCGACGCCCTTCAGGCCCGCCGCCTTGATGGCGTCGATCCCTTCGCGGGCGCGGTTGGCGAACTTGAAGAACGGGACGCTGATCACCTCGATCCCCGCCTCCTTGAAGAAGGCGATGTCCTGTTCGACTGTCCAGCCCATCGAGGAGATGGCGTTGACGCTGATGCGCGGGTGAATGTTGAGCTTTTCCATCGCCGGCCTTCCTAGAGCTTGACCTTGTCGGGGTAGAGGGCGGCCAGGGTGCGCTTGAAGCCGTCCTTCCAGTGCACCTTGCCGGGGCCGGTGATCGACTTGCGCTTGGCAGGATCGCCGACCGAGCCCAGCGACGCGTTGGGGATCTCCTTGACCTCGACGCGGGCCGGCATGCCCAGCACGTCGCCGATGTAGGCCGTCCATTCCTGCATGCTGACCGCATCGTCGCCGTTCCAGTTGACGATGTTGGCCGGGGTGGAGGCCGCGGCCAGCAGCGGCTCGATCTGGTCGTTGATGTCGTCCTGGTGGATCGGCGTGTAGGGGCAGGGGTCCCAGCGGGTCTGCGCCGGCTGGCCCGACGCGACGGCGCGCATGTGCGACACCGGCAGACCGCCCCGCTCGTTGTATGCCGCGCCCATGCGGCAGATCACCGTCGGGATTTTGAACTCCCGGGCGCAGAAGCGGGCGACGGCCTCCTCGGAGATCTTGGAGATCGAGTAGGTCGGCGTGGTGTACATCATGATGTCGCCCAGCGGGTCGCTCTCGGTGAAGGCGTGCCAGGGATCGGGGTGCGGCTTGTAGACCGACAGCGTCGACATGATCAGCGCGGCCTTGACGCCCCGCAGGTGCGACATCAGCAGGCCCGTGCCTTCGCCGTTCACTTGGATGGCGTTGTCGTAGTTGGCGTCGAAGCTCACCGCGATGTGCAGCAGATAGGTGAAGTCGCGCGGGACGTCGGTGAAGTCGGCGACCGCCATGTCGACCGCCAGCGTCTTCACCCCGGCGGCTTCGAGCTTCTGGCGCTCGTCGGGCTTGGAGAACCGGGCGAGACCCCAGACCTCGTTGTTCTTGGCCAGCGACGTCGCCATGCCGTAGGCGATCTGCCCCGCCGGACCGGTCACCAGGATCTTCTCGCCGCTCAGCATGCTTCTTCCCCGTGTCTGGCGCGCTGCCGGCGCCGTGTTGCAGCGGCGGCAGCCTCGCGCGCGCCGGGCGTCGGCTCCAGGCCCAGATGGGGGCTAGGTGAGCGCACGTAGGCATGCGCCATCAAGCGTCAAATGTCGCAGTTGTCATGCTCCAGGCGCATGTATCGCCGAGGCGAAAGCGAGGGGGGCGGAGGCTTGCGCTAGGCGGGCGTCGCCTGGAGAGTGCCGTCCCTTCACCGACAGCACAGGGGCCCACGGTGGCCGAACCCTCCTTCGACGACATCCTTCGCCTGGAGGCGATCGACGACAACACCTTCAACGGCGCCACGCCGCCCGGCGCCTTCGTGCCCCGCACGGTCTATGGCGGCCAGCTGGTCGCCCAGGCGATGCTGGCGGCGGGCCGGACGGTGGATGAGAAGCGCTGCAACTCGCTGCACTGCTACTTCCTGCGCGCCGGCGATCCGGCCCACCCGATCGCCTATGAGGTCGAGCGCATGCGCGACGGGCGCAGCTTCGCCACCCGCCGGGTGACCGCGCGCCAGGGCGGCGAGCAGATCCTGAGCCTGTTGGCGTCCTTCAAGGCGCCCGAGGCGGGTCCGGTCCACCAGGGGCAGATGCCGCAGGTTCCCGGCCCCGACGATCCCTCGCTGCGCTCCGGCAACGCGGCCTGGGAGACCGAGGTGTTCGACGGCATGCCCATGGAGTTTCGCCGCATCGTCCCCTCCAAGCTGCCGCCGGAGCCGGGCTGTCCGGCCGTGCAGCGCCTGTGGTTCCGGGCGATCGCGCCCTACACCGACACGCCGGCCATGCAGCAGGCGGTGCTGGCCTACATCTCCGACATGGCGCTGCTCTCCACCACCATGCTGCCGCACGGCCTCGCCTGGACCGGCCAGCGGGTGGTCTCCTCCAGCCTGGACCACGCGCTCTGGTTCCATCGCCCGTCCGACCTGCGCCAGTGGCACGTCCACGACCAGCACAGCCCCGCCGCGGACGACGCGCGCGGCCTGGGCCTGGGCTCGATCTGGACCGCCGATGGGGTGCTGGTCGCCACCTCCGCCCAGGAGGGGCTGATCCGGCCGGCGTGAAACTTCGATGCGATCGTCCCGTAGCCACTAGACGATCATAATGATGATGATAAATTGGCGCCCAACACCTGGGAGGAACAGGGATGGCGTTGGCGCCGATTGCGGAAGACCTTTTCGAGGAGAAGGACGGCGTGGCCCGGTTGATCGGGGCGCGTCGCAAGGCGGACGGGCGGATGGTGTTCCCCGCCCCACAAGGCCCTGAGGCGGCCAATTACGAGCGCGTGGCGCTGTCGCCCGAGGGCGTGCTCTGGGCCTTCACCATCCAGCGCTTCCGGCCGAAGTCGCCGTACGCCGGAGCCGAGGACGAGGCGAGCTTTAGGCCCTACGCGGTGGGCTATGTGGAGCTGCCCGGCGAAGTGATCGTCGAGAGCCGCATAGAGACCGACGACCTCGAAAGCCTGCGGGTCGGCGCGCCGATGCGCCTGAAGCTGGTCCCGTTCGGCAAGGCCGGCGGCGACGTCCTCTCCTACGCCTTCGAACCAGCAGCCTGAGGAAGAGCGCCATGACCGACGTGCACATCGTAGGCGCGGGCATCCACCCGTTCGGCCGCCATGACGACAAGTCCGGCCTGGACCAGGGCGTGTTCGCCATCCGCCAGGCGCTGGCCGACGCCGGCCTCGGCTGGGAGGACCTGCAATTCGGTTTCGGCGGCTCCGACGCGGCCGGCAACGCCGATGCGGTGCTGCCGAGGCTGGGGCTTACCGGCATGCAGTTCATCAACGTCAAGAACGGCTGCGCGGTGGGCGGCTCGGCGCTGCTGTCCGGCTACTGGGCGGTCAAGTCGGGCGAGTTCGACCTGGGCGTGGTGGTGGGCTTCGACAAGCATCCGCGCGGCGCCTTCAACCCGAAGCCCTCCGACTGGGGCCTGCCGGATTGGTACGGCGACGTGGGCATGATGCTCACCACCCAGTTCTTCGGAACCAAGATCAACCGCTACATGAGCCTGCACGGGATCAGCCCGACCACGCTCGGCCGGGTGGCGGAGAAGGCCTTCGAGAACGGCGTGCGCGCGCCGCACGCCTGGCGGCGCGAGGCGATCGGCCTCAACGCCATCATGAGCTCGCGGATGATCTCCGATCCGCTGACCCAGTACATGTTCTGCTCGCCGGCCGAAGGCGGGGCGGCGCTGATCCTGGCCTCGGACCGCAAGATGCGCGAGCTGGGCCTGGTTGGCCCGAAGCTGCGCGGGGCCGCCGTGCGCACCCGGCTGAACGGCTCGTTCGAGGTGTTCTCGCCGTCGCTCGACGTGGAGCGGTCGCCCTCGCCGACTGAGCTCGCCTCGAAGGCGGCCTACGAGATGGCCGGCGTCGGGCCCTCCGACATCGACGTCGCCCAGCTGCAGGACACCGAGAGCGGCGCCGAGATCATGCACATGGCCGAGAACGGCTTCTGCGCGGACGGCGAGCAGGAGCGGATGCTGGCTGAAGGGCAGACCCGCCTGGGCGGCAAGCTGCCGGTGAACACCGACGGCGGCTGCCTGGCCTGCGGCGAGCCGATCGGCGCGTCCGGCCTGCGCCAGGTCTACGAGAACGTCCAGCAGCTGCGCGGCCGCGCCGAGGGTCGGCAGGTGGCGGACGCCAAGCTCGGCTACAGCCAAGTCTACGGCGCGCCGGGCCTATCCGGCGTCGTCATCCTGGAAGCCTGAACCCACACAAGTCCCGCACGTCTGGAGCGCCGCAGTGATCTTCGAACACGACGAAAAGACCAAGCACCTGATCGGCCGCGTCCAGCGGTTCATGGACGAGCACGTCTATCCGAACCTGGAGACCTACATCCGCCAGGAGCACGCCGGCGAGCGCTGGAAGTCCGTGCCGATCGTCGAGGAGCTGAAGCCCAAGGCCAAGGCCGAGGGGCTGTGGAACATGTTCATGCCGCCGCACAGCGGCCAGACGCACGTGGACGACACCTTCGTCTTCGAGGGCGAGCAGCTCACCAACCTGCAGTACGCCGCCGTCGCCGAGATCCTGGGCCGGGTGAACTGGTCCTCGGAGGTGTTCAACTGCTCCGCGCCGGACACCGGCAACATGGAAGTGCTGATGCGCTACGGCACGCTGGAGCAGAAGGAGCGGTACCTTAGGCCGCTGATGAACGGCGAGACCCGCTCGGCCTTCCTGATGACCGAGCCGGCGGTCGCCTCCTCCGACGCCTCCAACATCGAGACCCGCATCGAGCGGCAGGGCGACGAATACGTCATCAACGGGCGCAAGTGGTTCTCGTCCGGCGCCGGCCACCCGCACTGCGCGGTCTACATCCTGATGGGCAAGACCGACCCGGGCGCGCGCACCTACAACCAACAGTCCATGATCCTGGTGCCGGCCGGCACGCCCGGCGTGACCATCGAGCGCCAGCTGCCGGTGTTCGGCTACGACCACGCCAGCCACGGCGGCCACGCCCAGATCCTGTTGGAGAACGTCCGGGTGCCGGTGGAGAGCATCCTGCTGGGCGAGGGGCGGGGCTTCGAGATCGCCCAGGGCAGGCTCGGGCCCGGCCGCATCCACCACTGCATGCGCATCGTCGGCGCCTGCGAGGTGGCGTTGGAGAAGATGTGCAAGCGGCTGTTGTCCCGCCGCGCCTTCGGCAAGGCGATCGCCGAGCACTCGGTGTGGGAGCAGCGCATCGCCGAGGCGCGCATCGACATCGAGATGTGCCGCCTGCTCTGCCTGAAGGCCGCCTACATGATGGACGCGGCCGGCAACAAGAGCGCCCGCGGCGAGATCGCCATGATCAAGGTCGCCGCCCCGCGCATCGCCTGCCGGATCATCGACGACGCCATCCAGGCGCATGGCGGCGCCGGGGTCACCGAGGACTTCGGCCTGGCCGAGCTCTATGCCTCCAACCGCATCCACCGGATCACCGACGGGCCCGACGAGGTGCACGCCCGCACCGTGGCGCGCATGGAGCTCGGCAAGTACGCCGCGCCGCGCCAGACGGCGGCCTGAGCCGGCCATGAGCGACGAGCTTTCCGACGATCTCGTCCAGTTCCGCGACGAGGTGCGCGCCTTCCTCGACGAGGCGCTGACGCCGGATCTGCGCGAGCTCACCGCCCGCCAGGCCGGGGTGTTCTCCGAGGGCGAGATCTGCCGGCGCTGGCACAAGGTGCTCTACGCCAAGGGCTGGGTGGCGCCGTCCTGGCCGGTGGAGTGGGGCGGCACCGGCTGGTCGCCGATGCAGAAGTTCATCTTCGCCGACGAGTGCGCCAAGGCCGGTGCGCCGACCCTGCCGGCCATGGCGCTGCAGATGTGCGGGCCGGTGCTGATGCGCTACGGCACGGAGGAGCAGAAGGCGTTCTTCCTGCCGCGCATGCTGTCGGGCGAGCACTACTGGTGTCAGGGCTATTCCGAGCCGCAGTCGGGCTCGGACCTGGCCTCGCTGCAGCTGCGCGCGGTGCGCGAGGGCGACGAGTACGTCGTGAACGGCTCCAAGCTGTGGACCACCCACGCCCACTACGCCAACTGGATCTTCCTCCTGGCCCGCACCGCCACCGAGGGCAAGCCGCAGGCCGGCATCAGCTTCCTGCTGACCCCGATGGAGGCGCCCGGCATCAGCGTGCAGCCGATCATCAGCATCTCGGGTGAGCACGAGGTGAACCAGGTGTTCTTCGACAACGTCCGCATTCCGGTCACCAACCGGGTGGGCGAGGAGAACCAGGGCTGGACGGTGGCCAAGGCGCTGCTGGAGTTCGAGCGCGGCGGCGGGGCGGCGGCCAGCGCGCTGAAGGCGCAACTCGACAAGGCGCGTGAGATCGCCAAGGCCGAAGGTTGGTGGGGCGAGGAGGTCGCGTTCCGCAGCCGCTGGGCCGAGCTCGACATCGAGCTGCAGGCGCTGGACGTCGCCGAGCGGCAGACGGCGGCCGCGCTGATGGCCGGACGGCGAGTGGGCGACGAGACCGCCTCGCAGCTGAAGATGGCCGTCTCCACCCTTCTGCAGAAGATCACCGAGCTCGCGATGGGGGCGCTGGGCGAGTACGCCTGGGCCGACCAGCGCGAGGCGCTGGGGGTGCACGCCAATGTGCCGCCTGTGGGCCCCGACTATGCGCTGACGCTGACCGCCAAGTACCTGAACAGCCGGGCGGCGACGATCTACGGCGGCTCCAACGAGATCCAGCACAACATCCTCGCCCGCATCCTGCTTTCCGGCGGATAAGGCGGTTGACCTTGATGATAATCATCATCATAATCTAGCCAAACCACAAACGAACGCCCGCGCCTCCCCGAGTGCGCGCCGGAGGAACGACGTGAACGCGATCGTCAAGGATTTCAAAGTCATCGACACCGACACCCACGTGATCGAGCCCTACGATCTGTGGACGTCGCGCATCTCGGTCGCCAAGTACGGCGACAAGGTCCCGCACGTGAAGTGGGACCCGGTCATGAACGAAGACGCCTGGTTCTTCGGCGGCGACCGCACGACCGCCGCGGCGGGCGCGGCCATGGCCGGCTGGCACGAATATCCGCCCAAGCGCCCGCAGCGCCTGGAGGAGGTGGACCCGGCGCTCTACGCCGCGGCGCCGCGCCTGAAGAAGATGGATGAGTACGGGATCTGGGCGCAGATCCTCTATCCCAACGTCGCCGGCTTCGGGGCCGGCCGCTACCTGGCGCTCGGTGATTCCGAACTGATGCTGCAGTGCGTCCAGGCTTACAACGACTGGCTGACCGACTGGTCCAGCGCCGACCGCAAGCGCCTGATCCCGCAGATGGCCCTGCCGTTCTGGGACATGGACCTGACGGTCAAGGAAATGGAGCGCTGCGCCAAGCTCGGCCACAAGGGCGTGGTGATGTGCGGCGAGCCGGAACACTTCGGCCTGCCCAAGCTCACCGACCCGCGGTGGAATTCCGTCTGGTCAGCCGCTCAGGACATGCAGCTGCCGGTCAACTTCCACATCGGCACTGGCGACATGTGGTACTTCGAGATGATGCACGAGAGTGTCGGCCAGCACGCGGCCTTCGCCTCGATGGGCGCGCTGTTCTCCATGGACAACGGCAAGATCATTTCGCAGCTCACCTGCGGCGGGGTCTGCGAGCGGTTCCCCAAGCTGAATTTCGTCTCGGTGGAGAGCGGCGTCGGCTGGCTGCCCTACCTCTTGGCCGGGCTCGACTACCAGTGGCTGAACTGCGGGGCCCACAAGGAGAACCCGCACATGAAGCTGCTCCCCTCGGAGTACTTCAAGCGCCAGATCTACGGCTGCTTCTGGTTCGAGAAGGAGACCCTGAAGCCGGCCATCGACGTGCTCGGGCCCGACTGCATCCTCTACGAGACCGACTTCCCGCACCCGACCAGCATGAGCCCGGGGCCCGCCACCTCCGCCCAGGCGCCGTCGGACTACATGGAAGACGTGTTCAAGGGCGTGTCGCGCGAAGACATCGGCAAGATCGTCCACAGCAACGCCGCGCGCATCTATCACCTCGACTAAGTTCCTCCCCGAAAGCCTGGCGGCCGGGCGCCTCCCGCCCGGCCGTCCCTTTTCTCCCGGAGGGGAAATGGCCGACTACTTCGATATGAGCGGCAAGGTCGTCCTGGTGACGGGCGGCAGCCGCGGCCTGGGCCATGAGATGGTCAAGGCCTTCGCCGCCAGCGGCGCCGACGTGATCGTCTCCAGCCGCAAGCTTGAGCCCTGCGAGGAAGTGGCCGAGGAGGTGCGGGCCATGGGCCGGCGCGCGCTGGCCGTCGCCTGCCACGTGGGCCAGTGGGAGGCGATCCCCGAGCTGGTGGAGGCGGCCTACGGCGCCTTCGGCAAGGTCGACGTGCTGATCAACAACGCCGGCATCGCGCCCACCGCCACGCGGTCGTCGGCGGTCACCGAGGACCTGTTCGACAAGACGGTGGGCGTCAACTTCAAGGGCCCGTTCCGGCTCTCGGCGCTGATCGGCGACCGCATGCTCGAGGCCGGCTCCGGGGCGATCATCAACGTCTCCAGCACCGGCGCGGTGACGCCCAGCGCAGCCTATCCGGTCTATGCCGGCGCCAAGGCGGCGCTGAACATCATGACCCAGGCCCACGCCATGGAGTTCGGCCCGAAGGTGCGGGTCAACGCCATCATGTGCGGGCCGTTCTGGACCGACATCTCCAAGTCCTGGCGCGAGGAGGCCGACGCAAACTCGCGCGCGGCCATGAAGCGGATCGGCCGGCCCGAGGAGATCGCCACCACCGCGCTCTACCTGGCCAGCGACCGGTCGAGCTTCACGACCGGAACGATCATCCGCCTCGACGGAGGCAATCCATGAGCGGGCCGGCGCGCAAGTACCTGGGCCAGACGGTGGCGGTGAAAGAGGCGCACCGCATCGACGAGGCGCGGCTGGCGCAGTTCCTGGGCGACGTGGTCCCGGGCTACGCGGGGCCGCTGCAGGTCAGCCAGTTCGAGGGCGGCCAGTCGAACCCGACCTATCTGCTGACGACGCCCACGGCGAAGTATGTGCTGCGCCGCAAGCCGCCGGGCGTGCTCTTGAAGTCGGCGCACGCCGTCGACCGCGAATTCCGGGTGATGAAGGCGCTGTTCGAGCGCGGCTTCCCGGTCCCGGAGCCGCTGGCGCTCTGCGAGGACGACGCGGTGCTGGGCACGGCGTTCTACGTGATGCGCCACGTCGCCGGGCGGGTGTTCCTGATCAGCGCCATGCCGGACCTGACCCCGGCCGAGCGGGCGGCGGTCTACGACTCGGCGAACGAGACCCTGGCCAGGCTGCACACCATCGACCACGTGGCCGCGGGCCTCGAGGACTTCGGCCGGCCGGGCAACTATTTCGAGCGGCAGATCGGCCGCTGGAGCCAGCAGTACGAGGCCTCCAAGACCGCCGACATCCCCGAGATGGAGCGGCTGATCGACTGGCTGCCCAAGCTCGCCCCGCCGGCCGGGGAGACGCGGCTGATCCACGGGGACTATTCGTTCCACAACCTCTTGGTCCATCCGACCGAGCCCAAGGTGGTGGCGGTGCTGGACTGGGAGCTCTCGACCACCGGCGATCCGCTGGGCGACCTGATGTATCACGCCCAGGAATGGTACCGGCCGGACGACGGCGACGTGCGCGGCACGCTGCGCGAGCTCGATCTCGCCGCGCTCGGCATCCCCAGCCTGGAGGCCTACGTCGCCCGCTACTGCGAGCGGGTTGGGCGGCCGACGCTGGAGAACCTCGGCTTCTTCAAGGCCTTCAACCTGTTCCGGGTGGCGGCCATCGTCCAGGGCATCGTCGGCCGGGCCAGGCAGGGCAACGCCGCGGCCGCCGGCGCGGCCGAGCAGGAGGCCCGTGTGCGGCCGTTGGCCGAGGCCGCCTGGACCTACGCCCAAGAGGCCGGCGCGGCCTGAACTTCGGGGGATTTCCTATGACGCCTGCAATCCAGCGCCAGTGGCGGGTCGCCGCCCATCCCGACGGTCGCGCCCTCAAGGACTCCGACTTCGAGCTGGCGACCGCGCCGGTGGCCGAGCCCGGACCCGGCGAAGTGCTGGTCAGGACCGAGGTGCTGAGCTTCGACCCTGCGCAGAAGAGCTGGATGGAGAACGCCGCCGGCTACATGGCGCCGGTGCAGATCGGCTCGGTGATTCCAGGTTCGGGCGCCGGCGTCGTCCAGGCCTCGCGCCATCCCGACTTCGCCCCCGGCGACCGGGTGTTCGGCCAGCTGGGCTGGCAGGAATTCCCCGTGCTTGCGGGCGAGGCGCTGGACAAGGCCCCCGACGGCGTCTCGCTGGAGGAGGTGCTGAGCGTGCTGGCCGGCACCGGCCGCACAGCCTACCTCGCCCTGATGCGGGTGGGTCGACCGGTGGCGGGCGACACGCTGGTGATCTCCGGCGCGGCCGGCGCCACCGGCTCGCTGGTGGGCCAGATCGGCAAGCTCGCCGGCTGCCGGGTGATCGGCATCGCCGGCGGGCCTGAGAAGTGCGCCTGGCTGACCGACAAGCTCGGGTTCGACGCGGCCATCGACTACAAGGGCGAGAAGGTGCGCTCGCGGCTGCGCGAGCTGTGCCCTTCAGGCGTCGACATCTTCTTCGACAACGTCGGCGGCGAGATCCTCAACGATGTGCTGGCCAGGCTGGCGCTGAAGGCCCGCGTGGTGATCTGCGGGGCCATCTCGCGCTACAACTTCGATGCGCGCAGCGAGGCGATGCCGCCCGGGCCGCGCAACTATTTCAACGTGGTGTTCACCGGCGCCAGCATCCAGGGCTTCCTGGCCTCGCACTACGCGGCCGAGTTCCCGGAGGCGGACGCCCGCCTTGCGGCCTGGGTCCGGGAGGGCCGGATCCAGGCGCGGGCCGACGTGCTGCAGGGGTTCGAGCAGGCGCCCGCGGCGCTGATGCGGCTCTTCGAGGGCCGCAACATCGGCAAGCAGATTCTGAAGCTGGAGTAGCCGGAAAGCAGCTCCGCCACGGTGGGTCGGGAATCCGACTTCCACCCGGGTGGAGCGCTTGACATTCGGATGATCATCATCATGATCATCCCTAATTGAGCCATTCGTCGACCGCACAAGGGAAAAGACCGGTCGGCGGGAACAGGGAAGAGACGCAAAGGGCGCCCGCTATCGTGCGGGGCCGTGGGCGCACGCCATCCCGGCTACGGGCCCGGCTTTTCTTCCCAACTCAACCGCCGCCGCGATGCGGACGGCCTGCGCGAGGGGGAAGACCGATGAAGATTTGCACGACTTGGAAGACCGGGCTCCTTAGGGAGGCGGCGATCGTCGCCTTGGTGATTGGCGGCGGGCTCACGGCCACGCCGGCTCTGGCTGCGGACGCTGCGCCGGCGGCAGCCCCGCCGAGCGAAGTGGGCGAGGTGATCGTCACCGCGACCCGTCGTTCGGAAGCGTTGAGCAAGGTGCCGATCGCGGTCACCGCCATCACCGGCGAGCGGGCGAAGTCCGAGCGGGTGCTCAACTTCATCGACATCCCGACGCAGGTGCCCGGCGCGACCTTCGTCTCCACCAAGGGCCAGAGCACCGCGAACCTGCAGATCCGCGGGCAGGTGACGACCAACGACTCGCCGCACCTGGAGCTGCCGGTCGCGATCTTCGCCGACGACATCTACTACGGCACGCTGGCCTCGTTCGACGCGGACTTCTTCGACGTCAACCAGATCGCCATCCTGCGCGGGCCGCAGGGCACCACCTTCGGCCGCAACGTGGTGGGCGGCGCGCTGCAGATCACCAGCAACAAGCCCACGCTGGGCGGCGACGCCTACGGCGAATTCAACGGGACGCTGAACACCTACGAGCGTCACGGCCAGGTCGGCTACGAGAGCCAGGGCTTCGTCAACCTGCCGATCGGCGACGACAAGGCGTTCCGGCTCGCCTACAGCGTCAAGAACGACGACGGCTACATGTACAACCGGACCACCGGCCACAACATCAGCGACCAGCAGAGCTTCGCCATCCGTCCGACCTTCCTGTGGCAGGTCAACGACGACCTGAAGGTCACGGCGCTTCTGCAGTACAACCACGAGAACATGTACGCCTCGGGCTACCAGTCGTTCGGCCAGGGCTTGCTGGTGAACAGCCTCGGCGGGATCCAGCATCCGTGGGAGGTCTCCCACGACGTGGACGGCCAGACCAAGCGCGACATCGTCGCCACGCAGGTGCGCGTCGACTGGGAGCAGGCGCTGGGCACGATCAGCGCGATCACCAGCTACCGCACGCTGGACTCCTTCTACGCGGACGACGGCGACAACACCCCGCTGCCGCTGAACAATCCCAGCATCAACCGCAGCAAGGAGTTCCAGTTCAGCGAGGAGCTGCGGCTGACCTCGCCGACCGGCAAGCGGCTCGAATACATCGCCGGCCTCTACTACAGCTTCGAGAACCTGAAGAAGGCGATCACCTTCGGCTTCAACGGCACGATCCCGCAGTCTCGCCTCTCGGTCCTGACGGGCGGCGTCCGGCAGGACGCGGTGGTCGTCGGCGACAACCATGTGCTGAGCGTCGCGCCCTATGCGGAGCTCAAGTTCCACCTCACCGACCAGATCGCGCTGACGGCCGGCGGCCGCTACACCTACGAGAAGAAGGAAGGCTACACCAACCACAGCGCCCGCACGGCGTTCTACGGCGCGCCCTTCGCCGTCCAGTTCGACGAGACCTGGAAGAAGTTCACGCCCAGGGCGATCCTGGAGTTCACGCCGCGGGACGGAATGCTGTTCTATGGCGGCGTCTCCACCGGCTTCAAGGGCGGCGGCTGGTCGCTGACCAGCACCAACCCGGTCGCCGCCGTCACGCCGCTGCAGCCTGAGAAGAGCACCAGCCTGGAGGCGGGCTCGAAGCTGCGCCTGTTCGACAACCGCCTCTCCTTCAACGTCGCGGCCTATCGGGCGAAGACCAAGAACGTGCAGGTCCGCACCCTGGTGAACGGTGTGCTGAACGACACCAACGCCGGCGGCATCCTGGTGAAGGGCGTGGAGGTCGAGACGGTCGGCAGGCCGATCGAGAACCTCGAGGTCGGGATCAACTACGCCTACACCGACGCCACTTACAGCTCATTCACCGGCTGTACGGCGACGGGCGCCGACTGCTCCGGCAACCCGGTGCCCTTCGTGCCGAAGAACGACCTGAAGATCTTCATCAACTACACCCTGGACCTCGGCGAGCACGGCACCCTGAAGCTGCACGCCGACGACCAGTGGGCGAGCTCGTTCCAGGTGTCGGCCACCCGGGCGCAGCCGATCGGGGTGGCGCACACCGCGCGCAAGGACTTCATCAACCTGTCGGCCACCTACCAGCCGGCCGGCGCGGCCTGGCAGGTGCAGCTGTGGGCGAAGAACGTGCTCAACCGCTGGAGCATGGCCGCGCCCGCCAACTACAACTTCTACTTCCTGTCGCCCGCCGAGAACGCGGCCCTCGAGGTCGACCGCGGGATCATCAACCCGCCGCGGCAGATCGGCGCCACATTCACCTATCGCTTCCAGTAGTCTTTGAAGCCCCGGCGGTCTGACCGCCGGGGCCCTTCAACAGGTTTGAATGGCCATGGCCGACGCCCAGCCGCTCCGCTACGCCCCCTACGGCCTGGCCATGCTGTTCGTGGTCGCCCTGTTCAACTACATCGACCGCTCGATCATCGCGATCCTGCAGGAGCCGCTGAAAGCGGACCTGAAGCTTTCCGACACCCAGCTGGGCGCGCTTACCGGGCTGTCGTTTGCGATTCTCTATTCGACGATGGCGCTGCCGATCGCGCGACTGGCGGACAGATGGAACCGCAAGAAGCTGATCGCAACCGCGCTCGCCATCTGGAGCTCGGCGACGGCGGCCTGCGGCCTCGCCGGCAATTTCGCCACCCTGGTGGCGTTGCGCATGGGCGTGGCGTTCGGCGAGGCCGGCTGCGTGCCGGCCAGCCACTCGCTGATCGCCGACTACTTCCCCTTGAAGCGGCGGGCGACCGCACTGGCGATCTGGGGCCTCTCCAGCCCGCTCGGAACGATGCTGGGCTTCGCCCTGGGCGGCTGGATCACCCAGGCGATGAGCTGGCGCCAGGCGTTCGCCGTGTTCGGGATCGCCGGACTGGCGCTGGCGCCGCTGGTCCTGACCATCAAGGAGCCGGTGCGCGGCGCCTTCGATGACAACGCGGACCCCCGCGCCGAGCTCCCCCTGCGCGAGGCGCTGGGCGTGCTGTGGGGCTCCCGGGCCTTTCGGCTGCTCGCGCTCGGCGGGGCCGCCCACGCCTTTGTCCTGTACTCTGTCCAAAACTGGAACGCGCCGTTCTTCGGCCGCGTGCACGAGATGCCGCTGAAGCAGGTGGCGTTCGTCCTGGCGCTCGCCTTCGGCCTGGGCGGCGGACTCGGGCAGTTCCTCGGCGGCGCCCTGTCCGATCGGCTCGGCCGCACAGATCGCCGCTGGTACTTGTGGACGCCGGCGGCGGCCTCGGCGCTGCTCGTCCCGGCGTCGCTGGCGACCTACTTGGCTGACGATGCGACGGCCTCGATCGCCTTCGTGGCGCTGCAGTCGATGCTGCTGTTCGTCTATACCGCGCCCGTCGTGGCCACCGCCCAGATGCTGGTGGCGCCGCAAATGCGGGCCTTCACGTCGGCGATGCTGGTGCTGATCGTCAACCTGCTGGGTCTCAGCCTCGGCCCGCTGCTGACCGGGATGGTCAGCGATGCGCTGCAACCCGTCTATGGCGCGCAGTCGCTGCGCTACGCCATCCCCTGCAGCGTCACGATGGAGGTGGTGGCCGCCATCCTGTTCTTCTGCGCAGCCCGCTGCCTTACGCGCGAATTGAAGGGCGCGGCGGCCCGAAACGCCGCGCCTGGAGCCGAGCTGGCGCAGGCTTAGCCGCCAGCCTTACGTCGGGATCAGCGCCACTGCACCTTTTCGCCGATCTTCAGCGGCCAGAACGCCTTGAAGTCCTCCACCGCGTGGCGGATGTGCTCGCGCATGCGCTCGGCGGCAAGGTCGGCGTCGCCGGCGACTTTCCAGCACAGTGGGATCCGAAGCTTGGAATTCACGTGACTTGAAGTCGCGGCC
>JADMIO010955830.1_pt1 | contig 21917 bp, 26 predicted proteins | sample 8958161 | NCBI WGS metagenome assembly JADMIO01 (sample SAMN16585339, study PRJNA669376) | soil metagenome | isolation source: Crop rotation soil | place: USA: Cullars Rotation, Alabama | collected 2011
CAGCCCGGCGCGCCGGACGGGGGATACATATGGTTTCCGGCCATCACGGAAACTCGCGAGGGCTTCGCGATGATCTATGAGGGAAGCCGCGGCACACCCGAAGACGAAATGTACTCCATCTGCCTGGCGTTCCTCGGAAAATGAAGATTATCTAAACGCAACAACTAAACAGAACACTTTCTGGAGCGTTGTCGTCAGCGCAGATGGAGGCTTCATCATGAGCTCTTATCAAGGTACGACGCCGGTCAGCGCCGACGCCAAGTCAGTCTTTGACTTCGTAACCAATCTGGAGAACCTCCCGAAATATGTGCCAACTGTTGCCGCGGCCGACACTGGCTGTGGCGATGTAATCCACATGTCCGGGGCGTGTCCGCACGGCGCCTATCGTGGCGTGGGCGGTTTCCACACGGACGAAGAGCATCTCAGAATGCACTGGGATTCGCGGGCGAATCTCAACTATCGAGGATGGCTCCAAGTCTTCGACAAGGGTGACCACTCGGAGGTGATTATTCACCTCGAATTCGATCCTGGACTCGAGCAATCCACGAACAAGGAGTTCGTCCATGTGTTACGGGAACACCCTAGTGCAATCCAGCTCGCTCTGGACGAAACGCTGCAGCGGATCAAAAGCCACTGCGAGGCATTGATGCCGGCATAGATGCTCGGTTAAAGGTCTGCGAAAAAGGCGTTGAATTCGTTCACCGCCTTTTTGCTTTCGAAGAGGACATCGGCCTTTGCTGAAACGGCTTTGCGCATGTGGTTTTGCCACTCGGTGTCCTGCGCAAGACGAAGGGCGAGCGAAACATACTGGTCCTCGGTGTTCGCCACGAGGTCGCTGATCCCCATTTCTCGATAGGCGGCATAGGTGATGCGGCTCTTGAGAAATTCGCCTTCGTACGTCACCACGGGCGCTCCCACACCGAAGGCGTCGAAGCTCGACCTGCCGGCTCCGAAGTGGATCGGGGTAAGAATCGAGTCGCAAAGCTGCAGTAATCGAAGGAAGTTCGGCAGTGGCATCGGCGGGAGCCATGCTATTCTCTCGGCGAGCGCAGGTGCGGATTTGGACCATCGCTCAAGGAGGATGTTTTTGTAATTGGCGTGCTGCGGTTCGATAAGGACCAGCATTGCCTTGTCATCGAGCTCGACGATCGAGTTCAAAACTCGATCGAAGTCCGGGTGGAACTTAAACGGCATCTGAGGACAGCCATAAAGGCGTTTGTCATCCGGCAACCCAAAATCGGACCGTTCCCACTGAGGCGGGGCTTGCGGGCGCTGGTAGTACATTCCGAGGCTGGGAAGTCTTACCAGCTTCTCGGTGTATTCGGTTTGCGCCTCATCCCTGTCGAGATTCTCACTCGATAAGTAATAGTCCATGACCGGGGACCCTGTTGTAAACGGGTGACCCCAAGTAGTTACCTGCACCGGGGCAAGGCGGCTCATGGAGAGGTAGTAAGTTTGGGGATCCATCCCAATTTCGGGATAGAAGAGGACGTCCAATTCCTCGGCTGCCACCTGTTCTCGAGAACTTGCCAGCGAGACATCCAGATTCACGTGTCTATCAACGGTCTTCGCCAGCCGTTCAGAAACCTTATCACTAGGCCCAAGCTGTAGGTATACAACTTCAAACTTATCTTTATCGAGTCGCTCGATTAAGCCGCCGAAGACCCGGGAAATTGTGTGTTGGTTAAGAAGGGCGGATAGGATGCCAACCTTTTTGCGAGAGCCCTTGCCTGGCGTGTGATTGACTTCGAAGAGAAGCGAAGGATCGGCTTCTCGGTACAGATTGCAGATCCTCTCCTGAATGGAGCGATCGCTCACCCCGAAATAGGGGAGGTGGAAAGTGGTCATGCCGACCTCGCCGAGTGGATCCTCCAGGTGGGGAACGTCAGCTTCGAGTTCGGCAAGAGAAGATTTCAGGTGGTTCAGGGCCGCTTGCGGTATCTCCGCAGACTCGAAGATCGCCGGCATGATAATCGCCCGCATGAATCTGGCGCCGGCGGACTCAGCGCCCTCCAGTGCACCAACCGCAAGGCTCCACTTGCCCTGCGATTGCAGCTCACGCGCGAGATAGAGACGCTCCGCCTCGCTCTCGGCCGTGAAGGAGGCTGCTTCCATGCTGGCTATCGCCTCTCTAATCGTCTCCTCGATTCCAGGTGCGAATTCATCATCGGGATCCCATTGCCGCACCTGGGCGATAATCGCCAACGCCTCGTCCGAGCGTCCGGCCTGGTGCAGCGCCATTGCCAAGCCGCGGTGGACGGGAATGGAGCGGCCCAGGAGGCGCTGAGCTTCACGGAAGCTGTCCATTGCTTCAAAGGGGCGGTCCAGCGCCAAGAGCGAATTCCCTTTGTTGAACCATGCATCTCCAAGCTTGGGGTCTCGCTCCAGGGCCTGGTCGAATTCAGTTAATGACTCGTCGTATCGCTCGAGGGCAGCAAGGGAATTTCCCTTGAAGAAATGCACGTCGGCCGATTCGCCGGCATGCTCAAGGCATTCCAATGCTTCCTCGTGCTCCCCGGCTTCTTGGAGAAGAAACGCCCGATTCTTCCACGCATCCGGATAGTTCGGGTTGGCGTCGGTTGCCTTGGTCATGGCCGCGTATGCCCGGTCCCAGTCGCCGGACATGTGGCGCATCAGCCCGAGGTTGTTCCATGCCTCGGAGTTCTGCGGCGCGATCTGAGTCGCCCGGTCGGCCAGCTTGATTCCCTCTTTGTGATATCCGTTCTGGAACTGGATCACGCCGAGGAGCTGCATGGAATCTGCATCGGCCGGGTTACGCCTGAGAAGCTCGCCCAATAAAGCGGCAGCCTCGCGCAAGCGGCCCGCCGCATACAGGCCGCGGGCTTGGGCGAGTGAGCTCATAAGGCAAGTTTAGCCAAGGGTTACAGTGGAAACATCCTCAGTCTCTGGATGCTCAAAGATATCGTGAGCCAATACAGCCATTCAATAGAAGTCGAAGCCCCTGCAGATGAGGTTTTTGCCTTCGTTTCAAAGCCCGAGAACATGCCCAAGTACCTGCCAACGCTTGAAGAAGCGCACATGGAGGACTCGGATCGGGTTGTGATCGATGGCAATGCGGAGGGCCATGCCTACCATGCCGATGGCGATTTGCATCTGGACCCTGACGAGCGGACGATGCACTGGGGCTCAGACAGCATGCACAAATACCGCGGTCAGCTCCATGTCACGGGCGACCAGCAACGCAGCACCGTCTCCGTGAAGCTCACGTTCGAACCTGGCGAGCAGACTGAAGAGAAGATCAAGGACACGCACCTTGATGGCGAGGCCCGAATTCAGCAGGGACTGGAAGAGGCGCTGAGCTCGATCAAGAAGATCTGCGAAAAGAGCGAAGCAGCCACCGACCAAGGCAGCGGCTACCTCGCTTAACGTCGGCGTTACTTCTTCGCGCCGGCCTTGATCCAGGCATCGATCTTTGCTACATCGGCGGGAGGAAGCGGGCCCATCGGCGGCATAGGAGCGGCGCCCTTGCGGTGGACGGATTTGGACAGGCGGCTCGCTGCGGGGTTGCCGGCAACCACTACTTTGCCTTCCTTGTCACCCTTCATCAGCATCGCGTAGCTACTGAGATTGAGCCCGTGCTTCGGAGTTTGGCCTTGGTGGCATCCGACGCAATTGTTCTTGATAATGCCCGCGATGGATGCATAGGTTGGCTTGGGAGCCCGAGCCGACGGTTTGGGTCCAAGCGCGATAGCGGCCGACGCGACCGCGAACATGGAAATTGCGAGAAAGAAAAGATTGCGCTGACGATGCATGCATTTGCAGACGCAACGAACCCGCCCGAAGTTTTGCTCAGAGGGCAAAATTAGTGGCGGGCAGAGCCGGATTCAAGATAGCTCGGCGTGTCGGAAACACTGAACGACGTGGTCGTTCACCATTCCCGTTGCTTGCATGTGGGCATACATGATCGTTGTGCCGACGAAACTGAATCCACGCTTTTTGAGGTCCTTGCTGATCGTGTCGGAAAGTGGGGTGCTAGCGGGAATCTGGCCCATCGCGTCGAAACGGTTGACGATCGGAGCACCGTCTACGAAATTCCAGATGTAGGAGTCGAACGAGCCAAACTCCTCCTGAATCTTGAGAAAGGCGCGGGCATTTTGGATTGCGGAGTTCACTTTGGCTCGGTTGCGAATAATTCCTGGGTCACCGAGCAACCGCTCGACATCGGCCTCTTTGAACTCAGCAACTTTAGTCGCATCGAAATCCGCAAACGCATTGCGGTAGCCCTCGCGCCTGCGCAGGATGGTTATCCAGCTCAGGCCCGCCTGCGCGCCTTCCAAAACGAGGAACTCGAAGAGCTTACGATCATCGTGCACCGGCACTCCCCACTCTTCATCGTGATAACGGCAATACAGCTCGTCGTCTCCTGGCCAGGAGCATCGCACTTTAGAATCCGGCATTGTTCAATGCTGGCACGAGATCAGTGCATTTGGCTGTCGCCGAGCATGAGCTGGATCTGATTGATCTGACCTAGGTGATAGACCATGTTCCAGTAGTGCATTACGAGCACGTCCGCCATCGTGGTCTTCCCTGCTCCGAAGGGCAGCTCGACTTCGTGATCGAGCCGATCGTCTGGAAATGCGACGATGGCCTGACACAGCTGACCTGTCGATTGCCGAGCTTCGGAAATGCATGCCTCCAGCTCTCCCATCGTTCGTCGGAATTTAGAATGATTGCTCGCGATCTCATCGTCGAAGACGGGCACTACTCCCGATTCGACGATCGGGAGAAACCAGGTGCCGGACGTGGCGATCTCCTGCATCTGGTTCAAAACAGATCGCATCTTTCCAGCCGGAACCCACTCGAGCTTGTCCTCAGGCACCGCTGCAGATGCCCTGCAGACGTCGTCGAGCGCCTTTTGAGTCATCTTGACAACCTGATCCTGAAATCGCATCTGCCTAGTTTAGCGGCACCGGCAGGCTTTTATACCGGCTGGCAGTATTGCCAGCTTTTAACAGTACGCGGTCCTAGCTTAAGAAACAAGCGTCATCATCCGATCGGGTGATGTTTTCACCTGTGAAATCTTTGGTGAGGGAAGGAATTTTATGAGAAGAACGCTGATCGCGTTATGTTTTATCGCGTGCGCGGCCGTGGCCAGCGCCGTGGAACATCCGGTTTCTATTCTGGGCCGGGTCTATGTAGATACGAACTGCAACGGCTGCATCGATTCTGAGGACGCTCTGGTGGATGGAGTCAATATCCAGCTTCAGAAGTCAGGAGGATCGGTCGTCGGAATCGCTCAGACCGGTGAATTCGGTTTGAAAGGCGTCTATGCATTCCCGAGCGACATGGCTCCGGTTGCCCCAAATACGGGCACGAACTACACCCTGACGATGCTGCTGCCCAAAGGCTACACTGCCCGCAACGCAGTACCTGGACCCTTTGCCTCAAGATTGAACAGCTCATCGATGAAGTTCAATCTGCCGACATCGGTGACGGGAACGCAATCGTATTACGACTTTCTCCTTAAGCGATGCGGCGACTTCTTCACGCTGTCGCAGTGCGGCTGGTCCGGCCTTGGCCGACACGGTTGCTACAGCCACGGACTTGAGGACATCTTCACCGATGTCTATGGCACGGACGGAGTGACCATCGGCGGCGGCTTCACCATGACGTTCACGAGCGCCCAGAAGACCCTGCGCTTCTTTAGCCAGTCAGGTACTTCCAAGGTGCTCACAAATTCGTATGTGAATCCGACGGGCCATTTCGGCAGCCTGTCTGGAGAGCTTCTCGCGCTCCAACTGGCAGTAGACCTGTCCGATCATGGCGTCACCACCGCGTTCCTGGGTGACCTGAGGCTGCGATACGGCCTGCTTCACGGGCTCAGCATTCGTGAAGTGCTCGCAATGGCAAACGCTGCCTTTGGCGGAGATCTCTCCGTGCTTCCGGCCGGCGTGACCCTCGCGAAGCTTGAGGACGTTCTGGAGAACATCAACGAGAACTTCGACGGCGGCGAGGACGACAACCGCTACATCTCCTGGTAACGACTATGAAGAAATCCATCCTTCTCGTATTGGCTCTGGGAGCGACCGCGCTCGCTCCCGCGAGCAGTTTGACTCTAACCGGGTTTGTTGCCAACCAGTTCAGATTCGTGCTGACTTCGTTCAACGGAACTTCTCCGCTGACGAACACTCAAGCCGGGACATTGGCGGCGACCTTGGACTCCTCGTTCAACTTCAACGCGTACTGCGTCGACAGCACGCACGCTCCTTTGATCGGAACCGCATACAACACGAACATGGTCGCATTGCCGAATGCCGGACTGGCGAACAGCGCGCGGATCGCGTACCTGTATACGCAGTTCTCCGGCACGGTCAACAATCAAGACACCGGAGCCGGGTTGCAGCTTGCGATCTGGGATGTCCTGATGGACAACGGCGATGGCTTCGCGGCAGGTAACTTCCGGGCGAGCTCGGTTGCGAGCACGATCACCCAGGCGAACGCCTATCTGACCGCATCAGCGGGTCACACCAGCACCGCAACTTGGTACCAGGGGCTTCCTGCTGGACCGAACGAGCCGCAAGGTCTTGTTGGTTCGAGTCCGGTTCCGGAGCCGGCTTCGATCACCGTCCTCGGTCTCGCTGCCATCGCTGCGATTCGTCGCAAGCGACGCGTGTAACGACCTCCTTTTAAGGCGCCCGGTCCACTCCTCGGACTGGGCGTCTTTTCACGACCATTCGAAACACGCGAGGCTGGCAAACTACAGGCTTAGCTCTTCGGGAAGATGCTCAGCCCGGCTTGATCCCAATCCGCAAGGAAGCGTTTCAAACCGATATCCGTCAGCGGATGCTTGAAGAGCATCTCGATGATCTTGAGAGGCATCGTGGCAATGTGCGCTCCCACATTGATGGCTTGCACGACATGCAGGGGATGCCGAACGCTTGCCACCAGCACTTCGGAATCGAAGCCAAAATTATTGACCATGTTCACGGTGTCTGCGACGGCGTTCATCCCGTCGTCGCTGATGTCGTCAACGCGGCCCACGAAGTTTGAGATGAAGGTCGCTCCAGCCTTGGCGGCTAGAAGAGCCTGGGAGAGGCTAAAAACCAGGGTGACGTTCGTGCGGATGCCCCGATCGCTCAAGGTTTTGACGAGTGAGATGCCCGGCTCGATCAGAGGAACCTTGACCACTATCTGAGGATGCCAACTTGCGATTTCGAGAGCTTCCTTGAGCATGGTGTCGTAATCCGTAGCTACGACTTCGGCGCTGATGTCTCCGCCAGGAACGAGTTCGCAGATTTTGAGAACGGTTTCTTTGAATCCTTTTCCGCTCTTGGCAATCAGCGTTGGATTGGTCGTAACTCCGTCCAGAATTCCCCATTCGGCGGCCTTCTGGACCTCCGCCACGTCACCGGTGTCGACAAACAGCTTCATCTGCCCAGATTGTACTTTCGAACGGGCTTAGTTATCCTTGTGTGGTGGAAGTTGAAGAGGCTATGACCGTGGTGGCGCCACCTCAATATGTGCCGGAGTTGCAGATCGCAAGCCCCGATGACATCGCCGATCTTGAAAGTGCAACCGCGCAGTTGGCTGGCAAGGGCCTTTCGGCAGATCAAGTTGCGGCAAGGATCGTGGAGGCAGGCTGGAGCGAGGATCTTTCAAGTTGGTACGCCGGCGAAGTCGTCACGGCGGGAGGATTACTCCAAATCAAGCTTTCACTTGTTGACCCGGTTTCCAATTATCCGCGGCCCGAGAACCCTGATGAAAAGCTAAATCAGTTCTATCGATTCTCTTGGGCCTATCGCGCTCTTGCCACTTTGCTACTGTTCGGTGGCCTTGTTATGGGACTTGCTCTGTGGGCACAATCCACGTCAACAGACACCAACTCGACCATCCCCACGAATAGTTCTCTTTTCATTGTGGAGATCATTTGGTGCGGACTATGGGTCTTAACTGGGCTGCAACTGTTACTGGTTACTCCTCTATCAAAAAAAAGCAGCCTGCGGCTGCTTAACGTCCTCGAATATCTAAACCTCGCTTTTGCCCTTCTTTGTATTGCAGGTGTGGGACTGGCCATCTCACAGGGAGCGGCGAATCGGTTACTCTCTCCCAGTTCACTCGCCCTGCTCGTACCCGCGGTCTCCTTTGTCGCAGCGCGAAGCCTTCGGCGTCAGTGCGTGGCTGACGAGAAGGGTCTCTGGTCGTAACACGGCCAGCGCCTTTCGAACACTCCGCGTGGTGATGGGGATGATAGGAGGTGATGCAGGTGAGATGGGTGATTGCGATGCCCTCCCCAGTCGCTTAGACGACCGACCCTCCCGCTCCGGGAGGGTCGGTCATCTAAGCGACTGGGGAGGGCGAGTTCGCTTTCGGTGCAAGCGCGAAACCTTCAAGAAAGCCCGCACGGAGACGACAGGAATGCTCCTAAGAACCAATCACCTCCATCACCTCCATCACCTCCATCACCTCCATCACCTCCATCACCTCCATCACCTCCATCACCTCCATCACCTCCATCACCTCCATCACCTCCCATCATCCCCACCCCCGGTGATACACTCTCCGAATGCTTCCCCGCCCCGATTCCCGCGGACGCTTTGGCGACTATGGCGGACGCTTCGTGCCGGAGACGCTGATTCCGGCTCTGGACGAGCTTGAGCAGGAGTTTGAACGAGCTTGGGCGGATCCGGAATTTCGGAAGGAGTTCGCCGGCTATTTGTCTGAGTTTGTCGGCCGGCCCAGCGCCTTAACGGAAGCCAAGCGGCTGAGTGAAGATACTGGGCTGCACGTCACGATCAAGCGGGAGGACCTGAACCACACTGGCTCGCATAAGATCAACAATGCGATCGGGCAGGCGCTGCTTGCGGTGAGGATGGGCAAGAAGCGAATCATCGCGGAGACCGGCGCCGGTCAACACGGAGTCGCAACTGCGACCGTTTGCGCGCTATTCGGCCTCGACTGCGAGGTCTACATGGGTGAAGAAGACTGTGCGAGGCAGCAGCTTAATGTCTTCCGCATGAAGCTACTCGGGGCAAAGGTGCATCCCGTGTCGAGCGGAACGCGCACTCTGAAGGACGCCCTTAACGAAGCGATGCGGGATTGGGTTACCAACGTGCGGACCACGCACTACATCATCGGCACGGCGGCGGGGCCCCATCCCTATCCCTACATGGTCCGGGAGTTCCATCGCGTTATCGGCGAGGAGGCTCGCGCGCAGTATTTGGAGAGGTATGGCGGGCTGCCTGACGCCGGCATCGCCTGCGTTGGAGGCGGTTCGAATGCGATCGGATTCTTTGCCGCATTTCTTCCCGATACCCAGGTGAAGTTGTACGGTGTTGAAGCTGGGGGGCACGGGATCGCTTCCGGCAGGCATGCTGCCCCGCTGAGCGCTGGCTCGCCTGGCGTTCTCCACGGCAGCTACAGCTATCTCATGCAGGACGAGCATGGGCAGGTTCTCCCAACTCACTCTGTTTCCGCTGGCCTGGACTATCCGGGAGTCGGCGCCGAGCACAGCTATCTTAAGGATATCGGCCGCGCCAAATACATTGCGGTTACGGACGAGGAGGCTCTCGAAGCCTTCCGCTGGGTTTCCGCGAAGGAAGGCATTATCCCCGCCTTCGAATCCGCCCATGCCTTCGCTCCGCTTCACGATCGGGAGTTGTTCCCTGTCGGCACTCGGGTTCTGGTGAACTTGAGCGGTCGTGGGGACAAAGACATGGAGACTGCCGCGCGGTTGCTGGATCTGTAGCCTGCGCTGTTTCCTTGCCCACGAGCGAGTGGTGACAGCCTCGGGATGAACGCTTTGGTGTGGGATTCAAAGTTCGCGCAGGAGCATCCCGAGGCATCCAAGCACAGCCATGCTTCGGCAGCACCTTTCGGCGCGGCCAGATGGGCGACTCCGAAAGGTTGGCAAGTATAGGACTAGAACCATAAACTTCTTTTAGTCGTTCTAGTCCGATTCGTTCATTAACAATTTCTTCGCCAATGAAGCGGACTCCTCGTCACCCAACGCCCGGCTCGACTCATGAATCATCGTCAACCAAAGTTTGCGAGAGCTCAGTCCACCTGAGCTTTCAGATTGATGCAACCCTCTAGCGATAAGAGTACGAAAATCTTCAAATGCAGTTCTATCCTTCGCCTCGATAAGATTGGGCATAAGTCGCAAGAAGAACATTGCCGAAACTTCCACACCTGCCGTATTAGCAAACGTGTCCATAACTGTGTCGTCTTCACGAATGGGAATTACCGCTGTTTCACTTGGCGAGGAAACATCAGGCTCTCCTCTTTCCAACGGATAACTCAACAGCTTTATCAATAAATCCTCAGCATATGCAGCAGACTTTTCGTCGCCTAATGCGCGGCTTGCCTCTCGAAACATCGCCAAACACACTTCCTGCGAATCTGTATTCGCTGTGCTCTCGACGCGAAGGAACTCCCTTGAGACCAGCGCTCGAAATTCATTCAATGAGGTCTTTGACCCGCGAATACGTACGGACTCGAAAATGCCAATAAAAAATGAGGCTGAAATCTCGCGGGCAGATATTTCCGAAAACTCGTCCATTACACTCAATCAACTCACTACCTGAAGTCGTGTTCCGCACCCGTGCCACGTTCGCAACAGTTATAAGGAGGAATACCGTACATTGGCGAGAAGGAAGGGTTCGACAAGCATTCTGCTATGCAAGCACTAACAATCTCCCACCACTCGTAGCTCAGCACACAGGGTCGACAGCAAGCGAAATTCCGCAAACTGCAACCGAAAGAATCCCTGAAAAGATGCGCCGCGCGGCATTAGCTTTCCCGCTCCCTAGGATGGATGCCGTTAAACAGACAATCAAGCTAAAGAGATGCTCATCAGTTGGCACAAGCTTCTGAGAAGTTGATAGAGCGATGGAGCCAACCCGAGATAATTCATTGAAGAATGGAGTTACGTAAGCGTCGAACAGCATCGTTTGACTACAGGCAGACAATATCGTGGCACTCGATAGCGAAATGACCAGCCGATCAGCAAACTTTCGATCACACCGGAACTCAGCAAATTGGGCAATGGTGTAGGTCATCAATGCGACTCCTACCAGACCCCAAAGTATAACTCCAGCAACACCCAGACACATTAGAAATATGCGCCTGCTGGTCCGTTCTGTTGCAAGAGAGCCTGCACACGCTGCTGCGGCCAGCAGCCATAGTAGAATAGCGAGGAACGCCGCGAATGGCGAGTGCGAACCCATCAGAAGCATGCTAATGGCGACCGCGAACGCAGAGACAACAAGGCGACGGATCACGGATGCTGGCGGCATCAACTGTTTACTCAATGTGCACCTTATATGGTTCTGAGGTCCGGCGAAGCGATGTCAGGGCTTTGATAGTGAAACATCCAACACCCACTCAAGGTCGCGCTTTTCGGGTATGCCCGCTTCCAGATACATTTGGTTCCCAATACGGTGCGTTCTAATCAGGAGCGTTAAGCTGCTACTCTCATCTAGAAATGCTGGGTGCCACAGATACTTTCTACTCACCCACTGCCTGTCTGCTCGCAGGAAACCAAGCAATAACTTCTTGCAATCAGCCGGTAATTCTCCGATGCGCTGTTGACAATAACAGTTAGCCACCAGAGCCGAGTCGTTCTGTAACATCGTGGCTGCCTTTACCAAGGGAATGGATTCAAGTAGGCGTAATTCGTTTATTGGCAGCAATGGACGATCTCTAGCGACATTTCCTAGCTGAATGCATTCGTCAATCGTGAGAAGGTGAGCGAACGTAACGAGGTCATCGATCACGATGCCTCTAGAGCGATATTTCCTTAGAAGGGGCAACACTTTGGTAAAGTTAACATCGCCACCAGCGTAACAGTCTGCCTGCACGAGAGCGCTCAGCCATTCCTGGTCCCCAAAGAACATGATCGAGTGAGAAGAGGACTCTAATGCGCTCGCAAAGTGTGGGTAACGGACAGACAAAACCTCCGATGAGGGAAAGGTACTCTGAAGATCGGACACTCGAAAGGTGCTGGGAAGATCAAGCCAAACTGCGCTGGTGGCTGGGCACCAGGATGCGAAGGAGACTCCCATTTGAGCAGAAACAGCTGGAAGAATTTCCAGCGAGGTGCCGGCGATGTTCGGGCAAGCACTGGCAGGAGAAACAACAATCTTGGCAGCCAAGTTGGCCGGGAAACTTGGTGCTCGTTGTTGCACCTCCTTCTTCCTAGGCAGGATTAATGACTCCAATATAATAGAAGTATTAGCAAACACGGCACACAATCTAAACGTGTATTGATCCGGGCGTAATTCCGACGCTATAACATACATCGGCTCTCCTTTCGGTTCGACGTTTCCTGTGAGCCTAGCAAACTGGGCAAATACCTCGGCTTCCAAATCGGCATTTCCCTTTAAATAAAATGCTGCAGCAGGTCCCGACTGATCCAGTAACGCGGCCGCAAGGGCGTCGGGCCCCAATTGGTTCAATTGACGCAGCAAGTTCTGGGAATCCTTGGCACGAGAAAAGAGGATTGCAAGCATTCTCATTCTTGCCGCATCATTTTTGTCGTGGTCGGTTACGCCAGCGGGTTTACCTTTTGAAGCTTCAGCGAGTAACTTCTCCAACTGCTCGCTTGTGGCACCTTGATATTCTTGCGCAATTTGCAGGAAAGTCCTCAAGTCGCTCGTGATGGCCGATCGCCTCATACGATGTAATGGCAATTCGTCGGATCTTGCGGTAAGCTTCCACCGACGCGTCGTCACGCTAAACTCCTCGCGCAAGTTTAGGTTCGCTGCCAATCCATGGACCCAGCCAACCCCTGGTTTAGACTCAAAGTGTACGTAAATTGTCCTATTACGTATCGAATTGCCAACATCGACCTGAATTCCGTGGCTAGCTAAGGCCGCACTAACCTCAGTGAGTGTAGTTTCAGGAAATACAACCGGTTCCTGCTGAAGGAGCAGACTACAGGTAAGCGCTACAATGCTCATCTCTATTAGATTTTCCAACAACGCCTCCGTCGCAATCCCTAAAAATCGCTCTAAGGCGTACGCGCTTCCGTGAGCGGAGCGCTACCCCACAAGCGAGCTCTTGTATCCACTCACGTCACCCGTCAGGGCTTAACTGCCTCGATGACGACGGCGGTGCCGTAGCAGACCATCTCGGTGATGCCTTGGGCAATTTCGGTGGCGTCGTAGCGGCAGGCGATGACGGCGTTGGCGCCGAGGGCGACTGCGTGCTGGATCATCAGCTCGTAGGCTTCCTTTCTGGAGGCTTCAGCGAGTTCGGTGTACAGGGTGATGTTGCCGCCGACCATGCTCTGCAGGCTGGCTCCCATATTTCCGAAGATTGAGCGGCTGCGGACGGTGATGCCTCGCACAAGGCCGAGACCGCGCACTACGCGGCATCCGTCGAAAGCATTGGCGGTCGTAACCCAAGCGTGGATATCGTTCACGCCAGACATTACATCCGAAACCAGGCTTCGGTTGCAAGTCCAAATGTTTGCCCGCCTATGGTTCCTCGGGGAATCAGAGGCGGGCGGCTCGTGTTTGGCGATTCTCTAAGCTTCTTCGAGGGCTTTGATATCGAACTTTTGCATCTGCATCATCGCCTGCATCACCCGCTCCGACTTGCCAGGTTCTTCGCTTTGCATGAGCTTGAAAAAGGCTTTAGGGGTGATTTGCCACGACAGGCCGAACTTGTCCCGGAGCCAGCCGCACATGTCCGGCTCTCCGCCGTCGGCGAGCAATTTGTCCCAGAAATAGTCGACCTCTTCTTGGCTGTCGCAGTGGACCATGAAGGAGACGGCGTGGGTGAACTTGTACATGGGGCCGCCGTTGAGCGCCATAAACTCCATCCCTTCGAGCTCGAAACTCACGACCATGGCATCGCCACCTTCGGGGACGTCGGTGATCATTTTCGAGTTCTTGAAGATCGAAGTGTAGTAGCGCGCTGCTTCTACGGCCTTTCCGTCGAACCAAAGGAAGGGTGTGATTTTCTGAATCATTTGCTTTTCTCCTGCATGCCGGCGAGTAGGTTGTCGAGGCGCTCGTAGCCTTCGGTCATGCCGCCTTCCATGCCGGAGTGGAGCATGCCGTCCCTCCCTTCCTGGCTATCGAAGGAGCTGATAATCGTCACCTTGGTGACACCATCCTCCTCTTCGAACCAGTTCGTATTGGTCTGGATGTAAGTCGTGTTCTCGTCGGGGTGGAACTCGAAAGTGGCCTTGGCCTTATTGGGGCGCTCCACTTCCAGGAACTCTCCGTTGAACTTGTACGTGTTCCCGGCGGGATCTTCGTAGCTGGTGTTCCAGAGTCCGCCCACTCGGGCGTCGAATTCGCATTCGGTGCACTTCAGTGCATAGGGTCCTTGCCAATTCCGGACGTGCTCGGCCTTGGTGAAGGCGTCGAATACCAGTTCCTTGGGGGCTCGGAAGGATCGCACCATCTTGATCTCGGTGTCCGAGGGAAGGGTGATTTCGAGGCTAAATGGGTCGTGTGTTGTCATCATTTCGGATCCTGCTTTTGTAGGTTATCGAGATAGGAGTCCAGCCGATTGAAGCTCTCCTCCCAAAACGGCCGGTAATGTTCGATCCACTCTTGCGCCTGTTTCAGCGACTTCGCTTCGAGGCTTCGGGGCCTCCACTGAGCCTTTCTATCCGTCTTCACCAGGCCGGCTTTTTCCAGCACCTGTAGGTGCTTGGTGATTGCGGGCCCGGTCATGGAGAAAGGCTTGGCGATATCGCCCACGGATTGGGGTCCGCTTGTGAGCATCTCCAGAATTGCCCGTCTCGTCGGATCGGCGAGGGCTGAGAAAACATTGCTGAGAGTGTCCGTCATCTCTAATTAGCCATTTGGTTATATAACCAATCGGTATTATACACGACTAACCGGAGATTCTCAAGGGAATCCGCTTTTGCGGCAGAACCCCGGCCACAAACGTCCCGTGTTTGTCCGCCGTCTGTCCGCGAATCTTGCGGAGTGGCGCGGATTCAAGAGAACCATGAAGAAAATAAGCCTCGCTCTAGTGCTGCTGCCTTTCATCCTCTGCGCCTGCAAGAAGGACGAAGTGGCGGCGGACGGCAAAACAACCACCCCACCTGCAACCTCGACATCCGGTGGGACTGACGCCGGCAAGACGGACCTGTCTGCCAAAGTCGTCGGCACTTTCAAAGTCGATATGACTGGCACCACCTTCCCGATGGAGTCTGAAAAGGACAAACAGGAAGCCGAGGCTATGAGAGTGGAATTCAAAGCCGACGGAACTTACGCCCTAAGCGGCTCGCAGACCGACACGGGCAAGTGGACCGTTGCCGGAACTAGCATGACGCTGAAATCCGACAAGCCCAAGGATGAAACGCCGGGTCCGTTCGACGTTAGTGAAGATGGTTCCAAGCTCTCATGGAAGATGCCGAAGCGGGGCGACAAAGAGTACATGATGGTGTTTGTCAAAGAGTAAATCTCTAGACCGACAGATCGGGGGCGAGGGAGATTCGGAATCCCCTTCCCCCCAGCCCCCTTATCCCCTCCGCCGCACGAACATCGTCGCAAGGGGAAGGGGGAGTGCGAGAGGTATCCTGCTAGGCTCAAATGGCATTCCTCCAACGCACACGGTCGAACGGCGAACTGCGTGTCCAAGACGCTGGGCAGCAGGTAGTTCTGAATGGATGGGCGCACAAGGTTCGTGACCTTGGCTCGCTCATCTTCGTCGACCTGCGCGATCGCACAGGAATCGTCCAGGTCTTTATCGACCCCGCCAAGTTCCAGCTCGACTTACGCAGCGAAACCTGTCTTTCCGTAAGTGGCACAGTTCGAGAGCGCACTCCCGAGACCAAGAACTCGAAGATTCCAACGGGCGAGATCGAGGTTGTGGCGGAGACGGTGGAAGTGCTGGGCGAGAGCAAGCCGCTTCCCTTTCCGGTCAGCGACGAAGAGCAGATGGCGAATGTGAACGAGGAGCTTAGGATCAAGCACCGCTACCTCGATCTTCGCCGGCCAACGATGTACCGCCGACTTGCGGTCCGAGCTTCGATCATCCGGCGGATTCGCGCCTACCTCGACGCTCGGCAGTTCGTCGAGACAGAGACTCCTATCATCACCAAGTCCACACCGGAAGGTGCACGCGACTACCTTGTCGCGTACCGACTGGAACCAGGCAAGTGGTATGCGCTGCCGCAGAGTCCGCAGCAATACAAACAGCTCCTGATGGTCTCGGGGCTCGAGCGCTACTATCAGATCGCGAAGTGCTTCCGCGACGAAAGCCAGCGCGCCGATCGCCAACCCGAGTTCACCCAGCTCGACCTCGAGATGAGCTTTGTGACGCAGGAGGACGTGCTTCAGATCGCGGAAGGTCTGTTGACGGACATGATCAACGGGGTCGTGGCTGAGTTCGGATTGGAAAAGGAACCAGTCGAGACATTTCCGCGATTCACGTACGACGAATCGATGCGTCGCTTTGGCTGTGACAAGCCGGACATCCGCTTTGGCTTGGAGCTGTTCGATATCACGGACATCGCTCGTGGCTGCGAATTCGGGGTTTTCAAATCGACCGCCGAGCGCGGGGGCTTTATCCGGGGAGTTCGCTATCCAGGAGGCGCCGGCCTTTCCCGAAAGCAAGTTGGGGAGCTAGAAGAATTCAGCAAAGAATTCGGAGCCAAAGGCATGGCCTCGCTTGGCATCGAGAATGGCGCTCTCAAAGGCTCCATTGGGAAGTTCTTCACGGAAGAGGAGCAGTCCAAGATCATGGCTGCCTCGCAAGCCGAGGAAGGCGACCTGCTGCTCTTCATCGCGGACGATTACAACGCGGGCAACAACGTCCTTTATCGGCTTCGGTTAGAGGTTGGCGACCGATGCGGGTTGAGAGACCCGCGCGTGCTTAAGTTCTGCTGGGTGCTGGACTTCCCTCTCGTGGAGTGGAATGCGGACGAGAATCGCTGGGATGCGGTGCACCATCCGTTTACGGGTCCCAAAGACGAAGACATCCACTTCATCGACGAGGGTCATCCAGAGAAGGTCCGTGCCGATTGCTACGACGTGGTCTGCAACGGTCTGGAAATGGCGAGCGGATCGATCCGGATCCATCGCGCGGATATCCAGGCGAAGATCTTTAGTTTGCTGGGTATCGACGCCGCGACTCAGCAGGAGCGGTTCGGTCACATTCTGGAAGCGTTCAGCTACGGCGCGCCTCCGCACGGCGGCATTGCGCCCGGTATCGACCGCCTGGTGATGGTCCTGACCGATACGGAGAACATCCGCGAGGTCATCGCGTTCCCGAAGATCGGCGGCGGCTATGATCCGCTCATGGATGCTCCGAGCACGGTGGACGAGGCTCAGTGGAAAGAGTTGGGACTGAAGCTGAAGTAATCGCAGCTTCAGTCGCTCAGGCCGGCATCCAAGAGGATCGATAGCCGGCCCTTTCGGAAACGGCAAAGCGATCCGAATCGGTTGTTGTGGAAGCGTCTCCAAATGACCATTTCCATCTTTCCATCGCCATCGTAATCGGCTACTGAGAGCAGCCGAAAGATCAGAGGGGGAGGATCTTTGGTGGCGTGGGGTGGAGTGAAGTCATACACGTACGTCGCGGGCTTGCCATTCTTCACGTAGCGAATCAGAATCGCGGAGTAGTTGTCCTGCGCTGAATCCATGTCCCGTTCCGTGGTCATGATGACCTCTTGGGTTCCGTCGCCATCGAGGTCCGCAGAAATCAAGTTCGTGATCTCCGGTTTCTGCTTCACATGGTGCTGCTTTAGAAAGCGAGCGAGAATCGCCAGACATTGGGGATCTGAGTTTGAGAGCTTCTTGACTCGTCTGGGCCAGGTCGCGTGGCCGTTGAAAAGCACTCCGTTCGGGACTTCGTTAGTAGTGGCCACGCAGAGGAAGCTCGAACTGTAGGCGATTCCCTCTACTTTCGCGTCCGGCAGTTTTTCTCCAAATCCGATCTGGTGGAAGTTGTGGCCGGCGAGGGGTCCATTACGCTCGCCCACGGGCTGCCAGTTTCCGTTTCGGCGCACGCCGATGAGCAGACCATCGACAAAAAGGTGCTCAGCATAACCCGGCCGGAGAAAAATGCCGGCGATGAGCGGGAGAATCACGTTGTTGAGAATACATCTACTCGCAAAGGATGGCAATCCACCCTTTACGGAGTTCGGCGGTGGGACAGGAGCCAGTCGTAGATCTCGGAGCCCGCGTACACGTCGGACCATACATCGTGCCCGCCCCCAGCCACGACGGTGAATTTCACGTCTCCGCCAACCCGCTTCACGGCGTCAACCATCGCCTGATCTTGCGAGATTGGCACGGCCGGGTCTTGATCGCCGTGGATTGCCCAAATCGGTAAGGCTTTAAGTTGGTAGGCGCTTAAGAAGTTGCCGCCACCACAGATGGGCGCAACCGCGGCAAAGCGGGAAGGCGTGTAGGCGGCGAGAGCCCATGTGCCAAAGCCGCCCATGCTGATGCCGGTTACGTATTCGCGAGTCTTGTCCACCGGATACTTCGATTCAATCTCGTCGAGGAGGCCGCTGAGAATATCGACATCCCACGAGGTCTGCGTCTCCGGCATTTGAGGCGCGACGATGATGCATGGGAACTGGCGTCCCTTCGCGATTTCTTTGAACGGTCCATGCACTTTCAGTTTCTCGATGTCGGAGCCGCGCTCCCCGAAGCCGTGGAGGAACAGGATCAATGGGTAGCGCTCCCGCGCACCGGGTTTGTATCCAGGCGGCAGATACAGCATGTAATCGCCTCCGACAGTCTTGGTTATCTTGCGCTGGAACTTGGCGGTCGAAACCGCTTGAAAGCTGAGGCAGGCAAGGGCAATGGCGACCCAGTGCATGGCACGATATTACGCTAACCTTTTCGGCATGGCGACGCTCTTTGAAACGGATCGACTACTGGTGAGGCACTGGGAGCCGGAAACCGATGTGCAAGATGCTTTCGAAATGTATGCCAACCCGGAAGTGATGCGGTTCCTCGGACGAACGCCGCAGGTCGTCGAGGACACCACTGATATGTCCAATCGCCTGCAACGTATCGTTAGCGCTTACTCGGGCGGCATGGGATCCTGGGCGATTTTGGACAAAGAGCGGAGTGCGTTAGTCGGCGCGGTGCTCGTGAAAGTGCTCCCGGACGCAGATGGCAATCCCACCGGTGACGTCGAGGTCGGATGGCATCTGAAGCAGTCTGAGTGGGGCAAAGGCTACGCCACCGAAGCGGCCCGCGCCGCCATTAGGTATGCATTTGAGGAGCTCGGCCTGGGCGTGATCTATTCGGTCGTTTATAAGGAGAACACACGGTCGATTGCGGTCACCGAGCGTCTCGGGATGAGTCCGAAGGGACCGACGGATAAGTATTACGGCGTGACGGTCGAGCTGTTCGAGCTCCGCAAGCCATGATCGATCTAGTCAGGCCCGAAGGGCCGAGAATTCTATAGCGAAGGGCGTAGCCCTGGAAGGGGGGCGGAGCCCCAGGAAGGGCGTAGCCCTGGAAAGGGGGGCGGAGTCCCCCAACAAGGGCGTAACCCTGGTGGCGGGATCGGATGGATTGGCGCCCCGAAGGGGTGCGCTAGTCCCACAGATACTTCTCGTCGAATGGAATGCCGGCGTCATTCAGCATGCTTCTCAACTCGTCTTCGAAGCTCACCTTGCGGTGATGTTCTTGCTGGTTCTGGATGTATCTGACCACCTCTGGCGCGGCGGCCGGACTAACTGAGAAGGCTCCATAGCCTGCTTGCCACGCGAACTCTCTAAGGATTGGAGACCTCGTCTTTAGCCACTTAGCCGTACTTACTTTCAGTTTCTCGACCACACTCGATATTGCAAGCTTGCGCGAAATCTTGAATAGGATATGAACATGATCGGCGATACCGCCGACCTGGACGGATACGCAGTCGTGATTCCGCAGCACCCCAACTAAGTAGGCAAACAGCTCCGGTCGAATGTCGTCATCAAGCACCGGCGCACGATCCTTGGTGCTAAAGACCAAGTGCACCAGAACATTGGCGAGAGATTGCGGCATTCGAAGGATTTTAGCGCACCCCTTCGGGGCGCATGGGTTTCGCGCGTCTCTTACCAGGGCTTCGCCCTTCGCTATAGAAGGCTCGGCCCTTCGGGCCTAATTGGGTTTCGCGCGTCGCTTACCAGGGCTTCGCCCTTCGCTATATTAGGCTCGGCCCTTCGGGCCTAATTTGGAGGGACCCCGCTTCTATCTTCAATGGAAGTAGCTGGCGCCGTTGATGTCGATCACCGTGCCACTGAGATAGTTGGCGTCGTCGCTCAGCAAGAACGAAATCGCGGCGGCGCAGTCTTCTGGGGTGGCGATTCGGCCAAGGGGGATGGTGTCGAGGATCTCTTTTTTGCGCTGCTCCATGCCTTCTCGAGCCATGGCGGTTTCCACCCAACCGGGGGCGATGCCGAAGACTCCTATGTTCTTGCTGGCGAGTTCTACGGATAGACTGCGAGTCAGATTGATCAGGGTTGCCTTGGATGCGGCGTAGAGCGCGGCTCCGCCTTCCCCTTTGAACCCGACCCGGCTCGCGACATTTACAATCTTGCCGCCGCCGTGCTTGGCGAAGTACTTCCCTGCCGCCCGCATCAACATCACCGGAGACTCGAAGTTGATCGCGAACGTCCGGTGCAGGTTGGCGGCGAATGCCGCGTCGCCGGTGCCCAGAAAGTCGAGGGGCAGGTACACGCCGGCGTTGTTTACTACCGCCTGCACCGGCCCATCCTTGACCACATCGGCGAAGAGCTTGGCAGCGGTGGCGGGATTGCTCAAATCCGCTTCATAGATTCCTGAGCATCGGGCGCCGAGCGACCTCCGAACTTTGTCCGCTTCGGATTTCTCCGTTCCGTAATGGACGGCTACCGACCATCCGTCGTTGGCGAGTCGAGAGGCAATGGCTCGCCCGATTCCTCTCGAACTACCGGTCACGAGCACTCTTCGCTCAGGCATGCGCGGAATTTTACTGCACAGTCCTTGCGGAACTTGCCGCCACAAGCCTTATTCGCAAATCGTCATGATGGACAATAGGTGTCACTGATGAAGCTAGCGCGCACTTTCCTGATTGGCGGAGCACTTGGCTTGGCCGGGCTCGTCTCTTTCGCGGTTCGACCGGACGAGGCGAAGAACCCGCTCGATGCGCCCGCATCTGCCGCGCCACCGGTCGGGAAGGTGAACTACGCGGAGCACATCGCTCCCATTCTTAACGAGCACTGCGTCGAATGCCACCGCGCCGGAGAGGTCGCACCGTTTTCGCTGGTCGGTTACGACAACGCGAAGAAATGGGCAAAGATGGCGAGCACGGTAACCGAGAGCCATCAGATGCCGCCTTGGAAGCCGGTGAGAGGCTACGGCGAGTTTCTCGACGAGAACCGCCTCAGTCCAATGCAGATCGAGACAATCAAGCGTTGGGAAGCAGCCGGCGCGCCGCGTGGCAATGCCAAGAAGGAGCCTGCCGCTCCGACTTACACCGGCGAGTGGCCACTCGGCAAGCCGGATGTGGTTCTCGGCCCGGCCAAGGAATACAAGCTCGGCGCCGAAGGCACCGACGTGTATCGCAATTTCGTGATGGACTCCGACTTCAAGGAGCCGGTCTATGTCACCGCGATGACGGTAAAGCCGGGGAACGCCAAGATCGTCCACCACGTCATCGCCTTCCTCGATCGCAGCGGCCAAGCTGAGAAGAAAGCGGCAGCCCAGACCGACGGCCAGCCCGGGTACGAGACATTTGGCGGACCTGGATTCCTGCCCTCGGGAAGCTTGGGCGGATGGGCGCCTGGTTTGCGACCGCGGCTGACTCCGGCAGGAACGGCGTTTAGAGTCGATCCCGGAACCAAGATCGTGCTGCAGGTTCACTACCACCGTTCCGGCAAGGAAGAAGTGGACAAGACCCGCATCGGCCTGTACTACTCCAAGGTGCCGGTTACCGATGAGATGCATCTGGACTGGATGCTCAACCCTGTCATCCGTCTCAAGGCCGGCGAGAAGGATCAG
>JADMIO010976184.1_pt1 | contig 21907 bp, 13 predicted proteins | sample 8958161 | NCBI WGS metagenome assembly JADMIO01 (sample SAMN16585339, study PRJNA669376) | soil metagenome | isolation source: Crop rotation soil | place: USA: Cullars Rotation, Alabama | collected 2011
GGCGGGCTCGTCACCCGCCTCGGGCAGGAAGGGTGACGGCTCGTTTGCGGGCAGCACTGCCAGATAGATCGCGCGGCGCGCCGGCCGATCGAGAGAGCTCATCTCGAGCCATCCGGTGCGCGGCCCGTAGTCGGTGCTGGCGAGGAAGTAGAGATACTTGCCCGCGGCGTCGAACGCTGGTGAAACGGCATCCGACATCGCGTCGGTGATCTGGTGCGGCTTCCCTTCCTCGAGCGAATAGAGGAAGACAGCGCGCAGATGGCTCTCGACGTTCCGCGAGTAGGCGACCCAGCGCGAGTCCGGCGACCACGCGGCATCGATGTCACGCGTCGGATCGTAGTACGTGTCGCTGTCGATCTTCGTCGCCTTCCCCGTCGCGAGGTCGAGCGTCCAGAGGCCGAGGTGATTGTCCTCGAGGAGAAGATGCTTGCCGTTAGGCGACCAGATCGGCGCGAAGTAGTACGCGGCGCTGGGGAGCGCGACGGCACGGGGCTTCGTGAGACCGGTCTGATCGCCGATCATGAGCTGATACTCACCCGTGGCGTCGGAGAGCCACGCGAGCTGCGAGCCGTCGGGCGACCACACCGGGCTATGCTCGTGCACGCTGGTCGTCCGTGTGAGATTGCGGTAGTCGCCCTGCGTTGCGGGCACGGAGAAGATGTCCCCACGCGCCTCGAACGCGGCGCGCACGCCGGTCGGCGAGAGCGACGCGCCGCGGATCATGCTCGCCACCCGCTTCATCTGCGGCCGAGCCCAGGGAAGATCGCCTTTGACGTCGATGTCGAGCCGCTTCGTCTGGCCAGTCTTTGGGTCGAAGAGATGGACGTAGCCAGCCTGCTCGTAGACGATCGCATCCGGCCCCGCCGACGCATTCTGGATATCGAAATCGTCGTGGCGCGTGAGCTGCTCCGTCTTCTTGGAGTCGAGGTGATACGCGAACAGGTTGGCCGTGAAATTCCGGTCGGAGATGAAGTAGACGGTGTTGCCGATCCACATCGGATCGCTGTCGTTGCTGTTCGCGCGGGGCAGCTTCTCGACCGAGTAGTCGGCGAGGCTCATGATCCAGATCGGATGCGTGCGGCCACCGCGGTAGTGCCGCCACCCGCTCGCCTCGTACCAGTCGGGAACGAATTGCGTCGAGATCTCCTCGTACGCGACGCGCTTTCCGTCCGGTGAGTAGGTGCCAGTGAAGGCGCGCGGCATCGGCAACGCGTCGGGGAGCCCGCCGTCGAGCGCGACACTATACAGCCGGAGATACGATTGCTGCGGCGCGCTCGTGCGTGCGGAGGCGAAGACGACACGCTTGCCATCGGGCGTCCATCCGCGCACGCGATCGGCGCCCGGATGATACGTCAGCCGCTTCGGATCGCCGCCAGCCGCGGGCACGACGTACACGTCGGTGTTCCCGCCGACCGTCCCCGTGTATGCGATGAGCGAGCCATCGGGCGAGAACGAGGGCTCCGTCTCGACGCCGGGTGTCGCCGTTAGGCGCCGCGCCGAACCGCCGTTCCGGCCGACGACCCAGAGGTCACCGGCGTACTCGAAGGCGACGAGATCCTTGCTGACCGCGGGGTGGCGGAGCAGTCGCGTCCCCTGCGCGGACAGCGAGCTCGCGGTGCCAACGAGGGCGGCCGCCAGCGCAAACGAAATCTTGGAATGCATGGCCATTCAACTGAGAGAGTGATTGCTCGTACCGCGGAGGACGCAGAGGACTGCGAAAGCAGAAGCGCTTCTGCTTTCGCAGTCCTCTGTGTCCTCCGCGTGCTCTGCGGTAAATCCAGAACTACGACGTCTTCCCGATATTCGGGTTGTTGTTGCGCTCGACGTCGGGCAGCGGGAAACACAACTGGAGGCCGGTGTTGGGACCGTACGATCCGCCCTTCACCGGAAATGGCGTTCCGGGCGCTGGCTGGATGGCGATGTTGTACCGAATGAGGTCGCCGAAGCGCTGCCCCTCGAGGAAGAGCTCGCGCCGCCGCTCTTCGATGATCTGCGCCTGGACCTCCGCCTGCGTCCCACCAGCGTACGCCGGAATACCGGCCCTGGCATGCAGCGCGTTGATGATGTTCACGGCACCGGCCGTGTTGTTGGCGGCGTTGTCGGCTTCGGCGAGAATCAGCTGGGCCTCTGCATAACGAGCAATCGGAATCGACGACGCGATGGTCGTATACTTCGTCTGCCGCCAGATCTCCGTCGTGCGATCCTGGCCGACGACACCCGCGTCGACGACGTTCACACGAGGATCGGGAACTCCGCCGAAGGTGAGGCCGCGGAAGCTCGGATCGACCGCGGAGAAGAATCCGCGGTACATCTGCGACCAGACCAGGTTCTCGCGTCGGGTCGCGGTCGCGGAATAGCTCGCATTCAGCACGAACGTCGAATCGGTGACGAGGGCGGCGTCAGCCCCGGCTCCCGTGAGATTGTTCTGATTGAGTCGAGCGCGTGCCCGTCCAACATACGCCGCCTTGAGCATCGTCGGGTTCGTCCCCGTCGCCGCCGTGATCGCGGTCGAGAAGCGAGCCTCGGCGGCGGCGAAGAGCTGCTGGCGGCTCATCTCCGGACCGAGATCGATCGCCCCGCTGCACATCGACTCGCCGAGGAGCTCGAGGCTGTAGCCAGCATACACCGCCGCGGTGGCAATCAGGCTCTGGCGATTGGCAACCTGCGTATCGCTCCAGCCCTGCAGATTTTTCAGGATCTTGTCCGCATCGAAACGGGCGACGGCCAGCGGCGTGTAGAGCGATGGCACCTGGGTCACTCCGCACTGCCCGAGTGAATACGGGCCGGAGGCCGGGAACATCGTGCGTCGGTCGTAGTCCCATCCCGCTTGCGAGAGCTGGGCGTCGATCAACTCGTCGCCGACGAGACCGGTGGCGACGATGTACTGGGTGAACGCGCACTCGAAATCGCCGATGGCGCTCGTGACGAGAAGCTGCGCGTAGGCCGGATTGTCCAGATCGCTCGCGGTGACCCGGCTCGGCGCATCCTGATCGAGAATCTTGCCTGCGTCATAGCAGGCCGCGGCGACGAGGACCGCGCCGACCGCTGTCAGGGTCCGCGCCAATCGACCAGCGCCGTGCGATGCAAATATGCTAATCATCGGTGGCTCCGCGCGGCTAGAAGGTGAGTGTAAAAGTGGTGACGAACTGGGCGAGCGTCGGCGAAACGGCCTGATCGAAGGCGTCGTTCTGAATGCCGAGCTGCGAGCGGGCTTCCGGATCGAGACCCTTGTAGTGCGTCCAGGTGTGCAGGTTGCGGCCGGCGATCGTGATGCTCGCCGCACTGGCGTTGAGGCGCGCCGCGTAGCGCTCGGGCACCGCGATCGTGGCCGAGAGCTCGCGCAGGCGCCAGAAGCTCGCGTCCGTCGTGAACTCGTCGTTGTAGAGCAATCCCGAGCCATTCTGGACCGTGACGAGGTATCGCGGATCGTAGTTCTGGGGATTCACGTTCACGTCGCAGACGAGGAAGATGGAGCAACGAATCAGATCGGTCGCATTCAGTAGCTTGTTGCCCTTTCTGAAGTCGGCCATCCCGTAGAGCTTGAGCCATCGCCAGAGCGTGAAGGTCGTGTTCACCGCGCCGGTCGCCTTCGGTGTGCTGGTCCCGATGAAGACCTGCGGAGCCGTGGCGCACGGCACGGCCGCGCCGCCCTGCGCGTCGCCGATGCCACCGTCACACAAAGCGTTGATCGCCTTCTTGGTCGCCGGATCGTAGGTCGCGCTCAGGACCTTCTTCGAGTAGTAGCCGGAGATCGGGAAACCCTGCTCCTGGTGCTGGAAGGGCAGTCCGTTGAAGACGATGGGCGGGAGTCCGCCCATGTCGGCGATCCGGTCATGGTTCGTCGCGACGCTGGCTCCGATGTCCCACCCGAAATCGCGGCGGTTCGCTGCGTTCGCGGTGAGGGCGAGCTCCATCCCATGGTTTTCGATGCGGCCGATATTCACGAACTGCGGGTTCGGGAAGCCACCCGACGGAGCGGTGCCGCGTGAGAGAATCGCGTCGTGCGTCGACTTGTTGTAGTACGTGAAGTCGAGCGAGACGCGCTTGAGGAATGATGTTTCAAAGCCCGTCTCGAACTCCCGCGAGCGCTCCGGCTTCAGATTCGAGTTGCCAGGAAACTGCGGCGTCACGATCGGCTGATCGAGTGGACCGGTGCTCGGTACGTACGTCTGCAGCGCCGCGAACGCGTCTGGCTGTTGACCGGACAGCCCGTAGGCCGCGCGCAGTCGCAGCTGATCGATCGCGCCGATACGCCAGAAACCCTCGTCACTCACGACCCAGGAGCCGCTCACCTTCGGATACGTCACGAGCTTCACGTCCTTTCCGAAGGCACTGTTGTTGTCGACGCGCACCGCGCCGGTGAGAAACATGCGATCGCGCCAGCCCAGCTGCTGCTGCACGAAGAAGCCGAGCGTGGTGTTGGTGACGTAGTTCTGGCTGCCTTTCACCACGGCGGCGGCAGCGGCCGTCGTCAGGTTCGGCGCTGGAAATTGCGTCGCCGTGATGCTCGTGGAGTCGATGCGCTTCCGATAGAGCTGGCCACCAATCGACGAGGTGGACACCAGCGACTTCGGCAGGTTGAATGTTGCGGTACCGCTGTAATCAGCCGTCGCGTAGCTGATGTTGCGCAGATCCTGATTCAGTCCGCCCTGCGACGCGACGGCGCCGAAGAACTGCACGTACTGCGGCGGCAGATAGCGGGACAGTGCCTGGTTGTCCTCGTTCGTCTGGTCGAGGCCAAGGGTGAGGCGCTGTGCGAACCAGTGTACCGGCCGATGATTCATCTGCACGCTGCCGGTGAAGCGGTTGAGTGCTTGTGAATTGAGGAACGCCGCATCGAGCGCTTCCGGCGGAGCCTGGAAGAACCCACGCGTCGGACCACTCACGGCCAGCGGGCTGCCGAACTCTCCGCTGAAGAAGCGGCTGGAGCCGTAATCATTGCCGAGGTACGACAGGCCTTTGATGACATGCAGACTCGTCGACACGTCGTACTCGGGGCGCGGCGCGATCGACAGATTGGCGTGGCCGGTGAAGCGCCCGACGCGATTGTTGGGCTCGATGCCGGTGTCGTGATCGTAGCTGGAAGACAGATAGTAGTTGAGCGCTCGCTCGCCGCCACGAAGATTGAGCTCGTAGGTCTGCAGGTGCCCGGTGTTGAAGAGTGGAGTGCCACGGGCGGCCTCGGCCTGCACCGCGTTCCACGTGACGATGTTGCCGCTGGCGTCCTTGGCGAAGTTCGTCGGCCAGCGACTGGCCGCGTCCATGAACCACTGTGTTCCCTGACGCGTGCTCGCCTGGAAATGCGGAGAGCCCGAGCCGCCTTTCTTGGTGATGATCTGGACGACGCCGTTCGCCGCTTCGGTTCCGTACAGCGTCGCGGCCGATGGACCCTTGATGATCTCGATGGACTCGATGTCTTCCGGATCGATGTCGTCGAGTCGCGAGACGACGTTGCCGCCCTGCACGCGCGGGCCGGTCCCCACGTCGTTGGACACGCGCACCCCGTCGATGTAGATCAGCGGCTGTTGCGACAGGGAGAGCGTCGAGCGGCCGCGAATGTTGATCACGGTGCCAGCGCCGGCGCGACCCGTCCCGCCAGTGACGACGACGCCCGGAGCGCGGCCGTTGATCAGATTGCTCAGCGTGTTGACCGACGCGGTCTGCACCTGGTCGGCGGCGTTGATGGTGGCGACGGAGTTGCCGATCGCTCGCTTCTCGACGGCACCAGCCTGGCCGGTGACGACGAGCGCGTTCAACTCGAGCGGCGTCTCGGTGAGCGCGAGCCGGACGCCCTCGGTGCCGACCGTGGCGCGCTGCGTGAGCGGCCGGAAGCCGACCCGCCGCACCTCGAGCACAACCTCGCCAGCGGGCAGGCCCGTCAGTCGAAAGCGGCCATTCACGTCGCTCAGCGTTAGGCGATTCGTTCCCTGCGCCGTGATCTGCGCGCTGGCGAGAGGCGCTTCGCTACCGGCGACGATGACGCTACCGGTGATCGTCCCCGTTCCCTGCGCGCCAGCCGGCGCAGCGCGGGTGATGGCCAGGAGGAGACAGGCGGCGGCGTGCGGCAGCCAGCGGAAAGACACGTGTCGCATGGGGCATCACTCCGGGAGTGAGCAGCGCGGAGGCGCTGGGCGGGATAGAGAAGGAACGACGGTCCGGATGGGGCGGGCGAATATGCTGGTATACCAACCCGGCCGCAATGCCGGAGCGTCACACTGAATACGTGCTCAGCGCAGGTGCCAGAGGCCCCGTTCCCCAAGCTCGGCGATCACCGCCGAGAGCCGCGAGGCGGCATTGCGCCAGTTCGTCTCGACCGCAGCCTGGGCCGCGCGCGGGTCGCCGGCGGCGATGCCGCGGATGATCGCGTCGTGCTCCTTCAACGACGTCGGCAGCTCGTCGAGGAGCACGCTCACGTAGAGCCGCGTGTACCGCTCGATCTGCGGCTTGATCGACTGGTGCAGCGCGAGGAGCCGGGGCCCGACGATCCCCTCGACGTAGGTGCGGTGGAATTCCAGATCGCGCTCGAAGACGCGGGACTGATTGCCGCGCGCCCGGGACGCCACGCCGAGCGCGCGGTTGACGTCGCGGAGCGTGCGCACCAACACGCGACGCCGCTCGGCGGGGAGCGCCGCGGCCTCGCGCGCGGCCAGTCCCTCGAGATGACCGACAATGAGCAACAGCTCGCGGCCGTCGCTCTGTGTCAGCGGCGTGACGATGAGTCGCTGGTCGCGGCCGACGCCGGATGAGGCGACGAAGCCTTCCTGTTGCAGGCGGTGCAGCGCGCTGCGCACCGGCGTGCGACTCGAGCCCAGGCGCTCGACGACGGCGCGCTCGGCAATGCGCGCTCCGGGCGGGAGCTGGCCGGCGACGATGAGCGTGCGGAGCTCGTTGTAGACGCGCGACACGTGGTCCGAGCGCCCGTTCTCGAGCGACGCACGGTGACCATTGGATGAGACGCGGCCGTTGCGAGCGGCGCGCAAGGCTGCGCGCGGCGTGGCGGGTGATGACACGGCAGCGAACCTACGGGTGGCGCCGGAAGCGCGCAAGGCCGCCGTCACGTGGGCCGGTGGCCGATGCCTAACGGCGGAGGCAGCCGTGCGACGATGCCCAACGGTGCTCTTGCGTATGCCAACCTGGTGTACCATACTCGTCGCGCCGTACCTGTTTTCCTGATTGGCATCCCCTCGCGCGTGTGTGCCTAACGCGTGCCACCCCGTGCATCAGGACCGGCCATGTTCAGATCTCCCTCGCCACGGCTGGCTGTCTTCGCCGCCACCACCCTCCTCGCCGTCGCCCCGGCCGCGCACGCTCAGCGCGGCGCCGCCGACGACACCGCGTACGCTCGCGAGCACTACACGAAGTCGGAGTACATGGTGCCGATGCGCGATGGCGTGAAGCTCTACACCATCGTCTACGCGCCGAAGGACACGACCCTCGTCGTGCCGATCATGCTCCTCCGCACCCCGTACGGCATCGGCCCGTACCCGCTCGACGAGTACCGCCGCGTCCTCGGCCCGTCACCCGAGTTCGACCGCGACGGCTACATCTTCGTCTATCAGGATGCGCGGGGAAAATTCCGCTCCGAAGGGACCTTCCGCGTCATGAACCCGTATCGGCCCGCCAAGCGCGGACCGAAGGACGTCGATGAGAGCTCTGATAACTACGACACCATCGACTGGCTGCTGAAGAACATCCCGCATAACAACGGGCGCGTCGGCCAATGGGGGATCTCGTACCCGGGCTGGCAAACGGTGATGGGCATGATCGACGCGCACCCCGCGCTCAAGGCGTCGTCACCGCAGTCGTCACCGTCGGACATGTTCATCGGCGACGATTTCCATCACAACGGCGCGTTCCGCTTCATGTACGCGTTCAACTGGCTCGTCGGCAACGCCCGGCCACGTACCGCGCAAACCACCGACCGGCCCGTGCCGTTCGACTACGGCACCCTCGACGCGTACCACTTCTTCCTCGACCTCGGCACGGTGAAGCGCGTCAATGACGTCTACTTCCACGGCGCCGTGCCCACGTGGGATGACTTCCTCAAGCACCCCAACTACGACACCTACTGGCAGGAGCAGAACGTCCTCAAGGATCTCAAGGGCATCAAGCATCCGATCCTCAACGTCACCGGCTGGTTCGACCAGGAAGACTTCTACGGCCCGATGAGCATTTACTACACGATCGAGAAGGAGAACCCCAACAACCAGAGCACGCTCGTCGTCGGGCCGTGGAACCATGGCGGCTGGGGCGCCGGCGGCGGCGACTCGCTCGGTCCGGTCAAGTTCGGATCGGCGACCGGCGAATACTTCCGCACCAACGTGCAGCTCCCGTTCTTCCAGCACTATCTCAAGGACGCTCCGGCGAAGCTCGCCGAGGCAGTGGTCTTCGAGTCCGGGACGAACGTCTGGAAGACGTACGATCACTGGCCGCCGCGTGAGGCGGTGAAGCGCAACCTCTACATGCGCGCCGGCGGCAAGCTCTCCTTCGCCGCTCCCACCGAGAGTGGCGAGACGTACGACAGCTACGTCGACGACCCCGCGCACCCGGTGCCGTTCACCCAGGAGAAGCGACCCACGCAGGGCTTCCTCTGGATGGTCGAGGATCAATGGTTCGCATCGACGCGCCCGGACGTACTCACGTATCAGACAGAGCCGCTCACCGAGAACGTCACGATCGCCGGGCCGGTGATCGCGCGAATGCGACTGTCGACCTCCGGCACCGACGCGGATTTCATCGTCAAGCTCATCGACGTCTATCCAGGCTACGGTCCCGCCGGATTCAACGCGAACATGAACGCGCGTGAGCGGGCCGCCCTCTCCCGCGACGAGAACGATCGCCGCATGCGCGGCTATCAGATGCTCGTCGGCGCCGAGGTGTTCCGCGCGAAGTATCGCAAGAGCTACTCGAAGCCCGAGGCGATGGTGCCGAACCAGGTGACGCCGCTCGAGTGGGATCTGCGCGACAAGAACCACACGTTCCAGAAGGGCCATCGGATCATGGTGCAGGTGCAGAGCACGTGGTTCCCGCTCATCGATCGGAATCCGCACCAGTTCATGGACATCTACACGGCGAACGAATCGGATTTCCGCAAGGCGACGCAACGCGTGTATCGCTCGGCCGCGCAGCCGTCGCACCTCGAGCTCCTCGTGCTCCCACAGGAACCCTAAGGAGGCCGCTGACATGAATATGTGCAGACTGCTCCGCACGCCGACGATGATCGCGACGGTGCTCGCGCTCTCGCTCGTCGTCCACGGAGTTGCGCGGGCCCAGAGCGGGAGCGTCTCCGGCGTCGTTGTCGCCGGCGCGACGCAGCGTCCGCTCGGCGGAGTACAGATCGGCGTCGAAGGCGCGCAGGGTCGCGGCGCTACGACGGACGGTTCCGGGCGGTTTACGATTTCCGGCCTCACCGGACCGACGGCCGTGCTCACAGTTCGCTACATCGGCTACCGCCCGGTGGCCGATACCGTACGCGTCGGCGCGACCGACATCCGCATCGCGCTCGCCGAGCGCGTGCTGGAGCTCGACCAGATGGTCGTAACCGGGACGGCTGGCGGCGCCGAGAAGCGCGCCCTCGGGACGTCCGTGGCGACGGTGAACGTCGCTACCGTGATGGCGCAGACCGCCGTGCCCACTGTTGAGGGTTTACTCAACGGTCGCGCGGCCGGTGTCAACATCATTGGCACCACCGGGCAGGTCGGCGCCGGCGCGCAGATCCGCGTCCGCGGCGTCGGCACCTTCTCGCTCTCGGCGACGCCGCTCGTCTACATCGACGGCATCCGCACGGACAATGGGCAGACCGGCATCGTCGGCCGATTCAACGATATCGCCCCCGAGGAGATCGAGAGCATCGAGGTGTTGAAGGGGCCTGCCGCGGCGACGCTCTACGGCACCGAAGCCGCGCGCGGCGTCATCAACATCATCACGAAGAAGGGCGAGGCCGGCGCGCCGAAGTTCACCTTCATCGCGCAGAGCGGATCGCAGTGGTTCGACAACGCCGCCGGCCGCTTCCCGACCAACTATTGGGTCAACCCCGCCGACAACACGCTTCACTCGATCAACTTCGTGGAGAGCGAGGCCGCGCACGGGACGCCGCTCTTCCAGCACGGCGCCATCAACAACTTCATCGCCAACGCCAGTGGGGGATCGACGGCGTATCGATACTTCGTCGCCGGCGAATTCCACGAGGCAAATGGCATCGTCGCCAACAATGGGCGCAATCAGAAGAACGTGCGCACCAACCTCTCGCTCGTGCCGAACAGCAAGATCGACATCGAGACCAACGTCGGGTATCTGCTGAGCCGCACGAAGACCGCGCCCGAGGGCGGGGGCTCCGGGCCGATGTGGGGCGTCTTCGCGCTCCCGCAGCGGACGACGATCGCCTGTCCAACGCCCGCACCGCGCGGTTGCGGCTGGTCGCGCGGGGCTATCGTCGGACCGCCCGAAGTACAGGCGGCGACGCAGCGCTGGCAAGACGTTAGGCGCTTCACCGGCAGCGGATCGATCAAGTACGACCCATTCTCGTGGATGTCGAATCGCTTTCTCATCGGCTCGGACTACACCGTCGAGGACATCAACCAGTATCTGCCCTACCAGAAGGACTCGATCATCGTCTTCTTCCTCGGCTCGAACTTCGACGGCAACCGTTCATTGACGACGCAGCAGACGACCTTCAACACCTTTGACTACGCCGGCAACGTGCACTTCAACGTGCGGCCGCAGATCGAGTCGAAGAGCACGGTCGGCGTGCAGTACTACACCAACCAGCAGACGTCACTCTTCGCGTCGGGGACGCACTTTCCGAGCCCCGGTCTATCGTCGATCACGGCGACGGGCACGAAACAGTCGCCGACCTCCAATCTCATCGCGAACAACACGTTAGGCGCCTTCGGTCAGCAGGAGTTCGCGTTCAGCAACCGGCTCTTCGTCACCGGTGCCGTGCGCGTCGACAACAACAGCGCCTTCGGCAGCAAGGCGAGCTTCACGACGTATCCGAAGATGAGCCTCTCGTGGGTGGCGACCGAGGAGCCGCGCGTGAAGCGTTTCCTCCCCTCGTTCATCGACGAGCTACGACTCCGCGCTGCATACGGCGGCTCCGGCCAGCAGCCGCTCGTCAATTCGGCGCTGCAGACGCTCAATCCCGTCGCCGGACCTGGTGGCGCGACAACCCTCACCAACAACGCGATCGGCAACGCAGACCTGAAGCCGGAGCGCGTGCTCGGCAGCGAGGCCGGCTTCGAGACGGCGCTCTGGGGCGATCGCATCGGTGTCGACTTCACCTACTTCAACGAGGTGTCGCACGACGCCATTCTCGCGCGGAAGGTCGCGCCGTCCACCGGCTTCGGCGCGAGCTCGCAGTTCGTGAACGCGGGTCAGATCAACAAGCACGGCCTCGAGCTGTCGATCAAGGGCCAGGTATTCAATCAGCGGCGCTATGGCTGGGACATGCAGTTCAACCTTGCCAACACGTCGTCGAAGATCATCAAGCTCACCGGTGAGGATACGCTCATCAACGTCACGGGCGGCAACACCGGCGTCGGCACGGTCGGCGACGTCTTTCATCGCGTCGGCTACTCGCCCTTCGACCTGTTCACCTACAAGGTCGTGAGCGCGACCTACGATCCGGCGACGAAGACGGCGATCAATCCGATGTGCGACGACGCCAAGGGCGGTGTCATCCCCTGCTTCATCCCGGGCACGTCGACGATTCAGGCACCGCTCATGTACTTCGGGCATTCGATCCCGGCCACGACCGGATCGTTCACCAACTCGCTTCGCTACGGGCCGATGCGGCTCTACGTGCTCGTCGACTTCCAGACGAACTTCCGGAAGACCGACACGAACGCCGAGCAGGTGTGCCAGGTCTTCCTCGCCTGCATCGAGACGATCTATCCCGAGCGCTACGACCCCGCGATCATCGCCACGGCGCAGAACGACGGTCGCTTGCAGGACTATTTCGTTCGCTCGGCGGCCTTCGCCAAGCTGCGCGAGGTCGCGCTCTCGTTCGACGCGCCGTCACGATTCGCGGGACGCGTCGGCGCGAAGGAGCTCGGCATCACGCTCACCGCGCGCAACCTGCACACCTGGACGCATTACTCCGGCATCGATCCGGAATCCAGCATTCCCGCCACCAGCGGCGGCAACAGCAACAACATCGGCACGGACCAGACCGAGTATCCGCAGTTGATGTCCATGGTGTTCGCCGTTCGTGTCTCGTATTGACCCTCGCCACTCACTCCCATGACACACATCAGATTGCGAGTGATCGGAGCGCGGGTCTCGGCCGCGCTGCTCGCCGCGTCGCTCACGACCGCGTGCATGAGCACCTCCGACCTTCTTACGGTGCAAGTCCCCAACAGCGTCGATGCGAGCGTGTTCGATGATCCGTCGAACGCCACGCTGATGGTCAACAGCGTCATCGGCGACTTCGAATGCGCCTTCGGCAGCTACGTCATGGGCGAAGGGATCGCCACCGACGAGCTGCACGACGCGACGCTCAACAACGGCAACTGGAATCTCGACCGCCGTGACAACGGATTCACCTCCGGCTTCTACGGTGTGAACACCTGCCTTACGACAACGGGTATCTACACGCCGATGTCGACGGCCCGGGCCGAAGCCGACAAGGCGATCCAACGCCTCAACGGATGGAGCACGACGCAGGTGCCGACGAAGACGACGCTGCTCGCACGGGCGAATCTCTACGCCGGCTTTTCCTACTCGGCGCTCGGCATGGCGATGTGCCAGGCCGCCTTCGATCTCGGACCGCTCGTCGATCAGAAGGGAATGTTCACGCTCGCCGAGGATCGCTTCACCGCGGCAATTGCCGCGGCGCAGCAGGCAGGGCTCACGAGCGTGCAGAATGCCGCCACGCTCGGCCGTGCGCGCGCGCGACTCTTCCTGCATAACGCGGCGGGCGCCATCGCCGACGCGCAGACCATCCAGCCCGGCTTCGTCTTCAACGCGGCGATGGACGCCACGAACTCGCGACGATTCAATCCCGTCTTCAACTCCATTTCGACGATCGGCACGAGCACCGTCGAGCCGACGGCACGCGCGCTGACGACGGAGAATGGCGAGGTCGATCCGCGCTCGGCGACGGTGAAGCTCAACACGCCGTCGGCGGATCAGGTCTCGCAGATCTACATCCCGGCGAAATACAATGCCGCGACGCTCACCGCCGGCGAAGCCATTCCGATTCCGATCGCCCGGTACGCCGAAGCGCAGCTGATTCTGGCCGAGGCGCAGGGTGGGGCGAACGCCGTGACGATCGTCAACGCCATGCGCGCCGCGGTCAACCTCCAGCCGTACACGGGCCCGACCGACGCCGCGTCGATCAAGACGCTCATCGCGGGTGAGCGGCAGCGTGTACTCTTCCTCGAGGGCACGCGCGGCTTCGACATCGAGCGGTTCTCACTTCCGCTCGTACCGGCGATCGGCTCGCCGTATCAACAGGGCGGCGTTTACGGCGGAACGGTGTGCTTGCCCCTGCCTGACATCGAGCGGTTCGCGAACCCGAACATCAAGGCGGCCGATTTGATCGATGGCGTGCAGGGGCATTTCTCGCCACCGTGATCGCGCGCGCGGGACGGGGGACGCGGGTCCGGGGATGATAGACCAAGCTTTATCGCGCCCCGCGGCCCTCGTCCCGCGCCTCGCGTTCTACCCTGAGCTTCGACCACAGAATCAAGTACGTCACAATCCCCGGTAAGCCAAACGTAGCGATGGTGAGCGCGCTGTAGCCCACGCGCACCACGTTGGGCTTTACCCCCAGCCACTCGCCGACGCCACCCAGCACTCCCGCAACGACCTGATTCGTCGACGAGCGACGCAACGGCTGCGACGGACGCTTCGCGCCATGCGTGCGGGTGATTGCCCAGATCGTCAGGTACGGCACGAGCACGGGCAGCGCGCCAATCGGGAGCGTGAGAACTCCGAGCAAGCCCGTGAGGATGCGCAGCGGCTTCGCTTCCCAGCCGAGCTTCTCGGAGATGCCGCCAATCACGCCGAGCACGACGCGATTCGTCGCCGACCGCCAGAGGCGCGGTTGCGGCACCTGCGGGCTCGCGACGGGCGAGGGCGGCGGCGATTGTGGCATCGCTAGCGTGGACGCGTGACCCAGGCGGGCCGGCCGCGGCGCCGCTGCTCGTTAGGTGGCGCGGCGACCGGCGTGAGAAAAGGCCGCGGCGGCTCGAGACGTCTGGTGAGGTAATCGACGTACGCCTCGCGGCGCGCCGCGAGCGTCTCTTCACCATCCGCCGCGAGAAGTGGAGTGAGAAAGGCATCCGGCACCTCCGCCACGGCGTCTGCTATCACCTCGGGCGTGATCCGCGCGGCGAGGCCGGCGTCCCACAGCGCACCATCCGGTACGAGCGACTGCAGAAGATGCGGCTCGCGCAGCAAGTACGGCCGCCGCGCCGCGGACCGGTCGACATTCGGCAGCGCGTATTGAAAGCCTAACGCGGCACCGTGGTCGATCAACCAGAGCGCATCACCCTGCCAGAGAAGGTTGGGATTGCGCGCTGTACGATCCGGGTTGGCGACGAGCCCGTCGAGCCAGAGAATGGCCGCTGCCTCCTCGTCGCTGATGCGCTCGAGGTCCGTCGTCGGCCCGAAGTTGGACGCGTCATCGAGATACACGAAGCCCAGGCTGACGCCCGCGCTCGCGCGGAGAAGATCCGCCAGCTCATCGTTCTCGTCCAGCGACTCGACGCCCTGCGGGAGCTCGACGAGTGCCCGGCGCGGCACCCGGAGGCCTAACGATTCGGCGAGCACGGCCACGATCACTTCGGCGACGAGCGGCCCTGTTCCCTGCGCGGCGCCGCGCAGCTTCGTGAACTGCCGCTCCCCCGGCTCTTCCGTCTCGACGAGCACTGGCCACGAGCTGCCACGCTTGTCTGCGCCGAGCACCCGCCGAGCGTGAAGGGTGCGCACTACGGCCCGAAGGACAGCGTCAGAAGTCCTGACTTCTCCTCCAGACCGGTGAGCTGCGACGAGGGCCAGCGCACGTACGCACCGCTACAATCCTCGGACGCGGTGTACGCACGTACCTCGGTAGACGACAGGAGTCGATAGTAGCCGGTGAGGGTGAAGCCCGGCACACCCGACGACGACGCCGGCAGCTGCGCCGCGCAAAACAGCGTCGACTCCTGCAGGACGCCGATCGACACTCGCGTGCTCGTGAAGTTGAAGATGCGCGCCGTGAAGTACTTCTGGCTGCCAATCACGTTCGTGATCTCCAGGACGCCCCCCGTCGAGAAGACGGGGACCGTCTCTTCACCGATCTCGTCGGGAATCATCTGCCCATGCACATCGGCCGGCTTGGACGAGGTCCAGGTGAGCCGGCTGTTCGCTGGCACCGTGAGGAAGGCCGATCGACCCGAAGAGAGGATGAGATACGGCGACCCATCGACCTTGATCGTGATCGGTGCGATGAGGTCGTTCGCCGCCTCGAAGGTGACCGGACCTGTCTGGACCGGAAGCGTCGTGCTCTCATTGCTGCAAGCGGCGAGGAGCACGACGCTCGCCCTGATGAAGCACCACCGTCGCGAGAACATACGCGCCTCCCGGTCGATCGGCCGCAAGATATCAGTCCCCGTGCTTCACTCGATAGGTGCTGTAGATGCACCCGCCGGCGATCGAGCGCGACGAGATGAGCTCGAGCGGCACCCGTCGGCCCGCATCGGTGAATAGCGGGATCCCCGCTCCGAGGAGGACCGGATGCACGTTCATGCCAACCTCGTCGATCAGATCCGCCGCCAGGAGCGACCGCGCGAAGTCTCCACCGCCCATGACGCAAATCCCTTTCCCCTGCCCTGCTTTCAGCTGGCGTACAAAGGCGACGGCATCGTTCCGCACGAGCTCGACGCCTGGAAGGTCGATGGAACCCAACGTTCGCGAGAAGACGAACGTCCGCATTCCCGGCGACGATCCGCCACCGCCCATCTTCAGCGCCACATCCCACGTCTTCCGACCCATCAGAATCGTGTCGATCGACTTCCAGTACTCCCGCATGGCCTGATTCACGTCCTTGCTCATGTGCAGCCAGTCGATCTCGCCATCCTTTCCGGCAATGAATCCGTCGAGCGTGCACGCCGCTCCGTAGGTCACCGTCCGCATGGCTTCCTCCTGTGCTCTCACCGGTTCATACTAAATTGCCATTTAGGAACAATTCTATATCGCCGTTTAGAAACTGTCAACGCGTGAGCCCTCGTCCCCGAAAAGTCAGCGACGACGACGTCTTCGCCGCCGCCTATCGCGCCATGACCCGGCTCGGGCCCGGCGAGCTCACCCTCGCCGAGATCGCGGCGGAAGCGGGCGTCACGGCCGGCGCTCTCGTGCAACGCTTCGGATCGAAGCGCGACCTGCTGCTCCAACTGTCCGCGGGCGCCGCGGACGGCAACGCGCAGTTCATCCGCGGCCTGCGTAAGAAGCAACACTCGGCGATCGCGGTGCTCCGCGCCTACGCGGAATGTCTCGCCGATCTCGCTGCCTCACCGGCTGCGCTCGCGCGCAGCCTCGCTTACCTGCAGATCGATCTCACCGACCCCGACTTCCGCAAGCACCTGCTCGCGCAAGCGAAGGCAACCCGCGTCGCGCTCCGCGAGGTCATCGACGAGGCGGTCGGCGCCGGTGAGCTGTCGAGCGACGTCGATTCCGACGCGCTGGCCCGCGTCATCGAGACGGCGCTCAGCGGCTCACTCATCACCTGGGCGATCTACCGGGACGGGAATGCGGCTCCCTGGCTTCGCGCCGACGTCGACGCCGTGCTCGCCCCCTACCTGCCGCGGCGCCGGCGGCGGTAGGCGCCGGCCATCGAACGTCGGTGCTGCAACGGGCGGATGAGGACCGTCGATGAGTAGTTGCTGAAGTCGCGTCGTGCACGACTCCGTGAGGACGAACCGATACCCATCGTGCGCCAGTCCTGTCACGGCGAGAAAGCCCACGATCGCCGCCGCGCCCATACCGAGCATCGCGAGCGCAGCCGCAAGGCCCGCGACGCCCACCGCTGCCGTCACCAACACCGCCGGCATCCGACCGAACGGACCGAAGCGTGACACGAGGCGCAACCTTCCGTTCGATGAGTAAACGCGAACGCTGGCCGCCAAGGGAAGGCGCACGCAAAGATGATCGCCATGCGGAACCACGACATAGCCGAGGCGATCGAGTGTTTGCCGGAGGTCAGTGAGCGAGTTGTCCACGATCCAAGTACCAGACGTCGTTGGTGAAGCGGCCACCGCTTTCCTTGCCGCCTAACACCCATACTCTATCCCGAAATACCGTGGACGCGAGAGCGAAGCGCGGGCTCCACCCCGCGGCACCATGGTCGACCCAGCGCGCTCCGTCGGTCGAGCTCCAGACGTCGTTGCTCCGGAAAAGACGCGTCCCGCCCATCACCCAGAGCCTCCCGTTCCACGCGACCGCCGCCATCCCGTAGCGCTTCGACCATCCGGCGCTGCCGCTCGCGCGATGCCAGCTCACGCCATCGACCGACGACCAGACGTCGTTGAAGTCGGTCTCCCACCAGCGCTCCATGTCTCGGCGGCCGCCAAGCACCCAGAGCTTGCCGTCGAACGAGACGCTTGCGTGCATGCAGCGCCCCAACCACTCGGCTGCCGCCGTCGCGCGGTGCCAGCTCGCGCCGTCGTCGGAGTACCAGACGTCGTTGAGATATCGACCGTCGTAACCGCCCACGAGCCAGATCCGTCCGTCGTGCACCGTCGCGGTGTGCCAGACGCGCGGACTCCACGGCGGCGTGTCGGTCACGAGCTGCCAGCTCCGGCCGTCGGCCGACTTCCAAACGGCATGTCGCGTGGGATGATTCTGATCCTCTGCCCCGCCGATCGCGTAGACGGCGCCGTCATGCAGGACGTAGGCGTTGTAGTCACCCGCCCCGGCAGCCGGAGTCGCCGACGCCCAGGTGGTCCCCTCGGCCGAGTACCACGTTCCCTTCCGGTGACCGAACAGCCAGAGCGTATCGCGCAGTCCAATTGCCGCGAATGAATACCCTGGCTCCCACTCGGCATGAGGGGTCACGTTCCGCCAGCGCGCGCGAGGCGCGCGAGTGCCCGCGAGGGTCAGACAGAGCAGGAGAGCGCTCGTAGCGCGCAAACGGATCATGTGATCCCGTACGCCCCCGCGACGGCAACAAGTTTCGACCGCTCATTCATCACCGCGGTTCGTCCCTGCCTTCAACGATTTGCGAGGCGGACTTGTCTAGACACCAAAATCGAATGGATCTTCTCGCATGCTCGCCGACATTCGCTCCGCTGCCCGAGGGCTCGTACGCGCGCCCACCATCGCCATCTCCGGTGTGCTCTGCCTCGCCCTCGGTATTGGCGCCACCGCGGCAATTTCCAGCGCCATCAGTCGCGCCCTCTTTCAATCGCTTCCATTTCGCGACCCGGAACGCCTGGTTGCCGTTCATCGAACCACACCGCATTCCGGACCGCTCGGACGCTGGCCGCTCTCGGTACCGACCTACAGCGACCTCGCACAGCGCTCGCGTCGGATCGAAGGCCTTGCCGCCCTCTCCTTCGGCACTGCGCTCGTCTCCTTGCCAAGTGAGGCCGTGCAGGCGAGTCAGATCTATGTCACCGGCGATTTCTTCGGCACACTCGGCGCCCGCGCCGAGCTTGGTCGACTCATCGGTCCGGATGACGACCATGTTGGCCAGGCGCCCGTCGCGGTCTTGAGCGACGAGTTCTGGCGGTCGCGACTCGCGGCCGACCCCTCGATCATCGGTAAGACGCTCGACATCGACGGCACGCCGACGACGATCGTCGGCATCACGCCGCGAGACTTCCACGTCCCCCATGGATTCAACGTCGTCCGGGCCGACGTCTGGACGCCGATCCGTTTCACCGCCGCGCAGATGGCGGAGCGCCGCAGCAACTTTCTCCTCGTGCTCGGCCGCCTAACGAGCGGCGCGAGCCCGGCGTCGGCGCAGTCGGAGCTCCGCACGGTGTTCGCCGGGATCGTCGCCGAGAATCCGGTGCTGCGCGGTGAGGACGTCCGCGTCGCGCCGCTCCAGGCGGAGAACGTCGGTGCCGTGCGCAAGCCGCTGCTGCTCCTCCTCGGCGCCGTTGGTATGGTGCTCCTGATCGCGGCGACGAACGTCGCGGCGATGCTCCTCGCCCGCGGCGTGCAGCGCCGACGGGAGATGGCGGTCCGTACCGCGCTCGGCGGCACGAGGTGGGCAACGATGCGGCCGCCCCTCGTTGAAAGCTTGCTCATCACTGTCGTCGGCGTTGTGCTCGGCCTGGTCGTCGCGGTTGCTGGAGTCCGCACCATCGGTGCGCTCGCCGGATCACAGCTCCCGCAATTGGCGGGGTTGAGCGTCGATAGCCGTGTCGTCTTGTTTGCGCTCGGGCTGGCCTTCGTTGTCAGCTTGGCGTGCGGGATGGTTCCCGCTTGGCGCGGTGCCTCGGTCGATCCACAGGATGCGCTGCGCGGTGGCCGTGGCGGTGGCGCGGGACGAGAGCAGCATCGCGCCCTCCGCGCGCTCGTCGTCCTCGAGATCGCTCTCTCGCTCGTGCTCCTCATCGGCGCCGGACTCACGCTCAAGGGTTTCGCTGGCTTGCTCGGACACGACCCTGGTTTCGAGACGGCGCATGTCCTCACGATGACCGTCACGACCGCTCCCGCTCGTTATGCAACGCGGCCGGCAACGACCGCCTTCCTCGAGCCTGCGCTGGAGGCGATCGCCGCGCTGCCGGGCGTCGAAAGCGCGGGATCGATCTCCGTCATCCCGTTCGTGAATTGGGGCAACAATGGCGGTATCCGGTACGAGGGGCGGCCGAAGGAAGATCCATCGCGACTGCCGATCGTCGAGTTCCGGCGCGCGACACCCGGCTTCTTCAGGGTCACGCACCAACGGCTCCTCGCGGGACGCCTGCTCCAGCGCAGCGATGCCGATTCCAGCGTACCATCGGTCGTCGTCGTGAACGAGGCGCTCGTCGATCGGGATCTGAAAGGAGTCGATCCGATCGGAAAGCGCTTCTACCTCTCCGACACGTCGTTCGCGACCATCGTCGGTGTTGTTTCGAACATACGAAACTTCGGGCCATTCGCCGACCCGGCGCCCGAGATGTACTTCATGTTCCCAGTGACGGAACAATGGAGCAGCTTTCCGTTGATGATCCGCGTGCGGCGGGGCGATCCGGCCGCCGTTGGCCCGTCCGTGCGTGCTGCCATCCGCGCAGTCGATCCGACCGCCGCCGTGGCCAACGTGCAGGCGATGCCGGAGGTGATCGCGACCAGCCTCGGTCAGCCGCGATTCTACCTCAGCCTGCTCGGGGCGTTCGCTGTCGTTGCGCTCGTGCTCGCGGTCGCCGGTCTCTATGGTGTGATCAGCTACGCGGTCGCCCAGCGAACGCGCGAGCTCGGCATCCGATCGGCGCTCGGCAGCTCGCCGTCGGCGCTGATGGGACTCATGGCGTGGGAAGGGATGCGCCTCGTCGCGATCGGTCTCGTCGTCGGGGCGATCGGCGGCTCGCTGGTGACGCGATTCCTGACCTTCGCGCTGTACGGCGTGAGCCCGCTCGACGTACCGACGTGGTGCGCGGCCATTCTGCTGATGTTCGTCGCGGGGCTCGTGGCGACGCTCGTTCCGTCGCGGCGGGCGACGCGAGTGAATCCGATCATCGCGATTCAGACGGAGTAGTCGCCAGCGACCGGCGCATCAATGCCGTCTCCAGGGCGACGCCGTCGGGCATGGTGACGGCGCCGCGCTCGATGACGGCGAAGCCGAGTGTCGCGTAGAGCTGCTCGCCGGGAAGCGTCGCCGTCAGCTCCAGATCGCGGAAGCCGGCGGCGCGGGCCGCTGATGAGCAGATGTGAAACATCAGGCCGCCGATGCCCCGGCGCGCCCAGCGTGGGTCGACGAAGAAGGCACGGAGCCGGGCTGGCTCGGTAGCGGGGTCGATCAATGGATCCTGGCCGTGCTTGAACTGGTCCCCGCCGTGCAGCGTCTGCCGACGACTCCAGCCGCCGGATGCGATCACCTCGCCCCCGACATCAGCGAGGTAGTATGTCCCATCGGCGATGAGTTGGCTGTCTGGACCGAGGAGGTAGCGCAGCGCGCTGTCGATCTGCTGTCGCGAGTAGAGCGGCTCGCTCAGGCCACGAACGGACGTCTCGATGAGTCGGCGCACCGCGGGCACGTCGGCATCCGTGGCGACGCGGAAGCGCGGCGTCGGCTTGCCGGCGATGGCGGCATCGAGGAGCGAGGAGCGGGCGAGCTGCGCGAGAGCGATGGTCGGCACGGGTGGTGAACCGTCGCCCGGCGCGAGCGCCCGCTCGAGCCAGAGCACGTCGTGCCAGCGTCCCAGCTTGTAGCCGACACCGCGGTAGATCCCCACCGTGTTGAAGCCGAGCGCCCGATGGAAGCCTTCGCTCGCATCGTTAGGCACGGTGATGCCGGCGTAGGCGTTCCGGAATCCCTGCAGCAGCAGGATGCGAAAGATCGCTTCGTAGAGCGACCGGCCGACACCGCGCCGATGCGCAGACTCGCTCACGTAGGCCGACACGTCGACGGACCATTGATACGCGGCGCGAGTTCGGTGCGGCGAGGCATACGCGTACCCGACGACGACGCCATTCTCTTCGGCGACGAGCCACGGAAAGCGCGCGAGGCAGCTCTCGATGCGCGCTGCCATTTCCACCGCGTCGGGGGCCTCGGTCTCGAACGACGTCGCCCGCTCCACCACCGACGGACGGTAAATCTCCGCGATCAATGCGGCGTCGGTGAGGGCGGCGATTCGAATCATCGGCTGAAGGTTGTCGCCGGGCATCGTTTGTCGCAAATGCGCTCTGATGTGGGGCGAGAACCGTGGATTTTTTACCGCGAGGGACGCGAAGGACTGCCAAAAGCAAAAGGCCTTTTGCTTTTGGCAGTCCTTCGCGT